>Ga0134121_10000148_pt1 | contig 80893 bp, 60 predicted proteins | sample KB301_FD_96463 | JGI IMG/M metagenome (GOLD analysis project Ga0134121, IMG submission 96463) | Terrestrial soil microbial communities without Nitrogen fertilizer from Kellogg Biological Station, Michigan, USA - KB3-0-1 | ecosystem: Environmental > Terrestrial > Soil > Unclassified ...
ACCTCGCACCAGACCCCGGCGATCATCTCCTCGATGGGAGTCCTGGGTTCGACGGAGTCCGTCTCTGACCGCACCAGCTCCACGTCCGGCAAACGCCGGCGATCGATCTTGCCGCTGATCGTGTACGGCAGAGCCGCGAGCTCCACCCACTGAGACGGAATCATGTAGTCCGGCAGACGCTCAACGGCCCAACGACGCCACTCACCCGCGGCGCTCTCCCGGCCCGACGCGAAAGCCACCAAGCGCGGCTCGCCCCCCTTCCCTCCCCTGAACGCTACCGCGCACTCCCGAAGACCCGGCGCTCCCTCCAGAACGCTCTCGATCTCCTCCAGCTCCACACGCATCCCACGCACCTTCACCTGGCTGTCGCGACGGCCCCAGAACTCCAGACGGCCGTCCCAACGCCAGCGACCCAGATCCCCCGTCCGGTAGGCCAGCGACCCCGCCTCGCCGCTCCAGGGCTCCGGCAACAACACCGCCCCGGTCGCGCTCGCTCCCGACGTGTAACCCGACATCAGGTAGCGCCCCGTCACCCACAACTCGCCCTTCACGCCCGCCGGACACAGACGGCCTTCGCCATCCGCCACCACCACGCGACGCCCCGCCAGCGGGCGACCTACCGGCACCAGTCTCGATTCGGCCTCGACCTCATCGACGACCTGCCAGCTCGCGAGGATCGACTCCGCGGGACCGTAGAGGTTGCACAGACGCGGGCTTTCCCCATAGCGGCGCAACCAGTTTCGAGCCAGCTCCGCAGGCAGGACCTCCCCAGCCACCAGCATCCAGGACAGGCCCGCAAGCGGCTCGGCCGCCATCGACAGCATCTGCCGGCAGAAGCTCGGCACCACCTGCAGGACATCGATCCCCTCCTCGGCGACCCAGGAGGCCACCGCCACAGGGTCTCGACGCAGATCGCCGCCCGCCACGCACAGCGTCGCACCCCCGGTCAGCGCCGCGAAGATCTCGCAGTAGGAGGCGTCGTAGGCCAGAGAGGCCCACTGCGCCATCCGGCGACCCGGGCTCAGGCGGAAGGTCTCCTGGAACCAGCCCACGAACTGGTGGAGACCGCGGTGCGGCATGCGGATGCCTTTCGGACGGCCCGTGGAGCCCGACGTGTAGACGACGTAGGCCGGCTCTTCGGCCGAGACCGGCTCCGGCAGCGCCTCGCCGGAACAACCGGCAAGCTCCTCGGCAGCCAGAGGGCCCTCCAGGACCAGCGCGGGCCTCAGCTCCGCAAGAGCCTCCCGCACCCGAGGCTCGGGCCAACCCGCATCCACACAGGCAAACGCAGCTCCCGTCTTCAGGATCGCGATCAACGACGTGATCTCGGCCACCTCGTCCACACCCACCCTCACCAGTACGGTTTCGCCTCGCCTTGCACCCCGCTGTCTCAAGGCGCCAGCCAGACGGTTGGCGGCCTGTTCCAAATCGCCGTAGCGAACGATCCTTCCGGCGGCGCGCAGCGCCTCCGCCTCGGGGTTCCGCTGCGCCTGCCGGGAGAACGCCTCGTGCACGCAACCCTGCTCCCAACCCGCCTGCTCTCCAGACCAGCCCCAATCCCGCAAAAGCTGCCGCTTCTCGGCCTCGCTCAGCAGCTCGACGTCCCGCAACGCCCTGCCGCCCTCCTCGACCGCCTGTTCCAGCACCCGCACGAAGTGCCCCACCATCCGCTCGACCTTCGCCGCCTCGAACAGGTCCTCGCTGAAGGTGAGAAGCCCGCTCAATTCGCCAGGCCCTTCGTTGAACACCAGCACCAGATCGAAGTCGAACTCCCTCGATCCTCGGCCTTCTCCTTCGATCGGCTTCAGCTTCAGGCCGCTCAGCTCCAGGCTCGGCATCGGTGCGTTCTGCAACACCATCAGCACCTGGAACAGGGGTGCGCGGCTCAGGCTCCGCTCCGGCTTCAGCTCCTCGACCAGCTTCTCGAACGGCAGATCCTGGTGCGCATACGCGCCCAGGGTCACCTCCCGCACCCGCGCCAGAAGATCCCGAAAACTGCCGGCTCCCGCCACGTCCGTCCGTAGTACCAGCGTGTTGACGAAGAACCCGATCAGCCCTTCGATCTCCCGCCGGTTGCGGTTGGCGATCGGCGTGCCGACCACCACGTCCCCCTGACCGCTGTAGCGCCACAGCAGGAACTGCCAAAGCCCCAGCAGCACCATGAAGAGACTCGCGCCTTCGTGTCGCGTCAGCCGCTTGAGCCCTTCGTAGAGCTCCTCTTCGATCTTGAACCGCCGCGCGTCGCGCCGCCCGCTCAGGACCTCGGGCCGGGGCCGGTCCACGAGGTCTTCGATCTCGGCGGGCGCGCCGTCCAACTGCTCACGCCAGTAGTCCAACTGCCGCCGCAGAGCCGGCCCTTGCAGCCACCGGCGCTGCCACACCGCAAAGTCCCCGTACTGCACGGGCAGCTCCGCGAGCCCGGAGTCGCGGCCCTCCCGGTACCCTTCATACAGCGCTCCCAGCTCACGAACCAGCACTCCCATGGACCAGCCATCCGAGACGATGTGGTGCATCACCAGGATCAGCACATGGTCGCGCTCGCTCAGCCGCAGCAGTATCGCCCGCAGCAGTGGCGCACGCCGCAGATCGAAGGCGGTTCCGCTGACAGCCGCGAACCTCCTCGCGACCGCGTCCTCCCGTTCGCCGCCCGGCAGCAGGCGCAGGTCTTCAATCTCGAGCCTGAGCTCGAGGTGCGGCACGAGGATCTGCACGGGCCTGCCCGCGACCGCCTCAAAACGGGTACGCAACACTTCGTGGCGGCGCCCCATCTCGTCGAGGCTGCGCCCGAGCGCCTGCTCGTCGAGCTCGCCCTCGAGCTCGACGGCAGCCGCGATGTTCTGCCGGCCGCTGCTCTGGCCTTCCATCTGCTCCAGGAACCAGAGCCGCTGCTGCGCAAACGACAACTCCAACCGGTCGCGCTCGGCCAGCCGCTCGATCGGCTCCTCCGCCGCGGCGATGCCCTGACTCAGCTCTCGCTCGACACGCTGGGCAAGCCCGGACACGGTCGGGCTCTCGAACAGGGCGCGCACCGGCAGCTCGAGGGCCAGCGCGGAGCGCACACGCGAGACGACCCTTGTCGCAAGCAGCGAATGGCCTCCGAGGTCGAAGAAGTCGTCGTGGATACCCAGGCGATCCGTCCCCAGAACGTCAGCCCAGATGGCGGCCAGAACCTCTTCCACCGGCGTGCGCGGAGCGGCGTGCTCAGCCATCGGCGACTCGAGCGCCAACTCTCTGCGCGAGAGCGTGAGACGGTCGACCTTGCCGCTTGGAGTCAGCGGTAGCTCCAGCACGGTGGCGAACACCGAGGGAACCATGTAGGAAGGCAGCCGGGCGGATAGAAAGTCGCGGAGCTCCGGCGTCGAAACGCCGTCGAAGGCAGGCACCACCCATGCCGCCAGATGCCGCCCCGCCCCCTCCCCGCGAGGAACCACCACCGCCTCGCGCACCGCGGGATGGGAGGACAGGGCCGCTTCGATCTCCCCGGCCTCAATGCGGAAGCCGCGAATCTTCACCTGATGATCGATGCGGCCCAGAAACTCGATCTCGCCGTCCGGCCGCAGCCGCGCCAGGTCGCCCGTCCGGTAGAGCCGCTCGCCCGGCTCCCAGGGGTGCGGCACGAAACGCTCCCCAGTAAGCCCGGGCAGCCCCAGATAGCCGCGTGCCAGGCCCGCTCCACCGATGTAGACCTCGCCGGGGATCCCCACCGGAACCGGCCGCGAGCCGCGATCCAGAATGTATACCGAGGCACCGAGGATCGGCCGCCCGATCGGCGGCAGGCTGGGCCAGAGTTCCGGCCCGCCTGCCAGAAGCGCGTGCTCGGTGGCCACATGCGTCTCCGAGGGTCCGTACTGGTTGCGCAGGGCGCACTCTGGCAGCCGCCTGAAGAAGGCGGCGATCTCGGGAGTGATCTGCAACGCCTCGCCGGCGGTGACCACCTCGCGCAGGGACTCAGGCAGCACAGTGCCCGCGGCGGCCTCGGCGAGCTGCTGGAGCGCCACGAAGGGGAGGAAAAGACGCTCCACAGCCGTCTCCCGCAAGAGGCGCAGCAGTCCCAAGAAATCCCGCCGGAGCTCTTCGGGGAATACCACGAGTGTTCCGCCGGCCGCCCAGGTGACGAAGATCTCCTGCAAGGAGACGTCGAAGCTCGGAGAGGCGAACTGCAGCGTCCGGCTGGCCGGCACCTTGGATGCCGCGGCCTCCCAGCGCGTGATCGTGGCCAGCACGCGATGCGGCAGAGCGACGCCCTTCGGCCTGCCGGTCGATCCGGAGGTATAGATGACATAGGACAAGTGGTCCGCGAGGGAACGACGCGCCGGCCGCCTCTCGTCTCCGCCAACGGTCTCCGGCTCCACCAACCGCACACCGTGTGCTGGGGGGAGCGCTACGCCGGCGCGGGCCACGATCACAGGCGCTCCGGCATCGCTCAGCATGTAAGCAAGCCGGTCCGCGGGATAGGCGGGGTCGAGTGGGAGATGACAGCCCCCCGCCTTGAGCACGGCGAGACAGGCGACAACGGCTTCCGGCCCCCGCTCGAGGAAGACCCCGACCGGGACATCCGGCCCGACTCCAGCGGCGCGTAACCGTCCCGCGAGCTGGTTGGCCCACCGCTCGACCTCGCCGTAGGTCCAGGCTCCGCGGAGCGAGCCGTCGCTGTCCGCTGCCAGCAGTGCGGTCCGCTCCGGCTCGCGGTCCGCCCAGCTCTCGAAAAGCTCGTGGACGCAGCTCTCCCACGGCCCGGAGACCCTCGCAACGCTCCACTCCACGAGGAGCTGGTGACGCTCCGCGGCCGACAGCAGTGGGAGATCGGCCAGCGTCTGCTCCGGCCCGGTCAGAGCCCCTGCCAATAGAGCTGCGAAATGGGCCAGTATCCGGCCGGCCGTGGCCGGCGTGAAGAGATCGGTACTGTACTCGAGTGTGGCGTGCAGAGAGCCGGCGAGATCCGTCATCGCGAGCGTCAGGTCGAACTTCGCAGTGCCGCCTGGCAATGGCACAGGCTCCAGCACGAGGTCGGGCAGCTCAAGCCTCTGAACCGGCGAGTCCTGCACCAGGAACATGACCTGGAACAACGGCGAATGGGAGAGACTGCGCTCCGGGGCCAACTCCTCGACCAGCTTCTCGAATGGAAGGTCCTGATGGGCATACGCTGCAAGCGCCCCCTCGCGGACCCGGGCAATCAGCTCACGGAATGGCAGGCCCGCCGGGCGGCCGGAGGAGAGATCGGTGCGTAGCACCAGGGTGTTGGCGAAGAAGCCGATCAGCCCCTCGACCTCGATCCGGCTCCGGTTCGCCACCGGCGTGCCCACCAGCAGGTCGGTGCGATCGGTGAGGCGGTGGAGCAGCGTTTTCCAGACGGCGAGCAGGACCATGAACCGGGTTGCCCCGCACTCGCGACAGAGGGCCGCCAACGAAGCCTCAAGCCCCTCCGACAGCGCCACCGTGCGGAGTCCGCCTCGACCGCTCGGCACCATCGGGCGCGGCCGGTCGGCGGGGAGCTCCAAGACGGAAGGCGCACCGGCCAGCCGCTGCCGCCAGAAGCGGAGCTGATCTTCCAGCACCTCGCCGCGCAGCCACTCGCGCTGCCAGACGGCGAAGTCCGGGTACTGCACCGGCAGCGCCAGGAGCGGAGAAGGCAGACCCACGGCGAAAGCCGAATAGAGCGCCGCCAGCTCGCGCACCAGGATTCCGGACGACCAGCCATCCGAAACAATGTGGTGCAAGGTGAGCAGGACCCGATGATCGCGCTCCGACAGCCGCGCCAGCAGGGTGCGCAGGAGCGGCCCGCGCGCGAGATCGAACGGCCGCGCCGCCTCGTCCCGGGCGAGCCGGCGCGCCTCTTCGTCACGCGACGCCTCAGGCAGCCCTGAGAGATCGAGTCGCGGTAGCGTGAGCGCGGGCGTTGCGATCCTCTGCACCGGTTCACCCTGCGCGTCGGTACCGAAGGTGGTGCGCAGGGCTTCGTGGCGGGCCACCACCTCGCGCAGGCTCGCCGCCAGGGCCGCGGAGTCGAGGTCACCGGCGAGGCGGACCGGCGCCGAAATGTTGTACGCCGCGCTGGCCGGCTCAAGCTGGTCCAGGAACCAGAGCCGGTGCTGGGCGAAGGACAGCGGCAGATCGCCGTGGCGGGGAACAGGGACGACCGGTCGCGCGACGAGCGCCGCGCCCTCCCGCCGGGCCTGCTCCACCCGGGCGGCCAATCCCGCGAGGGTGGGCTCCTCGAAGACGCTGCGCAACGGCAGCTCCACTCCGAGGATCGCCCGCACCTGCGATACCAGACGGGTGGCGAGCAGCGAATGGCCGCCGAGCGCGAAGAAGTCGTCCTCGATGCCGACCGCCGGTAACCCCAGCACGTCGCACCAGATCCCGGCCAGCAGCTCCTCGACTGGATTGCGCGGCGCCGTTTCCACGGCTTTCGGCTCGGGCGCGGGCAGCGCCTGCCGGTCCACCTTACCGTGAACGGTGAGAGGCAGTCGGGGCAACTCCACGAACGCCGCCGGAATCATGGGCTCCGGCAGGCGCATCTTCAGGTGCTCGCGCAGCTCCGAGGCGGAGGCGGAGGCCCGCGGCGCGCACACCCAGTAGGCCACCAGCCGGCGGTCTCCGGCCGGGATCTCGCGCGCGACGACCACCGCCTCCTGTACCGCGGCGTGCTCCCCGAGCACGGCTTCAATCTCCCCCAGCTCGATGCGGAAGCCCCGCAGCTTGACCTGATGGTCGATACGGCCCAGGAATTCCAGCTCCCCCGCCGGGTTCCACCTCACCCGGTCCCCCGTGCGATAGAGCCGCGCTCCAGGGACCGCCGGCAGGCCGTGGGGGACGAACCTCTCGGCCGTCAGCTCCGGACGCCCGAGATAGCCCCGCGCCAAGCCCGGCCCGCCCAGGCAAAGCTCGCCCGCCACGCCGGCGGGCACCGGGTGGCCAAAGACGTCGAGCACGAAAGTCTCGACGTTGGACAAGGGGCGGCCGAGCGGCGCCCGGGCCTCGCCGTGGTACTGAATCACCGCCGAGCAAACCGACGCCTCGGTCGGACCGTAGGCATTGAGCACCCGGCGGCCGAGCCAGCGCCGCGCCGCGTCGACCGGGAAGGCCTCGCCTCCGAGCAGCAGCGTCCGCAGCCCCGGCAGCTCGCCGGAAGCCTCCGGCGGCAACGCCGCCAAGGCCGAGGGCGGCAGCAGCAACGTCGTGATCTCCCGCCGGCCCAGCAGCGCGATCAGGCCGGGCCCCGGCAGCAGTTCGTCCCGGCTGGCCAGCACCAGCGTGGCGCCGCTGGCAAACGCCATCGCCAGCTCCCAGATCGAGGCGTCGAAGCTCGCCGAGGAGAATTGCAGCACCCGATCGCCCACCCCCAGGCCCAGCAGGCGCCCCTGCGCCAAGCAAAGGTTCGCCAAGCCGCGATGGGGGATCTGGACCCCTTTCGGACGGCCGGTCGAACCGGAGGTGTAGATCACGTAGGCGATACCGTCAGGATCGGTCTCCAACCCCAGCGGCGCGTCCTCAGTCCGGTCGGTCGCCTCGCCCAGGGCTCTCAGCTCAACGATGCGCCCGGTATATCCCGGGGGCGGCGCGCTGGAGCCCGCCAGGAGCATCCGCGCTCCGGAGTCCGCCAGCAGGAAGGAGAGGCGCTCCGGCGGGTAGGCCGGATCGAGGGGCAGATAGGTGCCGCCCGCCTTCAGCACTGCGAGAATGGAAACTACCCAGTCCACCGAGCGCTCGGCGAGGACGGCCACCACCGACTCGCCGCCGGCCCCCAGCGCGCGCAGGTGGCGGGCCAGGCGGTTGGCCCGGCGGTCGAGCTCGCCATAGCTCACGCAGGTGTCGCTGCAATCCACCGCCATCAGATGAGGGGTCTGGGCGGCAAAGTGCTCGAACCGCGTGTGGAGGCAGGCAGACCGCGGCTCCTCCGTGGCCGTGTCGTTGAGCTCCACGAGGAGCTGCTGCGCCTCGCCGGCGGAGAGGAGCCGCAACTCGGCGATCCGCCGGCCGGGGTTCGCCACCACGTCCGCCAGGAGTCTCTCCAGATGACCTGCCAGTCGACCGAGGGTCGACGCATCGAACAGATCGGAGGAATACTCCAGGCCTCCGCCCAGATCCCCGCCACTTCCTCGCAGCAACAGCGTGAGGTCAAACTTCGCCGTGCTCGCGCGAACGTCCAACGGCAGCGCGCTCAGCTCCGGCAGCTCCGCCAGGGGCGCGGGCGTGCTCTCCAGCGCCAGCACCGCCTGGAACAACGGATGGTGGCTCAAGCTGCGCGCCGGCTGTAGCTCTTCCACCAGCTTTTCGAAAGGCAGCTCCTGGTGGACGTAGGCCTCCAGACAGACCTCCCGCACCCGCTCCAGGACCTCGCGAAAGGAGGGCGCGCCCGACAGATCCGTGCGCAGCACCAGCATGTTGACGAAAAAGCCGATCAGCCCCTCAGTCTCCAGATGCCCGCGCCCGGCGACCGGCGAGCCCACGCTGAGGTCGTCCTGGCCGCAGTGCCGGGACAGCAGTACCGCGAAGGCGGACAGCAGCAGCATGAACGGCGTCACTCCCTCCCGGCTCCCCAGGACCGCCAGCCCCTGCGCCACCGCCTCGGGCAGCACCAAGGGCACGAAGCCGCCGCGGAAGGTCTGCACGGCCGGCCGCGGCCGATCCGTGGGCAGCTCCAGAAGGGGGGACACCCCGGCCAGTTGCCGGCGCCAGAAGGACAGCTCCGCCGCCAGCGCCTCCCCCTGCAGCCGGCGCTGCTGCCACACCGCGTAGTCGGCGTATTGGATCGGCAGCTCCGGCAGCGGTGACGGGCGCCCCGCCGCAAACGCCTCGTAGAGCGCTCCGAGCTCCCGCAACAGCACGCCGGTCGACCAGCCGTCGCTGGCGATGTGGTGCATCGTCGCCAGCACCACATGGTCGGCCTCGCCCAGGCGCAGCAGAGACATCCGCAGCATCGGGTCCCGCTCCAGGTCGAACGGCCGCCGCGCCTCCTCAAGCGCCAGGGCCCGCGCCAGCGGCTCGCGCGCCGCCTCTTCGAGAACGCTCAGATCCACGACCGGCAGCCGCGTCTCTGTCCATGGCGCGATCACCTGGACCGGCCCACCACCCACGGCCATGAACCGCGTCCGCAGCACCTCGTGCCGGCGCAGGATCTCGCCCAGGCAGCGCGCCAGCACCTCCGGCTTCAACTCGCCCATCAGCCGCTGGGCGAAGGGCATGTTGTAGGCTCCGCGATCCGGCTCGAGCTGATCGAGGAACCAAAGCCTCTGCTGGGCGAAGGACAGAGGCAGGCCGCCATCGCGGAGAACGGGGACGATCGGCGGCGCGAGGAGCGCCGATCCTTCCCATCTGGCTCGTTCCACCCGGGCCGCCAGCCCCGCCACGGTCGGCTCCTCGAAGACGCTGCGCAGGGCGATTTCCACCCCCAGGACCTCCCGCACCTGCGACACCAGGCGGGTGGCGAGCAGCGAATGGCCGCCGAGCGCGAAGAAGTCGTCCTCCGCTCCGGCCCGCTCGACGCCCAGCACCCGCGCGAAAGCCCCCGCCACCAACTCCTCGACGAGTGTTCGCGGCGGGGTGAAGACGGCTCCTGAACCTCCCCAGTCCGGGACCGGCAACGAGCGCCGGTCCAGCTTGCCGCTCGGCGTCAGCGGCAGCGAGCCGAGGATCACCAGGGCGGACGGCACCATGTGCTCCGGCAACCGGGAGCGCAGAGAGTCCCGCAGCTCGCTCCACGCGGGTGCCGGCTCCGCGGCCGGCACCACGTAGGCCACCAGTCGCCGGTCGCCGCCATCGTCCCGGGCTACGACCGCGGCTTCTCGCACTCCGGCGTGCTCGAGCAGCGCCGCCTCGATCTCCCCCGGCTCGATGCGGAAGCCCCGCACCTTCACCTGCTGATCGATGCGTCCCAGGAACTCCAGATCCCCCTCCGGCAGCCAGCGCGCCAGATCCCCGGAACGGTACAGCCGCGCTCCCGCCACGCCGGTGAAGGGATCGGGCACGAATCGTTCCGCGGTCAGCTCCGGCCGGCCCAGGTAGCCCCGCGCCACCCCTTCGCCGCCCAGCAGCAGCTCGCCGGCCACCCCCACCGGCTGCAGCTCCCACGACGGACCCACCACCCAGGTCGACGCGTTGGCGATCGGCCGGCCGATCGGCACCGGCCGCCGCCGGTCTCCGGGGCGGCAGAGACACTCCGTCACGTCGATGGAGATCTCGGTCGGACCGTACTGGTTGCGCAGCACCTTGCCCAGCCGGGTCAGGGCCAGGTCGCGCAGCTCCGGCGTCAGCGCCTCGCCGCCGGCGAAGACGTAGCGCAGGCTCGGGCAGGCCGGCAGCTCCACCTGGCCCAGGAACGCCTGGAGCATCGACGGCACGAAGTGCAGCAGCGTGATCCCGTGCTCGGCCAGCGCCTGCGCCAGGTAGGAGGGGTCGCGGTGACCGCCGGGATGGGCCAGCACCACCCGCGCGCCGCACAGCAGGGGCCCGAACAGCTCCCAGACTGAAAAATCGAAGCTGAACGACGCCTTGTGCAACACCCGGTCGGAGGCGGTGACCGGGTACTCCTCCTGGGCCCAGAGGAGGCGGTTCACCACTCCCCGGTGGCGCACCATCACCCCTTTGGGCCGGCCGGTGGAACCGGAGGTGTAGATGGCATAGACCAGGTTGTCCGGCCCGGACCAGGCAATGGGCCGGCGCACACTCGACCGGGCGATGGCCCGGGCATCGGCGTCCAGACGCACCACCCGTGCTCCCACCCCGGGCAGCACGCCTTCGAGGCTCTGCCGGGTGATCACCACCGGCGCCCCGGTGTCCTCCAGCATGAGCGCCAGGCGGGGAACCGGGTACTCCGGATCGAGCGGCACGAAGTAGCCGCCGGACTTCAGGACGCCGAGCAGCGCTATCGGCATGGCCAGCGAGCGCTCCAGGCAGACCGCCACCGGCACCTCCGGCCCCACGCCCAGAGAGCGCAGGTAGTGGGCCAGCCGGTTGGACCGCCGGTCGAGCTCGCGATAGGTGAGGCTCCCCTCTTCGGAGACCACAGCCACGGCCTCCGGCGTGCGCTCGGCCTGCGCCGCGACCAGCTCGTGCAGGCAGAGATCCAGCCGGTGGGCCGCCTCCGTGCGGTTCCAGGCCACGAGCTGCTGCCGCTCGGCCGCGCTGAGCAGCGGCAGCTCGTCGATCCCCTGCCTGGGAGAGGTCAGAGCCGCCGCGAGCAGACGCTCGAAGTGGCCCAACCAACGCCCGATCGTCGCCGCGTCGAAGAGCTCGGCGCTGTACTCGACCGCTGCGAGGAGACGGTCTTCGATCCGCTGCACGGTCAGCGTCAAATCGAACTTCGCCGTGCCGCCCGGCAGCGGCAGCGGCTCCAGAGCGAGGCCGGGCAGCTCGACCGAAAGGGTCGGCGGATCCGGCGCCAGGAACATGACCTGGAACAGCGGCGCGTGGGCGAGGCTGCGCTCCGGGGCCAGCTCCTCCACCAGCTTCTCGAACGGCAGGTCCTGATGGGCGTAGGCCGCCAGCGCACCCTCGTGCACCCGCGCGATAAGCTCGTCGAAAGCGAGGCCTTCCGGCCGCTTCGAACGCAGGTCGGTGCGCAACACCAGGGTGTTGGCGAAGAAGCCGATCAGCCCTTCGAGCTCGGTGCGACCCCGGTTGGCCACGGGCGTGCCCACCAGCAGGTCGGTGCGGCCGGTGAGGCGGTGGAGCAGCGCCTTGCAGGCCGCGAGCAGGACCATGAACCGCGTCGCCCCGCTCTGGCGGCAGAGGGCCGCAAGCGGCGCCTCCAGCCCAGCCGGCAGCGCCGCCGAGCAGAATCCGCCGCGGCCGCTCGGCACCGCCGGCCGCGGACGGTCCGCGGGCAGCTCCAGGACGGGGGGCGCACCCGACAGCCGCTCCCGCCAGAAGCGGAGCTGGTCGTCCAGCACCGCGCCGCGCAGCCACTCGCGCTGCCAGACCGCGAAGTCGGCGTACTGCACCGGCAGCGCCGGCAGCGGCGAGGGCCGGCCGGCCGCAAACGCCCCATAGAGCGCCGCCAGCTCACGCACCAGGATGCCGGACGACCAGCCGTCCGAGACGATGTGGTGGAGGGTGAGCAGGACCAAGTGGTCGCGCCGCGACAGCCGTGCCAGCAGGCCGCGCGCGAGCGGCCCGCGCGCCAGGTCGAACGGCCGCGCCGCCTCCTCCCGGGCAAGGCGCTGCGACTCGGCTTCGCGCTGCGCCTCCGGCAGCGATGACAGGTCGAGCAGCGGCAGGTCGAGCGCGGCAGGCGGCGCGATCCGCTGCATCGGCCCCCCCTGTTCGCCGGCCGCGAAGGTGGTGCGCAGAGCCTCATGGCGCGCCACCACCTCGCGCAGGCTCGCCGCCAGGACCGCGGGGTCAAGGCGGCCGGCGAGGCGGACCGGCGACGGGACGTTGTAGGCCGCGCTGCCCGGGTGGAGCTGGTCCAGGAACCAGAGCCGCTGCTGGGCGAAGGACAGCGGCAGCTCGCGGTCTCGCGGCACGGGCACGATCGGCGGCGCGGCGGGACGCTGCCCGTCCCGCCGGATCTCCTCGACCGCCGCGGCCAGGCCGGCGATCGTCGGATGCGCGAAGATCTCGCGTAGCGGCAGCTCGACGCTGAAGGAGCCGCGGACCCGCGAGGCGAGCCGGATGGCGAGCAGCGAGTGGCCGCCGAGCGCGAAGAAGTCGTCGTGGAGCCCCACGCCCTCGCATCCGAGCAACTCGGCGAACGTCGCCGCCAGCAGCTTCTCGACCGGGGTGGCCGGCGCGGGGCGGAGTGCCGGTGCGGCCTCCGGCGCGGGAGCGATCCGCGCCAGGGCCTTGCGGTCCACCTTGCCGTGAGCGGTCCGCGGCAGCGACGCCAGGACCACCAGGGACGACGGCACCATGTGCGCCGGCAGTCTCTCCCTGAGGAAGCTCCGCAGCGGCTCGGCTGCGGGCGGCGTCCCCCCTCTCGCCGTCAGGTAGGCCACGAGCTGCACCTCTCCGGACGGCCCCTCCCGGCCCGCGACCACGGCCTCGCCCACGGATGGATGCTGGCCCAGCGCGGCCTCGATCTCGCCCAGCTCGACGCGGAAGCCGCGAACCTTGACCTGATGGTCGATGCGGCCCAGGAACTCGAGCTCGCCGCCGGGCAGGTACCGCGCCAGGTCGCCCGTCCGGTACAGGCGCGAGCCCGGCTCTCCGAAGGGATCGGGGACGAATTTCTCCGCCGTTAGCGCGGGGCGGCCAAAATAGCCGCGGGCCACGCCCTCGCCGGCGACGCAGAGCTCGCCGGCGACGCCCATGGGCACCGGCCGCCGCGCCGGGTCGAGCACATAGACCCGGCTGTTGGGCTGCGGCCGGCCGAGCGGCGTAGTCTGCGACGGGCCGCCGGCCAGCTCCGGCTCGATGCGGCAGGCCAGCACCGCCACCGTCGTCTCGGTGGGGCCGTACTGGTGGAGGATGCGGCAGCCGCCCTGCGCCCGCAGGCCCAGTATCCAGTCGCGGCGCGACGCCTCGCCGCCCAGGATCAGCCACTCCCTCGGCACGAGGCCGCCCGGCGGAGCGGCGCCCTGCAGCGCCATGAGATGAGAGGGAGCGAGCTTCAGGACCTCCAGCCCGTGCCGCCGCAGGTACGCGGCCAGCCACGGCCCGTCGAGCGCCCGTTCCTCGGAGATGACGTGCACCATCCCGCCGCTGAGCAGCGGCGGATAGAGCGCGGTCTTGCAGGCGTCGACGCTCAGCGGCTGCAACAGAGCGTAGCCGGCGCCCACCCCGAGACCGAGCTGCGCCACCACCCCGTCCAGATAGTTGACGAGATGCCGGTGCTCGACCTCCACCGCCTTGGGCAGGCCCGTCGAGCCCGAGGTGTAGATCAGGTAGACGGCGTTGGCCGGGTCCACGCCGCTCGCCGGATTGACCTCCTCCCTGGCGTGCGGCGCGCTCCGCGCCTCGTCGAGCCACTCCCGCGTCACGACGATCGGCCGCCCGGCCCCCTGCCCCAAGTCCTCCAGGATCGCGGCCAGACGCTCCCGCGGAGCGTCCTCGTCGACCGGCACGTAGGCCCCGCCGGCCTTCAGGATGCCCAGCACCCCCGCCACCATGGCGGGCGACCGGCGGACGCTGAGGACGACCCTGACCTCCGGCCCCACCCCCAGCCGGCGCAGACGGTACGCCACCCGGTTCGCCTGGCGGTTGAGCTCGCCATAGCTCAGGACCTCGTCGTCGCCTGCCACCGCCGGGGCTCCCGGGGTGCGCTCCACCTGCGCCTCGAAGAGCCGGTGGAGGCAGTGCTCGGGCCGGGGCCACTGCGAATCGTTCCACTCCAGGAGCACTTGGTGGCGCTCCGCGGCAGTCCAGGCCGGAATTCCGGCGAGCGGCTGCCGCGGATCCGCGACCACCCCTTCCAGGAGGCTCCGGAAGTGCCCCAGCAGGCGCGCCATGGTGGTGCGGTCGAAGAGGTCCGTGCTGTAGGTGAGGATGCCCAGCGGCGCGACGGGATCGTCCCATAGGGACAGCGACAGGTCGAACTTCGTCGCCTGCGCCTCGATTCTGGACACGCTCACCGCGAGACCGGGGAGCTCCGGCCCTGTCACGCCGGTGTTCTGCAGCGCGAACAACGCCTGGAAGAGAGGCGAACGGGAGGGGTCCCGCTCCGGCTGCAGCGCTTCGACCAGGGCCTCGAACGGCAGGTCCTGGTGGGCATAGGCCGAGAGCGCCCGCTCCCGCGCCTGCTGCGCGAGCTCCAGGAAGCTCGCCCCGGCGTCCACCCGGCCGCGCAACACCAGGGTATTGACAAAGAACCCGATCAGGCCCTCGAGCTCCGCCCGGTTGCGATTGGCGATGGGGGTCCCCACCAGCAGCTCCTCCTGGCCGCTCCAGCGAGCCAGCAGGACCCGGAAGACGGCGAGGAGCGACATGAAGAGGGTCGCCCCGAGGCTCTGCGACAGGCCGGCGAGCTCTCGCGCCAGCGCCGGCGACAGCGTGACCTCCTCCGTCCTTCCCCGGCCGGAGAGGACCGGCGGCCGCGGGCGGTCGGCCGGCAGCTCCAGGACTTGAGGGCAGCCGGACAGCTCGTGCCTCCACCAGGCCAGCTCCCGCTCCAGCACCTCGCCCCGCAGCCAGCTTCGCTGCCAGACGGCGAAGTCCGCGTACTGCACCGGCAGCCCGGGCAGGGGCGAGGGCCGGCCCTCCTGGCCGGCCTGGTATAGGGCGGTCAGCTCCCGGATCAGGACCCCCATCGACCAGTCGTCCGAGAGGATGTGGTGCTGGACGAGGACCAGGACGTGCTCGCCGGCCCCGAGCCGGAGCAGGAGGCTGCGCAGCAGCGGCCCCCGCCGCAGGTCGAAAGGCCGCAGGCTCTCCACGCCGGCGAGGCGGCGGGCCTCGGCCTCGCCGGCGTGCCGCGGCAGCCCGCCGAGGTCGAGGTACGGCAGCGGCGGCCGGCCAGGGGGCGCGATGCGCTGCACGGCGGAGCCGTCGATCAGGTCGAAGGTGGTGCGCAGGGCCTCGTGGCGGGCCACCAGGGCGTCGAGGCTCGCGGCCAGGACCGCGGGGCGCAGGGGGCCGGTCATGCGGACCGCCGCCGGGATGTGGTAGGCGGAGCTCTCCGGCTCGAGCTGCGAGAGGAACCAGAGACGCTGCTGGGCGAAGGAGAGCGGCAGGCCGCCCTCGCGCGATGCCGGGACGATCGGCGCCGCGGCCGGCCCCTCCCCCTCCCGCCGGGCCTCCTCCACCCGCGCCGCCATGCCCGCCACGGTCGGCTGCTCGAAGAGGTCGCGCAGGGTCAGCTCCACGCCCAGCGCGGTGCGCAGGCGCGAGACCAGCCGGGTGGCCAGCAGCGAGTGACCGCCGAGGGCGAAGAAGTCGGCCCGCGCGCCGACCCCCTCCACCCCCAGAAGCTGCGAGAAGATGCCGGCGACCAGCTCTTCGAGCGGCGTGCGCGGAGGGGCGTCGCCTTTGCGCGCCCGGCGCTCCGGCGCCGGCAGGGCCCGCCGGTCCACCTTGCCGTTGGGCGTCCGCGGCAGCTCGGAGAGAATCACGAAAGTGGAGGGCACCATGTGCCCCGGCAGCCTGGAGCCGAGGAGGCGGCGCAGCTCGCCCTCCAGCGCCTCGCCGGAGCCCGCCACGTAGGCCACCAGCCGCCGGTCCCCGGGCGTGTCCTCGCGCACGGCCGCGACGGCTTCGCGCACGCCGGGACAGCGGACCAGCGCGGTCTCGATCTCCCCCAGCTCGATGCGGAAGCCCCGGACCTTGACCTGGTGGTCAATGCGCCCCAGAAACTCCAGCTCGCCGCCGGGCCGGCGCCGGGCCAGGTCCCCGGTCCGATACAGCCGCGCCCCGTCCTCACCGGAGAACGGGTCGGGCACGAACCGCTCCGCCGTCAGCTCCGGCCTGCCGAGGTAGCCGCGGGCCACGCCCGGTCCTCCGAGCAGGATCTCACCGGGCACGCCGACGGGCGACAGACCCAGGGCCGCATCCACGACGTAGGCTCGGCGGCCGCTCAGCGAGCGCCCGATCGCCGGCTCCCCTTCCCCTTCGCGGGTCTGGCAGAAGGTGGAGTAGGTGGTGTCCTCCGACGGTCCGTAGAGGTTGTAGATCCTGGCGATGCCGGGCTGCGCGGCGAGCCGGCGCGCCAGCTCGCCGCGCAGCGGCTCGCCCGCCAGGTTCACCGTCCGCACCGTGGACGGCCATCCGCCGAGGTCCGCCAACTCGGCCGCCGCCGAGGGGACCGTATTGACCAGCCGCACCCCGGCGCCCGTACCCAGCCGCGCCAGCTCCAGGACGTCGTCCACCAGCACCACCCGGCCGCCCCAGGCCAGGGGCACGAACAGCTCGAACACCGACAGGTCGAAGCTGAGGGAGGTCGCGGCCAGCACGCCCGCGAGGTCCTCGTCGGTGTAGACCTGCCGCGCCCAGCGCACCAGCGATACGGCGCTCCGGTGCTCGATGGCCACCCCCTTGGGGCGCCCCGTCGACCCCGAGGTGTAGATCACATAGGTCAGGTTGGAGGCGCTCACTCCCGTCGCGGACATCGCGGACACCGCCACGGGCGCTGCGGGCTCCCCGTCCCCGAGACACAGGATCTCGACCGGCGCGCCGCTCAGCCGGGCCGCCAACCCGGAGCGCGTGACCACCACCGTGGCCCCGGAATCCGCGAGCATCAGCGCCACCCGCTCCACCGGATAGGCGGGGTCGAGCGGCACGTAGGCGCCCCCAGCCTTCAGGATCCCCAGCAGGGCCACCACCATCTCCGGCGAGCGGTCGAGGAACACCCCGACCCGCTCCTCCGGTCCCACCGCCAGCCGGCGCAGCTCCCCGGCCAGCCGCTCGGCGCGTGCCGCCAGCTCGCCATAGGTCAGCTCGCGGCCTCCGCACACCAGCGCCACCGCGTCCGGACGGCGCGCCGCCTGCCGCTCGAACAGCTCGTGCAGGCACGCCGGCCCCTCCTCCGGCCCGGCGCCGACGTTCCACTCGCTCAGGAGCTGGTGCGCTTCCGCCGCGCTCAGCAGCGGCAGCTCTTCGAGCCGCCCGCCGGGGGCGGCCACGACAGCCTCGACCAGGGTCGCGAAGTGCGCCAGCATGCGGGAGGCAGTCTCGCCGTCGAAGAGATCGCGACGGAACTCCAGCAAGGCGAGAAGCTCCGGCCCGCTCTCCACCAGCTCCAGGGTGAGGTCGAACCGGGCGGCGCGCCCCTCCGGCTCCAGGCCACCGAACGGCGCCAGCGCCAGCCCCGGCAGCCCGGCGCCCTCGAAGGCCGTGCCGTGGAGCAGGAACATCACCTGGAAGAGCGGCGTGCGGGCGAGGCTCCGCTCCGGAGCAAGCTCCGCGACCAGCCGCTCGAACGGCAGGTCCTGATGGGCATAGGCGGCGAGCGCCGCCTCGCGCACCCGCGCCAGCAGATCGGCGAAGGTGGACGCGGGCGGCAGCCCGGCGCGCAGCACCAGGGTGTTGGCGAAGAAGCCGATCAGACCTTCGAGCTCGGGCAGGCTGCGGTTGGCGATCGGCGTGCCGACCACCAGGTCGGTCTCGCCGGTGTAGCGATGGAGCAGGGCGAAGAAGACCGCGAGCAGGGTCATGAACGGCGTGGCGCCGGCCCGGCGGCCGAGCTCCGCCAGCGCCTGGACGCGCGGTGCGGTGAGCGGACTCCAGCGCAGGCCGCCGCGACCGCTCATCCGCGTTGGACGCGGCCGGTCGGTCGGCAGCTCGAGGGCCGGCGGCGCGCCCGCCAGGGCCTGGCGCCAGAAGGCGAGCTGCGACTCCAACGCCGCGCCACTCAAGGCCTCGCGCTGCCACAGGGCGAAGTCGGCGTACTGCACCGGCGGTGGCGGCGGTAGCGGCAGCGCCGCCGGCCGGCCGGCGACGAACGCGGCATAGAAGGCCGCCAACTCGCACACCAGGACGCCGACCGACCAGCCGTCCGAGACGATGTGGTGCAGAGTCAGCAGAGCCACGTGGCGGTCGGGGCCGAGCCGCAGCAGAACGGCGCGCAGCAGCGGGCCGCGGGCGAGGTCGAACGGCCGCAGCGCCTCCTCCCCGGCCAGCCGCCGGGCCTCGTCCTCGCGCCGCGCCGGCAGCAGCCCGTCGAGGTCGAGGCGCGGGAATGGCACCGGAGCGGGCGGCGCGATCCGCTGCGCCGGCTCCTCCGCCGGGCCGAAGGTGGTGCGCAGCGCCTCGTGCCGGGCGACCACCTCGTCCAGGCTGGCGGCGAACGCCCGGGGGTCGAGGGCGCCGGTGAGAAGGACGGCGGCCGGGACGTTGTAGGCCGGATCGCCGGGCTGGAGCTGGTCGATGAACCAGAGGCGCTCCTGGGCGAAGGAGAGGGGCGCCGGCCCGCCGCCCGGGGCTCGCCGCGGGATGGTGTCCCCGGGGTCTCCGTCCCGCCGCTCTCTTCGATCCCGCCGGGCCTGCTCGGCCGCGACCACCTCCGCCAGCGCGGCCACCGTGGGAGCCTTGAAGAAGACCTCCAGGGGGATCTCGACGTCGAAGGCGCCGCGGACGCGCGCCAGGAGCTGGGTGCCCAGCAGCGAGTGGCCGCCCAGCTCGAAGAGGTCGTCGTGGATGCCCACGCGCACGATGCCCAGGGCCTGCTGCCAGAGCTCGGCCAAGCGCTCCTCGACGGCGCCGCGGGGAGCGGCGTAGTCGTTCGACAGGGGCGGGCGCTCGTGGCGCGGCGGAGTTCCGGACGGGGCTGAAACGGCGGAGGGCGCGGCCACGCCGGACACCGCGCCCCGCGGCTCGATCCAGTAGCGCCGGCGCTCGAAGGGGTAGGCCGGCAGCGGCACGCGGCGGCGCTGACCGGGATGCCGCCGCGGCCATTCGACCTCCTGGCCGGCGAGCCAGAGCCGCCCCAGCGCCGTGAGCAGGAAACCCACGTCCGAGACCTCCTCCCGCGGATGGCGCAGGGAGGAGAGCGCGGCCCGGCCCGGCGCCTGCCGGCGCGCCAGGGCGCTCAGGGTATTTCCCGGCCCCACCTCCAGGAGGATCGGCTCCCCCTCGCGCAGCAGGGTGGAGAGGCCGGCGGCGAACCGCACAGTGTGCCGCAGGTGGGCGGCCCAGTACGCCGGATCGGTCGCCTCCTCGTCGCGTATCCAGGTGCCGGTGAGGTTGGACACGAACGGGATGCGGGGAGGCGCGAGGCGCACCCGGGCGACCGCCGCCGCGAAACGGTCCAGCGCCGGGTCCATCATCGCCGAGTGGAAGGCATGGGAGGTGGCGAGGCGCCGGCAGTCCACCCCCTGCTCCGCCAGGCGCCGCGCCAGGTCCTCGACGTCCGCCTCGGGCCCGGAGACGACACAGCGGGCCGGCTCGTTGACCGCCGCCAGGGAGACGCCGCCCCGCAGCCAGGGCGCGATCTCCGGCTCCGGCAGCGCGACGGCGAGCATGGCGCCGCCGGAGAGCTCCTGCAGCAGCCGGCCGCGCTCCGCCACCAGGGCGATTCCCTCCTCCAGGGTCATGACGCCGGCGAGGCACGCCGCCACGTACTCGCCCACCGAATGCCCCAGCAGGGCGGCCGGAGCGATTCCCCACTCGATCCACAGCCGGGCGACCGCGACCTCCACGGCGAACAGGGCGGGCTGGGCCAGGTCGGTGCGGGCGAGGAGCGCCGCGGCGCCAAGGGTGGGGGAGGTCTCCCCCTCCGGGTCCACGGCGCGGCGCAGGGCCAGTCCCAGGCGCGGCTCCAGCAGGGCGGCGCACCGGTCGATCTGGCGGCGGAAGAAGGGCTCCTCGCGGTAGAGGTCCCGCCCCATCCCCAGGTACTGGCTGCCCTGGCCGCTGCACAGGAAGACCACCGGCCGCTCGCGGGGCTCCGGCGCCACGGCCGTGAGCCCGCGCCGCGGGTCGCGCAGGGCGGCCACCGCGCCGGCCATGTCGCGGGCGGCTACAACGCGCCGCCAGGGGAGGGCGCGCCGCCCCTGCTGGAGGGTGTGGGCGACGTCGGCCAGCTCCAGATCGGGGTGGCGCTCCAGGTGATCGGCGAGGCGCGCGGCGAGCGCGGCGAGCGCCGTCTCCGAGCGGGCGGAGAGGACCAGGAGGTCCCAGGGGCGGGCCGCGGGCGGCGGCTCCACGGCCGGCGCCTCTTCCAGCACCACGTGGGCGTTGGCCCCGCCCATGCTGAAGGAGCTGACGCCCGCCCGCCGCGGCAGCCCGCCGTCCGGCCGCCAGGGCCGCAGCCCGGCGTTGACGAAGAAGGGGCTGCCGGCGAAGTCGATCCGCGGGTTCGGGACGCGGAAGTGGAGGCTCGGCGGCAGCAGGCCGTGCTCCAGGGCCAGCACCGTCTTGATCAGGCCGGCCACACCCGCGGCGGCGTCCAGGTGGCCGATGTTCGTCTTCACCGAGCCGAGGGCGCAGAACCCCTTGCGTTCGGTGCCCGCGGCGAACACCCGGGTGAGGGCGGAGACCTCGAGGGTGTCGCCGAGCGGCGTGCCGGTGCCGTGCGCCTCGACGTAGCTGATGGTCTCCGGCGCGACGCCGGCCATGGCCTGCGCCATGGCCACGACCTCGGCCTGCGCGTCGGGGTTGGGCGCGGTGTAGCCAACCTTGTGGGAGCCGTCGTTGTTGGTGGCGTAGCCGGTGATCACCGCATGGACGGTGTCGCCGTCGGCCAGCGCGTCGGAGAGGCGCTTGAGGACCACGAGGCCGACGCCGCTCCCCTCGACCGTGCCCTGTGCCCCGGCGTCGAAAGCGCGGCAGTGGCCGTCCGGGGAGAGAAAGTTGTCCTGCGCCAGATAGCCGGCCGTCTGCGGCAGCGCGATGGTGACGCCGCCGGCCAGGGCCATGTCGCACTGGTAGTTGAGCAGGCTCTGACAGGCGAAGCAGACGGCCACCAGCGAGGTCGAGCAGGCGGTCTGCACGGTGACGCTGGGGCCGGTCAGGCCGAGCTTGAAGGCCACCGTCGAGACCAGGAAGTCCTTGTCGTTGAGCAGGCGCAACTGGAGCGATCCGGCCTCCTCCACCACCTCGGGATGGGAGAGCAGGTGGAGCAGCAGGTACTTGCTCATCCCCATGCCGCCGAAGGTCCCGACGGTGCCCGGGTAGCGGCCGGGATCGTAGCCGGCGTTCTCCAGGGCCTCCCAGGACTGCTCCAGGAAGAGCCGGTGCTGCGGATCCATGAGCTCCGCCTCGCGCGGGGTGAAGCCGAAGAGCCCGGCGTCGAACAGCTCGACGTCCCGCAGCACGGCTCCCGCCCGCACGTAGCGGGGTTTCTCCAGCAGCTCCGGCGGCACGCCCGCCGCGGCGAGCTCCTCGGCGGAGAACGGAGCGATGGACTCCACGCCGTCCCGCAGGTTGCGCCAGTAGGCGTCCAGGTCCGCGGCGCCGGGGAACCGGGCCGACATGCCGACCACTGCCACGCTCTCGCCGCGCGCGTCGTCCTCCGGCTCGCTCATGACGGCTCCACCAGGTCCGGCAGCCCCCGCCCGGCCTTCTGGCGCTTACGGTTTTCCAGGAACTGCCGCTGGCGGCGGAGGGCGCCGCTCTGCTCCGCCGCGCCAGCCTGCCGCCGGCCCCGCGTCCCGACCTCCGCCAGATCGACGACGTCCTCGTCCCGCGCCAAGGCCCCCGCCAGGGCGTGGATGGTGGGATGGCGGAACATCTGGACCACCTCCACCTCCCGCCCCAGGGCCTGGCGCATCCGCGCCTGCGCCTGGACGAGCAGCAGGGAGCTCCCCCCGACCTCGAAGAAGTTGTCGTGGATGCCGATCCGGTCGCGGCCCAGCACCTCCTGCCAGACGGCGGCCAGCGACTGCTCGAGCAGCGTCCCCGGCGGCACGTAGACGCTCTCCACCGTTGGCCGCTCCGGCGGCGCCGGCAGCGCGCGACGGTCGAGCTTGCCGTTGCTGGTGCGGGGCAACGCCTCCAGCACCACGAAGGCGGCGGGGATCATGGGCTCGGGCAGGCGCTCGGCCAGATGGCGGCGCAGCTCGCCGGGCGACAGCAGCGCCGCCGCCGCGCTCGCCGCCGGACGGCGACGCTCCGACACCGCGTAGAGCATGTGGACGTGCACCCCTTCGCCGTCCACCACCGCCACGTCCTCCACCTCGAAGCGGAAGCCGCGGGCGGCCAGGAGCCGCGAGACCTGCTCCAGCAGCTCGCGGCTGTGCACCTCCAGCACCACCTGGTCGATCTTGCCCCAGTCCTCGTCGCGGATTCCCCGCAGCACGTCGACCTCGCTCTTCTCCACGTCCACCTTGAGCAGGTCGATGCGCTCGATCCCCTGCTCGCGGATGACGTCAGAGAGGGTGACGAGCTCGCAGGAGCAGGTCTCGGCGCGGAGCTGCTCGTCCAGGATCCCCTCCAGCTCCCTGGGTGAGACGGCGCCGCCGTCCGGGCCGGCCACCCTGCGCAGCCAGTCGCGGACGATGGCCCGGTTCTCCGCGCGGTCGTCCGCCGTGCCGGCGAAGCGGCCGGAGAGCCCGGGCGCGTTGGGATAGAAGCCGAAGTCGGCCCGGCCCGGGCGGTCCGCCATGCCCTGGTTGAACAGGCGGACGTCGAGCCCGTACAGGGCCAGGTTGGCGCGCAGCGCCTGGAAGGTCGGCGGCATGGGCTCGAAGGCGAAGACTTTGGGGTCGCGGCAGCGGCCATGGACCCAGAGGCTGAAGAGGCCGATGTTGGCCCCCACGTCGAAGACGCAGGCGCCGTCGGGCAGCTCGATGCCATGCCGGAGGTAGATCTCGTCGGTGAAGATCTCCTCGTAGCCGGTGTGGGCCTGGAAGTCGCTCAGATAGGTGATCACCATGCCGTTGGGCATGCGGAAGCGGGGGCGCTCCGCCGGCAGCTCCCCCCGCGGCTCCAGGCGGGAGGGCTGCGCGCGGCGGCCGGCCGCGGGCACCACGTAGGCCACCAGGCGGCGGTCGGTCGCGGCCTCCTCGCGGGCCACCACCACGGTCTCGGCCACCGCGGGATGGGCGAGCAGCGCCGCCTCCACCTCCGCGGGCTCGACGCGGTGGCCGCGGATCTTGACCTGGTGGTCGGCGCGGCCCAGAAACAGGAGGCGGCCGTCCGGAAGCCGGCGGGCCAAGTCCCCGGTGCGGTAGAGGCGTCCGCCCGCCGGCTCGCCGAACGGATCGGGAAGGAACCGTTCCGCCGTCAGCTCGGGCCGGCGCCAGTAGCCGGCCGCCACCCCGTCGCCCGAGAGCCAGACCTCGCCCGCCGCGCCCAGGGGGACCGGCTGCAGGCGACCGTCCAGCAGATGGACGCCGGTGTTGCGTAGCGGCCGGCCGATGTTCACGCGCTCGCTCTCCTCCACCCGCGCGGCGAGCGACCAGACCGTGGTCTCGGTAGGGCCGTACATGTTGAGCACGTCGCCGTCCACGGCCTGCGCGAGCTGCCGCGCGAGCGGCGGCGGCAGGGCCTCGCCCCCCACCAGGAGCTTGCGCAGGGGGCGCAGCGCCGCCCGCGATGCCGGGTCCGCCATCAGCAGGGCGGCGAGCGACGGAGTGCATTGCAGGTGCGTGACGCCGTGGCGGGCGGCCTGGGCGGCCAGCGAAAAATCCTCCTCGCCGGCGACGCTTCTCCGCGAGTCATCCCGCAGGCCGGCCAACCCCTCCAGGCTCGCCAGGACGGCATCCGCCTCCACCCCGAAGTCGATCAGACAGCCGATCTCGGTCACCCCGGCAGCCTGGAGACGCTCCACCATGCGGCGGCACCCCTGCCGCGTGCCGAGCAGAGCGCTGGTGGCGTAGTAGCGCTCGAACGCGTGGTCGAGCAGCGCCTCCAGGTCCCGCGCCGAGAGGTGGCTGGCGTCCAAGCCCGTCCCCAGGCTGCGCGCCAGGCTGTCCACCAGCCCCACCGAGCTGCGCAGATAGGCGATCAGGGGGCCACGGACCCGCGCCCGCACCTCCTCCTCGTCCACGCCGACGAAGGTGTGGAGCATCAGGGTGACGACGCCGCCCACGGGGTCGTGCCCCGCCTCGCGCCGCGCCTCGCGGTAGGCCGCGATCTTGGCGCCCACCTCCTCCAGGCTCTGCCCGAGCAGATGGGTGAGGAGGTTGGCGCCGAGCCGGCCGGCCAGGCGGAACGTCTCCTCGTTGCCGGCCGCGGTCAGCCAGACCGGCAGCTCGGCCTGCACCGGCCGCGGATGGATGCGCACCATCACCGGGTTGCCCGCGCCGCCGCGGCGCTCCACCGCCTCGCCGCGCCACAGGCGGCGCACCGTCTCGAGCCCTTCCAGCAGAGCCTCCTTGCGGCCGGCGTAGACGTCCGGAGCCAGCACGAAGTCGTCGGCGTGCCAGCCCGAAGCGAAGGAGACGCCCACCCGGCCGCGGGAGAGGTTGTCCACCACCGACCACTCCTCGGCGACCCGCAGGGGATCGTGGAGCGGCAGCACCACGCTGCCGGCCCGGATCCCCACGCGGCGGGTGACGGCGGCCACGGCGGCGCCGGTCACCGCCGGATTGGGATAGAGGCCGCCGAAGGAGTGGAAGTGGCGCTCGGGGGTCCACACCGCCGTGAACCCGTGCTCGTCGGCGAACCGCGCTCCCTCCAGCAGCAGGCGGTAGCGGTCCTCACCCTCCCCGGCGTCGGCGAAGTAGAAGAGGCTGAAGTCGATGGGCCACGCCGCGGTCGCGGAGACCGGCGTGGCCGCCGCATTCGTCTGGGTCGCCGGGCCGCGCAGGTCCTCCTGGAGCACCACCGTGAAGCCCCGGCAGAGCGTCCACAGCAGCTCGAGAACCGAGATGTCGAAGGAAATGCCGGTGACCGCGAGCCAGACCCCCGGTCCGCCCGGCCCACCATTCCCCAGGGCCTCGTCCATGGCCCTGAACAGGTTGAGGACGTTGCCGTGGGTGACCATCACCCCCTTGGGCCGCCCGGTGGAGCCCGAGGTGTAGATCAGGTAGGCCGGCACGGCCGGATCGGCGGGCGGGAGCGGCCCGCCCGCTCCCGCCGCGGCAAGGTCTTCCCCGCCGCCGTCCAGGAGGAGCGCCGGGCAGGGGGTGGGCGGCGGCTTGCCGCCGCGGCGCGCCACCAGCGCGGCCACCTCGGCGTCCGCCAGCATGCCGGCGAGCCGGGCCGCCGGCAGGGCCGGGTCCAGGGGGAGGTAGGCGGCCCCGGCCGCGAGCACCCCGAAGAGCGCGGCCGGCAGGTCCGGAGAGCGGTCGAGGCAGATGCCGACCCGGTCCCCCGGCGCCACCCCGAGGGTGCGCAGCTGCCGCCCCACTCCTTCGGCGCGGCGTGCCAGCTCCCGATAGGTCAGCCGCCGGTCGCGGAAGATCACCGCGGCCGCGTCCGGGGTGCGGGCGGCCCGGGCGGCGAACAGCTCCCAGACCCCCGCCGCTTCCGGAGGGGAGCCGGCGGTGTCGTTCCAGCCCGTCAGGAGCTGATGGCGCTCGGCCGCATCCAGCACCGGAAGCTCGGAGAGGCGGCGGTCGTCGGCGGCCGCAGCGCCGCCGAGGAGCCGGACGAGGTGCCCGGCCATGCGCTCCACCGTGGTGGCGTCGAACAGGTCGGGGTTGTACTCGATCCAGCCGTCGAGCCCGTCGGCGGACTCGTTGAGGAGAAACGAGAGGTCGAACTGGGTGGCGCCCGAGTGGGTCTCCGCCGGCCGCAGCGCCAGACCCGGCAGCGCCAGGGCCGGCAACGGCTCGGTCAGGGCGAAGAAGACCTGGAAGAGCGGACTGCGGGAGAGGTCCCGCTCGGGTTGCAGCGCCGCGACGAGCCGCTCGAACGGCAGCGCGGCATGGGCGAGCGCGCCGAGCACCGTCTCGCGGGCGCGCCGCAGGAGCTCGCGGAGCGGCGGGTCGCCCGCGAGGTCGCCGCGCAGCACCAGGGTGTTCAGGAAGTAGCCGATCAACTCCTCCAGCCGCGGCTCGGGCCGGTCCGCCACGGCCGTGCCGGCGACCACGTCGTCCATGCCCGCATGGCGCTGGAGGAGCGCCTGGAGCAGGGCCAGCACGGTCATGAAAAAGGTGGCGCCGGAGGTGCCCGCGAGCCGCCGCAGCTCGCCCGTCTCCGCCGCCGGCAGATGAAACGGCCGGCAGGCGCCGCCGTAGGTCTGCTCCGGCGGGCGCGGGCGGTCGGCCGGCAGCTCCAGAACGGGCAGCTCGGGCCCCAGCACTGCGGTCCAGTAGCGCAGGTCCCCGTCCAGTTGCCCCTCCGCCAGGCGCTCACGCTGCCAGAGGGCGAAGTCGGCGTACTGGAGCGGCAGGTCCGGCAGGGGCGTAGGCCCGCCGGCTGCAAACGCCGCGTAGAGTTGCTCCAGCTCCCGCACCAGGAGGGCGATCGACGAGGCGTCGGCCGCGATGTGGTGCAGGGTCAGGAGCAGCCGGTGACGCCGCGGCGCGAGTCGCAGGAGCACGGCGCGCAGCAGCGGGCCGTGCTCCAGGTCGAAGGCGTGACGCGCCTCCGCCGAGGTCCGCCGCGCCGTCTCGTCTCCCTGGACGGCCGTGGGAAGCCCGCTCAGATCGATCAGCGGCAGCTCCAGCGGCTCCCAGGGCGAGGGGATCTGGACCGGGCTCCCCTCGGCCAGCGCGAAGCGGGAGCGCAGCACCTCGTGGCGGCGCAGGATCTCGCCGAGGCTCCGCTCCAGCGCCGCCGGATCGAGGCGCCCATCGCAGTCCAGCGCCGCCGGCAGGTGGAAGAGCGGCGACCCCGGATCGATCCGCTCGAGGAGCCAGAGCTGCTGCTGGCCGAAGGACAGGGGAACCGTTCCCGCGGAGGCGTCCCGCCGCGCCACGCGGTTCCACCGAGCGGCACCCTCCGCGCTCCTGCCGGACAGCAGCGCGGCCAGCCCGGCGACCGTGGGCGCGGCGAAGAGACTGCGCAGCGGCAGCTCCATCCCCAGCCCGTCGCAAACGCGGGCGGCGAGCCGGGCCGCCTTGAGCGAATGCCCTCCCAGGACGAAGAAGTCGTCGTGGACGCCGACCGTCTCCAAGCCCAGCACCTCGGCCCACACCGCGGCCAGGGCCGCTTCGAGGGGAGTGCGCGCCGCCACGGCGTCCCCGGGCGCGGTAGCCGCAGCGAGCCCCTCCCAGTCGAGGGACTCCAGGGCCGCGCGGTCGATCTTGCCGTTGGCGGTCAGCGGCAGGCGCGCGAGCGGCAGGTAGACCGGCGGCACCATGGCGTCCGGCAGCCGCGCGCCGAGGAAGGCGCGGAGACTCGCGGCGTCCGGCGGCTCGGGGCCGCGGGGCACGAAGGCGGCGGCCAGGTGCGACTCGCGCAGCAGCACCACGGCCTCCCGCACCTCGGGATGGCTCAGCAGCGCTACCTCGATCTCGCCGAGCTCGATCCGGACGCCACGGATCTTGACCTGACGATCGAGCCGGCCGAGGAAGTCCAGGGTGCCGTCCGCCAGCACGCGCGCGCGGTCGCCGGTGCGGTACAGACGCGCCCCCGGCGCGCCGGCGAATGGCGAGGGGATGAACGCCTCCGCCGTCAGACCGGGGCGGCCGAGGTAGCCCCGCGCCAAGCCCCGGCCGCCGAGATGGATCTCGCCGGGAACGCCGATGGGCACCGGCCGCAGCCCGGAGTCGAGCAGAAAGACCTGCACGTTGTCGATCGGCCGCCCGATGGTGGGGAGCGATGCTGTGGCGCCGCCGGTGGCGGCGACCGTCCCCGCCGTGGTCACCACGCTGCTCTCCGTCGGCCCGTAGTGGTTGACCAGCCGCGGCCCCCCGGCGGGCGCCGCCGAGCGCAGCCGGTCGCCGCCGGTGAGCAGGGCGCGGAGACCGAGCTGCTCCGCCGGCAATGCCAGCAGGGCCTCGGCCAGCGGCGTCGGCAGGAAGGCCAGGTCGAGGTCCGAGGCGGCGAGCCAGACGCGCAGCGCCTCCGGCGAGGCCAGGACCTCCCCCGCGGCCTCGCCGATCAGCCGCAGGCTGGCACCCGCCGTCAGGTAGGGCCACACCTCCCAGACCGCGGCGTCGAACGCCGGCCCCGCCAACTGCGTGGCCCGGTCGGCCGGCTCGATGCCGTAGGCCCGCTGGTGCCAGCGCACCAGGTTGAGCAGGCCGGCGTGGGGCACCGCCACTCCCTTGGGGCTGCCGCTGGAGCCGGAGGTGTAGACGACGTAGGCGAGGCTCTCGGGGTGGAGGCGCCGCGGCGGATCGTGCTCGGGCGGATCGCCGCCGAGCGCGTCGAGGCAGACGGGCACCGCCGCGCCGCCGGCGAAGCCGTCCCGCCAGGGCTCCAGGGTCAGCACCACCGGCGCCCCGGCGGCGGCCACCGTGCCGCGCAGGCGTGCCATGGGATGGGCGGGATCGAGCGGCAGGTAGGCGCCCCCCGCCTTGAGCACGGCCAGGCTGGCGGCGATCATCTCCGCCGAGCGCGGCATGCAGACCGCCACCGGCACTTCCGGACCGACGCCGATCGTGCGCAGGGAATGGGCGATGCGGTTGGCCCAGCGGTTGAGCTCGCCGTAGCTCCAGATACGCTCGCCAATGACGAGGGCCGGGGCCGCCGCCGCCCGCCGGGCCTGCATCTCGAAGAGATCGCAGACGTTCGCGCCAGTCTCCGCGTCGGTCTCCGCGGCCAGCGCCGTGTCGTTCCATTCCACGAGCGCCTGGTGGCTCTCGGCCGTGCTCAGCAGGCTCAAGACCGCGAGCGGCAGGTCCGGCGCGGCGAGCAGGGAGCGGAGGACCTGCCCCAGATGACCCAGCAGGCGGTTCGCCGTGGTGGCGTCGAACAGGTCGGCGCTGTATTCGAGGTGGGCGGTCCAGCCCTCCGGCGACTCGCCGGCCGTGAGGCTGAGGTCGAACTTGGCGGTGCCGGTGTCGAGCCGGCGGGCGGCCAGCTCCAGACCCGGCAGCGCCGACCGCACGGGCGGCGGCTCGAAGGCCACGGTCACCTGCACCAGCGGGTTGTGGCTCAGCGAACGCTGTGGCCGCAGCTCCTCGACCAGCAGCTCGAAGGGCAGATGGCGGTGCTCATAGGCGGCCAGCAGCTCGTCCCGCACCCGTCCCAGGAGCTCGGCGCCGCGCAGCCCCTCCTCCACCGGCGGGGCCAGCACCAGCAGGTTGACGAACATCCCGATCAACGGCTCCAGCTCCAGCCGGTCGCGGACGTCGACCGGAGCGCCGGCCGGGATCCGCTGGCCGCCCGTGTAGCGCTGAAACAGGGCGGTGAACGCCGAGAAGAGCACGACGAACGACGTCAGGCCCTGGCGCCGCCCCTCGGGAGAGAGCGCCGGCAGGTGCCCGAGAGCCAGCCGCGCGGCGCCGCCGCGGAAGCTATGCACCGGCGGGCGCGGGCGGTCGGCCGGCAGCTCCAGAGGCGGCACCGGGGCCAGCCTCTCCCGCCACCAGGCGAGATCCGCCGCGGGCACCTCCCGGCCACGCTGCCAGGCGGCGTAGCCCGTGTACTGGAGCGGCAGGGCGGGAAGGGCCGCGGGCCGCCGCCGCACGGCCGCGGCGTAGAGCTCGCCCAGCTCGCGCAGAAAGAGGGAGAGAGAGGTGCCGTCGGCCGCGATGTGATGGACGTTGACCAGCAGGACATGCGCCGCGCGGTCCAGACGGAGCAGGGCGGCGCGGAACACCGGCCCGCGTTCGAGATCAAAGGGGCGCCGAGCCTCGCGCTCCTCCAGCCGCCGGGCCTCGGCGGCCCGCGACGCGGGCAGGGCGGAGAGATCGGCGAGGGGCAGGGCCCGGGGCACCGCCGTCAGGAGCGCCTGCACCGGCTGGCCTTCGCGCTCCGGGAAGGCGGCGCGCAGCACCGCGTGCCGGCGGACGATCGACTCCAGAGCGCCGGCGAGAGCCGGTACGTCCAGGGCACCGGCGAGCTCGACGGCCAGGGGCATGTTGTAGACCGCGGTCCCGGGCTGCAGACGGTCGAGGAACCAGATCCGCGCCTGGGCGAGGGAGGTGGGCGTCTCACCGCCCGCGGAGAGGCCCGGGATGGCGGGGAGGACCGGCCCTGGCGGCGCGGCGTCCCGCCGGACCGCTTCGATCTCCCGGGCCAGCGCCTCCACGGTCGGCGCGTGGAACAGTGCCAGGAGGGGCAGCTCAACCTGGAAGAGCTCGCTCACGCGAGCCATCACCTGCGCCGCCTTGAGCGAGTGCCCCCCGAGCTGGAAGAAGTTGTCGCGCACCCCGACGCGGTCGATCTCCAGCAGGCCGGCCCACATTCCGGCCAGCACCTCCTCGACGGGCGTGCGCGGCGCCGCGAAGCCCTCCTCCAGGTCCGGGCGCAGCGCGGGCGGCGGCGGCAGTGCCCGGCGGTCCAGCTTGCCGTTCGGCGTCAGCGGCAGGGCCGGGAGGGCGACGTAGGTCGCGGGCACCATGTACACCGGCAGCCGCTCGGCGAGGAAACGTCGCAGCGCGCCGGCCGTGGGCGGAGATCCTTCGGAAGCTACGACATAGGCGATCAGCCGCGGCTCCTGACCGTGGCAAATCACCACCGCGTCCCCCACCTCCGGGTGCTGGGAGAGATGGGCGCGGATCTCGTTGAGCTCGACCCGGAAACCGCGGATCTTGACCTGACTGTCGATCCGCCCCAGATATTCGATCTCGCCGTCGCGGCGCCGGCGCGCCAGATCGCCGGTGCGGTACGCCCGTCCACCCGGCTCGGGCGAGAACGGGTCGGGCAGAAAACGCTCCGCCGTGAGGTCGGGGCGCCCCCAGTAGCCGCGGGCCAGACCTTCGCCGGCGATGTAGACCTCGCCCGCCACCCCCAGCGGCACCGGCTGCGGCGCGTCGTCGCCGGCCTCGCGGACGTAGAGGCGGGTGTTGGCCACCGGCCGGCCGATGGGCGGCTGCGCCGCCGCCGCCGGCAGCTCGTGGATACAGGCGTACACCGCCGCCTCGGTAGGCCCGTACATGTTCCAAGCGCGTCCACTGCGGGCTCGCAACGCGACGGCCAAGCTCTGGGACAGGGCTTCGCCGCCGCATAGGGCGCGCAGCCCGGGGTGCCCCTGCCACCCGGCGTCGACCAGCAGGCTCCAGGTGGCCGGCGTGGCCTGCACCACGGTGGGGCCGCGTGCCTCGAGACAGGACGCCAGCCGCCGCCCGTCGGCCGCCAGCTCGGACGGCAGAACGACCAGGCGACCGCCGGTGACCAGCGGCAGCAGGATCTCGAAGATGCCGATGTCGAAGCAGAGGGTGGTGAAGGAGACGACCACGTCGCGATCGGTCACCCCCAACTGCGGCGCCAGGCCGCTGAGCAGGTTGACCAGGGCGCGGTGCGACACCCCGACCCCCTTCGGCTCGCCCGTGGAGCCCGAGGTATATAGGAGGTAGGCGAGGCTCTCCGGCTGCGCGTCCAGGCCCCCGCCGCGCGACGGAACGGTCTCTCCCCCTTCGCTCCCGGCGGCCGGCACCAGCCTCGGGGCCGCCGCGCCCATCTCGCGCACGAGCTCGGCGGCGGCGCCGTCGCCGAGCAGCCGGCGCATCCCGGAATCGCGGCAGATCTGCCGCAGCCGTGCGCTCGGATAGAGAGAGTCCAGGGGAACGAAGACGCCGCCCGCTTCGAGCACCGCGAGAACGCTCACCACGAGGTCCGCCGACCTCTCCTGGAAAATCCCCACGGGCGTGTCCGCTCCGACCCCGAGGCCGCGCAGGGTCCGCGCCAGGGCGCCGGCACGGCGGTGGAGCTCCCCGTAGGTCAGCCGCTCCTCCCCCGCCTCCACCGCCATGGCATGGGGAGTGCGCGCGGCCTGGGCCGCGAACAGCTCATGGACGCAGGCGGCGCGCGGAACCTCGCGCGCCGTAGCGTTCCATTCGACGGTCACCTGGTGGCGCTCGGCCGGAGCCAGCAGCGGCAGCTCGCGCAGGCTGCGTGCAGGCGCGGCAACAGCCTCTCCGAGCAAGGCGGCGTAGTGGCCGAGCATCCGTTCCGCGGAGCAGGCGTCGAAGAGGGCCGTGTCGTAGACGATCTGCACGGCCAGCCCATCGCCCGTCTCGGCAACCCGCAGGGTCACGTCGAGCTGGCTGGCCCGGGTTTCGAGACGCACCGGCTCCAGCGCCAGGGAGCCGAGGTCCAGGCGCTCGCCCGGCTCCCCCAGCGCCAGGGCGGCGATGGCCTGAGAGCCCGGCGAGCCCGGAGCCGAGCGGTGGTGAACGAACATCGCCTGGAACAGCGGCGAACGCGACGGATCGCGCTCCGGTTGCAGCCGCTCGGCGAGTAGAGGGAAGGGGTACGCCTGATGCGCCAGCGCACCCAGAACGGTCGTCCGCGTCTGGGAGAGAAACCCGACGAAGCCCGCGGCACCGTCGTACCGGGAGCGCAGCACCACGGGGTTGACGAGATAGCCGGCGATCCCGGCGAGCTCGCCGGCAGGCCGGCCGGCGGCGGGCGAGCCCACCGTCAGATCGGACTGTCCCGTGTAGCGGTGGAGCAGGGCCTGGAACCCGGCGACGAGCGCCGTGAACAAGGTCGCCGAGCCGTCGTGCGCCAGCGCGCGCAGAGCCGATGCCTGGAACGGGTCGAGCCGCCGCGAGCAGGCCGCGCCGCGGAAGCTCTGTTGCCGTGGCCGGGGCCGGTCGGCCGGCAGCTCGAGGACCGGCAGCTCGCCAGCGAGCTGACCGCGCCAGTACTCCTCGCTACGCTCCCCTTCGCCGGAAGCGAGCAGCAAGCGCTGCCAGCGCACGAAGTCGCCATACCGCGTGGCCGGCCGCGGCGGAAGCGGGAGACCGTCGCCTTGCGACAGGCGGTCGTACAGGAGGCCCAGCTCGCGGGCGAGCAGCCCCAGCGACCAGAAGTCCGTGACGATGTGATGGATCACGACCAGCAGAACCGGTGCGCCTTCGCGGGACCGGAAGAGGCTCACCCGCAGCAGCGGGCCTTGCGCCAGATCGAACGGCCGGTGCGCCTCCTCCACCAGCCGCGCCGCGAGCTCTTCCGCGCTCCACGCCGCCGCGTCCACCTCGGCGAAATCCACCCGACCGTCCATGGCCACGAGGCGCACCGGCTCGTCCCCCTGGAGCGGAAACGTGGTGCGTAGCGCGTCGTGCCTCCGGACCAGCTCCTGGAAGGCGCCGCGCAGGGCCGCGGCATCCACCTCGCCATGCAGGCGGGCGGCGCCGGCCAGGTTGTAGGCCGCGCCCGCAGGAAAGATCTCGTGCAGAAACCAGAGCGCCCGCTGGCCGGAGGAGAGCGCAGTCTCATCCTTCCCGGCCTCCACCCGCGCCGGGAGTGGCGCGGCCGCCACGGAGCCCGCCAGCGCGTGAAGCTGCGCGGCCAGCTCGTCGAGGCTCGGCCCCTCGAGCAGCACGCCAGACGGCAGCTCGATCCCCATCTCCGCCTCCATGTCGTGGGCCAGCTCCACGGCGGCGAGGGAGTCGAGGCCCTGACGCAGGAGTGGTTGCCGGGGATCCAGCCGGTCCGCGGCCACGCCCAGCCGGCGCGCCAGGAGCCCCCGCAGCCAGGCGGCGATCGCCGGGACGTCCGCAGTGTCAGTCAGCGCCGTAGGCTCTGGCTGCTCCTGGATCACGCCCGGCTGCCATGCGGCCAGGGGCGAGAATCCCCCTTCCAGGTAGAGGCGGCGGCAGAGGTGGCGCTGCACCTTGCCGCTGGTCGTCCGCGGCACCGCGCCGGGTTTGACCAGCAGCAGCGCCTGCAACGCCACGCCATGCTCCTCGGCGACCGCGACGCGGGCCGCCTCCAGGGCCGCGCCCCAATCCGCGGACCGGCGGAGGTCCGCCTCCTGCACCAGGGCCACGGCCTCGCCGCCTTCCCAGTCCACCGCGAATGCCGCCCCCAGGCCGGCGCCGAGCGCGGGATGACTGCCCTTCACCGTCAGCTCCAGATCCTGCGGGTAGTGATTGCGGCCCCGCACGATGATCAGATCCTTGAGCCTCCCGGTGACGAAGAGCTGCCCACCCTCGAGAAACCCGAGATCGCCGGTGCGCAGGAACCTGCGGCCGCCGCGGCGGGCGAGGCGAGCCTGGAAAGTGGCCGCGGTCGCCGCCGGCCGGTTCCAGTAGCCCATGGCCACGCTCGGCCCCGAGATCCAGATCTCCCCCACCTCCCCGGGCCCGGCCTCCTCCAGAGTCTCAGGCGCGACAATCGCCACCTCCTGGCCGCCCCAGATCTCGCCGCACGAGACCGGCGGCCTCGCACCGCTGCCCTCCGCGTTCGCGACCCGATGCCCCTCGCCGCGGCGGTGGCCCGCCACGAACAATGTCGCTTCCGCCAGCCCATAGCAGGGGAAGAGGGCTTCGCGGCGGAACCCGCAGGGCGCGAACGCTGTGGCGAAGCGCTCCAGGGTCGCGGCCCGCACCGGCTCGGAACCGTTGAACGCCACGGCCCAACTGGCGAGGTCGAGCCCTTCGCGCGCGGCCTCGTCGATCCTGTCGACACACAGGTCATAGGCGAAGTTCGGGCCCCCGCTGGTCGTGCCGCGATAGCGGCTGATCGCCTCCAGCCAACGCCGTGGCCGTTGCAGGAACGCCATGGGCGACATGAGGACGCAGCCGGCACCGCTGAACAGCGGCTGGAGCACGTTCCCGATCAGTCCCATGTCGTGGTAGAAAGGCAGCCACCCCACCACCACCGAGCTTTCGTCCTGCTCGAACGCGTTTTGAATCAATTGCTCGTTGTGCAGCAGGTTGGCGTGGCTGACGATCACCCCTTTGGGCGTCCCCGTCGAGCCGGAGGTGTACTGCAGGAAAGCCGGGGATTCCAGGAGAGGGGATATTCCCTCCCAGTCTTCCTCGGGCAGCCCATCCGTCGCCAGCCAGGACAGCTCCGCCAGCCGGGCCAGCCGTTGGTAGGTCGCGAGGAATTTGGAGGTCGTGAGCACGACGCGGGGGAGGGAATCCTCCACGATCGAACGCAGCCGCGCGTCATCGCGCCGTGGCCTGGGCGGCGACGCCGGAACCGCTACCACGCCGGCATACAGGCAGCCCAGAAACGCGGCGATGAAGTCCAGGCCGGGAGGATAGAGCAGGAGAGCCCGCTCTCCGGCTGGCACTTCCGCCGCGAGAGCCGCCGCAATTCCGCGCGCCCGCCGGTCGAGCGCAGCATGGCTGAGCCGCTCCTCCTCTACCTCGCCATCAGCCAGAAATACATAAGAACGGGACCGTTGCCAATCCGAGGAGGGGTGGTGGTTTAAGTAAAAACGATTACGCATGTGCACGGAGTTCGACGATAAGCTAGCTTACCATAAGGCTGATTCAAAAGTGATCCTAAGAATCGCGGAAAGGCATAGCTGGGCGGCGCCGATCCCGCTGTTACCTTTTTTGAAATAATGATTAAATTTATGAAACTTCCTGAGGACTCTTCCGGTATTTCAGCGACTCATTCCGTCAGCTCTATCGTCTGTGTGGGAAAGTGGCTGAGCTCCGTCTCGAGCTCTCGGCGAAGAAGCTGCACCTCTATTTCTTACTCAATTCGCTGGAAGGCGACGAACGTCGCTATAAAGACGAAGCCAACTTCGAGCCTTTCAAGGAATCTGGTGGCAGGGCCAAGGTCTCCTCGACAAAGAGGGGGCTGTGTATGACTGCGCGGCAGGGTCTTGGGCGGGGCCCTAAGGCGGCAAAGTCAGAGCCTATTTGGGTAGGGGGCGGGGGAATACCGCAACGAATTTGGTTCGGCCGCCCTGCCGAGGGCGCCAGGGGAAGATCCGGGGCTTCAGTTCGTATCGTGTGGCGAGGCGTCCGGCCGAGAGGGAAATCAACGTAAGCCCTTGATTCCATCTGGTATCCCCAACAGGGACGAGTTCGAACACCCGGGACCGGCTTACCAACTTCCTTCACAGGATGGACACCCTGCGACGGCTCCGATGGGCGACCTGATGGCATCGCCTGGAGCATTGGGACGCCGAGCGGCATCACACACTACTGCAGCGGCCCGGGTACCGCGGTCACGCCGAGATCTCGCGCCACGGCTCCAAGGCGCCCATCAAACGTCCAGAGCCCGCAGCCAGCCACCAGTGCAGAGGCCAGCAGGTGAACGTCGACCCAGCCGATCCCCCGTCCGCTGAGCTGGCGCGTCAGGATCAGCTCCAACACCTCTTCATCTGGAACGAGTGGCGAGGGAGGAAGCCGCTTCAGATCCTCAATCACTGCTGTCCGTCGCGGGCCGAGACCACCCAAGACGAGTTCTCCGAGAACCCAGGGATGAAGCAAGACCAGATTGGATTCGAGGTGCTCGGCGAGATCCGCCGCGCGGTCTGCACCGCGAAAGAAGTCGACCCATACAGAGGTGTCGACCAGGATCACTGGGCGCTATTCCGGACTGGAAGCCGGCGCCGTGAAGCGGCCTCAACCTCGGGCACCTTCCCACGTAGCGCCGCCAACCGTCGGCGGGCGGCCTCGTCCACCAGCGCTTTCAGCCCCAGCCGGACGGCGACCGATTTAGTGGCCGCACCGGTGACCCTCACCGCTTCTTCGAGGAGATCGCGGTCGATTTCGAGCGTCGTTCTCATGCATAGAGCGTCGCACGAATCCTATGCAGGGTCAACGGGCGACGAGGGTGTAACCCCAAGGTCTGTGGCGCGCCTTGCAACACCTCCTACGGCGGTACCGGAGGCGCCGGGTCCCGGGGAGGGGACAGGCGGAGCCGCGCGGGCAAGCAGAGCAGGGTACGACCTGGGGCTTGAGCATCTGCAAGCGGATCGTAGAGGCATATGGAGGACGGATCGAGGCTGAGATCCGGAGCAGGCAGGAGACGGGGGTTCACGATCACGCTGGCGCGCCGGAGATGAACGAAGACACCGTCATCCGCTACCACCCGGCTTCCAACCGACCTTCCGATTACTAAATGTGGAAATAAATAGCGACTTCTGATGAATATCCCCAACGGGACTCGAACCCGTGTTACCGCCTTGAAAGGGCGGTGTCAGTGTCCGCCGTTGTCCGCGGTTGTTTTTGCCGCCCCGAGGAGGGAGGCTCTAACTTCCGCCTTAGTCCGCCATTGTCCGCGGTTGTCCGCTGGCGTATATTAGGCGCCTATTCGGCGCAGAGAGGTTTTAAGCTCATGGCCACACTGATTCGCTCAGGATTCCCCGAGTACTGCGCCCACTTCCCAGGCGGCGATCCTCGTCGCTACGAACCTGATCCGGACAGCGCGACGGAGGAGGAGATGACCCGCTGGCTTGCGGCCTGCGAAGCGGCAGAAGAGCGGAGGGATCTGACGGTAATCGATAGCGCGGCGCTCTGGCAAGCGACCCAATCCGGCGCTTCGATCATCCACCTCACCATGTTCGGGCCTGGTACCTTCTACTATGAGCGCGACATGTGGGGAAGAGGACGCCGAAGACTTTTAGGCCTTCTGGAATTCCAGAATTCTGGAATTCTGGAATTTTTGAATTATGCCCCGCGCCCCTAGAGATACCGACCTCTCCTCCCCCACCGCGCGCCGGCGCCTGAAGCCCCGGGCGGATCGTCACCCCTTCTGGAAGGCGCTCGGCTCGGGCCGCTTCCTGGGGTACCGGCCCGCCACGACCGGGCCCGGGACCTGGACGGCCCGGGCCTACGTCGGCGGCAAGTACTTGGAGGGGACTATCGTCGACGCCGACGACACCGCCACGGCGGACGGCGAGAACATCCTCACCTACCGCCAAGCGGTGGACGCCGCCCTCGATTGGTGCGAGGCCTCGGCCGCTCCCCGTCAAGACCGCGAGCCCTACACCGTGGCCCGAGCTGCCGCTGACTACCTGGACTGGTATCGCGGACATCGGAAGGCGGTTCGCGACGCAGAACTGAGGGTGAAGACCCATATCCTCCCCGAGTTGGGTGACACCGAGGTCTCCGCCCTCTCCTTGACGCAGCTCCGGAGATGGCACCAGGGACTGGCTGCGCAGGCCGCGAAGCTGCGCCCGGGACCGGAGCGTCAACTCACCCGGGAGACGGATGGACCCGATGCCGAGCGCCGGCGCAAGGCGTCCGCCAACCGGATCTTCACCACCCTGCGAGCCTTGCTCAACTTCGCCGTCAAGGAAGGCCGCGTGCCGGCGACGGCCGCCGATGCCTGGAAGCCGCTGCGCCCCTTTCGATCGGTCGACAAGCCACGAGTGCGCCACTTCGACAGCAGCGAGGTCAAGCGCCTCCTGAACGGGTGCGAGCCCGACTTCCGCCGGCTGGTTCTCGGGGCGCTCTTGACTGGCGCCCGCTACGGCGAGCTCCGGGAGTTGCGCGTCAAGGACTTCCTTTCCGAACCGTGCTGCATAGAGGTGGACGGCAAGAGCGGGCGGCGGACAATTTTCCTCAACTCGGAAGGAGGGGACTTCTTCACCGAGTTGACCGCCGGGCGGGATTCGCTCGCTTGGATTTTCGTGCGGGCTGACGGCGAGCCCTGGCAGACCAACCACCAAGCCCGGCGGATGCGTGACATCGCGACGGCGGCGGCGATACCGCCCCCGAACTCTTTTCACATCCTGCGTCACACCTACGCGAGCCTGTACCTCATGGCTGGCGGCACCCTGGTAGGGTTGGCACGCCAGCTCGGCCACGAGGATACGAGGATGACGCTCCGCAACTATGCCCACCTCGCCGAGCGATGGAGAGCGCAGGAGGCGCAAGCTCACGCGCCGAGCTTCGGGCTCGCTCCCTCGAAGATCGTTCGCTTGGGATAGAGGGGCTCCGGCCCCTGGTCAGCCACTCGCTCCCCACCCGGGTTGTTTCAGTCGAGTCCTCCGAGGTCGTAGCGGCGCGGAGCCTGCCTCGGTTGGGGACCTGACCTGCCGGCCTAAGCCTTGTCCGCTGTGGGGCCGGAGACCGTCAACTCTCGAACGGTTCGAGGAGATCCGCGACCTTGTCGTCAGGGTTCAATCGCAGACAACGGGCGAATGCCGGATCACCCCCGTAGGACTGCCCGGCATCGCCCTTGAGTCGGTAGTCGGCCGTGGCCCAGATCGCCGGCCGCATCATGGCGGCGATGGAGCCCATCCGCGCTACGTGACCATGAGGGCCGCGCAGGACCGAGAAGTAGTTGTAGGTCGCCGGCAGGTTCGCCCGCCAGTTGGCATACTGCCCGGCGTCCTCGACCTGCCGCTTGATGTCGCCCCAGGCTGCGGCCCATGACTCCCCGGCCGCGTGCGCAGCCTCGATCTTGCCGAGGATCCACTGACCCGTCCAGTCGTTGGATGTCGCCGCGTTGCGAGGGATGCGGGGCCGCCGGCCGTCCCACCATTGGTACCAGGTGTCCACCATGATCCGCTGGTCGGCATCCCCGCCACCGGCTGGAGGCATCTCGCCCTTCCACCAGCGGCCTCCGGCCCATACGACGTTCCCTTCCGGAGTCGCTGCCTGGAGCTGGCAGATCAGGTCGACGACGTCCGCGGTCAGGGTCTTGTGCTGCGCCTTCATCGCGGCGTAGAGGATCGCCGCCATCCACTCGAGGTGGTGCGCCCCGTGGGAAGTCGAGCCCCATTCGTCGCGATCGGAGCCCATCTCCTTGATGCCGCCGGGGAGGATGCGCCCGCCACCAGCGGCCCACAGACCCTTCGAGCGCTGGCAGTTGAGCCAGGCGGTCACCAGGTCCTCGGCGCGGGCGAAGTCCTGCAGGGCGAGCCGCGCGACCACGGCGCCTTGATGATTCGCGGTTTGCCCCTTGAAGCCGTCGGTGGCACAAGCACTGCAAAGCGAAGAGTGCCCGGAAGGCTCTCCGGTAGGTCCACCAGAGCATCACGTCACCTTGACCGTCTCGGTGACATGGGCCGCCGAACCCTGGGGCATGAGAATGGGGCCGGTCAGCGGGAGAGGCACTCTCGCGGGCCACCAGTAGGAGCCCCATCGACGCGCCGGCTTTGGGGAGGGCCTCGATCTGCACCATGTCGCCCTCGTTGCCGCCCAACACCCAGACGTGGCCAGCGAGCTCACCGCGGTAGAACCCGACGTGTCCGAGACCGGAGCCCTTGGAGCCGCGCCAGAAGACGGCGATGGCACCCAGGGCAGGGCCGGCAAGTTCATAGAAGAGCAGCGTCTTGGCGTTGCCGCCCCCGTTCCGCGCCCATCGGAAGGACTGGCTCGAAGGGCTTCGGGTCCCTGGGATCCCGCAGGACTCCAGGGCCGCGTTGGTTGAAGATGGCGCACCACGGGTCGCCTTCCGTCCCGCAGTGGGCCAGGGAGATGTAGCGGCGGATGGCCGGCCCGGTGTTTTCGGGAAGCTCCCGGGTGCCGACCTCGGCGAGAGCCCAGCGGAACCAAGGGGGAGCGGATGCGAAGGGATCGGGGCTCAGCATCGCAGCGCGCACTCCCAGAGCAGCGCACAGGCGGCGACCCGTTCCGCAAGCGGAATCTCCCGCCGGCGCCAGAGCAAGTCATGGGCGCGAAGAAGGATATGGAAAGGTGGCCGGAGCATGTGACTTACCCCGGAGCGTCCGGCCCGATCTCGACGGTTCCCAGGGAGGGCACCTCGACCAGGGGAGCGGCTGTTGCGGCGGGTAGGCCGACCGGGGCGGAGCCGGTCAGAGCGCCGAAGGTGGCGAGGATACCGGCCGCCGCCTCGCCGTTCGCGAGGACGTGGTCGATCTGAGGGGATGAGGCACCGAGAAGCTTGGCGCTGGCCGCGAGGCCTTCGACGAAGGCGAGGCCGCGGAAGAATGCGGCCAGAGCGTTGTAGTGGTGGGACGTGTCAGCCACTGGCTAGTCCTTTCCGAAGGTGCAGCAGAATTGCTGCCGTATCGTCTTTAAGGGAGGCCGTTCTGGCCTCAACCTCTGTCATGCGGCGATCGATCTGACGGTGTAGCGCGGCCAGTTCTTCGACCATGCCCGTGCGCCGCTTGCTGTCCTCTGCTAGGACCTCACTGTGCCGGTGAATGGCAGCGGCTGTATCCCGTAAACCGGCGAGAATTTGATTTGTACTCTCACGGGCCGCAATGCGCCGGGTACCATCCTGCTCTTCGATGATGTCGGCTCGGTGGATGTCCTTCACCAACTTGAGAACTTCTGACATCTGCTGGCACACGACCTCAATGCCTGATGGTGTCGGCGGCGCGATGGAGGTTCCCGCTTGCGTTTGGGTATGCCGGTTTTTCCCCCACCACCCCAGGAAGCCGGCGAGAGCCAGGGCGACGAAGCTCCCGACCGCCTGGGCGATCTCGCGGAGTTGGTCCCACTTCATGGCTTCGGGTCTCCATCCCTCTTGATGAGGTAGAGGCCCCAGGCTGTACCAGCTGCGAGGAGGACGGCGCCGAGCATGCAGAGGAGGAGGATCATGTCGCCGCCACTTCCGCCTCTCTTGCGGCGAAACTGTCACACGGGAATCTCGCCAAGCCCCTTGACACGGTATGTACCGGGTGTATACGGGGCCGAGCAAGGATCGAGAGTCCCGGGCTAAATGGCTCGCTTCGACCCCGTGCTCCGCCTGCTGGCGAGAGCAGAAGAAGTCGGAATCCGATGCCGCCGGCCCCAAGGTAATCGTGCGTGTCATGAGCGCCTACGACCCCAAGGCACAGGCGGAGCACTACCAAGCCCGAGCAATCCGAGCGGAAACTGAGCTGGACGCTCTCATGGAGGCGCGCGGCGGTAAGGACGCGTTCGGGACGAGCGCGTCGGCGACTGGCCTCCGGCGCAAGATCGATAGCGAGATGTCGTCCGCGCGGAGTGCTCTGGGTCGCCCGGCAGAACCTTGGCGAGCCTGGCACTACGACCGCGACGCGATCTCCAAAGACCTGCTCGGAGAGCACACCATCTGCAAGACGATTCCGATAGACGGCGACGCTCTCCGATTGGAACTGGCTTGGGTCAAGGCGCAGGGCTGGCCCCTGGAAGGACCTGATGTCTCCGCCAACGGCATCGTGGGGCAAATCCTTGACGCCGTTACTCTTGGTCGCCGGGATCTGTTGGATGTCGGAATGCCCCTCGACACGGTTGCAGCCGCAACCGCGGCTCGCGAGGCAGCTCATGCCGACCGCGAGCGCCGACGTCAGGCCGTGAAAGCCACAATCGCCGCCGACCAGGAGGCCGAAGCGAAACTCGGGACGCTTCGCATCGATCGCCCAGCCGAACTGATTCCGATCGAGCAACGCAGCGAGGCCCTGCCCTACGAGTGGACCGTGCGAGCCCGAGATGGCCGCAGGGTCTACGGCTGGATCTTGGACGGCGAGTGGGTTGCGTCCATCGTCGTCCGTCCGGACGGTGTGTCGCTCCCCATCCCGACCAGCGTCGAGGACTGGCCTGGGAAACTCGGCCGGGTCGCCCGAGCGACGATCGATTTCGAACTGACTCCGCCCCCCCCGAGTCTCGACTCGGAGGCTCTGGACCGACTGGCCGCAGCGGCGGCCGAAGAAGAGGAAAGCTAGATGCCCAGACTCCCCGTGTTCGGTATCCGCCTTGACCCCGAGGTCAAAGCTCGCTGGAAGGCCTCCGCCTCTCAAGAGGGGCGAGACCTTGCCAACTACATCTCTCAGGCGGTGGAGATGTACGACGGCAGTCACGAGTTGATGGACGCCTTCGTCGAACTGGAGCTCGCCGCCAGTGCCGCCGCTCCCTCCCCGGCTCTTCGCAAGGCTCTCGCCCGCGCGAAGACTGCCCGCGAATCTTTTACCCGCTTCCTGGTGGATCGCGAGTCCTGAGCCTCTACGGTAGGAGCGGACTCCGGTCCGCTCTTTCCGCAGGCGCTCATGCCTGGACCCGGACGGAACCCGCGCGCAGTCCAGCGGCGGGCCGGGTAGGAGAAGACAATGAAAGCCAACGAAAGCATCCCGCAGGGAACAATTCGGCGCTTCGAGACGATCCGCTGCCTCCTCGGTCACGGTGGACAGTTGAGTCCCACCGAACTGGGGGAGGTCCTCGAGGTTCGCATGGACTGCGAGCGCTTGGACCCTCACGAAGGCTCGCAGGATGAGCCGCGGGAAGGAATCGAGGCAAGGCTGTGGGCCTGCCAGGATCGCGCCTGGGGACTCGCCGCCTACCGGTACGCCGAGCAGATCAGCCTGCACCCTGGCGACCTGCGAAGTCATCACAGGGTGGAGCTGGACGCGGACCGAGATCGGAGGCGTTCCCCTCAAATTCGGTCCTCCCCCGGGTCAAGCGGCTGTCGGAGCTTGAGGCGGACCTGATCGACCGCGCCGGACGCTGGGACGTGGCGATTGCCGACGGCGTCGCGCTCGTGGACGCTGCCACGGCAGCGAAGTACGAACCTGCGCGTCTCCGCTTCTTCGTCGCGCCTTGCAACCGGTGCGGCGAGCCTCTGACCGGCGAGCACATCAACTGCCTGCCTTACGAGGAGCCTGCCGATCCTGCGTATATGGACTTCAACCGGATCTATGAGGCTTCCGTAGCCTCCGGCTCGACTCCGGGCTAAAAGCTCTCCCGGCGGCCCTGGAGTCCACCCCAGGGCCGCGCGATCTCCTCCGGTCATCTGTCCCTCCGGATTCCAGCCCACACGATGGGGATAGCGACGCCAGCAACGCCCACGACGACGTACGCCGCGAGTGAGGTCGCTCCAGGTCACGGCTTCGGGCTCCCGCCGCGATCAGCCCGCACGCTGACCGAGAAGAACCCACCCAGCCGTCCAGATCGGAGCCCGTTGCCGTCCAAAGGCATGCCGTACCCGGGACCCGCCGAGAACGTCACCAGGTGGCCGCCAGGCGTATGGTAGCCAGGAGCCGCGAGGCAGGCCGCGAGTCCGAAGGCCTGAGGCCCAACGAACCCTGTCAAGTTGAGCCAGGGCTTGGGCTCATACAGCCTGTACCCGACTCCCCACCTGGGAGCGCAGGGAGTCCGATCGGCTTCTGTTGGGGTGCACTTCGAGGCGCCCACGAACACGCTCCCGCCGATCCGGGTGAACTCGGCGGGCTGGGCCTGGAGAGCGGCCGGGAGGAACACAGTGATGGTGACGCTCTGGAGTATCGGTCGGAGTCGCCCAGCCTTGCGGCGGGTCCCCATCGGGAGTGCGGGCTCCCGGCGCGCCTCCGGTCGAGGCTTCAGAGCTGCGTTCACGCGCCGTCCGTTGACCTCCGAACCTTGATCGGCGATCACGGAATCACTCCCGGGCGCAGGAGCCTCGCCGAACATCGGCCGCCCTGTCATCCATGATGACCATGAATCACCGGTCCTGAGTTCGACATGATCGCCGCAGTCGGCGACGAAGACACTGCCCGGAAGGTTGATGGCGCTCATTTAGGACCGATCTCCATCAAGCGGTCGGGTCTGCGGGCGTAAAATCGACGTAGTACTCTCTGCCCAGCTCGAACACGTCCGCGGCGACGAGATTGGCGCAGCCGAGCGTGATCTGGCCGGACGGGCTCTGCTGCCAGAACTTCGTATTCTCGTGTGCAGGATCGCCATTACCGTAGACCGGCGACAGGATGACGGTCCGAACCTCGCCCGCTGAGTAGGTGGTTTTGCCGTCGTCGCCCACCTTCGGGACGGAGCCCTGAATCCGCTGGATTTGATCGACTTTGAACTTTGCACGAGTCATTTTTGTTCTCCTTGAGAAAGTGGACTGTTTTACGGCTGTACTCCCGGGTGAGCGAGCACCCACAAGGCCGCCGCCTTCACCTTGGCCGAGTTCTTGACCGTCTGCCCCTTCGCCAGCGCCTTCAGGGTCGCCAGTACATCCGCCGGCGGGACGTTGGCCGCGTGGACAGGAGGCGGCGGACATGAAGGGCATGCCGGGCACGGATCGGGCGCAGGGCACACGACGGGAGGCGGGCAGGAGGGACACGTCACTGGAGCCGGGCACGCTGGACAGGAAGGCGCCTCGGGACAGGCCGGCGCTGGCGGGCACGCTTTCTCGGGAGGAGGCGCAGGGCACTCAGCCCGGCAGGAGGTCCCCGCAGGACACACCGGAGCCGGAGGCGGGAGAGTCGGGGGAAAAGTCCCTCCCTGGCAAGACGACGGACACCCAGCAGAGCATCCGGAGGCGCACGGATCGGGAGCGGGTGGCGTCACCGGTGGATCGGCCGGAGGAGCCGCAGGGAGCGCGCACAGGGGTTTGACGAGCGCGCACAGGGCTGTCGTTGCCCCCACCTGGACATACTGCGCGTCGAGGGCGTCCGTCGACGTAAAGCGGTAGGCTGCCGGCAGCCCAAACCGGGACACGAGCTTGTCGTGGCACTCCCCGTTCAGATCGATGTTGAGCTCGCCTCCGCAGAGGGAGCCCTCGACGTGCCGGTAGATCCGGAGGGAGACCGCGGGGCCGGCGGTCGTCTGGAAGTGGGCCGACCACGGACAGTCCCCGCCAGGACACGACCATGGGAGCTTCGCGCTGTCGAGGAGGTTGCCGTTGCTCATGAGGTCGACGCTCAACGACCCGTCGGTGCCCGGGCCACGCGCCACTCCTGACGCCTGGATATGGCCGCTGGCATCCACCGAGACGCTCCCGGAGCCCAAGAGGGTCATCCCGTAGCGAGCGTCGTAGCCCGAGGCTCCGATCGAGGCTCCGATCGGCACGGAGGGCGAGAACACCCCGTGCGCCAAGTAGGGCTGCGTCGGGTCGAAGCTGTTGACCCACACGGTGCGGCTGGAGATGGCGTAGAGCGCCTGGCCGAGGTCTGGGTAGGTCTGGGCGTGCACCAGCGCTGGCGAGAACAGTAGGAGGAGCAAAAGCGCCGACGCCAAAGCCTTGATGCGCGCCAAGGTCGCCGGATGGGCGATGAACACCCCCGGCTGAATCAGGTAAAGGTTAGGGTCCGGCTCGACTCGGCTGCCTTGAACCCGCGCCCACGGGTAGAGGACGTCGGCACGATCACAGAGTGCAGCCAGCCACGCGCGGAACTGCTGCCAGCGCGTTAGTTTGAGCGTTACGGTGCGACTCAGGTGCTCGCTCGCGATATAGCGGACCGATCCGGGGATCATAGCGAAGCCTCCAGGAGAGAGCTCCAGGCGGAAAGACGGGAGAGACGAGGGGAAGCTACTTGCGGGACAGGAGGGCGTCGTACAGAGCCCGCTCCTCGCGCGTCAGGCCGGACTCTAGACGCTGCCTGAGGATGTCCCACCCCTCGGCCAAGAGATGGCTTTCGGAACGCTGGAGCACGATAGCCAAGGCCGCCAAGGAGGCCGAGGCCTCGGGCGGCAGATAGGCGTTCTTGGAGATGAGCCCACCGGCGGTCTTTCGGGGCGACACGCCGGGAGTGTAACCCGACAACCCGCCCTCCCCGCGTATACCCGTATACCGGCATACCGGTATGATGATAGCAGGAGGCGGGTCGCATTGGCGGGCTAATCCGTCGGAAGAGGTTCAGTTGGCGCCGACTGGCTCGGCCGCGTCTTCCTTGAGGTCGTCGGGGGCGAAGATTTCGTCCGGCTCACCGCTGGGGAAGGCGGCCAGATACTCCCTTCGAACCTCCGGGGCAAGCTTCTCGAACGCGGCCGACGGCGTCAGGTTTTCGTCGACTTGCATTGCCTGGGTCTGCTGACTCACGAGATACATCCGCCACTCGTAGACATCATCGATGGAAGGCATCGGTACTGGTGCGCCGCTCAGATACTCCTGGACTGGATCGTTCATTTACGGCACCTCGAAGAAAAGCTGAACCTCGGCCCCGGAAGGTGCCGCGGTCGCGGTGGGAATGGAGATCACGACTACGCGAAGCTCTGTGCTCTTAGGGATCACAAGCACTTCAGGTTTTCCCTCGGCCTGATAGGGGAAGGCCGCGTTGTAGGCCAGCGTCGGGCGACGGTCTGCCGCCCCTGACGACGTAAAAAGTGAAACCCATGTCGAAAGGCCGGTCCGATACTGAACATCGAACACGGTGGCGCCAGCCGTGGCGGTGTTCCCGAGGTCGTCAAGGATCGCGAGGCAGGACCGCCCAAGGCAGAGCGCGCCATCCGCGTCTCCAGGAAACGTTCGGATCTTCGCCGCGTTGGCTACGAGTACCGCATCGAACCGGAACGACAGAACTCCGGGCCGGGTCTTGAGGTATGACCTCAGGTCGGTGACGGCCGAGACATCCGAGGAGTCGGTGTCGACCCGGTAGAGCAGGACGGCGCGAGGGTCGGGAGGCCCTGACGAGCTCGCGGTCGGATCGCCCGCCGGTAGAAGGTAGATCCCGATACCAGTGGTGCTCGCGGGGAGAGTCAGTGGTCGGTCCGTGTCCCATCGCACGATCCGGTCATCCACCAGCGCCAAGCCCGGGCCGATGCGACGGGTCAAGCCGATACCCTGGAGCGCGAAGCGGCCGAGCACGGCGGCGTTGTAGATCGCCGATGATCCGATCGCGCCGGCGAAGTCAAGAGAGGCCCAGCCGAGCAGCAGCTCATCTCCGGGCACAGGGGGGCGCTGGTCGACCGTTAAGGGCGTAGTGAAGCTGGCGCTCTTCGTCACCGTGAGGCCGGAGGCACCCAGGGAGAGGGTCGCCCAATAGGCCTCGCCGGAAACCAGAGCCCCGCTCGCGGAACTGCCGGAAAGGGCGACGGGGCCAGCGAGGCGAACATGTGGCACCCCGGCGTAGACCCATTCCGTATCGCCGACCTGCACATTCGAGTCCGGCGTACCGCTCGCCGTCAGGGCGCCCCCGCGAATGATCTCCGACCGCAGCCCGTCCCCGAGTCCAGTAGAGATCCCGCGAAAGCCGGCGATATGCGAGCCATACCCCACCGGTACCGCCGAGTCGCGGACGTGTGGAACGATCTGGAGGAGGATGGCATCCGTCCCGGCCGAGCCGGGGAAGTTGGCGCGGAGCTCCATCTGCCGCCCGGAGTTAAACGGGATCGGCGGCACTAGGAAGGGCCGCCCCTGACCCACGGGAGTCCAGGTCTTCGTCCAAGGCGTGGCGGTGCCCGTGGCTCCCGTGACCTGGATTTCCATCCACCGATGCATGGTGGTTTCTCGGAGCTGCGTCCAGGTCGTCTCCCCGGAGCGCTGCTCGAAGATCTCCAGATAGATCTCCGTGGCCGCGTCGCCCGAGCTGGCGCCGTTGGCGTTCCACAGCTCGAATTGAGTGACAGCGGAAAGCGATCCCGTCACGACCGCGATGGTGAAGGAGGTCAGCGGAACCGTCCCTCCGGGCTGATAGAAGGCTAGAGTGGGGGCGCTCACGGTTGTTCCCCGTCGACTGGGCGACCGTCAACGATGCGAGAAAACGTCGCAACTTCCTTTCCGTGAGAACGAAAGATGTACTCGATAAGTCCAAGCGTCCGGGGACCGCATGAATGCACTACCCAATCCCCTCCGGGCGCTCTCGTTGACCATGTCAAAAGCGTGATGTGGTGTTCTGTGCCAGAGGAATCCGTGAACCAACATTCCATTTTTAGAAGTCCCTCGCAAGCATGATATCAGGGAACCTCCCCTCTGGATCAGGTCCAACCTGAACAATTGGCATGGGGCACCGACTCTCGGGGTAGGCCCGTGTCTGGAGCCTCATCATTCCCGGCGGCGCTTGTCCGAAGCCATCGACGCTCGCAGGGTCCACGCGATCATAAACCGGATAGATGACGTACTCCTCGCCGGAGGGTGAGACGCTGGTCGAAACCTGTGGGATATGACCGCTGTCGGGATCTCCCCAGATAGCATTCCAGGACGACGGCGCGCGAAGGATGTCGCTCTTTCCTTGTGGCAGGATCGCGTCCAGTCGCAACGATCCGCCGCCCGCGATCGGCTGGCCGTTGACCGGTGAAGGCCCGGAGGAGTCGTGGAAAAAGTAGCCATCGCCGGCCGTTCCAAGACTGACGCGGTTGACGCCATCATGCCAGACGCCGGAAGCATCGAGCCAGGGGATCGGATACCCCGGCCGGATGTCCGGGAAGTCGAACACGCCCGGCGCCGGCGAACACAGGCCGTTCGCATTGGCCAGCGGGAGAGGATCGCCCCACCCATAGTCCGGCCCGAAGGCGTAATCCATCGGATCGATCGTTCCGAAAGTCCCCACCGGCAGGCGGAAGATCTGAAGGTGCACGAAACCATTCTGATCACCGTCGTTCAAGTCACCGTCGAACCGGCCGCCGATAAAAAAGGCATAACTTCCAATGACCAGCGGCGCCGAGATCGAAGCGATGGCAAACGGTCCGGCCGCACCGTTCCATGAGGCGTAATAGTCCGCGCCTGAGGCCGCGTCCCATGAGTGGATGCCCAGGATGTTGCTTCCGTCGCGCTGGGTGGCATAGAGAATGACGTCGCCCTCGGCCCACTGGAAAGCGCGCAGCCAGGCCTCCGGCGCCGGATCTACGCCCACCGGAAGTGATCCCCGCGGCGAGAGAGCGGACAGGAAATGACTGTCCTGGTAGAGGGCGGCATAGTCGCCCAAGAACAGGGCGACGTAGGTGCGGCCTTTGATGGGCGGAGGGCACCCTTTAGCAAGGACGATGCCGGAGCCACCGCCCGGGCCGGGCCGGAGGACCTGGGTGGTAAAGGTGGAGTTGCCCTCCCGACCGATGACCGGCCCGGAGAGGATCGCCTCCCCTCCCTGCCCCGCGCTGGAGCCTGCCAGGACTGCAGTTCCTGGAGCGAAGGTGCGACCGGTCCGGTTGGCGATCTGGTATCGCACGGCCGGATTGTCGAAGTTGCTCACCAGGGCCACCGTCGGGCCGAACGGCTCCTCGAATCGCACCCACCGGTTGTCGGCGCCGACCTGCTGAACGCTGCCAAGGAGCGCGGGAAGACCGCCGCGGACGATCTGTCGCGGGTTGGCGCTCTCGCCTTGGGTGTGATCGCGGGAAGCCATTATGATGAACTCGCTGAACTCGCCGCAGTGGGTGGCAGCTTGAGGATTGTAACAGTCGTGGTGCTCGGTCCGCGCGAGGTGACGGCGTGCCGCAGGTTGGTGATCCGTCCGGTCGCGTCGACGCCCATTGGCCGGTTGACGATACGGCCCACCTGCGCCAGCCGGAGCGTCGGGTTGAACGGGACCTGGAAGGTGACCGGAATGGCCGCGGAGAGTGCAATCGTCCGCCGGGCCACGGCGGCGAGCTCGTCGGCCGTCTCCGCATCGCTGGCCGAGGTCTTGACGATCCGCTTCGGGTGGTACTCCTCCAGCGCTTCCGAGACGACATGCGCCACGATCGTCCGCGTTTCGGAGTTGCGGGCGACCATGGCTGCCTTGGCCTCCTCCGGAGAGTCGTAGACTGCGGGATCTGGCTTCGAGGAGGGTAGGACATCGATGGCCGGAGGCGCGCCAACGTTACGAATCGTCTTCGTCGCCGGGGAGGAGTTGCCGGTGTAATCGATCGTCGTCTCCACCTGGAGGTAGCTATTCTCGTCGCCGGTCGGCACGTTCTCCGTGGCGGTTTTCTTCAGGAGCGAGAAAGCCTCCTGCGGGAGGGCGGCTGGGCCGGTGCCCTGGTACCAATAGGCATTCCCAACGCCCGGGCTCCAGCCGAATTCATAGACCGACGTGCTCCGGAGGTATCCGTTCGCGGTCGATTCCAAGACTTCGACCTGCCGCGTGATGACCTGAAAGCTCTCTTCGTGGGCCGCGGCGCCTCGGCCATCTCCGCGAGTCTCGACGCCGACGATGGGGTCAATCGCCTCCCAAGTCGTGCCCGGTACAGCTTGCTTCAGCGCGGCGCCGATGAGGTACCAGTCCGAGGTTTCCGTGATCTTGCCGAGCCGGCGTCCGGTGCTCTGCGGACTCCCCATGAAATGGTTTCCCCAGGGCGCATCCGCGCTCCCTGGTGTCGAGGGCGGGCCGAGGAATGCAGGATCATCGAAGTAGTGACGAGTGACGCTGTATGTCCGCTTCTGCCAGGTCTCATCGTGCGCAAGGTAGGCCGGCTCCGTGCCGTTGCCCGCGGGATCGGCGCCGGTCAGCAAGTAGACCGGCGTGATGCAATGCCGGGCGCCCGCGGCGGCGTAGATGTAGCGGGTCGCCTCCGGGATTTTGTACCCCTCGGTCAGCGTCTCCTCGGTCACGACTTCGCCACCGCGGCTTTCTGTGGTGGCCGTTGTGACCGAGATCGGGATGATGCGCGGGGAGTCGGGCGGCGGCGTGAGCGCCGAAAGCGAGCACCCCGAGTTCTGGACATACACCACCGTCAACGGCTGGTAGAGAGCCTCGACCGTGACGGTGGTAACCCGCGGCTGGCTGCCTACCTCCTCCTCGGGGGACCGGAGGACCTGTGCCGTGCTCGTGAGAGTGACGTCCGTTACCACCTCGGTGGGAGTTGAGGCATCGAGCGAGCCTGCGATGATGTCGCGCTCGCGGAATGTCCAGACCGGCAACTCTCCGGCAGCGATCTCCCATGAGGGATTCACGAGCACCGACTCGGGCGTCAGGAAGGCGGTCCTGCCCTCAACATCGAAGAGTGCCTGCATGGCGCGGATGGGGTCGGCGTCGACGTACTCCGCGATGCGGAAGACCGGGCTGCAGGTCTCGAAAGTGATCGCCGGAATCCCGATCTGTCTGGCGATCCTGGAGGCGATGGCATCCCGAGTGAGGCCGGCCCCAGCGGGGATCGAGAGCGTCACCGTCAGGTGGTCGTAGCGGCCCATGGAATCGACGATCTGGTAAGGCTCCTGCCTGCCCCCTGACTCCTTGCGCTGCACCTGGTGCGCGGTGCCGTTGAGGATGAGCGGGATGCGCCGCCCTCCGCTGGAGGTCCTCAGGAGCCCGTAAACGTCGACCTTAGCCAAGCCAAACGCTGGGCCATGGAAGTCCAGAGGGTTGCCGAACCGCCCCTCGGGAGACCGCAGAGCCAGGGAGAAAGCAGCCGTCTGTACATGGCTGTCCATGCTCTGGTCGACGGTGAAGCTGCCCGCCATGAAGTCGGATTCCGGGACGCGAACGCCGGCCACCCATACTTCGAAGCCGATCCGCTGCACAGGGCCAGAGGTACGGAACACGAGATCGGAGAGCGAGCCGTCGATGGCAACCGAGCCGGGCAGGCCCGCGCCGTCGGCGGACAGAGTGCCCACCAGCCCGCCTCGGCCGCTGATCGCCACCGATCCGATCAAGGCATCTTGAATCACGCGCCGAGGACCTCTTGAAGGGTGAAGGTCTTGGCGAGGTTGTTCACGTCGGAGAGTGAGTCCTGGAGCGCCTCGATGATGACCGAATAGACCGGGTAGTAGGTGATCGAGAGGACGCCCGAGGAGCCGGACGCCACGGCGCGGCCGGTGACGGAGGCGGCGGACGGGTTGACCGTTTCGTCGAGGCGGATCTCGACCGGGTAATCCGCCGGCGAGAGGCCCGGCACGAAGTCTGCTGCCTGCGCGCGCAGGAGGGTGAAGTTCCCCGGCGCCTGAAAGCTCTCGAAGGCCGGGCGGGCGGGGAAGAACAGAACTGGATTGCCGAGACTCTTTTGGCGCATCAGGTGCCGGTGATCGTCCTCAGAATCGCAGAGGAATCCCGAGCTGAAGGCGAGGGCGTCCGACACCATCGGCGCGACGCTCGACCGGTAGGGGAGCTGCACGACGTGGCTCCCGTCATCCATGGTGAGCACCACCGCACCGTCGGATGGGGTTGCGTTGAGAGGGTTGGACGTCTCCGGCCAGAAGTCATACCACCTACCAGCGAGCCAGAAGCGCCCGCCATGCTCGCGGGGGACATAGGGAGCGTCCCAGGATAAGTAGCCGCGGGTGCCGCTCATAGCCGGGCCCCCCTTCTGAAGGTGAGGTTGTCGGTCGAGGCTCCCGCCTCCGTCGCTCGGGCGATCCGCTCGAGGGCCAGGCTCTGCACCTGGAGGACGCGGACGATCGCGGCATCTCCTGGCGTTGGCGCCGTTGGCGCTTGGACGATGATGATCTTCCCGCCGCCGCCTTGAGTGGTGGTGGGCGCCGGGCCGACGACTGGATCATTCGGCGAGCTGAACAGCGGGCCGGTAGGTGGCGACGCCTTGATTCCGCCGCCTCCCGCGCCGCCACCCTCGCCACCGCCTGCGCTCCCCGGGTTGACCTTGGAAGAGCTCTTCGCGAGCGCATCCCAAGCGCCGGCTGGGACGAAGAGGGCGTCGGCATTCTTCATGGCTGCCCGGCAGTCCCACACTGGAAGGTCGACCATGGGCACCTCGGCGAGATCGCCGAAACGGACCGACGGATCGGGGATCTTGATGCTGGTCAAGAAGCAATGGGCTTCCACCCAGTCGACGCCGGCCGTCAACTCCGCGTGATTGAAGGCCGAGAGCGTTGGGCCTCCTCCCTTGAAGCCGGAAGTGGTGTGTCCGCCGGATACACCCGGCCCGTCGTTGGGATCCCCGGCGGGAGTTCCGCTGCCGGTGTACCCATGAAACTGGTAGTCCCCGGCGGGAGTTCCGCTGCCGGTGTAGGGCGTAAACCCCGGGGTTGTCGCCGATTTCTTTGCGACGGAACCCGCTTGACCTCTGGCTTCCACCGAGGCAGTCTCGCGGTTGACGCTGGCCGTATGAGTGTCCCGGGCCGCCGCGAGCTTCAGCAGGGCCTCGGCTTCCGCGTGCAGATCGTCGGCGAGGCTCAATGGATTCCCGAGACGGTCGTGAAAAAGTGAATGTTGGGCGTATTGCTCGCCTGCTTGCTCTTCGCGGCGGCGAGGTGCGCCCGCTGGCAAGCAGCGAGAGCCGCGGCGGTGGCGTCGCGGTAGGATTCGACCGCTTTCTGGAGTGCGGCGACATCCTGTCGCTCCGCGGCAAGGACTTCCTCGCCACAGGGAAAGCCCGTCATGAGGGTGCGCCTCCGGCTCGACACTTGGCCAGCGCGCCGCAGAGCTTGACCGTCTCGGCGAGGATCGTATTGAGAGCGGCGAGGTCACCCCGGAGCCCCTGCACCGCGCTTCGCATCTTCCCGGCGGCTTCGGCGTCCGCTCCCATTTCCGTCGTCAGAGCCTTCAGGAGGGGCGCGGTCTCACCGGCTACCTTACCTACGGAACCGACGCCCTCCGCCGCCTTGGGTGCTGACTCCGCGAGCTTGGCAGCGTCCACTGCCGGCTGTTGGAAGATACCGACCAAAGGACCGCTTGCCTGGAGGTTCTCACGAAAGAGTTGGAGCCCGACATTGACAGGCGTGAGTTCGTCGGTCACCTGGTTGATCTGTTCGGGCAGCAGGCCGAGACCGTCGCTCAAGAGGTGCGCGGATTCCGCTGCCTCCTTATTGACGTTCACCAACTCTACTGTGGAATTAGTGGCCTCACGCGTGTAGTTCTTGATCTCTACGGCTTCCTGCTTAAGCTTTTCCGCCCCTTCGGTGCGCCTTAGTGCCGCTGTCAGCTCTGACTCGGCTTCGCCTTTGTGAGCAGCGATCATTTCGGCCACGGCCGCCGTTACTTCTTTTGCGCCTGCTGATCGGCGAATATAACCGGTCGTCGCCTCCTGGGATGCGGCATTGTGGTCGACCGTCGCGGCGGTGGCTTGTTTGGTGGTTTCCGTAGTCTCAGCCGCTCCAGCTACAAATTCCCCCATCGAAGTACGCAGAATCGTGATCTCGCCCTGCGCATCCTGAAGCCCCGAAGACATCCCGCTTGCGGCGTTGAACAGAGCCTCCAGGCTGGAAGTCCCTTGGCCGAAAGCCGCCGCCATCTCAACACCGAATTTCGAGGACACGGCGCCGCTCGCCTGAAGGATACCGGTGAACCTTCCGACGAACGCCGCGATGTCCTCTTCACCTTTAACCAAACCACCACCGAGATCGGAGAGGAAGCCTTCCGAGATCTGGAGGAGCTCAGCCCGCATCGCGGGGCTCATCGCTTTGAGCGCCGCGCTGAATTCCTCGGACTTACCCAAAAGGGTGACCAACGCCTCGCGAGCCTTCTCGGCAGCAGCTTGGCCCGCCGCGCCGAAGCCGGCTTGCTCCGAGCTTGCGCTGTGTGTAGCGTGAGTGAGGCTGCCGAACTCCGCGCCGAGTTGCGCGATTTTGTCCTGGAGCTCGCCCATTCGGTTCAACTCATCGCCGGATACGAAGCCCTCACCGGACTTCTTCTGGAGAGCCGCGAGTTCGGCCTTGGCGTCCGCCAAAGCCTTCGCGTGGTCGTCGCCGCCGGTAATGCTTGGACCGGTCAAGGGCTTGGCGAGAAGTCCTCGCAGCGACTCCAGGAAGGTCCGGGTCTGATCTTCGCGCCGCTTGAGGATCTGGGCTTCCGCCTCCGCTTCCTTTCGGGCGTTCTCCTCCTGTTTCTTGAGTAGGGCGGCGTGCGCGGAGGTGAATTTGTCATACCCATCGCGAAGCCTCTCCAAATAGCTTAGTCGCTCCTGCATGGCCTTTTGTTCTTCAGGGGGCAGTTCACGAATCGCCTTGACAATCTTTGTGGCTTCCGCCGCGATCTTGTCCGCTAGTTCCGTCGTGACTCTGCCGCTGGCCGCCACCTGGTCGGCGAACTTACGGAGCCCATCTGTCTCCGCTTCGAGCTTGAGCTTTCTTGACATCTGCTCAAACCCGTCCCGCACCTTTTCCAGTTCGCTGGTGGACTCCCCAAGGCGTTTCATCGCCTCAATTTCGGCATTCAACCGGCTGATAATTAAGTCGGAGGAAGCTGCCGTAAACACGCCGCGCTCGCGCAGGATGGGTAGCCCAAGCTCCAAGGCCCGGCGCTCTTTGTCAACGGCTTCCGAGCTCTGGAGTATGGTTTCGACGAATTGCCGGCCTATGACTTGGGCGCTCTGGTGGTACTCTTCCAGAGCTTCAAGCGCTTTCGTTTCGCTTTCGATGGTGTGAACGTAGGTGATTTTAGCTTCCGTCAGTTCGGCTTGGTGGGCGGCGAGTAGTCGGTCCAGGGCCAAAAGGTGCGCTTTGTCATCCAACAAAGCCAGATCGGCCTTGTGTTGCAACGTGGTCTCTTCCAGTAGCCAGATCACTCCTCGCTGGATACCTTCGTCGATGTCGGGACCTCCAATGTCCTTGATCTTCTCGACGAGGTGGCGGGTTTCGGAATAGGCCAACTGGAGAACGGTGAGTGCCGAAACGGCCGAAAAGACCGCCTTTTCCATCCGTGGAAACTTGGCCAGGCTGCCATCTACCAGGTCGTCAATGCTGCCGTGGGCGGCTCCGGCCGCAATCGCGGCTTCTTTGAGCTCGATGGACGTGATGCGCGCCTGAGCCCTGAACCGTCCCCAGGCCTCCGAACCCGAGTCAATTCGAGCCTCAAGTTGCCGCAACCGACCTTCAAGGATCTCGACGCTCTCGCCGGATTCGGGTCCGAGAGAGGCGATGGCTTCCTTGAGCTGAATGACTGCCACCCGCGCCGCCGTCATCGGCTGGGCGATCCGCTTGCTTCCGCCGACGGCTTTGACCTCAAACCGTTCGACGGCGCCTTCGGCGGAAAGGAACGCGGCGTTGATTTGCTCCAACGCGGGATTGACCTCGGCTGGCAGCGTCGCGAGGCCTTCTCCGAGTCCGGCGACGCTCTCGCGGAGGCCGGCGACAGCGGGTTCCGCTGCCAGAAATGGCTCTGCAATCGGCAGGGCGGCGGCCTGCGCTCCGGCCTCCGCGAGCTCGGTCTTGAGGGATGCGGCCGCTTCGGTAACCAACTCCAGCTCGCCGAAGGCAGCCCCGGTGTCGATGGCCAGAATGGAAGGCGAGAGTATCTCTTGCCGCAACTCCTCCGATTGAACTGTAAGCTCTCCCAGAGCAGCCTCAGCGGTCGCCGTTTGCAAGCGAACTTCGCCCGGAGTGGCGCCCACGGAAAGGAGGTCCGATTTGACGCCGTCCGCGAATTGCCGTGCCCGAGCTGCCGCCTCCTCCGCGTTGAACTGCGCCGTAAAGTCTACTTGGGTGTCATCTCCTACTGCCATGGGAGGAGTTCCTCGAAAAAAGAGGGCCCGCGGTAGTGAGCCGCGGGCCACCGGGAGGAGAGTGCCATCGCCTACACGCTCAGATCGGGGATGGAGTTGAGAACTTCCCAGGTCCAGTCCGAAGGGTAGGTCCCGTCGGTCGAGGGATAGGCCGCCGCGCTGATGGACTCGTCGGACTTGTCCTTGCTGGTGGCGCTGGCCGTGGTCGAGTTGATGGATCGCAGGTTCAGCCCGACGCCCTTGATGCCGAAGTTCAGCGCCCCTGATGTGCCGAGCGGCGCCCGGCTCTGGAGGTCCAGAACGACAGAGAAAGGAGCGCCGGTTTCCACCAACGTGCGCACGCGCAGGTCCAGATACTCGCGGTTGAAGTCCAACTTGACGCTTTGACTGCCGCGGGTCCGGGTCCGGCGCGCATCCTGGCCGCCGAAGCCGAACATAGCCTCGGCCGGCTTCGTGATGGTCAGCTTGCCTCCCTGGAGCTCGCTCTCGATGCCGTTCACGTAGACCCGGCTGTAGACTTCAGACACCACCTGAGTCGGATCGGCGAAGACGGGCGCCCACTGGTCACGGGTCCAGAGGATCTTGAACTCATCCGGGGTCGCGGCGTCGATCGAGCCGGAGGCGGGGTAGTAGATCTGGACGGGGGTCGCGTTGTCGCCGATTCGAATGCCGGCCTGGTCGAGAAGTTGCGTCCAAACCCCCCGGGTGATGACCTGGGTGCCGGAGCCGTAAGAGGTGGCGTTGCCCACCTTCGTCTTGACGGTCACGGTCCCGGAGGCCGTCGCCGTCACCTTGACCCAGAGGTTCGACGCCGTTGCGCTGGCATCGAAGTTGAGCGCCGAGATGCCCCGGATCTGCGGGATGGCGGTGCCGGTCCCAGAGCCTTGTTTGACAGCGTCGTCCCAATAGTCCGCTACGGTCGCGACCGTCTTGACGGTGGTGTTGAGCAGCGCCTTGGCCGCGAAGCTGATCTCCAGACTTGAGAACTCGACATCGTGGAATCGCTGGGCCATGCCGTCGTTGCGCCACACCCGCGCCGTCATCCACGAGGGGAAGGTGACGGCGGACTCCAGGCGGCTCAGCTTATGGCGGTAGGCTCCTGCCTCCACCGTCACCGGGGCCGCGCCCTTGCCCATCAAGGCGGCAAGGATGTAGGCCAACTCGTCGGGATTCGGAGTATCCCATGAGGGGTCGCCGCCGCTGTCGCGCTTGCCGTCGAGGGCAGGCGACATCATTCCGGCGGAGGTGATGGCCTGGCGCTCCAGAGCGGCAACCTTGTTGCCCATGGTCTCGCCCTTGAACTCGACATCATGCCAGCCGGAGGTGGCGGGGACGTTCTGGACGGGCTGCCAGGCGAAAGACAGCAACGCATTGCTGGGATCGCCGAAGAGATTCGCGGGGACGCTCATGGCTTAGTGCTCCTCGTCGTGGTGGTTCGTGGTGTCGTGTCGGGCTGGTCATGGCCCGCCGCCCCGGCGACGAAGGTCGCTAGTCCCGGGTCCTTAATACCGCCCGGCGCCGCGCTGGTCTCCTCCACCGTGAATCGGCCGGAGAGGCTGCGCAGGAAGGTCTCCTCGGTATCTGGGTCCAAGGCTATGACCTCCTGATCGCCCCGGCGCAGCACCAGCGTGCGACCGGCTACGACGGAGTGCGTTGTCTCCGGGCCGTAGTCATCGAGGGGTCGGGTGACGCTGTAGTTTCTCGTCGGCATGGAACCTCCTCAAGCTGGCCGACCGATGACCTGCCGGCCGGGGAACGTGACCTTGTACCTGTACTCGACGACGGCGCCCACGAAAAAGGCAACGGCGTCTTCTTTGCTGCCTTGGATCGGCGCCGGGTTGAACGTCACCGTGCCCCACTTGGCGCTGTCGTAAATAAGGCCGAAGCTCATGCCGTTTGAGGTTGGGTCCAAGGGATCCGAGCGGTAACCCCCCGCTTCCAGGGGCGCCAGGACCGCCTGAATGCGGTTCAGAACGGAGTCGGCGGAGGGCTGATCGTCTTCGAGTTTCGCCTGCGCCTCCTGAAACTCATAGATGATGCCCACGCGATGCACGCCGGAGAGCCGGCTGGAGATCGCGCCGACCTCCGTCCGCTCCATGGCGGCAACGATGATCCGCGGTAGCACTCCGGAGGCGGCAGGGAAGTAGACCGAGCGGCGGAAGATGTTGCCGCCCAGGTAGGTCATAAGAGGGGTATCCGCCCGTAGCGTGGCCGTGACGGCCCGGGTGATGAGGTCGCCCGCGCTCCAGTCGATCCCGGCCGGAGTGATCGCGCTGGGCATCAGGCGGCCCGCCGAATGTAGGCCGCGAAGGATCGCCGCAACTGGCGAGTCATTTCCGGATTTCGGGTGGCGTGGGGCCGGGGGTGGAGCTTCATCCCATCTCGGAGCGTCTGCTCGCGAAGCCAGACGCCATAGGTGAGGCCGAGAAACCACCAGAGCGCCCACTGGCGCACCCAGGAGGACTTGCGGTCCTTGCTTTGCCCCCCGCCGGCTACGCGCTTCTCTGGGAAAATCAGGAGGGGTGAAGTTCGAATGCGGCCCGCAACGCCGCCGCGGAGGTACTCAGCGAACGGAAACGCGGACTTCTGGACGCCTACGACGACGGACCGCGGACCGATCTTCACCAGCCCTCCGGAGCCTTGTCCGGTCCAGGCGTTGAAAAGCGCTCCCGAGTTGATGAGAGGCTTGTGCTGACCGCCGGCGAGTACTCCAGGCGACGCTCCGGAGCGGTTGCCGAACGGCACCAGCGGACGCCACGGATCGCGGCCCCCGTTCGGCTTGCGCCATTCTTGATTCAGGAATTCCGCCGCGATTGAGTTCCGAATGATCGGTACTGCCTTCTCCCTCAAGAATCCCGACAGATCTCCAAGGCGTGAGGTAATTCCGCCTGCCACTCGGTCGAAGTCGGCAACGTTGACCCGAACCTGAATGCCGCTCATTTTTACCAGAGCCTCGTGCGGGCCAACTGCGCCTGCCAGGAGGGGAAGTTCTCGCCCCGGCCGTCGCGGATGAACAGGACCGAGCCCGCGGCGATCTGCGCAAGGTCTTCCGCCGTCCGGTCGACGCCGTCGATGCCGCCCGGCCCTTCCTCGATCATCTTCAGCCATGCCTTCGCGGCTGCGATGACCGCCTTGGGACCCGCAGGGAGGTCGTTGGCGCCGGCGAGAAGCGGCTCGACAGCGAGGTAGCAGCACATCTGCGCGAGGAGGGCCAAGGTCGAGGCCAGCGCTCCGGGCGCGATGTTGGAGGACGTGAGAGGGCTCGGGAACCGGCCGCGAGCGAGGGAGGAATTGATGGCCGAGGAGGCGCCGTCGAGGTTCTGTTGAATAAACGCGGTGCGCGCTCCGTCGCTCGCGAACCGCTGAAGGTACTCGGCGAGCCACGACGCCCCGAACATGTCGGAAAACTGCTGCGGGGTAGCGTAGCTCGACATGACAGTTCTCGGCTTACAGCTTGTCCGCCGCGATCTTCTTCTTAACCTCGGCCGGGGAGTCTTCCTCAACCAGCGTCCCGAGATCCTGGCCCTCGGTCTGGCTGCGGTAGAGGGTGACGATCTCGCCGCCGCACTTCCACTCCCGGGTATCGACGTCAATGGCCGAGTGTTCTGGCTTCGTGTGCACCACCTCTCCGTTGTCGTCGCGGGTGACTCGCTTCTCGTGCAGGCGGACGCGGACCTTGTCGCCGGTGGGCGGCTTCGGAGCGCTGAAAAGCTGGGTTGCCTTGTGCATGGTCTGGCTCCTTTAAGCGTCTAGGTCGGAGTAGTGATCAGGGCGGCACAGGTTGGGTCGAGCACCTCCTGGGTCTGCTCGACCTGCCAGGGGAACGCCCAGCTCGTCTTCTCGTTGACCCGAAACGGCACAAGGGCAGCCCCGTCGAGGACGCGGAACGTCCGACCCCATGCCTGATCTCCGAACCAGGTGCCGAGCTGCGTCTCATCGCCCGGGAAATAGACGATGGCGTTCGACGGAAACTTGAAGGTTGGAGAGGCGTCGATCGAGGTGCGCGAGATCGGCTGATAGAAGTCCACGCCGGCCACGCCCCAATAGGCGGCCAAGTCAGCCGCGGACGCAGCGGTAGCGCCCTGCACGCGGGAGCGGCGCTCCAGGAAGTTCTTGTCATTGAGGGCCGCGGTCTGCACTGCGGGGTTGCATAGCGCCACGCGAAACCGGTTCTTCGTGCGGCCGGTGGCGGCGGCAAGAGTGTTTGCGGCGGCGTTGATCTGGTCGAGAGAGGTGCCGTTGCTACTCCAGGAGTCGCCAGCGATGACGCTCCCGAAGTTGGCCGTATTCGCCAGCAGGACGGCAGCCGACTTGTCGAGCGAACCCAGCACGCGGCGCTGGGCCTTGAAGGTGCCCATCTTCTGCACGTCCCAGGGCGCGCTTGCGTTATCGATCTGGACATCGTCGGCCAAGTAGGCGAAGGTGTAGCGCTTCGCGATCCGGCGCAGCTCGGACACGCCCACCGAGGAGAACTTCATGTCGGCCTTGTGGGCACGCTCGGTGTCCGTGTCCACTAGATCGTCGGTGCCGTCAACGGGGAGGGTGAAGTCCCGCTTGGGAACATTCACGACGGGCCAGAATCCGATTGAGACATCCACGTCCGTCGACGGTCCGCTTCGAAGCACGAAGTCTGTGACGGCGAAGCTCACTCGCTGAATTGCCTGAACCGGTGAGCCCGTCGTAACGCGCTCGCCGGTCGCCCCAAACAACTCCATCCGACCAGCCCGGCCGCCAAGATATCCGGCCTCCGCCATCGCGGCCATTTTCTGTGCCGGGTCCATTTCGAGATATCGCAGCATCGTTTCTCTCCCCTTAAGGCCGCGGAGTCGTGTCCGGCCGCAGCCAGACGGTAGTCGTGAGGTCCGTAGCGGCGACGGCCTGGTCGCAGTAGCCGGCCGCGTAGTTGCCGGTGGCAACGACAAAAGGTGTCGCCTTGCCGGTGGCGTCCGTCATGACGAGCTGTCCATCGGTCAGGGCCGCGCCTGAGAGGACCTCGGCGAAGCCGCTCTTCTGGAAGCCGCCCTTGGCGCCGTCAGCTACGCTCTCCATAGCGACGCCGTCAACTCGCTCTCCGGCGGTGGTGCACTGGCGGTATCCGTTGGCGATGCGCTGGACATAGCGACCTCCGGTGATGGCACCCACTGCGGGCTGGGTGTCGACGATTCCCAAAATCACTCCGCTGCTCATGGCGGGGTCCCCTTAGTTGAGAAAGCCGTTTTCGTCGGTGCCCATCGTGCGGGCGAAAGTGTTGAGTGCCTGCTCAGGAGTGACGCCTTTGGCGAGCGACTTGTCCGCCCGGTAGAACGTCTCCGCGGTGCGCGGATGGATGCCGGCCGGAAGGGGCAGGTCGATCGTGCTGTCTCCCTCGGTGACCTGGAGGACGGAGCGGGCTGCGTCGCCAATCGCCGGCGGGCGGGCGGCGATCGATGCGAGTTCGGCGGCGGCCAGATCGTCGGGCAGAGCCATCAAGACCTTGACCTTCCCGTCGACCTCGCCCGGGGCTACGCGGAAGGCGGTGACGTGGGCGGCGAGGGCGGAGCGGAAGCTGCCCTCCTTGACCCGGTCGGCCTGGGCCTTGTGGTCTGCGGCGGCAGTCGCTGCGGTGGCCTTGGCCTCATCTGCCGACGAGCGGGCGGCCTGAATCTCCGTCTCCATCCGCGTCAACGTCTCCGCCTGCTTTGCAATGGTGGCTTCCAAGGGCGCAAGCGACCGCCCTACGGCATCGCTGGCGGCGTCGCCGGCCCGCTTGGCGACTCCCTCCAGCAGCTTGTCGAGATCTGCCTGATTCATGACTGCCTCCTGAAGGGGCGCGGAATGGCGCTCGTAAACACGGGTGGCGTAGGGCTCAGCGGCGGCCCTGGTGGCTTCCTGCATGTAGGGGCCGCCCTCGGGAGTCACCGAGTAGGCGGACTTGAAGTAGCGCGTAAGAGGTGGCAAACCCTGGTCAGCCTGTCCTTCCGGCTCGCCGCCGAGAAGAGCGAGATGCCGGAGTTTGAAGTTGTCCTTCTGGCCACCGTAGGCGATCCAAAATCCGATACTTCGCCCCCAGTAGCCATCGGCAACGCAGCACTCGATCCGGCCGTCGCCCCAATCGGAGATCTCCGTCAGGCGGCCCCAGAGCGTCACGCCATCGAAGTCGAGAGCGGTCACGAATCCGCAAGGGTCCGAGTGTTCGCCGGTGTGGTGGGACGGCCCTCCATCGGGCCGAATGACCGGAGGCCGGAAGTACATCGGGCTGAAGTTGGCCACCATGGTGCGCATGCGGGAGGGCCAGAGCTGCTCTTCTGCGGGATAGGGGCTGTTGTCGGGGTCTTCAACCTGAGCCAATGGAATCCAGCCGCTCGGTGGGTTGATGCTCCGCCCGAGAGATCGGAACGACAGGCCGGACACGGCCTGGCCTATGCCGAAGAGCAGCCGCGACCGTAGGGAAAGGTTATCCACGGAGGTAAGGATTACCGGAGGCCGTAAATCTCGCCTTCATAACATTGCAGAGGAGTGCAGACTCCCGCGGGATTTCGCGGTAGACTGCATAGCATGTGGAAAGAGTCGTTCCTTGGCTAGAAGCGCCGCAACCCGCCCCGATGATCGTGACTGGCGCAGTCCAAAGGAGGCAGCTCCTCTCCTGGGGATCTCGGTTCGGACCGTATGGGATTGGATCGAGCAGGGCCGGATCGTTCCGCTTCAGCCCGGGGGACCGGGCACCCATAACCGGATTCCCGTGGCAGCAATCGAGGCAGCTCTTAAGAGGAGGAAGGGAACGTGACGAGGGAGATCTTCAAATCGGAGGACGCTGAGGAGCTCCTCCTGAACATCCTATCCTTTTTGGGGGAGGAGGGCGACGACGATTATGGGGAGCCGTTGAAGAACGCGTCCAAGGGGGCAAGCGGAGCCCTGAACTTTGCCGATGGCCCCGGCATGACAAAATCCCCGTCCTCCCCAGTCTGCGGTATCAAGAACTCTCGCCCTCTCGGATAGTCCCCTTCCCACCCCAGGGCGTTGGCGATCCCTGCCGCGACGGGGACAAGCCGACAACGACAGTTCCAATCGAGCGGCGGTGTCAGGGCTCCCCACCCCGACCAGTCCGAGCGCGCCACGAACCCGCTTAAGGCGTGGTGAGACGGCCGCACCACATCGTCGCCCGCATCACGGAAGGCGAGGTACGGGAAGAGTCTCGCCGCCGAGCCCGTTCCGTAGGCGCTCAACGCAGCCCGGTTGTAGCTGGCGTTGAGGACCGTCGTCGAGTACCACGTATCCGCCATCGAGCCGGTGAAGGTCGTCGCTCCGAAGCGGTCCGCAAGAGCTTCGACGGCCTCGCGGAACCGGGCCTTGCCCCACCGCTGCTCCGCCGCCTTCCTTAGGAGGACCTCGGCCGCCTTCACGAATGGCTCGTCGAGAGTCTGGTGCTGGATCGTCAGGAGGCTGTCGCCCAGAGTCTCGCGAACATGGCCGAAGAGCCGGTTCACGTCGGTTCGCCGCGGCCGTCCGACGTCGCCGGCAGCTCGAAGTTGGAAGGCCTCAGGAGCCAGGCGTGCGATACCCTCCCGCAACACGACGTTGGCTGAAATCTCTCCGTGTTCGGCGATTTGCCCTGCCGCGAAGCTCAGCCCGGCGATGACTGCACGCCCGAAGCCCTGCACGAGGCCCGCTTCCTGCCAGCGGTCCCTCTTCGCGTGCCGAGCGAGCGCCCGCGCTACCGCAGGGCCGAGAGGAAAGGGCTATCCGCCTCCCCCGCGGCCTCCGTGATGGCTTCGGTCACGACTTGGAGGTAGGCCTGCCAGGGAGCAGCCACTCGAGAGGCTTCGTCTGCCTCCAGGCGCCCAGCCATGGCGTCGACGTGGTCGCCGAGGGCGGCGAGCGCGGAGGGGAGGGAACGAACTGCCGTACGACGCGGGCCGGCGGCCGTCAAGGGTATCGAAACCGGCTCGCCTTCCTTGGGAGTAAAGAGGACGCTGCCTATCATCGCCTCTGCGCCGGCGACGGCCGCGTTGCCCCAGTACTTCGCGCCCTTCCCCGGCTTTAGGTACGCGATCGTGACATGGGGGACGTAGGTCGGGTGAGTGTCCGTAACCTCCAGTCCGGCCGAGAGGGCCGCGTTGAGCGCCTTCAGGTCAGCGCTGAGAACGGCTACCATCAAGACGTCGTATTCCTCGGATTCGAAAAGCTCGGTCGCCCCCAGCCTCAGCGTCACCGGTCCGAACTTGCCGAGGACCTTCGCCACCCTTGCGGAATCGGTCGTGTGAATGCCGTACTTCACCATAACGTGGGGGGCGGTTTCGCGCCCATCGGCTGCAAGGTCCTCATCTGGGATAGCCGCGCCAATCGCGAGGACCTGTTGTGCGAGATCCGGAGGGAGGTCGACCTGAGTAGACGAGAACTTGTGCGCCCCCTCGGTTCGCAACCCGCTGCGCGTCGGGGGCGCTGCCTTTGGCGGCGGCTCGGTTGCCGCCTGAGGCGTTGGCACCGGTCCGGGAAGCTCGCCGCCTGGAGTGACCGCCCCCACACCTGGGAGGAGCGAGCCCACCTCTTGGCGTCGCAGGATGGTTCCCTCGGTCTCCGGGTCCGCCTGAGGAACTCCCCAATCCTCGGCAATGGCCGCCGCGTCCACCTCGCCTCCCATGTCGATAAAAGCCTTGACTCGGTCGGGGTCAATCGCCGTGGTGACGTTGCAGACGGCGTCCGGCAGGTCCTCGGGATCGATCTCGCCAGGGAAGTTCCTACGGATGATCTGGTGGAGGCAATGCCGCGATACTTGTGGCATGACGGCCTCGGCCCCGGCTCTGCACTTCTCGATCTTCGTGTCCTTCTGGGTCGCCCCGAGGGCCCTCGATCCTCCCTCCTTGCTCACCGTAGCCGTGAGAGTCTGGCCTTCAATCGCCACAGCGGTCGCCTGCCGCCACATCTGGAGCGAGCCTTCCCATCCGGCGGCCTTAGCGGGGTCGGCGAACTCCTTGAACTCCAGGTTGTTTCCGAGCACCAGAACGCCGGTCTCACGAAACATCACGAGGGCAGCTTCGATCTCGGTCCGAAGTTGCGCCAGCTTCGTCGCCCGCTCTTTGCCTGTATCCCCGCCCGGCGCCACAGGCGCGTTGATGCCGGTTCCGCCTCCCCGCTCTTGAACGACGGGACGGCCCTGGAGAGCATCCCGAGCTCCAACCTCGTAGAACTCGGTCATCCTCCTCAACCGGTACCAGAGGAACCAGAGGTCCGAAAGGATGGCGTGGCCGTGCGGGTCCTTGAGGGAGCCGCACTGAATTGTCATCCACGCCGGCAGGTCGCCCTCCCGGTCGTAGACGATCGGCATGGAATAGCCGTCCCCGAGGTAGACCAGAGACGACGGCTTGCCATTCTCGGGGACGCTCCAGGCAAAGTGCTCGCCTCCGTGCTCGACGATCTTGGTAATCCCCCACCAGGACCGGCCTTTATGGGAGAAGGCCCCAGACTGCCAGATCTGCTGCATGGGAAGCCAGCCGTAGAAGAGTCCCATAAAGGACATGCGAAGGATGTCCTGGAAGCGAGGGATGGCCCCCACCGCCGAGCGAGCGAACTCCTCCAGGCGCACACGCGCCGGCAGCGCCTTGCCCTTCTTCCGGCGAATCGCCCAGCCGTAGCCGAACGTGGTGTCCAAAAGCGCCTTGATACTGGTCGAGATGGCGTCCTCGGAGCCATACATCGTCCGCCACTCGCGCTCGTTTGGGTTGGTGGCCAACCCCAGCCGAAGGATCGGGTCCTGCCGGCGGAGCACCCGAACGTTGGCATAGTCGACGCCGACCTTCTCCCCAAAGGTCATGAGGACTTCCTTGGCCGCGCTGGTCTTGGCGGTTACGTCAAGCAAGCTTGGCGCAGCTCGAAGGCTGAGGCCAAAAGGTAGGGCCTCGCGGAGGCTACAGGGCGGCTCCGGGTGGGCTTGCGCCCAGCGGTAGGCGGATAGAAGCGCCTCGGCGTCGGGCCGGTGGGGGGTGAGGATCATTTGAGGTAGACTGCTTCGCGGAGCGCGCGGTGCCGGAGTGGTCTATCGGTGACGCACGCAAGAGGCCGGAACGCGCCAGCGTGAGCCGAGGCGTCGTGGCGATCGGACGGCCCCGCAGGTTCGATTCCTGTCCGCGTCGCTCCGTTCAACGCTGCCCCCATCTCCCTAGAGTCAGGTCTCGCCCGCCCTGCAGCTGGGGCTTGTACTGAGCGACTCTGCCGACCATCTCGGGGACTTCCCATTGAGCCGCGCAGTCAAGACAGTTCAGCATGTCCGGACCGTCCTTGCCGGGGATGCGACGGATGTTGAGGCGATGGCAGGCGGGGCAGGACTCAGGCATCGCCTTCCGCGCCTTCCTTGACCCCTTCGCGGGCCGACGCGCCAGGATAATGGGCCACTTCAGGCCGACAAACCCGAGGGGCATTGCCGTCGGCGCTGATCCGGACGAGGTCGGGCTCGTCGTAGAACGGCGGTTGGAACTCGGCGCAGGCGGTGACCTGCGGGCGCGTCAAGTTCATGACAGCGTCGCGCACTTCCAGGTATTGGCCGCCGTGCACAGGCAGACGGCCGGCGTGGTCGTGTTGAGGTACATCTGACCAACGGTACAGGCCGCGGGATTGCTGGCCGCCGAGAGGCTGAAGATCTGGCCGTAGGCGGCGATGGCGCCGGAAGAGGACGTGAACGGTGTGTCCTTGACGTTGAAAGTGCCTGTGCCGGTGTTGACGAAGTCAGTCGTGCACTTCGGATCGATTCGGGTGTCGAAGAACTGGAAGCCTGCCCCGCTCGCCGCACTGTTCACCACCAAGGAAGTGCAGCTAGTCGCGCCGGTCAGGCGTCCACCGTAGACCGACATGCCGCGGCCGGCGACAGTGTCGGTATTCACGAGCGCTCTGTTCCCCGTGTTGCCTCCGGTCAGAGTCACGTCGACGTTGTAGAGGTAGCTGCTCGCGATCGTGTTCGTGATGCCGTCCACCACGAAGGTCGTATTCGTCGGAACCACCGTCAGTACTGAGTCGGTGATCTGTTCAGCTTGGGTGCTGCCGGTTGAGGTATTGTCAAACTCGATGACCTTGACTGCCGCAGTCGGGGCACCCGCGTATTTGATGATGAGATGGTTGATCGCGGCCCCGCCCCCAAGCTTCAGACATGTTCCGGATGGGCAGGTGAGCTTAAGGAAGGGGAACGACGATACCGAGGCGGTCAACCCGCTCCCACCCATGCTGAAGCCTTGAAGGGTGACGTGCGCCGGGATGACGATGTTTCCCGCCTCGATGTAGTTCGACGGATCGGCGCCCGAAGCCCCTGACGCGCCAGGCATGAGGAGTACCGTCCACGGTGACTGCGGTGCCGGCGTCTGGGTTGCGACATGGGCGATTGCGTCGCTCAAGTCGTTGTACATGCACCCCGGCCAGTTCGTGCGGGTTCCAGCGAAGACGAAGGCGGAATCCACGATGACGGTCCGGGCTGGGCATCGGTGTAGGAGTCGCTGGAGGTCGGTGAAGTTGAACGGCCCGGAGTCGGTGGGCCGCGGGATCATCTGGGCATCGGGCTGCAGGGCGAAGCACAGTCCAAGAGCGAAGGCGAGCACGGCGGCGAGCGTTGCAGTCTTGCGCATGGTCAATGGACCCTCCGCAGGATAGTCTGGCACGGTTGACAAGGAGGGCAAAATAAAGCTATCAGCCTGATATAAACCTGATATAATCGCCATCGCCATGGCACAGACGAAAGCCTACCTCCTTCGCCTCACTCCCGACGAACTTCGAACGTTCAAAGCCTCCGCCGCTGGCGAGCTTCGATCCCTTGGTAATTGGATTCGTGCTGCGTGCACCAACCGCGCTGCGGCTGCCCGCAGCCCCGCCCCTGCTGATGCCTCCTCTACCCGAGGGGCTGTCCGGCCGTGAATGCCTCCAGGAAGCGAATTGTCGCCTCTTGGGCTCCCGGGCCGTGGGTGACCGGCGCAGGCGTTGCTGCGGCGTCCCGCTGGCGCTGAACCGCCTTCTGCTGAATGGCTGCGCCCGCCAGGAGGTAGAGGAGGGCTTGGCAGACGTGGCTGGGCCAGTCCTTCATCGGGGCGACTCGGCCGTTTGCACAGGACAGCTCGACGCCCGGGGCCAGGCGTCGCTTCCAGGACTTCATTGCTTTGATGAGGGGAGCACACTTCCTTCTGTGGATGCGGAGGCGTCGGGTGTTGATGAGGCTCTGACAGTTCTTGATGCTCCACTCCTGCGCCTCAAAGGTGTTGTAGGAGACGTCCAAGCACATCAAAGGGATACCGGCGCCGACGAGGTGCGATTCCCACGACTCTTGATCGGCCTGGCTCTGCTTGCCGGCTGGGTCTCCCAAGTGCCACCGCATGCCCTTGTAGGGGGCCATGACCTCGTGGGCTTCCGCCGCGATGTCATGCCAAGCCTGCCGCTCCCAGATTCGCACGTCGTCTATCCAGATCGTCAGAGGGGCGGAGGTTCCCTCCTCGAAGTGCACCAGCGCAAACGGGCAAGCCGTCAAACTGGTGCCGCTGCCAAAGTCCCAGCCGGCGAGGAGCATCCAGGTCATTCTGGCCTGCTCGGCGATCGGTGCCCACTCCGGCGAATCTTCGTCGTACTCAATGGCGGGGTTGTAGTCGAAGATGAGGCCCTCGGTCGGGGGAGCATGGGACACGCAGTACTCCCTCTGAATGTCATGCCATGACAGCTTGCCCGTCTTGTAGATATGAGCGAGAAACGGTTGATGCTTCGAGTCGGTCGCGAGCTCGGGGTCGTAGGGCCGGTAGGGATCAGCCGGCCAAGGGAGCTCAAGTATGTCTTCCCGGGGTAGCTCCTGGTAGAGCTTGAAGCTCGGATGATCTTCGCCGTTGGGGTTGTAGAGAAGGAAAAGGGGGCCTGCGCTCTCCGTGCCTCTCAGCAGGCCTTTGGCGATCGGTGCCGGAACAGCGGCGTACTCGTCGACCAAGATGAAGCGGTACCGCTTCCCGCGTCCGAAGTCCTCAACCGTCGCTTCGCCCGTGATGGTGGCCGGACGGTCCAGCCGCACCACGAGGCAGAAATTCTGCCGGTGTGGCGGCATGAGGTACCGCGGCTGTCGCCCGAGCTGGTACCGCAGGCGCTCGAAGAGGGAGCCCATGTCGCCCGTCGTGTCGACCAAGGCCTCCTTCCGGGAGCCCAGCAAGCACGAAGATCCATGGAACTGCCAGAGCCACTGCGCAAAGAGGAGGAGGAGCCAGGTCATCCCGATCTCGCGGCTCTTCGGTACCAGGAATGCGCCGGTGTCCGGGTGACGGCGTAGCGCCTCGCAAAGCCTCCCCGCCGCGTCCTCCTGGCTCGGCCACAGGACAAACGGGGCGTTCTTTAGTTTCGGATCAGGGCACTTCTCGGCCCTCACCCATCCGTACTCGTTGACCCAGTAGACGAAGGCCCGTGCGTCGAATTCGTCGGCGCCTTTGCAGAGTCGCCGCTCGGCAGCCACGAAATCCGCGTAAGCCTTCTGGTCCGTCCGCTCGAGGTTCCGGATCTTGAGGAGGCGCTGCGCCCGGCGGATGACCTCCGCCCGCATGTCATCGTAGCGCTCTAGTTCCCAGGGTGGGGAGCCGGCAAAAGGGGGGGCCGGAGGAGTCGAGAGGGCAGCTACTTCGGCGAACACGAGGTGAGCGTATCCGCAGGCAGCGCGACGTAAGGACAGAATGGGCACGCCCGAGTCCCGTCGTCGTTGTTCACCTTCCGCACCGGAGGGCCGACGTAGCCGCACTCAGGGCAACGCCAAAGATGCTCCGTCAAGCTCCTCAGCAATATCCCATCGCGGCCAAGCAAGGCGTTCCAGCTCACCGATTCCTCCTCCCTACAGGTCCACCGCCACCCACGAGCGCCTCAACGACCGCGGCGGCATCTTCGAACGATCCGACCGCCGCTTCACCGGGAGGCTCAACCGTCTCAACTGCGAGAACATCCTTGAATTTCGGCAGGAGCTTCGAGACGGTAAACTTCCTCGTGTCGACCTGGAGGCGCGCCTTCAGGACATCCTCGCGGGTTGCGGGCGCCTCATCGGCGATCTGGTTCATCTCCTCGGCATACCCCTCGGCCCGGATCTTCATGGCCAACGCGTACCGGGTAGCAAATTCCGGGTGCTTCAGATCGTAGATCCACGACAGAACGACACCCTTGGAGGGAAACCGTCGAGGCGCGGGAGTCCCGTCCTCAAGGGGCTCAGGAGCCTTGCAGATCGAGGTCAAGGACTCGCCTTCCACCATTCGGCGGCAAATCTCAAGCCCGAGGTCTTCCGTGTAGTCTTCGGGGCGACCTACCGGCGCGGGTGGTGGGAGGAGCCGACCACGGCGCTTCTTGCTTCCCTTCTGGCTCTTGCGAGGGACCTTCGGCGGGCGGGGCTTCGGGCTGGGTGGCATGTCGGCCTATAGGGTAGCATGGACGCGTCTCCCTCAGGGTGTCAGGCCATAGCGCCGGAGATCCCGGGACAGCGAACCGAGCGTGTAATCCAACCTGGAGGCTCCATCTTGACCGCAGGTCGCCCCCAGCCTCCGTAAGGCGTCAAGGACGTTCCGCGCCGTCAAAAGAGTACCCACCTCCGCTCCCGCGAAAGCTTTCAGGTAGTCTACCTTCCCCAGCTCCTGGCGAAACTCTTCGCAGCGGCTCCCCTCCCCCGGCTTTTCGAGCAGAACTCTGAGCGCGGCCTTTGTCGGACCCATCGGACCTACGTAACGCGCCTGCCAGTTAGCGATAAACGCGGCCCTCGCCTGATTGCTTCTCGCAATTCTCTCCCCTTCCTGTCGGCGGAGTTCTGTCACTTGCGCTTCTCGCGCCTCTTCCATTAAACGGGCCGCCTCGGCCGTCTGTTGGCGCACTCGTTCCGCAGCAGCTTCCTGAGCTGCAACTCTCTGACGCTCGACTTCGGCAAGACGAGCTGCCTCTCGCGCTTCCGCTTCTCGCTTTGCCTGAGCTACCCTCTCCTTCGCAGCCTCCTCCGCTTCCTCCTGAGCCACAACGTCGGGCTCGACTTCCTTTCGAATAGCGAGCAGGGCGGCCCTCTTTCGGCGGGAGGCCTCACTTATGACCGCCAATCTCTCCTCCGACGGCGACGAAGCCGCGAGTATCCCGAGGAGTGTATCCAGCGTCGCGTCCATTTCTTCTAACTGGTACCTCCTGACCTCTGCGAAGCACTCACCGAGATCTTCCTTTCTCGCCCGACTACGCATCTCTTGAAGGTGCTCGATCTTGGATGCTCTTGACGACCGCGAGAGAATGGGAAGAAGGGCGAGTGCGTCTCGCCATTGGCGGTCCTCATCCATAAAGGTTTGGAGGCCCTTGCGGATGCCACGGTACCCACAAGGACGGTCGACCCCGAGCCACCCTCCGCCCACAACCACCAGAAGCCCCCCCGCGAGGGTGCCAAGAACTATCCATCTCTTTGAAGCGTTCATTGGGGTGGGGTACTCCGGGGCCGTTGCGTGATCAGCGGGCGACCCTTAAATTCGCGGCTCCACTCGCGGGCCTTGGCCTCGCGATCGCGACTTAGCTGCTGATACTGAGCCTCCAAGACTTTCTGGATCTCAGCTTCCGCCGCGGCTGATTGCTCTACCCGCCGAGCTTCAGCTTGGCGAGCTTCCTCCTCCTTCCTTGCAGCCTCCAACGCGGCTTGTTTGGCGGCCGCCTCTTTATGGGCTTCGACTTCCTCAGCCAGCGCCTTTCGCTCCGCAATGTCGAGCGCCACAGCTTCCGGCTCGAACTTTTCCCGAATCAGGTCGACCGCCTCTGTCTTTTTCCTCTTGGCTTCTTTAATCTCTTCGCTTTCCTCCGTCGTCCCACCTCCGCTGCTCAGTCGTTGGATAGCGTCAGATATAGCGGCGTCCATTTCGCTGATCTCAAGACGCTTGGCCTCCGCAAAGCACTCCCCTAATTCGGCCTTGCGAGCATTATCACGAAGCGTCTGCATCTTCTCGACGAGGCTCGCGGTCGGCAAGTACCGCGCCTCCTGCCGAGCGTCCCCCCAATCCTCGTCAAGTCTTTGAAAGATGGCCAAGGACCGTTTAAGACCTCGGGTTCCGCATGGACGGTCTGCCACAAACCAGCCCCCAGCCAGAGCCCCAACAACGATGCCGCTCGCGACAAGGATTCTAAATTTGCTCATCGACTCTCTCCGGCGTTCGCCGCCCTTACGCCCCTGGCGACGTGTCATACTCCGGTAATTCTTACCCGCCATTCGAAATCGCGGGTCTACAATCTTTTTAGGACATCCGCCAACTTCGGCGGGTGACCCTGTTGAAGGGAGAAACCCACATGCGTATCACCCTCGCCTTGACTGTCGCTCTGCTTCTCTCACCGAACCCGATCGCCCGTACGCTCTCGCATTGGCTCCATCTCGGGGTAGCCGTTGCGCAGGATGGAAGCGCGCCTCCCCCGCCGACCACGAATGGCGGAAGTTGCGTTGATCCGGACGGCAAACCAATCCATCCTTGCATCCCTGACCACTAATCTCGGCTGATCGCGGGCCTGGCCTTCGCGGCTGATATCACAGAGTCCGCGAGGAGCTGGGCCTGCTCCGCTTCGTCGGAGTGGACTGCCAGGAGGAGCGCACCCACCAACTCCCGCTCGACTCCCAGGACGCGAAGGGGCTGTGCAGCCACGAGAGCGTTGATCCGCGCCGATCGCCGGTCGCCCAACCCGAGATGGACCTGCGCGAGCTCCAAGGAGATCAGGGCGACCTCATAGGCCATTCCGGCTTCAAGGTACTCCTGCCGCGAGCGGCGGAGCAATTCGATTCCCAAGCCCGGAGTCAAGGCGTTGGCTATCTGCCCGTGTATCCAGGTGCGCTTTACCCGGAACCATCGGCCTCCCCGCTCCATGAGGGCAGAAGCGCTGAGCATCACCGAGAGGGCATTGTCGGGCTCGCCGGCATCCATGAGGCCCACAGACAAAGTCGAGAGGGCGGAGCGCAGGAGGTCCTCGTTGTCCCGAATCATGGGGACCGCTTCGAAGGCGACCGTGGCGCCATCTCGGGGTTGACCGCTGTAGATGAGCGCCGCCGCGGTCTTAACCATTACAGCCGCAAGGTCTTCTCCCGCCGGCAGAAGTCTCGCTGATTCCGCCAGTGCTAAGAGAGCGGCGGGCCAGTTGCGCAGCGACTCCTCCAAAGATGCGAGGAAGCGGAGACGGAGCGGGCGATCCTCCCCGGTCTCCAAAGATTCGGCGAACGTCAAGGCAGCTCGGGCACCTTCGAAGTCGCCAAGGATCCGCCGAGCGTTACCCAAGTGCGCGTGTGCGTGCGCTTGTGCCTCGCCTCTAATCTCGGCGGCCTCTATCCCCATCTCACACAGTCGAAGCATCGCCGCCGGGTCCGAAAACCGGAGGGCGAAAGCTTCGGCGCAAAGCTCGCGGACGGGGCAGGACATCAGAGGGCGACTCCCTTCAGAAAGTGGTTGCTCTCATGCTACGGGCTTCCGGCCCTTTCGGTCAAGCTCCTCGACTTTAACCGGCTCTGAGTCGCGCGAGCGAGGGGCCACGCCATGGCGCTCCAACGCCTCTCCGATGACGCGGTCGAACTCGGAGCGCGGGAACTGGCCGAGCACCAAGTCCGCCTTCCCGGCGATCCGGTCTAACTCCCGGCCGAGTTGAGTGACCGAGGACCCCAACGCTTCCAAGATCTTGTCCAACGTCGCAACCGTCGGTGAGGCTGCCCCTACCTCGTACTTCGAGATCTGGGCCGGATCAAGGCTAGCGGCTCGGCCAAGGTCAGCCTGACTCCAACCCTTCTTGGAGCGAAGAGCCTGAAGCGCTTCCGGAAGTCCGTCGAAGGGAGGCATGAGCTTCGAGCCTATGACGAAATCGTCAATGGCGCAACTCCCTTCCGCCTATCTTCCGCCCTATGGACGAAATCTTCCACGATCTTGTCGAAAACCTCTTGACACCGTGTCGAAATCGTCCTATCGTCAGTGCATGATGACAAAGAGCAGGACGAAACCGACAGGGCTCGAATGCCTCAAAAAGTGGCAAGGCGACCGAACCGATGCCGAGATGGCGGAGATCATCGGCATCTCCCGCAGCTACTACTCGGACATCCGACGGGGGCGCTGCCGTCCGGGCTGGAAGCTGAGTCTCCAGATTCAGACGGCCTCTGACGGGAGGGTGCCGCTCCCCTCGTGGGTTCCGGCCCTGCCACCTGCCGCGGCTACGCCTGCCTCCCATGAGGTAGCCTAGATGTCCCCCCAGGACCGCAAGGCCGTCGCCCGCCGCAAAGCCGCACACAAGCGCGAGGCTCGCCAATCCGGCATCCCCGTCGCCGTGACTCCTCTCCAGCGTCGTCGGATCTGCTGGCGCTCTCTCCTGACCGGCGTCGCTGGCACGGGTTCGGCGCTCCCGGTGAGCGTAGAGACGGCTCAGGTAATCGTCCAGGACGCGAACCGCCGCTTCCTGGGCGAACTCATCCACTGGCACACGGCAGCCTGAAGGAGCGACGATGCCTGCCACTACTACTACTACTGCCCCCCCGATCACCCTCCGCCGGGTCCTCCGCCTGGACACCGGAACCTCCTTGGTGGTCTCCGAGGACCTCCTTCGCTGGGGGATCGAGGCTCGGCCGATCCTCCTCCACTACGGGATGACCCGGACCTCGGCTCAGAGACTTCCAGAGGACGTGCCCTATGTCCGGATCAAGGCGGATGGGAAGTGGTGCGCCCGGGTTCAGTTCGTCGAGGAGCCCGCGGCGGCCCCGGTACCGACCTCTGAGCTTCGCCGACAGTTTACGTCAGACGGAGTCCTTGAAGTCCTCGCCGTCGGGCAGACCGCCTCGGATGTCGCCTGGGGAGGGGGTGCCCGATGAGCACGCCCCTCCGTCATGAGTTCCAGAACGCTGCCGGCGATTTCCTTTGCATCGAGATCGGTGAGACCGCCCGGCTCCTCTGGCAGGCTCACCCGGCCGCCCCCTGGACCGATCAGGTGGCCAGGCCTTGGGCTTCGAGCATCTTCGCCGAGTTGTGCCGCCTCCTTGAGGAAAAGGCTGAAGCGGAGGGTGCCCGGTGACTGCCGCCCGGTATCACCAGACTCGCCTGGACTACGAGGCCCGGAAGCGAGCCCGTGCCAAGTGCCGGAAGCTCATGCTCTGGCTCGCGATCGTCCTGACCGTCCTCTTCCTGTCCCTCTGTCTGGTAGGGACCTGGGCCTACTACGCGATGGGTGGGACGGATGCGGCTGAGGAGGTGGCTCCGTGAGCGAGCGCATCACCGCCCCGACCTTCCTCCTCCGCGGAGATGGGCTGGATCATTACGTACTTCGTTTGATCGGAAATGGCTTCGCTCCGGATCTCTTGGACGGCGACCTCGTCATTCAAAAGGCTGATTCCGGAGCTGCCGGAGATTTCGTTCTCAGCATCGAACCCGGCGTCTTGACCCTCCTTGAGGCCCCCGGTCCTTGCGCTGGCGTCGTCACCGGGATTATGCGCCGGTATGAGCCGCTCGTAGAAGAGGTGGCAGCGTGAGCGCCCTCCCCGAGGTCAAGGACTGGCACCGCTACGCCGTGCGCCTAGAGAACCCCGGCAAACCTGTGATCGTCTGGTACCACGAATGGGCCCGCTCTGGCGAGGAAGCGATCGCCGCCGTCGCCTCCCGGGAGGGGATCCCCTCCTCTCTCCTGATTGCGCCGAGCTACGAGAGTGAGTTCATGGCACTTCCGGGGAGCGCCTGGGATCTCGCCCGGAAGGTGCTGGCGTCGGTTGACGTAGGGCGGGATGAGGAGCCTAGCGCCTGCACTTGGACCGAAGACGCGGACGGAATCTGGTGGGCCGCGTGCCGACTCACACGTGCCACGAAGGCGCACGAATTCACCGTCGGTGGGCCTGCCGATAACGATCACCGGTTCTGTCCCTACTGCGGTAAGGCTCTGGAGGCGGTGCCGTTCGTGGATTGCGACATCTCCGATCACGAGGCCGACTGCGCTTGCTCCGCGTGTGTCGCGGCAAGGGCTGAGGAGGCGGCATGACCCTCCTGGGGATCACCCTCCTCGGCTGGGCCGGAATCTGTCTGGTGTTGGGCTCGATTGGCTCTGGCGTCTTTCTGGTCGCGGCGATCCGGGCTAGCGAACCTCCGTCGAAGGGAGCCCGGCCGTGAGGTTCGGCTACCCAGTGCTCAATCTCGCTGAGTTCATTCCCTCGGGTTCCGCCCCTGCGGGCGCTCTCCTCTCTACCCCTGAGACGTCTCCCAACGGGCTTTGCTCCGCGGGAGTCCGGCCACGGATCGGATCGACGTCTTCGGCTGACACGAGAGGCGAGCGCCCGGAAGGGCTGACAGACACTCTTCCGACCTCCCTCCTCATCCCGGCGGTTGGAGACGCCGCCGGGTCTTTTTTTCCCATCACGGTGTGCGCACCAATGACGGGGCGCCGCACTTTTCGGAAGGAATAGGAGACCCAAACAAATGAAAGCAGTTCTACGATTGATTGCAGTCCTGTTAGTTATCGCATCCGCGGCCGGTCCGGTTCATGCCATCCCGATCTGTCACCAAGGCCCCTGGTCGATGTGCTACGCCGCTTGTGCCGCCAAGAACGAGGTTTGCGAGAACCGCTGCGGCTATGTGCTCTGCACTACCAATTGCTGGGCAGCCACGGAGTCCTGTTACGACCTTTGCGACATTCAGAACTGCTACGGCGAAGTCTGACAAACTTCGGCCCGGGTGCGTTCGCCGCGCCGCCCGGGCCATTTGACCGACAAAGGAGATATCAGTGTCGGACCTTCATCAGGATAGCAGATTCCCGACCACTCCCGTCTGTTTGACGGAAGAGGACATCTATCTGGACGCTCTCTATCAGGAGATCGGGAGAGCGGTAGACGCCGCCAACGCCGCAAGAGAGCGCGAGGATCACGAAACTGCTCGGATGGAAGAGGCTCGCCACCTTCGACTCAGCAAGGCTCACCGGTTGGCGACCGAAGCTATCCAGGTGTCCGCCAATGCGTGAAGATCTTGCCGCCCTACAAGCGCGCCATGCCGTGGCGATGGCTGCGCAGCATCTCAACCATCTTGGCTTCTCCGACTTCGCCGAGATCCCCGTCATCGACGACAACTCGGCCCAAGCTCTGGAGTTCCGTATTCACCTCTTCGAGGTGATCTTTCAGAGGGCGAGGACCGAACCGTTTCCGTCCGCCTCTCGCCGGCAAGCTGCTGACGACGTTGACGCTGCGGATGTGGACCCTCATCCTCGCTCCCGGATACGAGTCGCCACCGACGCGGAGTTGCGCGAGGTCGAAGCCCTGGCGGGGATCGCGGAAGCGGCTCTTGGGGAGGCGTCGTGAACGAACCCTCCTCCGCCCTGACTATCACGTCGCGCCCTTCTGAGCAGTCGTTGACTGTTCAAGAGGTGATTGCGCGTGCCCAGCTCATTAAACAGGTGATGGACGCTCTCATGATCGAGAACGTTCACTACGGAAAGATCCCGGGGACACCCAAACCGTCGCTCTGGCAGCCAGGTGCCGAGAAGCTTCTCCTCGCCTTTCAGTTGGCGCCCGAGCACACCATCGAAGACCTTTGCACGTCTGATGCTATCAGGTACCGGGTCCGAACCCGCGTACGTCACATCCCGAGCGGGGCGTTTGTGGGGGAGGGAGTCGGGGAAGCTTCTTCGAACGAGGAAAAGAATCGCTGGCGCAAGGCTGTTTGCGATGCCGAGTGGAACGAGGCGCCCGAAGATCGGCGACGCAAGAAGTGGTTCAAGAGCGAGAAGGGTCCTTACCAGGTCGCTCAGATTAGAACGGAGTCCGCGGATAGCGCCAACACGGTCCTGAAGATGGCGAAAAAGCGCGCGCTCGTGGACGCTGCCAAGAGTACGACTGGCGCAAGCGACATTTTCGACCAAGACCTAGAAGACCTTCCCGAAGGCGCAGTTCCTGAAGGAACCCCGCCGCCTCCGAAGGTCGGAACGCCCAAAGCAAAGGCATCGACATCAGCCTCGACGACGACTGAATCCGCCTCAGGCGGCGGGTCCGGCTCGCCGAGTCTGATCTCTTCGGAAAAGTGGATTCCTGTGAAGGCGAAGTGGCACGACAAAGGAACGGTGTCCGAGAAGCAGGTAAAGCGTCTTATCGCCATCGGCATGCAGTCGGGTTACAGCGCTGAGGAGATTCGTCAGGAAATCGGCCTCGGTCTCGGTGGAGTCACGCCCGAGACTCTGCCTTTCGGGGATGTCTACGACCTGACGGTAGCGCTCTTTTCCACGGTGAGGCCACAATGACCGGCCTCGTTTTTGAGCCTGAGGCCCACACCTACCACCTGGACGGCGTCCGTCTCCCGTCCGTGTCCGAGATCATCGCGGGCCTCGGCCTCGCACGAGACTGGAGCTTCCTGAAGGACCGAGACTTCTATCTCGCTCGCGGCCGGGCCGTGCACGCTTGCGTACAGTTCCACTTCATGGGCCAGGAGATTGACTGGAGCTTCGAAGGTGCCGAAATTGTTCGGCCGCGCTTCGACAAGTTCCTGAGGGTCGCACGGGAAGGCAACCTCAGGCCGATTCTGTGCGAGGCGCCGATGGCGTCGCCCATCTTTCGCTTCGCCGGCACCGTCGATTACCTGGGGGCGTTCGGTCCCTACCTTCTGGCATTCGCCGACTGGAAGGGTGACGACCAGGAACCCGAGAACGAACTCCAGGTCGATGGCGGCTATCGAGGGCTCGCGATCGAGGCAGCGCGGCGCGGCGAGTTGGGTGACATCACGCCAGCGGATCTCATGGTGTGCCCCTCGTTCATCGTTCCCCTCGGCGGCTCGAAGGGGCCGATTCGCCTGCCCGATACGGACGGCGCGAACGTCGGTCTCTTTCGTGGCATGGCCGCCGCCTACAACTGGAAGCTTTCCAAGTTTGGAGATCCGAAATGATCGCCGAAGTAGTCGGTTCTGATTTGCCCATTCCCGAAGAGTATCGGGGCATCGAGAAGGAAGTCTCTGCCCTTGAGGTGAGGGTCCGCAGACTGAGCATCATCACCCCGGAGGATCACGACGCCGCGTGTCAGCTCGAGCGCCAGCTTGCCGCGCAGGATTCCGCCATCGTGGCCCGGATCTCCCCCGCGAAGTCAGCAGCGGACCGGGCGCACCAAGAGATTTGCGACCTTGAGAAAGTCCTGCGCGGGCCGCTGCTAAAATCACGCCCCCTCCTGAAACAGAAAATCGGCGACTGGCGCGTCGAACAGAAACGCCTTGCCGACGAAGGCAACAGACAACGAGCGCTGGCGGCTCAACGACTGGCGGAAGAAGAGACCCTTGACCGCGCCGTGACTCTGGAGCGACAAGGGCAGGGCGAAGCCGCCGCCGCTCTTCTCTCCGTGCCGGCGGTGGCCTCCCCTATTTCGGTTGCGGCTCCCCGGATCGAAGCTCGCGGCGTCGCCATTCGCGAGAACTGGAGCGCCGAGCTCGTGGATCTCCGCTTGCTGATCGCGTGGGTCGCCGAGGATATCCAGGGCCGCTATCACTTCCTATCCGCCAACGGACCCGCGCTCAACTCGGAAGCTCGCAACCGCAAAGCCGGTTTCAACGTCCCGGGCGTGAAGCCGGTCATGAGGCGCGTATGAGTGTCGCCCTGAAAGAGGCCTGCCCCGAGTGCGGGGCGACTGCCCTGGAGTCGTTCGAGGCCGCGACGGCCGTCCTTTGCAACGGCTGCCGGGCTGTCTTCGTCGGCGCGATCCTTGCCGCCATACTTGCTCGCGAGATCGCCCGAGTGAACGCCTTACGGCCCCAGGTCGAGACTCCGGGGCTTCCTCTTGAGGACAGCGGCGACAAAACCTTTTAAGAAAGCGAGAGCGCGATATGAATTTCCGCGTCACCCGAAGTGAGTTCCTGAGCGAGCTGGCCCCCATGCAGGGTATCGTCGAGCGCAAAACGACCATCCCGGTCCTGTCCCATCTGCTGCTCACCGCCCGTGAGGACAAGCTCCATCTGGCGGCGACCGACCTGGACGTCTCCCTCACCTCGTGGTGCGACGCCGACGTGAAGCGCGAGGGTGGCATCGCCGTCCAGGCCAAGAAGCTGATGGAGATCATCCGCTCGCTCACCGGGGAAGAGGTCCTCATCGTTCAGGAGGACCCCAGAGTCCTCACCATCCGGGCCGGCAAATCGCGCTTCAAG
>Ga0134121_10000149_pt1 | contig 80799 bp, 83 predicted proteins | sample KB301_FD_96463 | JGI IMG/M metagenome (GOLD analysis project Ga0134121, IMG submission 96463) | Terrestrial soil microbial communities without Nitrogen fertilizer from Kellogg Biological Station, Michigan, USA - KB3-0-1 | ecosystem: Environmental > Terrestrial > Soil > Unclassified ...
AGGAAGAGGGCGACGAGATCCTGGTCGACCTGACGGAGCCCGGATCGTACCGGGTCGAGGCGATGCGCAACGACATCGTCTGGATCCTGTCGAACAACATCTACGTGAAGAATAAAGAATAGAGAATAAAGAATAAGAGAAAGCCGGACGCCTCCGTCCCTGCCGGGCCGGAGGCGTTTTTTTTTGCCCCGGTGGGTCATAATAGGGGAGGTGGACCACGACAAATCCGGTTTCCGGCTCCTCGGTCCCCCGGAGGACCGGGTAGCGCTTCACCTCCCGCAGGAAGCCCTCGACCTCATCGAAGGGATGCTCCGCGACGTGGTTCCGAAGTTCGCCCGCTATGCGTGGTTCATCGATGCCGAAGGGTGGGCGTACGCGTTCGAAGGAGCGCCGCCGTCCGACCGCACCTATCTGATGAGATGCGTGGGCTTCACGCTCTGCCGGGCGGGCGCGCCGGTCGACGGGATCGACGTGTATCCGACGCCGAACCTCGCTCCGTTCGAGATCCGGCTCCACGTGCAGACGCTGGGGCCGGGGCGGCCGCAGGCGGTCCTGATCTGCCAGCCGCACGACGATGCGGACCTGGCCGCGATGGAGCGAACGCTGGCGGAGACGCGGCCGCGTCTCGAGAAGATGGTGACCGAGGGACTCTGGATCATTCCGGGCGATCCGCGGGCCTGATCGAGCGCCGGCGGCCGATCTCCTTCGCGATCTGGACGATCATCCAGAGACCGCCCCATCCGACGAGGATCCCGCCCAGCAGGTTCAGCATGGCGACGCCGTGATTCCGGAGGATGTGTTTCGCGCCCGCGTCGTGCCCCACGACCAGGACGCGACCCTGGAACCAGGATGACCGCGACTCTTCGACGGCGTATTCCAGGATCGTCGGGCGGATGTCCGTTCCCATCCACTCGACATAAAAGAGCAGCGTCTCTCCGGGTCCGGCGGGGTCGTGTTCCCGAGACTCGAACCACGCCGCCGGGATCTGCGGATCGGTGAACGACCAGCGGGCCTTCTCGAGTTCCGGCCGCGCGACGGATCCCGCGCCTCCGCGAAGGACTCCCTTCATCGACCCCTGGGACATTCGCGCCAGATCGATGCGGTGCCTGCCCGGCTCGCTGGGAAGGGGATAGGTGTGGACGGTCTCCAGATCCCTCTCGAGGTCGCGGGCCTCTTTGAGGAACCACGCTCCGCCGACGACGGAAGCGATCCAGAAGAGGGCCAGTCCCGCGCGGGTCGGAAGACGGCCGGAGAACTTGAGAAGGATGAACGGCGTGATCAGAACTGCGAGAACGACAAGCCAGCCCACCTAGTCCTGATACCTGAGACTCAGCACCCACTCGCGCCAGTGGGGGTCGAACTCGGCGGGCTTCTTGCCGGTGGCCCGCTCGAACGCGAGCGCGCCCGTCGGATCCTCCTTCGCGCTCTTCTTGAACTCCTGGAAGAACGGGATGAGGAGCTTGTTCTCCTGGAGGTAGAGGCACAGGTAGCGGGCCGTCGCGTAGTTCACGCCGCGGTCGTCCTCGCCGTAGAACTGCTCGGTCGTCGTCTTCATCAGGTCCGACAGCGCCGTGCCGCGGCCGATCTTGAGCATCTGCTTGAGCTTCGGCAGGCGCCAGTTCACGAAGCCCACCATCTTGCCCTCGCGCTCGCCCGACTGCTCGAAGAGCGACGCGAAGCCTTCGTTGAACCAGCTGGGCACGCCGGGGAAGTCCTCGGCGAGCAGCGGATGGACCAGCTCGTGGGCCAGCGTCCCGGTGCCCGTCGAGATGTTCATCACCATCTTCCGCTCGCGCGACATGTAGAAGCCGTAGGGCGTGGACGGCGGCTTCTCGTAGGTCGACCGGCAGTAGCGGTCGTAGCTGCCCTTGTCCTTGAACAGGTAGACCCGGATCGGCTTGTCGGGGCGGCGGGCGAAGTAGTCCTCGTACAGGTAGCGGTAGACGCGCATGATCGTCGCCTTGTACTGCAGGAAGCTCTGCGAGGTGTCGTTGGAGGCGACGAAGAAGAAGTCCTCGACCCGCTCGACCTGGGTCTCGTCGCCCAGCTCGCGGCGGATCTCCTCGCACACCCGGAGGGTCTCCTCCTCGGTGCGGGGAAGGTCCTGCATGTACTGCGGCACCGACGTATCGAAACTGCAGCCTGCGAGGACGACGGTCAGCAGCGCCCCGGCGACGGTTTTCATCACCCTATAACCAGACGGTAAAACTGAGTAATTATACTCCGAGAGCGAGCTGGATGGCGGCCCACCAGCGCGGGAAGAGGGCGCGGACGGAATAGCGATCCTCGACCCTCGCCCGGGCGGCGGCGCCGTCCAGGGCGAGCGCCCGGGCGATCCCGGCTCCCCAGTCTTCCGTCACCGCGCCGGTGTCGCCGATGATTTCCGCGTTCACCCCGACGGGCGAGGCGACGCACGGGATCCCGCAGGCCATGTACTGGAGCAGCTTGAAGCCGCACTTGCCGCGCGTCCATTCCTCGTCGGGCAGGGGCATGATCCCGACCGCGGCGGTGCGGAGCGCCTCGACCTCGGTCGCGGGGCTCCAGGGGATGAACTCGCAGTCGAAGTCGGGCTTGCGGTTGCAGATCACCCGGAGCGGCTGCCGGATCTGAGGCCGGATCGCGGCGAGGTACTTCAGGTTCTCGGCGCTGCCGGTCCAGACCACCGTCTTTCCGTCGCGCGTGCCGGGCGTGTAGCGGTCGGTGTCGACCGGCGTCGGGACGACGCTGACGCGGTCGGTGTGGGTCCGGGCCCACGCGGCGAGGGTCTCGTTGCCGACGATGACCCGCGTCGCGCGGCGGCAGATCTCGCCGACCGCCTCGGGATGGCGCAGGTAGATGGCGTCGTCGAAGTCGAAGATCGACCGGGGCGCCATTTTCATCGCGAGCTTCTCGAGCTTGGGGGACCAGGAAACGATCAGCTCGCGCTCGATGTAGACGAGGTCGTGGAGCGGCCCGCGGCAGATGGACGTCAGCCGGCTCCAGAGCTTGCCCGCCGTGAGCAGCGCGCCGAGAGGCGCCCCGCCGAACCGGAAGTCGCGCTGCGTGAGGTCCTTGGACGGCCGGCACGGCGAGACGCCCGGACGGGCGACCTCGCGCAGCCGGGGCAGGTACTGGTTGACGCGGAACCGGGTCGACGGCACATCGCGGCCCGACGTGAGGAACAAAATCTTCGGCTTCGTCATCCCAGGTGAACCAGGAGCAGCTGGATGTCCGCGGGCGTGACGCCGGCGATGCGCGCCGCCTGGCCGATCGACGCGGGCCGGATCCGCTTCAGCTTCTCCCGCGCCTCGTTGCGGAGATGCTTGAGGCGGTCGTAGTTGAACTTGTCGGGGATGACCTTGCCCTCGAGGCGGCGGAACTTCTCGACCTCGTTCGCCTGCCGCTCGATGTAGCCCTCGTACTTCACCGCGATCTCGACCTGCTCGGCGACGCCGCGCGGCAGGCCGGGGAGGACGTCGTCGACCGCGACGTCCTGGCGCCGGAGGACCGCGTCCTTGCCCGACTTGCGGAGCGCGTCGATCGCGCCGCGGATGGCGGCTTCGCGGGCGTCGAACGCCGCGCGGTCGCGCAGGAGGCCGAAGTCGAACGCGTAGGGCATCAGGCGGCGGTCGGCGTTGTCGCACCGAAGCAGCAGCCGGTACTCGGCGCGCGAGGTGAACATCCGGTAGGGCTCGCGGTGCTCGAGGCGGATCAGGTCGTCGATCATGACTCCGATGTATGCTTCGTCGCGCCGGAGCACGAACGGCGGCCGGCCCTGGAGCTGGAGCGCGGCGTTGATGCCGGCGACGAGCCCCTGGCCGCCCGCCTCCTCGTAGCCGCTCGTGCCGTTGATCTGACCGGCGAAGTAGAGCCCGCGGTACCGGCGGGTCTCGAGCGTCGGGCGCAGCTGGTGGGGCGGCGCGTAGTCGTACTCGACCGCGTAGCCGTAGCGCAGGAACTCGGCCTTCTCGAGGCCGGGGATCGTGCGGATGAACGCCTCCTGGACGTCGGGCGGCGTCGAGGTCGACGTCCCGTTCACGTAGATCGATTCGCCCTCGAGCGTCTCGGGCTCGAGGAAGATCTGGTGGCGCGTCTTATCGCGGAAACGGACGACCTTGTCCTCGATCGACGGGCAATAGCGCGGGCCGACCGACGTGATCTGCCCGCAGTACATCGGCGCGCGGTGGAGGTTCGCGCGGAGGATCTCGTGGGTCGTTTCGTTGGTATACGTGATCCAGCAGACCACCTGCGGCTGCGGGAGGCTGGTCGTGAAGTGGGAGAAGGGGACGGGGACGGCGTCGCCCGCCTGGACCTTGGTCTGGTCGAAATCGATCGTGCTCCGCTTCAGCCGCGCGGGAGTGCCGGTCTTGAGCCGGCCGATCTCGAAGCCGATCTTCCGGAGGCTGTCGCTCAGGTTTTCGGCGGACGGTTCGTGGATGCGGCCGCCTTCGCGCTTCACCTCGCCGCAGTGCTGGATCGCCTTGAGGAACGTGCCGGTCGTGAGGACGACCGCGCGCGCGGCGTACTCGCCCTTCCTGCCGCGGACGCCGACGACGCGGTCGCCGTCGATCAGGACCTCTTCCGCGGTGTCTTCGACCATGGAGACGCGCGGCTCCGAGGTCATCACGCGCGTCATGTAGTGCTCGTAGAGGATCTTGTCGCACTGGGCGCGGGGGGAGCGGACGGCGGGGCCCTTGCTGGTGTTGAGCATCCGGAACTGGATGCCCGTCGCGTCGGTGGCCTTGGCCATCTCGCCGCCGAGCGCGTCGATCTCGCGGACGATCTGTCCCTTGGCGAGGCCGCCCATCGCGGGGTTGCACGACATGCGTCCCGTGGCCTCGATCTTCAGGGTGAGGACGAGGACGGACTGGCCCATCCGGGCGCAGGCGAGGGCGGCTTCGATCCCGGCGTGGCCGGCGCCCACCACGATGACGTCGTGCATCGCGAAAATTGTACTGGGGAAGGGCTGGAGTGGGAAGGGGGCGTCGGGTTATCCTGAGAGAACGATGAGCGTCCGCTGTTCCGTCTTCTGCGCCGTCAGCCTCGACGGGTACCTCGCCCGAAAGGACGGGGCGCTCGACTGGCTGAAATCCACCGAGGACAACCTCCCGCCTGCCGACACGGGGTTCGAGGTATTCATGGCGGGCGTCGATTATGTCGTCATGGGACGAAATACCTTCGATGTCGTTCTCGGGATGAGCGGCCCTGGTTCTATTCGAAGCCGGTCTATGTGCTGACGTCCCGACCGCTCGACGTGCCGCCGCGCGCGCAGGGGAAGGTGGAGTCCGGTCGCCACATCCCGGCAGAGCTCGTTGCCCTCATGGAGCGGCGCGGGGCGAAGCGCCTCTACGTCGACGGCGGGAAGACGATCCAGGAGTTCCTGCGCGCCGGGCTGATCGACGACCTGGTGATCACCCAGATCCCGGTCCTCATCGGATCGGGCATTCCGCTGTTCGGCCCGCTGGAGCGCGACGTCGCTCTGAAGCTCGAATCGTCGCGGGTGCTGGGCGGCGGGGCGGTCCAAACGACCTACCGCGTCGCGCGGTGATCAGGCAGGAGGCGGTTGGGCGGGATACCGCCCGACGACGTCGGTCCACAGCCCGGCCATCAGCTCGGGCATGATCTTCTCGAGGTCGGCCATCGGCAGCCGGATCTGCTGCATCGTGTCGCGCTCGCGGATGGTGACCTTCTGGTCGGCCGGCGCCTGCTCGTCGCCGACGGTCTGGACGTCGACCGTGACGCAGTACGGGGTGCCGATCTCGTCCTGGCGGCGGTAGAGCTTGCCGATCGCCGCGGTGTCGTCGTACACGGTGTTCCACCGGTCGCGGAGCCGGGTGACGATCGACTTGCAGGTCGCGACGATCTTGTCGTTCTTCTTCAGGAGCGGCAGGACCGCGACCTTGATGGGCGCGATCTCGGGATGGAAGCCGAGGACGACGCGCTTCTCGCCCTTCACCTCTTCCTCGCGGTAGGCGTCGCAGAGGAACGCGAGGGCCGCGCGGTCGGCGCCGGCCGCGGGCTCGACGACGTAGGGGATGAACCGCTGCTTCGTCTCCTCGTCGAAGTAGTCGAGCGTCTTGCCCGAGAACTTCGAGTGCTGGGTGAGGTCGTAGTCCGTGCGGCTCGCGATGCCCTCGAGCTCGCTCCAGCCCATGGGGAAGAGATACTCGACGTCGGTGCAGGCCTTCGCGTAGTGGGCGAGCTCGCCGCGCTCGAACGAGGCGACGTCGGTCTTCGGGATCTTGCGGTCCATGCCGCGGGCGATGGCCTGGTAGTGGTCGCCGCGGTCGAACGCCTTGGCCTGGACGGTCGTGCCGTCCTTGAGCTTGAGCGTGTCGAGGTCGTGGTCGCGCAGCCGGAGCTTGTCCTTCTTGATGCCGAATTTGACGTACCAGTCGAAGCGCGACTTGACCCACTTGTCGAAGTGCTCGTCCTCGCTGCCCGGCTTGCAGAAGTACTCGATCTCCATCTGCTCGAACTCGCGGGTGCGGAACGTGAAGTTGCCGGGGGTGATCTCGTTCCGGAAGCTCTTGCCGACCTGGCCGATGCCGAACGGGAGCTTCTTGCGCGAGGACTGGAGGACGTTGTCGAAGTTGACGAAGATGCCCTGCGCGGTCTCGGGGCGCAGGTAGACGCGGACGCCGGTCGCCTCGACGGGGCCGAGGACCGTCGTGAGCATCAGGTTCGCGGGCTTGGGCTTGGCGAGCCGTCCGCCGCAGTTGGGGCAGGGGACCGGGAACTCGGCATCCTTGGCGGCGAGTTCGCGCGCGCCCTGGTCGCCCTTGAAGTTCGCGGGGTTGATCGACTCGGCGAGCTTCGGGTCCTTGACGACCGCGAGGTTCGGCGCGAGCTTCTTGCCGTCGGACTGGGCCCAGTTCTGGAGCGCCTTGGGGAAGCCGTTCTTCTGCGCGGAAGGGGTTTCGGGCAGCTTCGCGATCGCCAGGAACCACTTCGTGTTGCGCGACAGCCCGTCGGCATGGTCGGCGCGGTAGTTCTTCTCGCAGTCCTTGCACGACGTGAACGGGTCGGCGAAGTTGTCGGCGTGGCCGCTCGCCTTCCAGACCGTGGGGTGCATCGTGATGGCGGCGTCGAGGCCGACCATGTCCTCGCGGTACTGGATGTTCTCGCGCCACCAGAGGTTCTTGACGTTGCGCTTGAGCTCGACGCCGAGCGGGCCGTAGTCCCACGCGGAGCCGAGGCCGCCGTAGATTTCGCTCGACTGGAAGATGAAGCCGCGGCGCTTGCTGAGCGAAACGATGGTGTCGAGATCGACCGGCATAGGCGGAACAAAGTAGCAAACGGGGGAGGGTCGCGCAACTAGGAAGGGGCTACTTCTTCGACTTCACCCGGTCGAGGGCCTTCTTGGCGTCCTCGTGCTTCGGGTCGGCCGAGAGGGCTTCCTTGAACTCGCGCTCGGCGTCCTTCTTGCGGTCGAGCCGCTCGAACGCGAGGCCCAGGTTGTAGTGGGCGGGGGCGCTTTCGGGGTCGGCGACCACGGCCTTCTCGAGCGTCTGGCGGGCCTGGTCGTTCTGGTCCTTGCCCAGGTAGGCGGCGCCCAGGTTCGTCAGGGCCGGCTCGTAGGTGGGGTCGAGGACGACCGCCTTCTTGAGCGCGTCGATGGCCTCGGCGCTCTTGGACTGCTTGAGGAGGCAGACGCCGAGGTTGTAGTGGTGGGGCGCGTCGTCGGGATCGATCTCCGCCGCCTTCTTGTACTCCGCTTCGGCGTCGGGGAAGCGGTTCTGCTTCATGTGGATCGTCGCGATCGTCGAGTGGAGATCGGCGAAGTCGGGGCAGAGCTGCGACGCCGCCTGGAAGTCCTTCAGCGCCTCCCCGAACTTGTTCTCCTTGTAGAACTGCTCTCCGCTCTGGTACCGGACGAGGAACTTCTTCCGGTCTTCCGCGGAGAGCGGCGATGCGGGATAGACGCGGAACGAGCGCATCGAGGCGTCGACCACGGGATAATACCGGTCGAACCACGCCTGGCTCGTGTTGAACCCGAGCACGTAGCGGCGATCGCCGTCGGCAATGAACGTGAAGAGCGCCTGCTGGACCACGGGAAGCTCGCCGTCGGTGAACGTCACGCTGAACTGGTAGCCCTGCTTGTCGCGGATCGCGGACGCCTCCTCGTACACGAAGGTGACGTCCTTGACGCTCTTGCGGAACGCGTCCTTGTAGGCGGTGACGTAGTCGACCAGCTCCTTCTTGCTGGTCTGGTAGAAGAGGTCCATGCGCGGCTGGTAGAGCTGGTCCTTCGGTCCCCAGAAGCTGGCGGCGGCGTTGCCGGACGACTTCCCGTACTGCCACTTGGGCGGCAGGTAGAGCTTGAAGGCGTAGAACGGATGGGCGTAAGGGGAGCCGAGCTTCGCCGGCTTCTTCGACGCCATCCCCTTCGGCGGCGTGAAGTCCTTCTTCTCGATTCGCTCGACGAGCTCCTTCTCGACGGTGACCTTGCCGTTGGCGGTCTCGACCTCGATCTGGTCGCCCTTGTCGGTGACCTTGCCTTCGATCTTGCCTCCGTTGCGGAGATGGACGACGTCCCCGAAGGCGAGGCCGGAAAGCAGCAGCAGCGCGAGAGCGGTCCGCATGAGTCCCCCAGTATATCAGACGCCGCCGGAATTCCTCCGGTTGGGCCCGAAATGATCGAACCCTGGCGGCGGCGGTCCGTCTAAGAGGGCATGAACGTCCTGATCGCCGTCCTGCTCCTGGCGCAGTCGTTCCAACAGAACAATCCCGGCTACCGCGAGCGCGCCGGCGGCTTCTACGAAGAAAGCTATCTCGGACCCGCCTCCGAGTCCCTGGCGAAGACGATCGCTCTCGAGCGGTTTACCAAGGCGGATGCTTCCCGTGTCCTCAGGACTTACATCTACGACTGGCTGGACGGGTTCGTCGCGGGAGAGGGCGAGATGTCGCGCGCCGCGCACGTCGCCGCCGTGGGTCGCGCGGACATCTCCATGAAGCAGCTTCTGGACAGCGAGCCGGCGTTCCGACGCTGGCAGGAGTGGCGGGAGAGGCCGGATCGGAATGAGAACCCGCTGGCGTTCATCACCAGCTCGAAGATCGCCCTGACGGGGCTGTCGCCGGCGCTTCGGGAGCCGTTCTCCAAAGACGGATGGACCTTGCGTACCCTCGAGGACGACGAACAGATCGCTCCCTACCGCCGGTTCTTCCCGACGCTGCCGCATCAGGTGTTCGTCCTCGAGAAAGAAAAGACCGGCCGTCTCGCGCTCCTGGTGTTCCGCGTCGGCCGCGCGAAGGAGCTCCTCGAGGCGCTCGACACCGCGATGGATGCGGACGTGCGGGTCTTCTGGAAAACGTTCCAGTTCCTCGTTTTCGCGGTCGAGAAGGGGAGCGTCCCGGAGCTGTTGAAGGAGGACCTGCGCCGGCAGCTCGCGGCAACTTCGTAGCCCGCCCGGCTACTTCTCCTTGAGCCCCAGATTTTCGCGCGCGGCCTCGGGGATCTGCGCCTTGGCCTTGCCGAAGTCGGAGAACTCGATGATCACCTGGCGGTCGATCTTCTTCTCGTCCTTCGACTTGCCGTCGAGCCGCATCGCGCGCCCTTGACCGCGGACCCCCCCCTGTCCTAGGCTCAGACGGGATGGCGAAGCCGAAGAAACCGGTCCCCGCGCGGACGGTCGCGGGCGTCCGGCGGGAGATGCTGGAGCGGAATCGGTTGGACCTTCCCGAGGACCTGGTTCGCGAGGTGATCGAGCGGGAGCCGGAGCTTCGACGGGAGATCCTGGCGTCGGGCGGGGGGCTCGACACGGAAGTGCGGGAGCTGTTCCTGGAGACGCTCGCACAGCTGCTCGTCGGCGCCTCCTGGCCCCTGATCGGGGATCCGAGGGAGTGGAGCGTCAAAGCGCTTGGGTCGATCCGCAAGGCCGTCGAGGCCCGCGGCGGCCGGATCCTCCCGGCGCCTGCGGTCACGAAGATGGCCTTCGACGTTCGGGTCCTGGAGGACGACGTGCGCTCCGTCGTGCCTCGGGGCCGGATCGATGCCTCGAACTACACGTCGTTCCCCGAGAAACTTCTGAGCGCCCTCGCGGGGAAGAACGGGACGTGGTCGCGATACCGGGTGATCCTCGACTTCGGCTCCGTGGAGTGGGCCGAGGGGGACCAGGCCCTTTACGCCCTGACGACGTCCGCCCGGAATGTCCGCTTCTACCAAGGGGCTCTGGTGGCGATCGGGGTGGCTGAGGCTCTCCGCCGCCGCCTCGAGGAGCTCCGTCCGAAGCTCGCGCCGGAGGCCATTCCCGCCCTGGCGGGAACCCTGGCCGGGGCGCTCCGGACGCTGCGGAGCAGCAGCTAGGGCACGGCTTTCTCTGGAAATCCCTTCCGGGCGGGGCGACAATGCCCCGCATGAGAATCGTCCTGATCCTGGGGCTGTCTCTTCCCTTCGCCGGGGCGCAGGCGGTCGAGGAGCTGAAGCCGGGGCTGATCGGGGAATACTACGACCTCGGCGAGGAGCTCAACGATTTTCCCAACGTCAAGGGGATGACGCCGACCCTCCGCCGCATCGACGCCGACGTCAACATCCAGCAGACGAACGGGCAGTTCAACAAGTCCGGATTGATCCTCCATTTCTACGTCCGCTGGACCGGCGTGATCCGCATCCCCAAGGACGGGCGCTACATGTTCTATACGGAGTCGGACGACGGCTCCCGGCTGTCCATCGATGGCAAGCTGGTGGTGGACAACGGGGGGCTGCACGTGCCGGAGGAGAAGAACGGAGAGGTCGAGCTGAAGGCCGGCGCGCACGAGATTCGGATCGACTTCTTCCAGGCCACCGGCGGGGCGAGCTGCAAGGCCAAGTGGGCAGGCGACGATTTCAAGACCGAGATCCTTCCGGCGAGGCTCCTCTTCCACAAGAAGGACAAGGAGCTGGATCAGTAGCTACGGCCGCGTCGCCAGGCGCGCCGGCCTCGTCGCCGGGCTCTCCTCCGGGCCCTCGGCGTACTTCCGGAGCGCGCGCGTCACCTCGGCGCCCCTCGGCAGCTCCAGCAGGATCCGGACCGCTCGGCCGCGGCCGTCGTCCACGAAGCCCGCGGGTCCCGTCGAGCGGAGCGTGCGGCGCACGTCTTCCAGCGACGCGCGCACCTCGACGGAAACGGGGGGATCGTCCTTGAGCTTCCGTTCGATCCACGGCAGCGCGCCGCGTCCGAGGGCGGTCAGGTCCTTGCGCGCCTGAACCCGGACGGCGAAGGTTTCGCTGTCGAGGTCCGCGAGGATCTTTCGGAGCTGTTCCGTAGGCGGCTCCGCTCCGGTGAGCGTGGGCGAGAACGTGTCGAGCATCGGCCCCACGATCTCCTCGCCGGCCATCAGCAGCCATTCCCGGGTTTCGGCGAGAGCGGCGGCGTCGGCATCCTTGAGCGAGGCGAACCGGGTCTTCAGGGCGGCCGTCCGGGCCTCGAGGGCCATCGCCTTCCACGTCCTGGCCCACTCGTCGCGCTCGCGGGCGCGGGGCCGCCAGGGCTCCCAGACCAGCGCGGTGCCGTCTTCGGCGCAGGTCGCGACCCGGCGGCCTCCGGGACTCCAGGCGACCGACCACACCTGCCCCTGATGGCCGAAGAACCGCTTCAGCCTCCGGCCCGTCTCGGCGTCTCCGATGATGACGGAGCCGTCCTGGCCGGCGGAGGCGTACGTGAGGCCGTCGGGATTCAGGGACAGCGCCTGCACGTTGCCGACATGGCCCTTGAAGGTCTTCGTCTCCTCCTTGCCCGCCCGGTCCCAGCGCTGGACCAGGCCGTTCCAGGTGCCGCCGAGCACGTGGCCGTCCGCGGGGGTGAAGGCCGCGCAGATGACGGCTTCGTCGGCGCCGCACCGCTCCAGCCGCGCCCCCTTTTCGGTTTCCCAGAGTTGCACGCTGCGATCGGCGCTCGCGGTGAGCGCCTGCTTGCCGTCGGGACTGAACGCGACGGCGAGGACGCGGTCGCCGTGTCCCGCGAGCGGAAGGATCTGCGAGCCGTCGGTGGTGTCCCAGAGGATGGCGGTGCGGTCGAGGCTGCCCGACAACGCGCGGCGGCCGTCGGGGGCGAAGGCCACGCAGGTGACCCACTGCGCGTGGCCCTTCATCCGGCGCAGCAGCTTGCCCGACGCGACCTCCCAGAGGATCACGGACTTGTCCTGGCTGCCGCTCAGGGCGAGCGCGCCGTCGGGGCTGAAGGCGACCGAGGTCACGCCGCCGTCGTGGCCTTCCATCACGCGCACGCGTTCGCCGGTCGACGCGTCCCAGAGCGCCAAGGTGCGGTCGCGACTGCCGGTGAGAAGGAAGCGCGCGTCGGGGCTCCACGCCACCGAGCGGACGCCGTCCGAGTGGCCCGCGAGCCGGACCGCCGCGTTCTCGGGAAGCGGCTCCTGGACCGCCGCGAGAAGGGCCGCAAGCAGGAGAGCGGGCATGGGGACCATTCTAGAGGCGGCGGGCCGGAATGAAAACGGAAAGACGGAGACCTAGGACTTCTCCGCCTTCTTCCGCTTCTTCTTCGGCTGCTCGGCGGCGCCGGAGGACGACGCCTTCACCCGCTCGGCGCGGAGGCGTTCCAGCTCCTTCTTCAGCGCCGCAATGAAGGCGTCGCCTTTGCGGTCGCTCGTGATCTCGGAGACGATGAACTTGCCCAGCGCGGCCCGGTCGGCCTCGGTCAGTCCGTTCTTGATCGCGTCCGTCGGGGCCGCGGCCGGCTTCTTCGCCGCCTTCTTCTTCTTGCCCTTGCCCTTGGCGGGCGCGGGCTCGTCCTTCTTCTCCGATTTCGCCTTGCGGATCTCGTCGATCTTCTCCAGGATCGACTTCTCCAGCGCGGCGGGATCGGCGGTCGCGTCGATCTTCTCGGCAGCGAATCCGCCGAGCACGCCCAGGTCCGCGTCCGTCAGGGTCGGAGCGGTCGTGGTCCCGTCCTGGGCCAGGAATCCCGCCGTGGCGAGGAGCAGCGTCGCAAGCGTGATCATCGGAATCTCCTATTTCGCCGAAGCCGACTCGGTCAGGACCCGCTTCTTGTCGTACTTCTGGCGGCCGTAATCCGTGAACTTCTCCACGTCGAACTTCTCGAAGGCGACGAACGGCCGCTGGGCCATCCGCTCGTGCAGGATCCGGTCCGTGGTCTTCGGCGAGCCGTCCTTCAGGAAGCAGTCGGAGGTCTCCTTCCGCTTCTCCTCGAACTTCTTGTCGAAGCCCTGCATCGGGCTCCGGGCGACCATCTCGCGCGGATGGTCGGCGAGGTGCTTTGCGTGCATCTCGCGGAACTTCTGGTCCTTCTCCGCGCGGCCGAGCGAGGAGTCGAGCCACACCTTGTTGAGGTCCTCCGCCAGCTTGATCTCGGAGGCCAGGTCGTGCGTCTCCCAGTAGCCGGGGAGGCAGTGGAGGACCGTGCCGTCGGCCGAGAGCATGAAGAGCTGGATGTTGTGGGGGCCGGCGCCGTTCGTCGTCCAGGCGGCGCCGTTGTCCGGGTCGTAGCGGCCCGACACGCCGCACCAGGGCTCGTCCTTGATGTCGCGCCAGCCGCAGACGAACTTCGACTTGAGGGAGGAGAAGGTCGGGTCTTCCGAGAGCGACACGGCTCTCAGGCTCTGGCCCGCGCTTCAGGTGGCCCCGTTCAGGTCCCCGAGCATGTGCATCCAGAAGATCATCTTGCCGTCCCGCCGGGCGATCTCCTTGGCATCCGCCAGCGAGGTCTTCCAGGAGATGGCCGTCGTGAGCACCGCGACGTCCTTCTTGACGTCCTGCCCGTTCTCCGCGGTCCCCTTGGTCGGGACCGAGCTCTTCTTCTCCTTGCGATCGCCCGCCTCGGCGGGGGCCAGGATCGCCAGGCTTGCCGCCAGCGCCAGCAGAGTCCTCATGGCTTCTCCTTCTCGATGACCTCACCCGCATAGAGCCGGGCGGCCTTGAACTTCTTTCGCGGATCTGAAAGAATTCGGGCGGCGCCCGGCTCTACTCTGGTGACGCATGAATGACCGCTGCCCGGACTTCGAGACCCTGTCCCGCTTCCACGACGGCGTGCTCGGGGAGCTGGAGGAAGGCGAGCTTCTCGCGCACGTCGCCGCCTGCACGGCCTGCCGGACCGCCCTGGACTCCATGGAAGCGGCGGACGGGCTCCTGGCGGTGGCGGTCGCGCCCCGCGCGCAGGCCCGGAGATTCCGGCTCCTCCGCCCGGCCCTGCTGCCCGTCGCGGCGGCCGCGGTCATCTTCGCCGTCACGCTGGCCGTCGTCCTGCGATCGCCGTCGGGCCCTTCGGATACGCCGATCGCGGTGGCCGATATGACCCCCGCGTCGGAAACCCTCCACCCGGAGCCGGTCGCCGGCGTCTACCTTCGGGACCGGTTCGAGGGCGCGGAGCTTCATCCGGCCTGGAAAGTCAGCGACGTCTCGACCGACACGAGCCGGCTGGTCGAGTCCGACGGGCGTAGGGCCGTGCAGCTGCTCGCCCATCCCGGCGGAAAGAGGAAGTGGGCGCTCCTGAGCACGGCGAGTGATTTCCCCCTGTCGCGCGGCGTATCGTTCGACGTCGACTACTGCATCCCGAAGCCGCAGAAGGGCGGACGGATGCAGGTCCTCCTCCAGACGAAGCTGCCGAAAGCCGGCCGCGGCGCGCTCCGGTGGTCCCGCACCTCCGAGGAAGAGCTGCTGGAGTCGCAGGTCGACGCGAAGTCGAAGCCCGTGGTGCTCTGGTCCGCGAAGACCGACGTGTCGGATTCGCAGTGGCATCAGCTCAAGCTGACGGTGACGGCCGGCGACGTGGCGGTCCATCGGGACGGGGTCGAGGTCGTCCGCAAGCCTCACGGCCTGACCTTCGACCGCATGGCGCTGACGCTCGGCAGCACGATGGACAAGCGACTCGGCAAGGACGCGCGCGAGCCGTTCGAGTGCCAGGTCGGCCGGGTGGTCGTCCTCCGCGAAGAGGCGCGCTAGAGCCCTTTGTCCTCCAGCATCCCCCGCAGCTTTTCACGCGTCCGCGCCAGCACCGTCGCGATGGTCCCCATGGGGATCTTCAGCGCGTCGGCGATCTCCCGGTAGGGCTTCCCGTCGATGAAGAACATCGACAGGATCTCCCGCTCCCGTTCCGGGAGTTCCTCCAGCGCCTCGCGGACCGTCCGGATCTTCTCGTCGGTCAGCAGGCGTTCGAGCGGCTCGGCCGGAGCCGCCGGCGGCGGGACGGCGCGCGGATCGATCTTCTTCCTCCGGACGGACCGGATGGCGACCGTCCGGACGACGACCCGGAGCCACGTGGGGAAGGAGCACTGCCACCGGAACGTGCGGAGGATGCGGTAATCGTGGGCGACCAGCATCTCCAGGACGCCCGAACGGATCTCGTCGACGTGGCCGTCGTCGCCCGGCAGGTTGCACGACCGGAGGGAGAGTTTCGCCAGGTGACGGATCACGCCGTCGTAGGTCGCCAGGAATTCGCGCCAGGCGACGTCCTCTCCCGCGAGGCATCGCGCGATGAGCTCTCGTTCTTCCATGCCGCGCGGGGGCTAGCGCTGCGCGCAGGGGCAGGAGGCGGGATCGATCGCGGGCGTGCCGACGAGGCGCCACCCGAGGCTCATCGGTTCGCCGGGATTCGTCGTCAGCCAGTTGAACGTCTGGAGGATCCTCATGGGTCCGTCGCCGGAATGCCAGGAGTCCTCGAGCGGAACGACGGTCGACACGAGTTCGTACGAGACCGTGATCTCGCGGGGGATCTGGCCGCAGTCGTGGGCCGGCGCCGAGCGATGGGTGGCCGATCCGGCGCGAAGGCGGATCCTCCACGAACCGGTCGGATTCTCCGCGGTGCGGTTGTTGCTCCAGTCCGCGAGCATGTGGATCGGATCGGAGTAGTAGTAGACCTCGTCGGCGGCCCAGAAGACCTTGTACCAGCCGTCGTGGTCGCGCATCGACATCGTCCGCCGGTTCTCGATCACTTCGAACGGGTGGACGCACTCGCCGCAGCCGGCGCAGGGGTGGGTGAACTTGAACTCGGGGAAGATGCGCTGGAACGCGTAGTCGTCGGTCGGGACATTGCTTCCCTTGGCGGGCGGCGTGAGCGTTCCGAATTCGTATCGGTCGGATTCGCGGAGATTGAGCACCAGGAGGACGATCCCGAGCGCGAGGAAGACCAGGACGAACGGCAGCGACTTCTTCATCCGCCCTGCTTGAACTTCTTGAAGCGGTCGAGGTCGGCCGTCGTGACCGACGGCCGCAGCGTCCGGAGTACCTTCTGGAAGTCGGCGTCGGCGACCGGGCGCTCGTGCGCCAGCTCGACCGACTCGAGGAACGTCTGCTCGGAGACCTTGCGGCAGAGATAGGCGATGTCGGCGCCGCTGTACCCGTCCAGCCGGCCCGCCAGCGCATCCGGGTCGACGTCCTCGCAGAGGGGAATGTCCTTCAGGTTGAGCTCGAGGATCCGCTTCCGGGCCGCGAGGTCGGGGAGGCCGACATAGACCTTCTCGTCGAGCCGGCCCGGTCGGAGCATCGCGTAGTCGATGTTCCACGGCTCGTTGGTCGCGCCCATGAACATGACGTTCTGGCCCTCGCGCGCCTCGAAGCCGTCGAGCTCCGAGAGGATCTGGGGGACGACGCGGGCCATCACGCTGCCGGCCTCCGCGTCGCGCCGCTTGGGGATGAGCGATTCCACCTCATCGATGAACACGACGGCCTTCGGGCAGTTGCGGGCCGTCTCGAACAGCTTCCGAATGTTCTTCTCGCTCTCGCCGACCCATTTGTTGAGGATCTCCGCGGGGGCGATCGCGAAGAACGTGGCGTCGAGCTCGCCCGCGACGGCCTTGGCGATCATCGTCTTCCCGGTGCCGGGCGGGCCGTAGAGGAGGATGCCGCCGCCGGTCTTCACCTTGTACTTCTTCGCCTTGTCGGGGAAGGTGAAGGGGAAGATCATCTTGATCCGGATCTGCTCCTTCACGTCGTCCAGGCCCGCGATGTCGTCGAAGCGGATCTTGGGCTTCTCGGACAGGGTCCAGTCCTTGGGGATGCTCTTGTTCTCCTCGTCGGGGGCGGGCGCGCCGGCCTTGATCGCCGCGGCCTTCTCCCGGATCTGCGCCTTCCGCTCCTTGACGGTCTTGGCGAGCGTGACGAGCTCCTGGGCCTGCTTCATCCGCGCGGCGCGCAGCTTGGGCTCGCTTTCCTTCGCGAGCTGCAGCAGATACTCCGCGGCCTTGAGGAAGTGGTACTTGGCCTCCTCGAGCTCGCCCATGCGGAACCGGGCGATCCCCTTGGCCTTGTGCTTTTCGAACGACTCCAGCAGAAAGGGCTTCGGCATGGTTAGTCGTTCCCATCGATTCTGTGATGTTCCCGCGGCGGCTTCCCCAGCGTGACGGAGTAGCCGTCCGGAGTCTGGACCTCCGCCCCCACGGCGGACCAGGTTCCCGCGCTGCGCACCAGCCAGACGACCGCGTTGAAGGGGGCGGACACGCTTGCCCCCCGGACGTCGTAGGTGATCCGGGCGTTGCCGGCGTCGTTCGTCACGTTCACGGTCCATCCGAGCTTGTGACGCCGCACGGCCACAGGCGCGCCGAACGCCGCCTGGACCTCGGGAGACTTGCGAAGGTACGCCGCGCCGACGTCGGCCACCGGCTCGGTCCCCTTGTAGACGAAGACCATCACGCCGGCGCAGCTGCCCATGCCGAGAATGAAGAGACCGGTGACGATGCCGCACCCGAGGAGGATGAACTTCATCGGGCCGGGAGGCTTTTTGGGGGGCGGCGGGGCGGAGTCCACCGCCTAGCGCTCCCGGTCCAGTTCGTCCTGGATGTCCTTCAGCCCCTTTTCGATGTCCTTGTCGAGGGCGCCGCCGGCTTCCTCGTGGACGACTTCCTCGTCGAGCATCTTGTCGATCTCGGCGTCGCTGACGACCTGGTCCTCGCCCTCGACGTCGCCGGCCATGACGTGCTCCTGGGTCATCTCCAGGAAGATCTCCATCTGCTGCTGGAGCGTCTCGGCCTGCATCATCGCCTTCTCGAAGTTCTTCTGGGTCTTGGCGAAGTCGACCGAGCCGTAAACCTCGCTGACCGCCTTGGCGACGGAGCCCATCGACTTGGCGAAGTCGGCGTCGCTCTCCGCCTGGTTCTTGATCTGGACGGCCGTCTCGATCGAGAGCAGCTGGCGCTCGCGCATTCGCTTCTGGGCGGCGGTCTTCTTGAGCTGGCGCTTGAGGAAGTCGTACTGCGACGAGTCGCCGATCTTCTTGGCCTTCTTCGCCTTGAGGATGTACGAGGACTCGTGCTTGGCGAGGTCGCGGATGTTGCGCTTGAGCGAGTTCACTCCTTTGCGCACCTCGATGTCGCGCTCGATCCGCTTCTCTTCCTTGGACTTGAACATGCCCATCCCTACCCTTCCTCCGCGCTCTCTTTCCAATTGTAGTACTTCTGCATCTCTTCCTTGGTCGTCTGGGGGTGGATCAGCTTCGCCGCCGACTCGAAGTCGCCGCGGGTGAGCGGCCGGACCTTGATCCGGTACTTCTTCACCGTGTCGAGCCCCTGGTCGACCATCGACGGGATGTCGCGGTTGACCTCCTCAACCATGCCGGTCGTGACTTCCTTGCAGAACCGCTCGATCTCGCGGCCGCTGTAGCCGACGGTCAGGTGCGCCAGGTCGGGGTAGGGCATCTCGACCGGGAAGCCCTTCTTCCCGAGATGGATCTGGAGGATCCGCTCGCGGGTCTGGTCGTCGGGCAGCGGAATCAGGATCTTCTTCTCGAAGCGCGACAGCACGGCGCTGTCGAGGTCCCACGGCCGGTTGGTCGCGGCGATCGTCAGCACGTAGATGTCGTTGCGTCCCTTGGAGTCCATGCCGTCGAGCTCGGAGAGCAGCGTCGACAGGATCCGCCGCTCGGCGCCCGAGTCGCTGGCGTCGCGCTGGCCGGCGAGCGACTCGAACTCGTCGAGGAAGACGACCGACGGCGACGTGTCCCGCGCGGTGCCGTAGAGTTCGCTGACGATCTTCGAGCTCTCGCCGAAGTACTTGCTGAGGATGGACGAGACCTTGACGTTGTAGAACACGCTCGGGACGCCTTCGGTGGACCGGACGGCGTTCGAGGTCGCGGCCGCGAGGAGCGTCTTGCCGGTGCCCGGCGGGCCGTAGAAGAGGATCTTGGTCCACGCGGCGATCTTGACCCCGACCGGATGCTGCGCCAGCGTCATGCCGAGCGCGAACTTGATCTCGTTCTTGGTCTCGTCGAGGCCGCCGATGTCCTCCCACGTGATCTTCGACGCGTGGGAGAGGTTGGAGACGATCGACTTGATCTCGCCGCCGGGGCCGCCGTTCTTCACGGCCGGTTCCTTGTCGGACGACGGCGCGGTCTCGCTGCCGCGGGCGGGGGTTTCGGTGTAGACCTCGCCCGAGCGGAGCCGCTGGGCGATCGCGCGGTACTCGATCGCCATCTTCTTGCGCCGCTCCTCGGCTTCGCGGCCGTGGGCCTGCTCGGCCCAGGTGGACATGAGGGTCGCGGCCTTCTCGTAGGCCGACGCGGCCTTCGCCCAGTCCTTGGCCTCCGCGAAGGACTTCGCCTTCGCCAGCGCCTGCTTCAGGGGAGCCTGGACGTCTACTTCCATGGATTCACCACAGAGATACGGAGACCACAGAGGTGTCTCTCGGGCGGCCCATCAGAAGATCTTCTCTGTGGACTCCGTGCCTCCGTGGTGCACATTATTCGGCTTCCATCTCGGAGTCGCGCTTCTCCTTCTCGCGGACCGCCTTGTCGGCCAGCTTCAGGCCGTCGGAGAAGTTTTCGATCTCGCCCTCGTCCATCTTCTGCCACACGTCCATGACCTCCGAGCCCTCCTTGCCGAGGTCCTCGGTGATCTGGTTGGCGCCTTCGGTGACGGTCGAGAGGACGCCGTTGAGCTTCTCGAGGTACATCTCCTGGGAGATCTTGTCGTCTTCGAGGTAGGTCATGAGCTTGGCCTCGTCGACCCGCTCGAGGATGCGCGACACGCCTTCCTTGCTGTTGTGCCGCCGCTCCAGCGCGAGCTTGAGGGCGGCGATCGTCGTGATCTCCTTGGAGAGCACGCTGAGCTCGCGCTCCATGGTCTTCACGCCGGACGACTTGAGCTCGTAGAGCCGCTCGAGCTGGCGGCGGCGGGGCGGCGACTTGATCTTCAGCCCCTTGGCGAAGATCTCCTCGCGCTCCTTCTCGAGCTTCTCGAGCTTGGCGAGCGTCTGGGTCTCGCGGATGCCGAGCTTGATCTCCTCGCGCTTGACCTGGTCGAGCGTGAGGTCCTTCTTCTTCACGCCGAGGAATTCGAAAAATCCCATCTTATGCCGGCTCCGCCTCGCCCGTCTGGGCTTCCTTTTCCTTGGACTCCTTCTGGCCGCCGGACTTCTCGCGCTCGGCGGCGGTGGCTTCCTTGAGTCCCTCGCCGAACTCCAGCTCGCCCTCGTCCATCTGCTCCCACGTCTTGAGGACCTCGAGGCCTTCGTTGCCGATGTCGGCGCTCTCGTAGGCGGGGTCGTTGACCACGCCGAGCAGGAGGTCGAGCTTCTGCGAGTAGACCTCCTCGGAAATCTTGTCGTCCTCGAGGAGCGTCGTCAGCTTCATCAGGTCTTCTTCCTTGAGCCGCTGCAGCACGTTCTGGGCGGCGGGGACCTGGCGCTGGCGCTCGAGGATCCCGCGGACGCGCGTCAGGGTCATGAGCTCCTTGACGACGCGCGACAGCTCGCGCTCGATCATGCCGATGCGCTGGGAGTAGTCGCCGAAGCGGCGGGCGTAGATGCGCCGCCGGGCGGGGGACTTGTTCTTCGCGCCCTGGTGGAACACCTCCTCGCGCATCTTGTCGTACTTCTCGATCTGGCGGAGGTGCTGGTTCTCGCGGATCTCGAGGCGCTTCTCCTCGACCCGGATCTCTTCGAGCCCGAAGTCGGTCAGCCCCTTCTTACCCTTGGTGAAGATCTGGCCCAGGATTGACATCTCATTCCTCGAACATGATTTCGGGCGGATCCTTCTCGCGGACCGGAGCCTCGGTCTTCTTTTCCTTCTCCTTGACGGGGCGGATCTCTTCCTTCTTCTCGAGGGCCTTCTCGCGGACCGGCTCCTCCGGCGCGGGGCGCTCCATCTCGCGGAGGATCTCCTTCTCCTCGTCGTCGGGCTGGGCCGTCTCGGGGGCCAGGGCGATCCCTTCGGCGAGCTCCTTGGTCTTCTCTAGATCCTCGAGGAGCTGCTTGGCCTTGATCGCCATGTCCTCCATGGTCTTCTTGTCGGGCAGCGCTTCGCTGGTGAGCTCGAGGATGGTCTCGAGCGACGCGACGTGCTCGTTGAGGACCTTGAGCCGCTTGTTGTAGATGTTCTCGATGCGGTTGTTGAGCTCCTGCATCTTCCAGCGGATCTCCTTGATCCGCCGGGCGAGCATGAGCTTGCGCGACTCGGAGATGGACTCGCTCTTGCCCTCCTCGAGCAGCTCCTCCTCGGCGCGGTCGAGCTCCTCGAGATCCGCCATGGCGCGGCGGCGGCGCGACTCGTCGCGGCGGCGCGCCTCCTTGAGGAGCACGAGGGCTTCGCGCTCGTTCCGGGCGCCGCGGTAGAGCGGCGTCACCTCCTCGGGGAGGTCCTTCACGCCCAGCATTTTCCGGATCTTGTCCAGCATGGCCTATCCGTAGACTCGGGTCAGACGATAGGGCCGCGCGGTCGTGTCGAACCGGACATACCGGTCCTCCGCGGCGATCTGCTCGAAGGCCTCGCGGATGATCGGGATCGCGTAGCCCAGCGCGTCGAAAACGGTGTCTTCCGTCAGCTCGTCCATGAGGAGCTCGAACGTGTGGCGCGCCACCCAGCGGCGGACGGCCTCGACCTTCTCCTCCTCGCTCGAGAGGTCGAAGATGCGCGCCGCGGCCCGCCAGCGCGGGTCGGGGGCGTAGTAGGTCCGCCAGGCGGCGCTGGAGACGTCCGAGAGCGCGATCAGGTAGTTGTTTCCGACCAGCACCCGGCGGGCGTCCTCCTCCCACGCGGTCGTGGCGAAGGCGTCGATGTAGTAGAAGATATGCTCGCCGCGCACCAGCTGATCCTTCACCCGGTTGAGCTCCATGGCGGGGATGCGGGCGCGCGACGTTCCCGAACGGACCAGGTCTTCCACCGGGCTGAACGCGGCCCCCGCGACCACCACCTTTACGGACGGGCGGCCGAGCAGTTCCTTGTGCACGATTTCGTAGACCACCGTCTCGTTCTTGGGCATCTCCTCGTAGGCGCGCATGAGGTCCCGTTCGGCGAAGCGCTTGATGAGCGTTTTCACTTCACTAGACCGCTCGTCGAGGGCCTTTGTGACACGGTTTCTCGGGGAGGAGTCGTAGGTGCGGTTCGTGAGCGGGTCGAAGATGCCCGCCGTCGCGTTCATGTTCGCGGCGATGCGCTCGAAGTAGTTCTCCTCGGCGACGCGGGCGGCCTTGCGGTCGACCTCGGCGGCGGGCGCTTTGCGGACGCGGCTGGTGGCCATAGGAAGCCCTAACGCCTTTGCGATCTCCTTCTTAACGCCATTATAGGCCAAATCCGCCGTGTCTTTGAGCCTTTGCGGGCGATTTTATGCGGATTTGGCGAGGGTTTTCCTCATCCAGAGGTCGAGGACGGGCTTGTCCGAGTGCTTCCAGAGGTCGACCGCCTTGGCGGGCCGCGTGGGGGCCGTGGACTTCCAGAGCAGCAGGCGGCGGCCGTCGTGGTCCGTCGCGCAGATCACGTCGCTCGCCGCGTCCAGCACCCCGATCTGGGCGCCGTCCGCCTCGTAGGACGTCTCCAGGTTCTGGCCGATGACCCGGGCGCGGACCGAGAGGTCGCGCGCGCTGTAGATCAGGTGGGGGATCGCGCAGATCCGGGCGAGCCGGAGGTTGACGATCGGCTCCCGCTTCCGGACGAGCACGACGGGCTGGTCGGGCGCGTCCGCCTTCCAGCAGACGATCGACCCGTTCTCGGTGCCGGCGAAGATCGTCCTTGCCGCCGCCGCGATGCAGGTCACCGGGCTTTCGATGCTCGACACGTACTTGACCGGCTCGCCGCTCGCGTCGGCCGGCGCGGTGAAGACGTGGTGGCCGCTCGCGAAGAGCAGCCGGCCTTCCTGCATCTGGACGGCGCGCGTCGTCTTGCTGTGCCGCGTGATCTCCTCGTAGATCATTTCCGGCGCGTCGCCGGGACGGTCGGCCTGCCACCGCGCGAGCCCGAACTCGGAGTGGGTCGCGTAGATCGTGTCGCCGGTCATCGCGACGGAGTTGACGCCGCCGCGGACCTGGCCGCCGGGGGGCAGGGGATAGTCGAGGACTTCCATGGAGTCGTCGAGCCGCACCGTCGAGACGCTGCGCTTGGAGCCGCCGACGAGGAACGCGCCGTGCTTCGACTCCGCGGTCCGCACCGAGCGGAGCGGATCCTTGAACGTGTAGACGCGGGGCTGGACGGCGCCCTCGGGGTCGAGCTCGAGGACCTTGTTGCCGGCGGCCGCGAAGATGCGGTCGGCGTTCGCGGCGGCGATCTCCTCGGGCGCGACGCTCGCGCCGTTGGAGAGCAGCGTCTCCATCGCCTTGTAGATCACCTGGACGACTTCCTCGCCGCAGTCCTTCGCCTTGGAGACGAGCTCCTCGGCGGTGAGCTGGACGGCGTCGTCCTCCATGAGCTTCGCGTAGAGCAGGCCCTTGAGCTTCTCGTCGGGGACCTTCGTGAGCAGCCCCTGGACGTCCTGGTCCTTGAGGATGCCCGCGAGGCGGCGCAGCCGCGCCTCCTTCTTCTCCATGACCTCGACCGAGCGGCGCTGCTCGTCGGCGCGGCGCTTCTCGGAGGCGCTGCGTTCCTCGAACTCCTTGGAGACTTGCGCGATCTCGAGGATCTTGCCGGTCCGCACGCCGCCGTCGAAGAGGAACCGCTCGAGGCCCTCCTGGAGGAGGCCGCCCAGGGGCGCCGTGAGGTCGGCGCGGTGGAGATCGGCGGCGGTGCGGCCCGCCGCGTAGGTGCCGAGGATGCGCCGGACTTCGGGCGCGAGCAGGTTCTTGAGGTCCTGCACCGCGAACGTGCCGGGGAAGTTGAAGAACGCGCGGCAGAAGTCGCGGAAGAGATCGAGCCGGGACGTCGCGAGCTCCAGCGTCATCGCGGCGGTCACCGAGAGGATCAGGTTGTCCGAGGTGCGCAGGTCGGGGAACACCAGCCGCACCTGCGTCTCGCCGCGCTTGGCGAGGACGAGGTCGAAATGGCCGGAGACCTCCTGGCCTTCGGTCATGAGGCCGCTCGTGCCGTCGTGGAAAAGCGCCAACCCCGTGGTGTTCAGGGGGATGGTGATGGACTTTCGGAAGAAGCCGTCGAGGTCGTGGGAGGAAATCTTGATGGCCAGCAGGTTTCGATTGTTCAAGAACTCCGACAACGTCAGCCTGGCCATCTACATCAAGAATACCACGCCCGGGCGTCGGTCATCAAGACTTGCGGGTGCGCTCGAGCCACGCCCACTGCTCGAACGTGTCGGGGACGTCGCATCCGCGGGCCTGGGCGATCGCGCCCCACGCGTCGGCCGGCGCCGCGCCGCGCGAGACCATGATGCAGGCGAGCAGCAGCGGCGAGCGGCCGATCCCCATGCGGCAATGGACGGCGATCCGCTTGCCTTGGCCGAACCGGTCGGCGAGCGACCGGGCGAGCTTCCACGTCTCCTTCGGCGACTCGGGGACGTCGCGGTCGGGGATCGGGTGGGAGATGAACTCCATGCCCTGCGCGCGGGCGAGCTCGCCTTCGCGTTCCAGGCCGAGCATCGCCTCCTCGTCGCGCTGGAGCATCGAGACGAGGATGTCGACGCCGGCCTCCCGGAGCGACCAGATCTCTTCTTCAAGCCAGTCGCCGCCGCGCGGGCGGGGCAGGACCGCGAGCTTGCCGGGACCGGCCGCCTGGATCCAGTAGAGTTCGGTCTTCAACGAGGTGAACTAGCTCGCGACGTCCCAGAGGCCGGAGATGCTGTCGTAGTAGAGCAGCGCCCTCTCCTTGGCGAGCATCGCTTCGCGGCCCGGACGCGGGGAGACGCCCCACGGCGTGCGGCCGAGCCAGAGGGTGACTTCGACGGTGCGGCCCGTGTTGACGACGTCGCGCACCGGGTCGGCGGAGACGCCGAGCCCTTCGGCGAGGGAAGTCAGCTCGCCGAGGATCGCCCGGCTCACGCGGCCGACGTGGACGTTCGCCGCGCCGTGGACGAAGCCGCGGAGGAGCGCTTCGACCGCGCGGTCGAGATGGGACCGCTTCGCGAACACCGCGCGGGCGAGTCCGTCCTCCTGCGAGGAGAACAGGAACACCTCCTCGCGGAGCGAGAGGCGCGACTGCGAGAGATCGTGGTGGACGGTCGAGAGCGTGTCGGCGGCCACGGGACCCTTGGGGAGTCCGGCGAGGCCGGCCCATTCGAACCGGCTGCGGCCGCTCCAGGCTGACCCCAGCTTGAGCAGCCCCTCGCCCGAGGTCTTGAAGATGTGGCCGTTCAGGAGCTCGACCGGCACGTCGAGGCCGTCGCGCAGCAGCCGGCCGCGCGAGACGCGGTCGGCGCGGAAGAGCAGCGCCTTGTCGCCTTCGGTGCGGGTGATGATGCCGCCGAGCTTTTCCCGCACGGCGTTCTCCGCCTCCTTGCCCAGCGGCTCCCAGTAGTTGGGATTGAGCAGGTCGGAGGGCATGCGGGTGACGAACACGTCGAGCGGCTTCACCTCGAGGCCGAAGATCGCCCCGAAGTCGGCCATCGTGAGTCCCTGCGTGTAGAAGTGGAACTCGTCCGACCCTTCCAGCCGCACGAACAGCTCCAGCGGATGGGGCGTGCGCCCGGGCGACGTCTGAAGCAGGAGATCTTTCGTGTTCATCGGCGAATCCACCGCAGGCATGGGGCGTATTATAGGCCCGCCCATGCTTCACGCAATGCTTTTCACCCCGGCGGCCGCCGACTTTCCTATTGACTTGGCTCGGGGGGTGCCTAAAATGTGCCTTCTCACCCCCAGAAACAGGAGGAAATTCCGATGGGCGTCAAGGTGGCGATCAACGGCTTCGGCCGCATCGGCCGGCTGGTCTTCCGCGCGCTCCACGAGCAGGGCCTGCTCTCCAAGGAGATCGAACTGGTGGCCGTGGGCGACATCGTCCCCGCGGACAACCTCGCGTACCTCCTCAAGTACGACTCCACCCAGGGCGCCTTCAAGGGACAGGTCGGCTCGAAGAAGTCCGCCGCGGACAAGCCCGAGGACGACATCCTCCTGGTCGACGGCAAGGAGATCAAGGTCGTCTCCGCCAAGACGCCGGCCGAGCTCCCCTGGGCCGCGCTCGGCGTCCAGCTCGTGATCGAGTCCACCGGCCTCTTCACCGAGGCGGAGAAGGCCAAGGGCCACCTTACCGCCGGCGCCAAGAAGGTCATCATCTCCGCGCCCGCCAAGGGCGAGGACATCACCGTCGTCATGGGCGTGAACGACGACAAGTACGATCCCGCCAAGCACCACATCGTCTCCAATGCGTCGTGCACGACGAACTGCCTCGCGCCCGTCGTCCACGTCATCCTCAAGGAAGGCTTCGGCGTCGCCGAAGGCCTCATGACGACCGTCCACTCGTACACCGCGACTCAGAAGACCGTCGACGGCCCGTCCAAGAAGGACTGGAAGGGCGGCCGCAGCGCGGCGCTCAACATCATCCCGTCGACGACCGGCGCGGCGAAGGCCGTCGCCCTCGTCCTCCCCGAGATCAAGGGCAAGCTCACCGGCATGGCGTTCCGCGTGCCGACCCCGACCGTCTCCGTGGTCGACCTGACATTCAAGACCGTGAAGGAGACGTCGCTCGACGAGCTCAAGAAGGCGATGCAGAAGGCCTCCGAGACGTACCTCAAGGGCATCATGGGCTACACCAACGACGAGGTCGTCTCCTCGGACTTCATCCACGACAGCCGGTCGTCGATCTTCGACGCGGGCAGCTGCATCGAGCTGAACAAGAACTTCTTCAAGCTCATCAGCTGGTACGACAACGAGTGGGGCTATTCCTGCCGCGTCTCCGAGCTGACGAAGCTCATGATCTCCAAAATGCGGTAGAACGCGTTCACCACAAAGGCACAAAGGGCACAAAGTACAAATCCGCTTTGTGTCCTTTGTGTCTTTGTGGTGAGGACACTGGGAGATGACATGGCGAAGCTGAGCGTCCGCGACCTCGACCTCCACGGCAAGCGCGTCCTCGTCCGCGTGGACTTCAACGTCCCCGTGAAGGACGGGAAGGTGACCGACGACACCCGCATCAAGGCGTCGCTCCCGACGATCAAGCACATCGTCGACAAGGGCGGCAAGGCCGTGCTCGTGTCGCATCTCGGCCGGCCGGACGGCAAGGCCGACCTGAAGTACACGCTCAAGCCCGTCGCGGGCCGGCTCCAGGAGCTGATCGGCAAGCCGGTCGACTTCGGCGAGCCCAAGGGCGGCGCGATCACGCTGCTCGAGAACGTCCGGTTCGACCCGGGCGAGGAGAAGAACGACGACGCGCTGGCGAAGAAGCTCGCCGCCTACGGCGACGTCTACGTCAACGACGCGTTCGGCACCGCCCACCGCGCCCACGCGTCGACGGCGGGCGTGACCAAGTACTTCAAGCAGTCGGCCGCCGGGTTCCTGATCGACAAGGAGATCCAGTATCTCGGCAAGATCCTGAGCAATCCCGACAAGCCCTTCGTCGCCATCATGGGCGGCTCCAAGGTCTCGGACAAGATCCTCATCCTCGAGCAGCTCACCAGGAAGGTCGACGCCATCATCGTCGGCGGCGGCATGGCCTACACGCTGCTCAAGGCGCAGGGCAAGCCCGTGGGCAACTCGAAGGTCGAGGCGGACAAGCTCGACCTCGCGAAGAAGATCCTCGCGTCGGCGCGGATCGTCCTCCCCGTCGACCACGTCGCGGCCGACAAGTTCGATGCCGCCGCGAAGACGCAGGTCGTCGCCGACGTGCCCGAGGGGTGGATGGGCCTGGACATCGGACCGAAGACGATCGAGCTCTTCCAGAAGGAGCTCGCGAGCGCGAAGACGGTGCTCTGGAACGGACCGCTGGGGGTGTTCGAGATGGACCCGTTCGCCGGCGGCACGAAGGCGATCGCGTCCTATCTCGCGGGGCTCAAGGGCTGCACCACGGTCGTGGGCGGCGGCGACACGGCGGCGGCCGTGGAGAAGTTCGGCGTCGCGGACAAGATGTCCCACGTCTCGACCGGCGGCGGCGCGTCGCTGGAGTTCCTCGAGGGCAAAGAGCTCCCCGGTATCGCCGCGCTGACCCAGAAGTAGTACACTGGGCCGGGATGAAATCGATCCGCATCGCGCCCTCCCTCCTGGCCGCGGACGCGGCTCGCCTCAAGGACGAGATCCAGAAGGTCGAGGCGGGCGGCGCCGACATGCTCCACATCGACGTGATGGACGCCCACTTCGTCCCGAACCTCGCGTACGGGACCGACGCGGTCGCCCACATCCGCAAGATCACGAAGCTGCCGCTCGACCTGCACCTCATGATCATGCAGCCCGAGCGATACGTCGAGCAGTTCGCCGACGCGGGCGCCGACTCGATCACGTTCCACGCCGAGGCGGTCGCCGCCGACTTCGCCCGAAAATACAAGGAACGGGGCTGGGCGATCCAGATGGTCTGCAAGGACTACTACGACCGTCGGCGGCTCGACGACACCATCGAACGGATCCGGAACAAGGGCAAGAAGGTCGCCGTCGCGATCAACCCCGACACGGAGCCCGAGACCATCGAGTTCCTCGACCGGGTGGACATGGTCCTGGCGATGACCGTCTGGCCCGGCTTCGGCGGCCAGAAATTCATTGAATCCGTGATCCCCAAGGTCGCAAGATTGAGGAAGATGTCGGCGACGGTCGATATCGAGGTAGACGGCGGCGTCGACCTGACCAACGTCGAAAAGGCCGCCGCGGCCGGCGCGAACGTGCTCGTCGCCGGAACGTCCGTGTTCCATTCGCCCGACGTGCCCGCCGCGGTGCGGACGCTGAGGGAGAAAGCCGAGAGGGCGTATGGCGTTCGAAAAGATTAAGAAGTTCATCTCCCGGAAGAAGGAGATCCCGGGCGACCTCTGGATGAAGTGCCCGGACTGCAAGGGCATGATCTTCAAGAAGGAGGTCGAGGACCGCAAGAAGGTCTGCACCGAGTGCCAGTACCACTTCACGATCACGCCCCAGGAGCGGCTCGATCTCATGGTCGATCCGGGGACGTTCACCGAGATGTGGGCCGACCTCGCGTCCGTCGACGCCCTCAAGTTCGAGGGCGAAGTCTCCTACAAGAAGAAGCTCGCCGCCGCGGAGAAGGAGACCGGCCAGAAGGACGCGTGCGTCGTCGGGACGGGGAAGATCTCCGACCGCGAGGCGGTGGTCGGCATGACCGACTCCCGCTTCATGATGGGCAGCATGGGCTCGGTCCTCGGCGAGAAGGTGACCCGCGCGTTCGAGCTCGCCACGGACAAGAAGCTTCCCGTCGTCTTCGTCAGCGGATCGGGCGGCGGCGCCCGCATGTTCGAAGGCTGCCTTTCGCTGATGCAGATGGCGAAGACCTCGGCCGCGATCGCCCGCCACAGCGAGTCGGGCGGCCTCTTCATCTCGATCCTCACCAACCCCACGATGGGCGGCGTCATGGCGAGCTTCGCCGCGCTCGGCGACGTCATCCTCGCCGAGCCCAAGGCGCTCATCGGCTTCGCCGGCCCGCGCGTCATCGAGCAGACCATCAAGCAGGAGCTGCCCAAGGGCTTCCAGACGTCGGAGTTCCTCCTCCAGCACGGCTTCATCGACATGATCGTCGACCGCCGGAAGATGAAGGACGAGATCTCCCGGCTGCTGACCTACCTCGCGCCCGTGCCGGCCTGATGCACCACGGAGACACGGAGTCCACAAAGCGGATTTCTTCTCTGTGGGCTCCGTGTCTCTGGGGTGAGAATTCGTGATCAAGGTCGCGTTCGTCATCGGCCGGCTCAACATCGGCGGCGCGGAAGGGGAACTGATCCGGCTTGCCCGAACCCTCGACCGCTCCCGCTTCAGCCCGTTCGTCGTCACGCTCCAGGATGCCGGTCCGCGGGCGCACGAGCTCGGCGACGTCGAACTGATCGCCCTCAGTCGCAAGCGGAAGTGGTCGCTGGGAACCTATCGGGCCCTGCGGCGCGTGCTCGAGGAGAAGAAGCCCGACCTCGTCCAGTCCTTCCTGTTCACCGAGAACATCTTCTGCCGCCGGATCGGGCAGGGAATCGTCGTGTCGGGCATCCAGGGCTGGATCTCGGACAACCTCGACGACGGACCGGCGCTGAAGCTCATGGTCGAGCGGTCGACGTTCGGCCGCGCCGCCGCGGTGGTCTCGAACTCGGAGTTCTACAAGGACTATTACGGCCGGCTCGGATTCGACCCGTCGAAGATCCGGGTGATCCGGAGCGGCGTCGCGGCCTCGACGGCGACCGGCGCGGGGATCCGGGCGCAGTTCGGGATCCGCGACGACGAGGTGCTCGTCACCTGCGTGGCGCGGCTCGTCGAGCCGAAGGGCCACGAGGACCTGATCCGCGCCGCCGCGGGGCTGCGGCTGCTGTTCGTCGGCGACGGACCCCACGCTCGCCGGCTGGCCGGGCGGGGCGCGATCCTCGCGGGTCCGCGCCGGGACGTGGCCGAGATCCTCGCCGCGAGCGACATCGTCGCGCTGCCGTCGCGGTTCCGCGAAGGCTGCTCGAACTCGGTGCTCGAGGGGATGGCGGCGGGGAAGGCGATCGTCGCCAGCCGGACGGGCGGCACTCCGGAGGTGGTGAAGGACGGCGAGACGGGGCTCCTCCACGATCCGTGGGATGTCGACGGCCTCCGGAAGGCGCTCCTCCGCCTGGCGGGGGACGTTCAATTAAGACTCAAAATGGGAGCCGCCGGGCGGGACCGGGTTCAACGGGAGTTTTCCCTGGACCGGCTGGTCGCCTCCTACGACGCCCTTTACTCTGAATTGACGTCCGCGCGCCAGAAGGGCTAAAATGAACCCCGCATGCCGATGCCGCTCATCCGCCAGGAATCGGGCGTCGAGCAGTATCTCAAGGAGATCCAGGACGTCCGTCTCCTGACCGCCCTCCAGGAGCAGCAGCTCGCCCGGCGGATGAAGAAGATGAATTCCAAAGTGCCCGCCCTGGCGCAGGACGCCCGGGAGGCGCGCGAGCAGTTCATCAAGGCCAACCTGAGGCTCGTCGTCAGCGTCGCCAAAAATTATCTGAACAAGGGGTTGGCGTTCCTCGACCTCATCGAGGAGGGCAACCTCGGCCTTCTGCGGGCGGTCCAGCGGTTCGACCCCGCGCGGAAGTGCCGGTTCTCCACGTATGCAACCTGGTGGATCCGGCAGGCGATCCGCCGCGCGCTGGTGAACACGTCCAAGACCGTCCGGGTGCCGTCGTACATGGTCGAGATCATCGCGAAATGGAAGTCGGTGGCGAACGCCTTCACCCAGAAGCACGGCCGCAAGCCCGACCTCCACGAGATCGCCGAGGAGATGGACCTGGGGTCGGAGAGCCTGGAGATCCTGCGGCGGGCCATGAACGCGTCGGACAACTTCTCGCGGCCGGTGAGCCTGGACGTGATGTGGCCGACGAACGAGATCGCCGACGGGAAGGAGAGCTCGTCGCCCGACAAGGCGGTCCTGTCGCAGATGGACACCGAGCGGATCGACATGATCCTGAAGGCGATCAATCCGCGCGAAGCGGAGGTGCTGCGGTACCGGTACGGCCTCTACGACGGCCAGCCGATGACGCTGGGGGACATCGGGAAGAAGCTGCGGATCACCCGCGAGCGGGTCCGACAGATTGAAAAGATTGCGCTTCGCAAATTAAACAAGAAAATGGGTCCTAACAACGAGGACTGACCCCATGACCGACCTGGCGAACAAAGTGAAGACCCTGGTCCGCGACGTGCCCAACTTCCCGAAGAAGGGCATCATCTTCAAGGACATCACCCCGGTGCTCCAGGACGCGACGACGTTCACGCGGATCGTCGGCGCGCTCGAGGCGTACGGCCGCAAGCGCGGGACGGAGGTGGTCGCGGGCATCGAGTCGCGCGGCTTCCTCTTCGGCGCCGCGGTGGCGGCGCGCCTCGAAGTGGGCCTGGTGCCGATCCGCAAGAAGGACAAGCTGCCGTGGAAGACGGTGAGCCAGAAGTACGACCTCGAGTACGGCAAGGATGTCATCGAGATGCACAAGGACGCGGTCCGCAAGGGCCAGCGGGTGCTGATTGTGGACGACGTGCTCGCGACCGGCGGCACGCTGGTCGGCGCCTGCAAGCTGGTGGAGAAGGTGGGCGGCGTCGTCGCGGGCAGCACGTGCCTGATCGAGCTCTCGTTCCTCAACGGCCTGAAGAAGCTGAAGGGCCGCGACTTCTTCTCGGTGGTGCAGTACTCGTGAGGCGCCTCGCCGCCGTCCCGATCCTGACCGCCGCGCTGGCCGCCTGCTCCGGCGGAGCCGAACCGTCGAAGTCCGCGGCGTCCGACGATCGCCAGGTGATCGAGGCGATCATGGGGATGTACCAGGCGTTCCAGCAGCGCGACCTCCCGAAGGTCGGGACGTACCTGACGCCCGACTCGACGTGCTACGACGCGCGGCAGAGCGTGATGCTGAACGGCCGCCAGGCGGTGCTCGACCATTTCGGCGCGATCCTGGCGGAGCACAAGCCCGGCGAGGCGTGGGAGTCGTCGATCGAAGGGATGAAAGTCACGGTCTCGGGCGACATGGCGAACGCGACCTATCAGGTGAGGACCTCGGCGGGGGGCATGCACGCGATCGCCGCGGTGACGCACGTCTTCAAGCGGGTCGGCGGCCGCTGGCTCGCGATCCACCTCCACCGCAGCTGGAACATCTCGGCGAAGTAGTCAGTCCAGCACGAGCCACGTCGAATCGGGCGCCCACTTGCGGATGGGCTCGCCGCCCGTGTCGACCCGGTAGAACTGCCGCTTCTCGTTGAGGACGAACGTCCACTTGCCGCTCCGGGGGAAGTCGGCGGGGTAGGCGCAGAACGCGAAGCCGCTCCGGCCGACGCCGTCGAGCGCCCTGACGTAATAGCCGTACTTCGGTGCAGCTCCCGGACGGGCGGCGTCGGCCGCGGCGATGTCGGGAGGAATCAGCGGCCCGGGGCGCGACGTTCTCCCCTGGAAGCGGGCCAGCCCGGCAACGTCGGCGGTCCAGTAGTCCTCGACGCCGTTCCCGTCGCGGTCGCCGTTGCGGAACTCCTCCTCCGCCGCCGCGATGACGCGGAGCATGACGGACCCGTTGCGTTCGTTGGCCGCGGCCTGCAGCCGGTCCTCCCGTCGCAGCCGGAACCACCCCATCGCCACGGCCAGCGGCACCAGGAGGACGACGAGCACCACCGTGATGCCGGTGCCGCGCCGATCCGGTTGCATGGGAAAAGTATATCCGCGTCCGGCGCCCGCACGGGGCGCGGCGTCAGTCTCAGCCGATGAGCCGCTTCAGATCGTTGTCCTGGGGCCACCGGGTGACGTGGCCCACGTCCCGAAACCTGAAGACGGTGTTGTTCTCGTTGAGGACGAACGAATACGCCCCGTCGCCGCGGGAAGCCGGGTAGGCGCCGAAGCCGAATTTCGAGAGATGGTGCACGTCGCCCATCGGCCGGTTGCCGCCCGTGTTCTGAAAGTACGTCTCCCCGCCCTCGTTGTCGTCCGCCTCGAGAGCCTGGAAGTAGTAACCGCTGCGCGGGCGATAGGGCCAGCCGAGCATGCGGATGGGGCAGGTATCGGCTTCGGCGACCGACCGCTCGATCAGGCGGAGTTCGCGACCGGACGCCTTCAGCGAGTAGAGGCCGGCGACGTCGCCGGTCCAGTAGTCGTTGACGCCGTTGGCATCGCGATCGTTGGACCGAAAGTCCGCCTCGGCCGAGGCGAGGGTCTTCAGCATGGTGGCGGTCTCGCGCTCGTTCGCGGCGCGTTGGCTGGACCTCAGGGCAGGGGCGAGGATGGCGGCCAGCGTCAGGACAACGCACAGGATGACCGCCGTGCAGAGCCAGAACCGCATGCCTGCCTCCACTCCAGTCTATCCTGCCGGTCGTCGGCGCGGGCGACGGATCGGCGTGAAACCAGTTGCTAAAACCGTTAGCATGTCCTAAAGTCTGCGTTCCACAAAGGGAGACGCCATGATCGACGCCATCACCAAGAACCTCGGAGAGAAGGCGGAGTACTACCTCGGCTTCAAGAACCCCAAGATCTCGCGCGAGCGGATCCACGTCCCCAGCGGGGAATGGGTCGACCGCATCTTCGCGCCCAGCGACCGCAACAACCGCGTCCTGTCGAACCTCCAGCGCCTGTTCGGCACCGGCCGACTGGCCAATACCGGCTATCTCTCGATCCTCCCCGTCGACCAGGGCATCGAGCACGCCGCCGGCGCGAGCTTCGCCAAGAACCCCGACTACTTCGACCCCGAGAACATCGTCCGCCTCGCCATCGAGGGCGGCTGCAACGCCGTCGCGTCGACCTACGGCGTCCTGGGCATGTGCGCCCGCAAGTACGCCCACAAGATCCCGTTCCTGGTCAAGATCAACCACAACGAGCTGCTGACCTACCCGAACAAGTTCGACCAGATCCTGTTCGGGACCGTGAAGGAGGCCGCCGACATGGGCGCGGCCGCGGTCGGCGCCACCATCTACTTCGGCTCGGACGAGAGCGGCCGGCAGATCGTCGAAGTCGCCCAGGCGTTCCACCAGGCCCACGAGCTGGGCATGGCGACCGTCCTCTGGTGCTACATCCGCAACAGCGCGTTCAAGAAGGACAAGGACTACCACGTCTCCGCCGACCTCACGGGCCAGGCGAACCACCTGGGCGTGACCATCGAGGCGGACATCATCAAGCAGAAGCTGCCGGAGAACAACGGCGGCTTCAAGGCGCTCAACACCGGCGGCTCCAGCTACGGCAAGCTCGACGAGCGGATCTACACCGACCTGTCCAGCGACCATCCGATCGACCTCTGCCGCTACCAGGTCGCCAACTGCTTCATGGGCCGCGCGGGGCTGATCAACAGCGGCGGCGCCTCGGGCAAGAACGACTTCGCCGAGGCGACGATGACCGCCGTGGTGAACAAGCGCGCGGGCGGCATGGGCCTGATCTCGGGACGCAAGGCGTTCCAGCGGCCGATGAAGGAAGGCGCCCAGCTGCTCAACGCGATCCAGGACGTCTACCTCTGCAAGGACGTCACGGTCGCGTAACAAACCTGCGACGCAGATTTGTTACTTGCGGATGAGGGTCCGCAGCAGCGTCGCGATGCAGCGGTCCTGCACCACATAGAGACCGGCGTCGCTCGCCTTCTGCGCCGCCGCGTCGTTGACGATTCCGCTCTGGAGCCAGAGACACTCCGCCTTCGCGGCGATCGCGTCGTCGGCGATCGGCGGGATGTGCTCGGGAGCGCGGAACACGTCGACGATGTCGACCTTCTTGGGGATCGACTTCACATCGGGATAGCACTTGCGGCCGAGGATCTCGGTCGCCCCCGGGTTGACCGGGATCACGTCGAAGCCGCGGTCGATCAGCGACGCGGCGATCTGGTAGCTGTCGCGGTCGGGCTTGTTCGAGCATCCCACCACGGCGATGGTCTTGGAGCCGAGGAGGACGCGGCGGATCGCTTCGGGGTCGTCGCTGATGATCATCGTTCGGATTTGCCTTTCGATTGTTTCTGGGGGCCATCCCCGCCGAGGAAGAAGTCCTGGTAGCGCGCCACGTCTTCGGAGCTGCCGACGATGAGCGGGACCTTCTGGTGGAGCTCGGTCGGGACGATGTCGAGGATGCGCTCCTTCCCGGTCGTCGAGGTGCCTCCCGCCTGCTCGGCGACCATCGACAGCGGCGACGCTTCGTAGAGCAGCCGCAGCTTCGGTTTCGGCGACGCGGGGTACATGAAGATGCCGCCGTTGATGAGCGTCCGGTGGAAGTCGGCCACCAGCGTGCCCACGTATCGCAAGGAATACGGGCGCCCGGTCTCGGCGTCCTTTTCCTTCAGATAGTTCACGTACTTCTCGGTCCCGGGATCCCAGGACGCGGCGTTGCCTTCGTTGATCGAATAGCTCTTGCCGCGCTTGGGCATCGTGATGTTCGGATGGGAGAGCAGGAACTCGCCGACCGTCGGGTCGAGCGTGAACCCGTGGACGCCCTTGCCGGTCGTGTAGACGAGCATGACGCTCGAGCCATAGAGCACGTAGCCCGCGGCCACCTGCTTCGTCCCGGGCTGGAGGCAGTCCTCCAGGCGTCCGTCGTCCTTCGGCGTCACGCGCCGATGGATCGAGAAGATGGTCCCGATGGAGATGTTGACGTCGATGTTCGACGACCCGTCGAGGGGGTCGAACAGGAACACGTACTTGCCCTTCGCGGCCTCGCGCGGGATCGGGATGATCTCGGGCCGCTCCTCGCTCGCCATGCAGCAGAGGAGTCCCGTGTGGCCCAGGCCGATCTCGAGCCGGTCCTGCGCGTAGTCGTCGAGCTTCTGGACCTTCTCGCCGTGGACGTTCTCGTGGCCGGAGGCGCCCAGGATGTCGATGAGCCCCGCGCGGCGCACCTCGCGGGCGATCATCTTCACGGCGAGGACGAACTCCCAGAGCAGCGAGGAGAACTGGCCCGACGCGGCCGGGTGGAGGTTCTGCTGCTCGGTGAGGTGGCGCTGCAGCGTGATCGGAATGGCCATGTCAAAGCCCTGCGGGTTGGGGAACCTGGACCGGAACCTTCACGTACTGCTCTATTATTTTCCGGGTTCCCTTGACCCCCAGCAACGAGAAAATTCGGGCGAACTTGATTTCGAGCGACTGGCCGACCGCCTCGAGCGCGCCGGCCTCCATGTCCCACGTCTCGCGCTTGAACGGCCCCCACGCGCGCTTCACCGCCTTCTCGAAATTCTGCGCGGGCGTCTGGCGCGGCTTCCACTCCGGCGGCCGCGTCTCCTCGACCCACCGCTCCAGCTTCGCCCGCAGCGTGCGCGGAAGCTTCGGATGGTCGATGATGATGCGCTGCAGCTCGGTCGCGAGGTGGATCTCGACCGCGTCGTGGCGCGGAAACTCGCGGAACATCTCCTCGGGCAGCGTGGAGGCGCCGTGCTGGACCGTGCCCGCGACGCCGTGGCGGCGGCAGGCGGCGCTGATGTCGCGCAGGACGTTGAAGTCGATCGCCGGCGTCGACCGCGTGCCGTCCGGATTGACGACGCCGCCGTGCGAGGTGCCGGTCTGGACGCTCATCTTCGAGATCGGCCTGCCCGCGAAGTGCTCGCGGAACCCCTCGAAATACGCCTCGAACTCCTCGACGGTCGAGTTCTCCTTGCCGACCTCGCCGATCTCGCCGCCGACGGAGATCTCCACGCCGGGCGGCTGGATCGAGCGGATGTAGGCGGTGAGCTCGGCGGCGCGCTCGTAGTTGTCCCGCTGCTGCTCCTTGATCGTGGGTCGCGAGAGCACCACGAGGGTCGAGGGATCGATGTCGATGTTGAAGAAGCCCGCGTCGACGGCCTCGCGCGCCTCGGCCTTGATCTCCTCGGTGACCTTCGCCGGGTCGTTCACGAACTGCTTCACCGGGAACTGGAAGTGGTCGCCCTGGAGGAAGACCGGGCCGCGCCACGACTCCCGGAGCGCGGCGGCGAGGATGCACGCCGAATACTCGGCGGGGCGGACGAAGCAGTACTCCATCTCGCCGCGGGAGATCTCGAAGATGAGGGCGCCGACGTCGAGCCGCTTCGCCGCGCGGAACGCGGCGCGGGCGGAGTCGTAGCCCAGGCCGCGCAGGTTGAAAGCGGGGACGGTGAAGCCGGCGATGCGGCCCTGGGCGACGGCGTCGTAGAGCCCCTGGATCGACGCGGGCGGGGCGCCCCGTTCGACGGCGGCCGTCCGGATCACCCGCCGAGCGGCGTCGCGCTCCGCGGGGTCGATCGAGAAAACGGCGATCCGGACCAGCGTGTCGATGCCGGAAGGGGTCTCGGCGAGCGCCGGAAGCGCCCGCGCCATTTATTCGCCGTCCTCTGCCGCCGACGCCGTCTGCTTTTTCTTTTTCTTCGCGTCGGCGTCGTTGCGGACCATGCGGTCCTCGAGGCGCGCCAGCAGCGGCGGGAAGGGCGTGTTGGTCATCTGGTCGTGCGGGAAGCGGTGGGGCTCGAACGGCCCGTGGCGCCGCATGTACTCCACGATCTCGATCGCCTTGCGGCGGACGTTGTCGAACGCGGGGTCGTCGAACAGGTCGACGGGTCCGACGAACTCGCCGTTCGCGAGCTGGAAGCCGGCGGCGGTGACGCGCGGCGGACCGTCGTAGCGGACCGACCGGGCGTCCTTGAACGCGACGGGCATCATGGGGCCCTGGTAGGTCGACCGCATCCAGCCGCTCACCAGATGGGGGAACGCGAACGCTTCGGTCGCCTCGCCGATGGTCGGCAGGCCGTTCTGGCACCGCACGATCAGCACGGGGTCGTCCGTGCCGGCCGTGTGGCCGATGCCCAGCGGCCGCGGCCACGAGGTGATCGCGGCCACCATGCCGTCGACGCGCCGGATCACCTTGTTGACGACGAACCGGCCGCGCGAGCCCAGGAACATGATCAGGTCGTACAGGTCGCCGGGGCACTGAAGCGTCAGGGTCTTGTTCTCGACGATGTCGAGGATCTCGAACGCGAACCCTTCGTGCATCGAAGGGTCGATGACGAGGCCCGCGGTGTTGAACGGGTCGGCGAACATCTTGTAGAGCGGTAGGTTCCACGCGCCGAGCTCGCACTTGTCGGCGAGGAAGATGATGAAGCTTTCGCACGGCCGCTCGCGGAACGCGATCTCGGCGACGCCGGGCCCGAGGCCGCGCAGGGTGCCGTTGAAGCTCTCGGAGAAGAGGTCCTGCGCCGGGTTGTAGAGGTGGAGCTTCTCGGCGACTTCCGCGCACGCGGTGAAGGTCTCCCAGGCGAGCTTGTGGACGTCCTTGCTCTCGACGCCCTTCTCGTGGGTCATCATGAGGGCCAGATCGTCGCCGCACCGGGCGGTCCAGGAGTCGACGAGCAGCCCTTTGGAAGTGGCCTTGGACAGGCTTTCGCGCGCCTTCTCGAGCACGTCTTCGTGCGTGTCGGCATTGCCGACGTAGCCGCCGACGTTCGCCTTGATCACCGACAGCGTGATTTTTTCCACGGTGAGCTGGCCCTCACTCTTGCGCTGAGGCCGATTATCCGGCGATCCGGGGAGGCGAGTCAATTGAAAACATCCTCCGATGGGACCGATTGCGAAATTGCATGGGAGCCGATAAGATACGCGGCCCGTGGACTACGACCTGCTGGTGTTCGACCTGGACGGGACGCTCTGCGACAGCGCGCCCGACATCTCCGCCTCGCTGCGGCGCACCCTGGAGCGAATGGGCCGCGCGCCGATCTCGCACGAGACGGTCGTCGCGGCCATCGGCAGCGGCGTGCGCAAGCTGATCGAACGGACGACCACGCCGCCGATCGATCCCGTCATGGAGGCGTTCCTGAAGGAGTACTCCGAGCACCTGCTCGACCAGACGAAGCTCTACGCGGGCGTCGCCGAGACGCTCGCGGCGCTTCCGATTCGCAAGATCGTGCTGTCGAACAAGCCGGAGGCGATGTCGAAGAAGGTCGTGGCGGGGCTCGGCATCGCGCGCCACTTCGACGCGGTCTACGGCGGCGATTCGTTCCCCGAGCGGAAGCCCGACCCGGCCTGCTTCCGGCGGGCGATCAACGGAGCGGCGCGGCCGCTCATGATCGGCGACAGCGGCACCGACGTCCAGACGGCCCGCAACAGCGGCGCTGCGGTGGTGGCGGTGACCTACGGGTACTTCAAGCCCGGCGAGCTCGACGCGGCCGACTTCCGCATCGACCGCTTCGATCAGCTCCTGGGCCTTCTCCGGTAGATCGTCTCCTCGACGAGGATCGCGGCAAGCGTCGCCGCTCCCGCCAGCCAGTACGGCATCCGCAGGTCGAACCGGTCCGCGAGCATGCCTCCCGCGAGCGGCACCAGGAACGAGCCCGTTCCGAGGACCGCCTCGTGGAGGCCCGCGTACTTCCCGTGGTCCGCCGGCCCGTGGAGGCTGTAGTAGATGCTCGACGCGTTGGCGAAGCCGAGGCCGACGCCGACCATCGCCGCGGCGCCGAGGAGGGCGGCCTGGCCGTGGAGGACCGTCACCCCGACGGCGGCCGCGCCGCACAGCAGCTGGGCGCCGTAGAGCAGACTGCGCCGGTAGGTCCACGCGGCGCCGCGCTGGAGGACGACGAACAGCAGCGTCTGGGTGCCGTACAACACGCCCAGGAAGATGCCGAAGTAGAGCTTCCGCCGCTCCTCATCCGCGACCAGCGGCTCCAGGTACTTGATGAACTGGCTCTGGAAGACGCCGCCGATGCCGAAGGCCAGGAAGTTCGCGACGTAGCCGATCGTGCGGAACGCCCCGCGATCGGGGGTGCCCTCCTCGTGCGGCCCGTCCCACCGGACGATCTTGTCGCCGGGGTAGAGCAGGAGGACGGGCACGGCCGATGCCGCCGCGATCCAGAGCGCGACGGGGTTGCCGTACTTCGCCACGATCACGCCGGCCACGGCGAAGCCGATGGCCTTGCCGATCGACCACGACACGTTGAACCATCCGATGACCTTCTCGACCCGCGACGGGCCGGCCTCCGCCCCGAGCGCTCCCTGGACGCTGGGCCAGAAGACGCTCCCCGCGATCCCGAGCAGGGGGACCACGAGGTAGAGCTGCCCCAGCGAGCGGACGCCGACGGTGAGCGCGCACGCGGCGAACGCTCCCACGCACGCCAGCCGCGCCAGGAGCGCGCGCGAGACGCGGTCCGACAGCCGCCCGATGAACAGGCTGTTCAGGACGTAGAAGACGGTCGACGCCGTCTGGAGGAGGGCGAGCTCGGTCGACGTGGCCTTGAGCGCGACGGCGCGGACGGGCACGACGAACCAGAAGACGAAGACGAGCCAGTTGAAGAGGAATCCCGCGAGGCAGTATCGCCAGAGGCGCATGGGGGATGGATTCTAGGACCGCCCCCAAGTCCGGGCAATAGATTGGGACGGCCATTTAGATGTGTCCCGCCGGCTTGGCCGCATACTCAAACACGTAGTCGAAGAGCGTGTGGAGGCGGCCCAGGGTCTCGTGGTCCTCGATGTAAATGCCGAGCTCGAAGTTGTAGTGGAGGCTGGTGTCGGTGAAGTTGGCGCTGCCGAGGTACGCCATGGCGTCGTCGGCGAGGATCATCTTGGCGTGGAGCTGGTACATCTGCGATTTGCCCTGCTTCTCGCAGAGGTAGCGGACCGCCAGCGGGCGGGTCGTCGCGAACCGTTCGAGCACCGGGCTCGACTTCATCTTGGAGTCGCGGAGCGTGGTGACGACCTGGATGGGGACTCGGGCGGCCTGGGCCATGCCGGTGAACGAGTTGTCCACGTAGGGCGAGAAGATCTTGAGCGACTTCCTGGCCGATTCGAGGAGGCGGCGGAAGACGAGGTCGGTCGTCAGGACGCCCGGCAGGCGCGTCTCGACCGGCCCGCGGATGAGGGAGGGGAGGGAGAGGACGAGGTCCATGGGACGGCGATCGCCGGGCGCGTCCTCGGACCCGGCGGGGGAGTCGGCCCCGAACACGCGATCGAGCAGCCGATGCAGCATGAAGATCTCCTTTCTGGGCAGAATGTCTCTGCGGTTGGAAACGGAAGGACTTTAAAGCGGAACGGGCCGCCCCCGAAGGAGCGGCCCGGCGCGGTAGCTCAGACCGACATGACTCGAGTACAACCTACCACGACGAGTTCGCCCGATCAAGGCAGGGGGCCCTGGATGGGAGTCGACCCACATCTGCCGAGGAGTCATGTCGGCGCTCTATCCATTGAGCTACCAGGGCACCTGCCGAAAGTTTTCAAAGAGCTTTAGAGCGAAGAGCAAGCGACGTGCCATCGTGAAGCTGCGAAATTTGAACGCAAATCGAGGTGACGGGCGGGTCGCGTTACTTTACGTAACGTGGGGTAACGCGAGCCGTGATTGCAACGGGGAAGCGGGGCGGCTAGAATGCCGCTCCTCATGAAAACGCTGCTGATCGCCGTCTCGATCCTGCTCCTGCCGAAGCAGGACCCGATCGCCACCGAGGCGATGAGGGGCTACAAGCATCCCTGGGCGGACTTCGGCGACGCGTCGTCGGTCACGATGCGGGAAACGATGCGTCGTCCCGACATCGACGCGTCGGGCAAGCTCGTCTACAAGGACGTGACGACCGACGTGACCTGGACGGTGGTCGCGGCGGTGGGCGAGAAAACGACCTTCAAGATCGAAGGGGGCGGGCAGGAGTCGCTCCTGCCGTTCTTCATCACGCCTCCGAGCTGGGCCCGCGGGGTCGGCGAGCGGAAGGGGACCGAGGAGATCACGGTCGGCGGCGTGAAGCGGACCTGCCAGGTCACGCTGATCGCGCTCGACGTCAACAAGGACGCCGGCCAGATCACCACGATCAGCAAGTGCCCGGACGTCCCGTACTGGGCGGTCCGCCGCCGGGTGGAGACGCTGATGCAGGGGAAGCCGAACACCTTCGAGGAGGAGCTCGTCCTGGAGGTGGATCAGAAGGTGAAGATCGGCGACCGCGAGCTCGCCTGCGTCCTGGTGCAGGTCACGGTCGACGCCGTCGGCGGCGTCAAGACGGTCCGCAAGGAGTGGCGTTCCGACGAAATTCCCGGCGGGGTGGCGAAGCGCGAGGCGCGGCAGTACCTCAACGGGAAGGAGCTCGATTCGGCATTCTCCCAAATGGAAGTTGTCAGGTACCGGGCGAAAAGGTAGACTTCTCGACTTATCGGGCCGTAGCGCAGCCTGGCTTAGCGCGCTTGCTTGGGGTGCAAGAGGTCGCGAGTTCAAATCTCGCCGGCCCGACCATCCTTCGCTCCGACCCTTTGGGGGTTGGTCGGAGCTTCGGATGGCAAGCCATCTGGAGTCATTGCTGGAACCCCCGCTCCTGCAAGAGGAGCGAAGGATGGCCCTCCGTAGCTCGGAACTACCCCCAAAGGGTTTCGAGCGGAGGAGGGCCTGATGAAACACGTCTATCTGCTCGAAAGTATCCGCTTCCCTCGTCGGCGCTACAAGGGGTTGACCGACGATGTGGCAACCCGTTTGAAGCGGCACAACGATGGCGAAGTTCCGTCCACCAGACCTTATCGACCGTGGCGCCTGGTGGTCAGCCTGCGTTTCGAGGATGACACCAAGGCCGCCGCATTTGAGCAGTACTTGAAGTCCGGATCCGGCCACGCCTTCGCCGAGCGCCACTTCTGGTGAAGGAGCTCACCGCACAGGAATAACCGTAGATCCGTTGGCGCTCGTGCGGCTTCGGCCCGAGACGTCCGAGACGATGACGCGGCCGAGGATTGTCTGATTCGCTCCCAGGTTCGTGAAAAGCCACAGGTTGTCCCCAGGAGGAGTCGTGCCCGTTAGCGAGTACGTGGTCCCGTCTGCGTCGAGAGAAGGCGTGACGAAGTCATTGGACAGATAGACCCGGCTCGACGAGTAGGCGGAGAGCTTCGCCGATTGCAGGCTTCCGGTGCCCTGGTCTAGGATCGTCCTTGATTCGGCAGAGCCTGGCAAGTCTGTCAAACTAAGCTTGGGTCACTTGCCGGTCTGGGGCTCCGCCTTCCGGATCACGCAGACCTTGATGTGGTTTTTCCCGACCACCGCGGGTTCGCCGGCTTTCGGGAACGCGATCTCGGATCCGTAGTCCCAGACGAAGAGCAGGGGCGCTGAGGTCGTCGAGGCGGCCGCCGCGACCCGGGTGATCTCGGTCTTTCCCTCTTTCGTCGCTTCCATGGAGTGGCCGCGCTTCTCGAACGAGGCGACCAGGATCGCCGCGATATCGTCCTTCTTCTCCCCGATGGCCGCCGCCATGGCCTTGCCCGCGGACTCCAGGATCATCTCGTTGGTCAGGGCGGATTCCTCCAGGGCGAAGTCGACTGTGAAGTTTCCCGCCAGCAGGATCGCCGTGAGCGCCCTTTCCCGCAGGTCGCCCTGGAAGAAGTGGGCGTCTGCCGTGGAGCCGGGGCCGAACAGCGGGGCCTCCTTGCCCAGCGCGTTCTGGAATGCGTCCAGGATCTCCTTGGGTTTGGCGACGCCGGCATGCGATCCCAATAGAAGGACCAGGCGTCCCTTGCCTGCGGCCTGCAGGTAAGGGACCTTCAACCCTTCCGCCAGGGTCTTCAAGGCATCGCCTTCCATCCCCTTCTCGATCTTCGCGTGGGCCACGGTGGATTGAACGCCGCCCAGGGCCATCAATCCGACGGTGCCGCCCTTTCCCCCCGTTCCGTTCAGCGGACCGGTCTGGTGGCCGCAAATCAGCTTCTTGTCGAAGCTTTCCGCCACGCCGTCCAGGATCTGCCGGCGTTCCTCGTCGGACTTGAAGGCCCACTTGAACTGGAAGACCAGCACCAGGTCCGGTTGACGGCCGCGGCAGGCCTCCTTGAGTTTCTTCCCGGCCTCCTTGCCCGCGACGTCGGGCTTTCCCGACACCGCAACCGTTTCAGACCAGACCTGGGTCTCCCACGACGACGGCGACATCAGGGCCAGCGCCGCCCATGCGATGTTCATCGTGATCATTCATCCTCCGCAGGACACGACTCGTCCTCCAGGAGTCAGTTCGGAGGTCCGGCGGCTGCGGGTAGAAGAATCGTCGCACAATCTCGCGGATGATGATCGAAAGAGCAGGGCTAGAGCCATCGGCGCACCTGCCGCTTGTAGGCGACGAAGGCCGCTCCGAAGCGGGCCTCGAGCGCCCGTTCCTCGGGGAGGATCTGGAAGCGGGTCATGTAGAGCACGAAGACCGGCACCAGGAGGGCGGCGAGGGCATTCGAGAGGAACACGGCCAGCGCGAGCAGGATCAGCAGCATCCCCAGATACATCGGGTTTCGAGTCCGGCGGTAGATGCCGAAGATCACCAGCGTCGAGGCGGACTCGGGCGACATCGGGTTCACGGTGGTCCGGACGCGCCGGAACGCCACGATCCCCAGGACGGCGACGACCGCTCCCGCGGCGACCAGCCCGGCGGCAACGGTCGCCCGGCCCGGAATCGGGGAGGTCAGGCCGGGAAGGCGCCAGGCGGCCAGGCCCATCAGACCGGCGATCAGCAGGCCCACCGCGACCGGCGGGATCTTCAGCTCAAGTCCGTCGAGCCGGCTCACTCCTTGGGATACTCGTCGTGCCGGCGCCACCAGACGCCGCTCTCGTTGCGGCCCTTGGGAGCGCGGTCGAGCCAGGGGTACATGCCCCACAGCGCGTCCACCCCGCGCGAGTAGGCGGAATAGGTGTGGTAGACGACGCCGTCCTCGAGCGTGAACGCGCTCAAGCCCGGCCGTTCGCGCGTGTACGTGGCCACGTCGGTGCCGGTCATCGCCGCGAACGAGGCCGTGTCCTTGTCGCCCGGCGGCTTGAACGGCGGCTCCCGCCGAAAGTTGTAGTCGATCCGCCCCTCGCGCTGCTCCTGCTCGGTGAACCGGACGTTGAAGTCCGGATTGAAGGTGCTGCCGCGCGAGGACGCCCACGGGAACGTCCAGCCCATCCGGCGCTGGAAGGCCTGCAGCTTCTCCAGCGGCGCGCTCGACACCGCCCACAGCATCACGTCGTGATGGGACAGGTGGACGGTGATGCCGTTGAAGCCGTCCGCGATCGACGAACAGGACGGGCAGCCGGCCGTGTAGTCGGGCCCGAACATGAAGTGATAGACCAGAAGCTGCGATCGTCCGCGAAACAGATCCTTCAGCGAGGCGGGTCCGCGGTCGGTGTCGAATCGATATTCCTTCTCGATCCGGACCCACGGCAGCTCCTGCCGCCGCCGGGCCAGGTCGTCGCTCCGGTGCGTCAGGTCCTTCTCTTCCTGGAGCAGCGCGAGGCGGGCGGCCATCCATTCCTCGCGAGTTCCGGTCTTGTGCGTCGTCATCGTCGTTTCCCTCCGCTCCCAGGGTAGGAGAGGCGGCGGGCGCGGGCCAACGGAAAATCGCAGCGCCCGGCAACGCCGAAATAGCGTGGCGCTCGCCGGCGAGGCTGGATAAACTGGGCGGAGGGAATTGGGGATCACCGCGGGACCTGGAAAGGAAGGCTGAGATGGTCTTCCAGACGCGTTGCATCTGCGGCAACGCGGCGTCGATGGATGTCCGCTCGATCGGGCGGCCGATGACCTGCGCCGCCTGCCGCGAGCGCTTTGTCGTCGTCTGGGGCATCGACCCCAAGACGAAGAGCGCCGTCACGATCACCTTCGAGTCCTCGCCGGAATCTCCGCGCGGGTTCGACCTGCCGGCCGGGATGTTCGAGCTCGCCTGCCCGTGCGGCCAGAAGATCTTCGCCCGTCCGCGTCAGGCGGGGAAGCGCCTGCAGTGCCCCGTCTGCTCGTTCTGGCTGAAGCTCGAACACGGCAAGGATCCCCAGACGCTCGAGACCCGGATCCGCGTGGTCAAGTCGCGGCTCAACCAGCTGCCCGCGCTGCCGCCGCCGCGGGTCGAGATCCCGCCCGTGGTGTGCCCCTGCGGAGAACTTCTCCGCGTGGAGTCCACGGACTCCGGCGGCCAGGCCGAGTGCCCCGCGTGCGGAAAGCACATCCGGATCGAGATGAATCAGGATTCGGTGACCTCGTGCTTCGTCGTCGATCCCAAAGCCGCCGGCGAGACGCCGCCCGTCGAGAAGCGGGGCCTCGACGAGGAACTGAGCCTCGATGACTTCCGCTAAGAAGGGCATGAAGGCGTACCCCAGCTTCGACGCCTTTCTCGACGACCAGCCCCGCCCGAACCAGGCCGTGATCCGCGCGCTTCGCAAATTCGTCCGGCGCTCGTCGCCCGACCTCGCCGAGACCGTCAAGTGGGGCGGGGGCTGCTGGGTGAAGGGAAAGAAACCCGTCGTCTTCGCCCACTCCGCGCCCGACCACGTCCAGTTCGGCTTCTTCATCGGGTCGGCGCTGAAGGATCCGAAGAACCTCCTCCAGGGCTCGGGCGCGTACGTCCGGCACATCAAGCTGTTCAAGCCCTCCGACCTCGACGCGCGGGCGTTCGCGCCGCTGCTCCGCCAGGCGGTGAAGACGCCGTACGCCCACTACGACTAGGCCATTTTTTGTCACCCATCGCCCGTTCCACGGCAAAATAGGAATAGAACCTGGAGGGCGAGCGACGATGATCCGAGCGGCCACGGCAGTTCTGGCGGTGCTCCTGCAGCAGGACGCGACGCCCGATCCCGTCCTCCAGGCGAAGATCGACGACGCCATCCGCAAGGGCGTGGCCTACCTGAAGACGGCGGAGTCCGTCGTCGCGTGGCAGGAGTTCGGCGGCAACTCCGACGAGCTGATCCTCTGGACCTTCGTCCACGCCGACGTGTCGACGAAGGATCCGGTGTTCCAGATGCTCCTCCAGCGCATGCTCTCGGCCAATCTGACCCGCACCTACAAGGTCGCGCTCCAGGCGATGATCCTGGAGGAGATCGACCGCGTCGCCCATCAGCCGAGGATCTGGCAGTGCGCCCAGTTCCTGATCGACAACCAGTGCGCCAACGGCCAGTGGAGCTACGGGGAGGAGACGGCCGCCGCCCAGAATCCTCCGCCGCCGACGAAGGCGGACGTCGCCTCGGCCCCGGCGAGCGGCGTGCGCGACTTCAGCACGCCCGCCGGCGGGAAGAAGCAGAAACCGAAGGTCGTGCGGAAGATCCCGGTCCAGAGGACCAAGACCGGACCCGCGACCGGCGACAACTCGAACTCGCAGTACGCGGCGCTCGGCCTGCGCGCGTGCCAAGATGCGGGGATCAAGTTCCCCCGGGAAGCCCTGGCCCTGTCCCGCAAGTGGTGGCTGGACTGCCAGCACGGGGGCGACAAGGACAAGAAGGTCGCGACGGGGAAGATCACGGCCGATCCGCGCGGCTGGTGCTACGACGTGAAGGACGGCCATCCCGCGTACGGATCGATGACCGCCGGCGCCGTCGCCAGCGTGGCGATCTTCGACTACCTCCTGGACATCGACTGGAAGAAGGACCCGTCGGTTGCGTCGGGCCTGGCGTGGCTGACGACCCACTACTCGGTCACCGAGAACGTCGGCCCGCCGCAGGAGCGCCCGGCGGGGACGGCGGAGTTCTTCTATTACTACCTCTATGCGCTGGAGCGCGCCGGGATCCTGGCCGGCACCGAGACCCTCGGGGCTCACAAGTGGTACCTCGAAGGCGCCAAGGTCCTGGTCGAGTCGCAGGCCGCCGACGGCTCGTGGCAGCACGCCGGCGACTGGAACAAGCCCTCCTGGAACACCTGCTTCGCCATCCTGTTCCTGAAACGGGCCACGCGGCCGCTGGTCGCCAGCGTCGACCGGTAATCCGTCGGCGCGTCATTTTTCCGATCGAGTTTTTCGGCTTCGGACGCACTCCCCGGGTGAAAGGAGATTCACCCATGAAGCGTCTGATCGCCGCCGCCTTCCTGATCGCCTGCGCCGTCGGCTGCTCCACCAAGCCCTGCGTCGACGGGGAACGAACGACCATGGGCTACTTCAGCACCACGACGACGACCTCCTACGACCCGTGCAAGCAGAAGTGCTGCGAGCCGGGGTGGAGTCGCGGGTGCGCCTGCAGCAAGCGGTGTCCCTGCTGGGAGCGCCACCCGAACCCGTCTCGACTGTCACCCTGACAGTTTCCAGTCCCGTCTCCCTAGGGAGAGAAATTGGCACGCGATTTGCAAAAGGCCAATTGTTGAGTTGAGTTCGGACACCTGTAGCTTCAAGCCGGAGAGTCGCTGCGATGGCGATCACCGACTTCCATCTACTTCTGCTCGAAGGCGATCCCGGGCGCCGGGAGTCGATGCTCCAGGCAGCCAGGGAGGCGGGGCTGGCGCGCGTGCACGCCCTTTCGGATGTTGCGGAAGCCCGGAACTTTCTCGACGAGCGGATCCCCTCCCTCCTCCTGTTCGATCTGGACGCGCCGTCCGGATTGGAGATCCTGTCCGTGGTGAAGCGCCGGCCGGAACTTCGTCGGATCGTGACGGTCGGCCTCTTTGATCGCCGGGACGGCGAGGCCTTGGGCGCGGCTTACGACTTGCACATCAACTCCTGCCTCGTCCGTCCCAACGGGTCCGAGGAACAGGTCGGGCTCTTCCGGTCCCTGCGACAGTACTGGGAAGGCATGAACCAGACGTCGGGGTTCTGAACCGCGCTCCACGGCGGATCGGCCCGGGGTATCATTGCGCTGCATGTCCCACGAGCTGCTGATCTCCCGGATGCGGCTGCACCGGGGACCGGAGGTGCGGTCGCTCGACGAATTCTTCGCCCACTCCGGTGAGGAAGTCTTCAACCGGATGAACGACGTGGCGCGGCAGAGCCCGCAGGTCGTCGACGACGCGGCGGTCGAGTGGGCCGTCGGCAGGATCGGCGATTCGCCCGGCTCGGTCTTCGCCCTCCTCCTGAACATCGCGTGGAAGGACGAGGAGCGCCGCGAGAGGATGATCGCGCGATACCGGAGCCTGATGGAGGCCCATCCGAAGCCGGCGCTGGCGTGCGCGGGCTACAACCTCCACGAGTTCCACCCCCTGCTCGACGCGCAGTGGCTGGCCGATGCTGACCGGCTGTTCGACCACGATCCCGACGGCGCCTGGGGCATATTCGAGTCGGCCGCGATGTACGAGCAGGAGTTCATCACGCCGGCCCTGATCGAGGCCTTCGAGCGGCGGCGCGCCGCGATGCCGCGCGACTATTTCGTCTCCCTGCTCTCCCTCGCCCCGCGACGGCCGGAACTGCTGGCCCGCGTCCTGAAGGCGTTCCCGGACCATCCGGCAGAGGCGGTCGACGGGACGTCCTTCGCCGCCCGGAGCGAAGCGGAGCTTCAGACTCCCGAGCTCGTGGCCGCGATGCTCCGCCACTTCGACGCCAACGCCGAAAAGGGGTGGGAGTTCTTCGACGGCGCCGTCCGCACGCGCGTGGAACTCTTCGACGACGCCCTCCTGGACGCGTTGACCGCACGGACGCAAGCGGGACCGGGGAAGCTCTTCGAGATCCTCCGCCACCTGATCGGAGCCGCACCCGACCGGACGACGCCGCTGATGGACCGGTACGTGGCGCTCGTGCGGCGCCATCCCGAGAAGGGCATCAACAGCGTCCGCTACTCGTTCCAACAGGACGACGTCCGGCTGATCCGTCCCGACCTGATGAAGGCGATCTGCGCCGGATTCGCCCACGCCGCTTACCCCGCCTACGACTTCCTCGGGCACGTCGCCAAGGAGCGCCCGGAGCTTCTCGGCCCGCCCGAGGTGGAGGCGGCGCTGGCGAACATCGAGCACGCCACGAACTACGCGTTCGGATTCTTCAATAGGCTCCTCAAGCTGCGCCCCGAATTCACCCGCGAGTGCACGCTGGCACTCTTCGAGGCCCTCGCCCGCGAGCCGGTCCACCGCGCGTTCGTGCGCGACGAGGAGATCCAGCAGCTGATCGCGATCTCGGAGGCAGCCTCCTTCAAGACCGGCCTCGAGGTCGCTCTCCGGGAACCGCCTCGGGTCGGATCTCGCCGCGCCCGGGCCCTGATGGCGATCATGTTCCGTCAGAAGCTGCGCGCCCGTCGCCACGTCCTGTTCGAAGCGCTCCGGTACGCGGGGCGAATCGTGCTCTGGCGGAAGGAGCCCGCGGAGAAGTTCTCGCCCGTCTGGGACTTCGTGATGTTCATCATCGACAACTCTGGTGAGGACGCGGTCTCGACCGCCGCCGCCGAGCGGTTCCTCGAGGGCGCGTTCCAGCTCCACTACCTGTGCTCCACCGCCGCGGAGCACGAGGCGTTCCTGCGCCATCTCGACACGGGCCATCCGCCGTCGCAGCCGTTTCCACCGGGCACGGAGTTCCTGGAGTCCGACGCCGACCTGGCCCACCTGTACCGGCTGGTGCTGGAGCTGGGGCGGCGGTTCGGGACCGCGCCGAAGATCGGGCCGCTGTCGGCGTTCGCGGGCCGGCGGGAGGCCGCCGAGAACGAGCTGCGCGTCCTCCGCGAGCAGGCGGCCTCCGCGGACGGGCCGCGCCGGAAAAAGCTCGAGGAACGGCAGCGATCGCTGGAGCGGCAGATCGCCTGCTGGACGGATCCGGTCTACGCCCGCGCGTTCCTCCAGGCGGAGGACGAGGCGATGCTCTCCGACGATGCGCGTACGCTGCTGAAGCGGGAGAAGAAGGATCTCGCCAAGCAGCTGCGGGACACGCTCCGCGCCGAGGCGATCCGGATCGCGGTCGCCGCCGTCGACCGCTCGCGGATGGATCTCTACCGCCACCGGCTGAAGGAGGCCCTGGGCCGGGAGGTCGAGCTGGAGGAGGTCGAGCCGAAGATCCTCCCGGCGTTCCTGTGGTTCCAGGCGATCGGCGGTCTCCGGAACAATACGAAGTACCTGCGGCGGCTGATTGAGGACCGGATCGCGAAGCGGCCGCACGACTGGTTGCGGACGGAGCCCGAGGTCCTGCGCTGGGCGGAGTCGGTGAAGAAGGGCCAGCCGGAGGTCGTCCTCGACCGATGGCGTGCGCCGTTCTCGAAGGAGTTCCAGTACCGGCCCAAGGACGCGCTGGCCGAGAAGCGGCGGCGGATCAAGGCGGACCTGGCCCAGGCGCGGACGCTGCTGGAAAAGGCGGGGGCGAAGGGGATCGGCTCGGAGTCCACCGACGAGCTCGCCGCGAAGCTCGCCGAACTGAAGGCGCCACCGCCGCCGGAAGAGCCCAAGGAGGGGGAAGCGAAGAAGCCCCCGCCGCCCGCCGCCGATCCCGCGGTGATCGCCGAGATCGAGATGAACCTCGAGCGCGTCCGGCTGTCGGAGGCGACGCCCGACTCCGACTTCGAGGGCCGCATCCTGCTCACCGTCGAGACCGACCCTTTCGAGATCCTCTTCATGGGCGAGTACGGATTCGCGTCCTGCCTCTCGCTCCGCGGCTCGAACGCCTGGAGCGCCGTCTCGAACGCGATCGACATCGACAAGGTCATCCTCTGGGCCAAGGAGCCGGGCGGGAACGTGGTGGGCCGGCGGCTCCTCGCGCTGACGCCGGGCGGGATCCTGGTCTTCCGGACCTACACCAACCGCCACGGCCTCGCGCTCGACCGGGTGTTCGACGAGTTCGTCGACGAGTACGCCGCCCACTGCGGGACCAAGGTCACCCACGGCGGCCACGCCGGCCCGCTTCTCAGCGACCGCTGGTACGACGACGGCTCAATCTGAAAATCCCAAATCCCAAACCCCAAAGGAGAAGGGTCCCCCTGTCGTCCCCCAGGGGGGACAGGAGGGGTGAACTCCTATGTTGGGATTTGGGTTTTGGGATTTCGTCCTAGGAGATGGCGATCTTGCTGCGGCGCATGCCGGCGACGAGGAGGCCGATCAGGGCGGCGACCGCCGAGGAGGAGACGACGCGGCCGGTGCGGTAATAGTCGGGTTCGTATCGGAGCGTGACGTACCAGTCCCCCGCGGGGATGTCCACGTTCAGCAGCGCGTGGGAGCCGGAGCGGACCGGCACCTGCTGGCGTTGCGAGTACGCCTTCCAGCCCGGCATCCACGACTCGCTGACGACGAGCGTCATCGGCTGGTAGGACCGGCCGGCCACTTCAATGGAGTTCGCGGCGCGCTTGATCTTGAGCGGCGGGCCGTTGTCCATCTCGATCGGCGCCATGTAGGCGCCCCGCTTCGGCTGGAGCGCCTCGTAGAGGATGCGCCCGTCGCGGCGCGCGATCTCCTTCCACCGGTTGTTCGGCGGTTGGGCCGTGGAGACCAGCCAGCGGACGTTCAGGTCCTCGAGGGATTCCGCCGCGATCTTGAGGCAGGCGAGCCGCGGGTAGTCGTAGCCGTTCAGCAGCCGGAAGCCGAACCCGGCCGGCGTCGGGTCGGACGTGGTCAGGTCGTAGAGCCGGAACGCGGACCGTTCGGGGCCGATGTGGGCGGCGTACCACGGCGGGGCGATCTCGTGGTCCGGGCTCCACGTCCGGATCGCCCGCGAGTCCAGGAGGCAGAGGTCGGCCGAGGTGACCAGTACGGCCGCGACGATGGCCCAGGGATGGGCGCGGGTCCGGGTGACGATCGCGGCGGTGACCGCCAGGGCGCCGAGCGCGATCGCGGGGGGGCCGGCGTCCCGGGTCCGCCAATAGAGGAGCCCGATCGCCACGAGGGCGATCGCGGCCAGGACGGCCAGGATGAGGCCCACGGTGCGGGGTTGATAACGGCCGCGCGCGAGCCCGTCCCATCCCACGGCCGCGAGGCCGGCGATCGAGAGCGCGACGACCCAGAGGGAGCAGACGGGCGTCCGCGGGAAGAACAGCGGCGGCACGAGGGCGGCGATCGCGGAGATCGCGAAGAAGAGGACCGGGCCGCGGCGGAACGACTGGAAGGGCAGGACGGCGACGATGGTGGGGAGGATGCCGACGTAGACGATCCGCCAGTCGCCCGCGACGTCGGCGCGCGGGAACGGCGCCCCGGCGGCTTCGCGCACCTCGAGGGCGGGGACGAGCGACGCGAACGCGAGCGCGGCGCCCAGGCCGAAGGCCGCGGCGATGGCCACGAGGTGCGACTTCTTCCACGTCCGCTTCCGACGTCCGGCATCGACCGCCGTCCAGAGGATCAGGCCCGGACCGAGGAGGAAGAGGAACAGAAAATCCTGAGGGCTGCCTCCGAGCAGCACCGCGCCGACCGCGACGGCGAGCATGACCAGGCGGACCATCGACACGCGCTTCACCAGCCGGAGGATCAGCAGCAGCACCCACGGTGCCATCGCCGCGGTCACGTAGTGGTCGAGCGAGCCCGCCGCCATGTGGACGGCCACCGAGAAGGAGACGCCGTACGCGACGGCGCCCAGCACGGCGGCGCTCCGGCGCAGCTCGAAGTAGCGGCTCAGGCGGTACATGCCGATCGCCGCCACGAGCATGTGGAAGACGAAGAGGAGTCCGAACGCCCGCTCGGGCGCCATCACCAGCATCAGGAGATTCGGAGGGTAGTGGAGGCTGCCGTGGAGATCGCCGAGGAAGGGCGTGCCGGCGAACTGGCGGCCGTTCCACCGGGGCCATTCGCCGTCCTTTGCCGACATCTCCTGCGCGTAGAGGGCGCGGGTCCGGAGGAACGACTGGAAGTCCCGCCCGTGGAGGCTGCGCGACGTGAAGAGGAAGGGGGCGGACACGACGACGATGGGGAGCAGCAGGGCGACGGCTTCACCCAGCCACGGGCGCCGCATCATCTTCATCGAGACTGGCCAGTATATGAAAACGGGCGCCGGAGGTCTCGCCTCCGGCGCCCGTGTTGAATCCGCGAAGGGGGCCTAGTGGCCCATTTCCTTGAGGATCGCCTTGAAGGCGTCCACGGAGATCTTGGTGCACTCCAGGGAGGACTTGCCGTCCGGATACTCCTCCTGCTCGAGGGTGAACCACTCGGTGCCGCCGACCTCGTAGCAGGCGGTGACGTAGCCCTTCCAGTCGAAGTTGTCCTCGCCTACGAACGGCTTCTTGCCCGAGGCCTTCGGGGGACGGTTCTTGATGTGGGTCGTCTTGATCCGGCCCGCCCACTTCTTGACGACCGCGGTGGGATCGGCGCCGGCCCACATCGTGTGGCCCATGTCCTGCTGCAGGACGACGTCCTTGTTCGTCCGCTCGCCGAACAGGTCCCAGTAGGTCTTGTCGCCGTCCTTCTTCCGGAACTCCGCGTCGTGGTTGTGGTAGCCGGTGAGCAGCCCTTCCGGCTTGAGCGCCTCGGCGGTCTTGTTCATGAACTCGGCGAATTCCTTGCTCTTCTCCGGGTCGGTGAACCGGCCGTCGCCGGGGACGATGAGCAGCTTGCAGCCGATCGTCTTGTAGAAGTCGACGGTCTGCTTGAGCTTGTCCCCGACAAAGGACGCGGCGCCGATGTGGGTGCCGGCCGCCTTCAGGCCCAGGTCGTCGAGGATCTTCCGGAGCGTCGCGGCGTCCTTGCCGCCGAAGTTGCCGGCGAACTCGACGCCTTCGAAGCCCATCTCGGCGACCTTCTTGAGGGTGCCCTCGAAGTCCTTTCCGAGGACGTCGCGGACCGAGTAGAGCTGGAGACCGACCGGGATCTTCTTCTTGTCCTGGAATGCCAGCGCGCGGGGGGCCGTTACCGCGGCCGCTGCGGCCGTCGCGGTCCACTTGAGCATGTCGCGCCGCGATACGAGATTGGTCATCGTCAAAGCCTCCTTTAGGGGACGGGTCACTATAGCTGTTACAACCCCCAAGTGTTACCGTTTCTGCGACGCGGAAATGGTAACATCCAGCTGGTGGGCGCGATCAATCCCAAGGTCATCGCTGATCTCCGCGCGCTCCAGAGCGCCGGCTCGCCGGGCTTTCTCGCCGAGCTGATCGACCTCTTCCTGAAGGAGGCGGGGGGCCACGTCGCGAAGCTGCGGGAGTCGCTCGCGACGAAGGACGCCCGGACGTTCGAGCGGTCGGCCCACACGCTCAAAGGCAGCTGCGGCAATCTGGGCGCCCAGGCGATGTCCCGGATCTGCGCCGACCTCCAGACCGTGGGGCACGAGGCCAACTGGGCCCGCGCGGCCGAACTCCTCCCGACCCTCGAGGAGGAGTTCAAGGCGGTGACCCGGGAGCTCGAAGTGGAAAAAACCCGCTAGCAGGATCCCCGCAGGACCAATTCGGATTCAACACAGAGACACAGAGTCCACAGAGAAGAGATCCTCTGTGCGGAGACGCCGCACGCGGGACGGCGAAGCCGTCCCGGCCGCTTCGCGGCCCGTCCTGACGAATCCTTTCTGTCGGGATCGAGCCGATCGATTCCGACAGAAAGGATTCGCCAGGACGCGTGCGGCTCTGCTCTGTGTCTCAGTGTCTCTGTGGCTATCTTCCTTCAGGCCCCCGTCGCTTCCAGCATCCACTTCGGACGGCTGTCGAACTCGTCCGGCCGCACGTTGGCCAGCGCGTCGGCGACCGAGCAGACGCCCTGCCGCACCTTCTCCATCGCGTCCCAGAAGAGCGTGGTCATGCCCATCTTCTCGACCGCGATGCGCTTGAGCCGTTCGGCCGAGACGCCTTCCTCGTTCATCGCCGCGCGGAACGTGTCGTCGGGCGCCAGCACCTCGTGGATGCCGATGCGGCCCTTGTACCCGGAGCCGCGGCACTTGTCGCATCCGACGGGACGACAGAGCGTGAGATTCGAGGCGCCGGGGGCTCCGACGAGGCGGCGCAGCGCGTCGTCCGCGGCGTAGGCTTCCTTGCAGGACGGGCAGAGCCGACGGAGCAGGCGCTGCGCGCAGACCGCCAGCACCGACGTGCTCAGCATGTAGGGCTCCACGCCCATCTCCACGAACCGGCAGACGGTGGCGGGGGCGTCGTTCGTGTGGAGCGTGGAGAGCAGGAGATGGCCCGTGAGGGACGCTTCGATCGCGATGTCGGCGGTCTCGCGGTCGCGGATCTCGCCGACCAGGATGACATCGGGGTCCAGCCGCAGGAAGCTGCGGAGCGCGCGGGCGAACGTGAGGCCGATCTCCTTGTGGGTCTGGAGCTGGTTGATGCCCGGCAGCGTGTACTCGATCGGATCCTCGGCGGTCTGGATGTTGAGCGTCGGGTTCTTGATCTCGTTCAGGGCGGAATAGAGGGTCATCGACTTGCCGGAGCCGGTCGGCCCCACATGGAGGATCATGCCGTAGGGCGACGCGATCTTTTCGCGGTAGATCCGGAGGTTCCGCTCGGAGAATCCGAGATCGGCCAGGGGAAGGACCGACTTCTGCTTGTCCAGGATGCGCAGCACCGCCTTCTCGCCGTGGTTCATGGGCGCGGTTGCCACGCGGAGGTCGAAGTCGGCGCCCGATTTCGAGAACTGCTTGAAGACGATCCGGCCGTCCTGGGGCAGCCGTCGCTCGGAGATGTCGAGGTTGGCCATGATCTTGATCCGGGCGACCATCGGGTAGATGAGCCGCGCGGGGCGGAGCCGGTTCACGATCTTCATGTCGCCGTCGATGCGATAGCGGACCACCACTTCTTCCTCCCCGGGTTCGAGGTGGATGTCCGAAGCCCCTTGGGCGTAGCCGGCCTCGATCACGTTGTTGATCAGCTGGATCATCGGCGCGGAGGCTTCGCTTTCCTCGCGGACCGTGACGGCTTCGACGACGGGAACGTACTCCTCTTTCAGCCGCTTCTGGATCTCCACCATCGCGGCGCCGGCGTCGGGGGCCGCCGCGGTCGGCTCCAGGAGGCCGCGGATGGTCGCCGGCGGCGCAAGGACGAGCGCGGGGCTCTCGTTCCGGGCGATCCCGCTCTGGATCGCCTCCTGGACGTCCCAGTGGAAGGGATTGCTGAGGACGAACGTGGGCGCGGTCCCCTCGGGCGTCACCGGCAGGATGAGCCTCGACTTGCAGAACGGCGTCGGCAGCACGCCCATGCGGACGAACTTGGGGTCGATCTTCTCGCGGTACGGGAGGGAAAGGAACTGGGCGATCGCTTCGGCCACCGTCTTCTCGGAGATCCGGAGCGCGGCCGCCTGCGGGTAGAGGTCCCGGGCCTGGACGCGGCCCAGGGCGGCCCGCGCGTCGGGCGGCAGGTTCGCCTTCGTCGCCAGGACCTCCTTGAATCGGGTGAACTCCGCGGGGCGCAGGCGGGCGTCCCAGCGGACGGCTTCGGCCTTCGTCTCGGTCGGACGGGGTGCTCCGAGGCTCCTCCAGCGGCGGCTCGTCACCAGGTGGAGATCCACCATCTGGACGAGCGACTTCTCGTTCATCGGCTTGACGAGATAATCGGCCGCGCCCACCTGGAACGCCTTCACCTTGTCCTGGTCGGTTCCGAGCGACGTCGCGAAGATGACCGGCGTGCTGGCCGTGATCTTCAGCTCCTGGAGCTTCGCGCAGACCTCGTACCCATTCAGGTCGGGCATCGTGGCATCGAGCAGGATGACGTCGGTGGGGCGCTTCTGCGCCTCCTCGAGCGCCCGGCGTCCGCCGTCGACCGTGACGACGTTCCACCCGTGGCCCGTGAGGACGGCCTCCAGCCAGTCGCGGAGGTCGGCGTCGTCATCCACGCACAGGATCGACGGCTTCGGCGAATCGTTCACGGCTTGGCTCCTTGAAAGGATTTCGGAGAATCCTGGACCGCTGCCCGGGCGGCGGACGCGAGCCGGGCGAACTCGATGGGCTTTTCGAGATACTCCACGCGCCCGAGCTCCGGTCCGCCCATCTCCAGGGCCGACCCGGCCAGGGGCGAGATCAGGAGGACGGGCAGGTCCCGGCGCGCCGCCGACGCCCGCAGCTCGCGGATGAAGGTGACGCCGTTGCCGTCGGGCAGCATGAAGTCGAGCGTGAGGAGGGCGACGGTCGACTTCTGAAGCTGACGGCGCGCTTCGGCGAGGGTCTCTGCCACGATCGTCCGGAATCCCTCGCGCTCGAGGACCTTGCAGATGATGGCGGCCACCTGCGGTTCGTCGTCGCAGACGAGGGCGAGCGGCCCGGCGGTCGCCGCGGGAGCGGGCGCCGCCTTCTCGGGAAGGTCGACGAAGAAGGTCGTCCCCTTGCCGACCTCGCTCACGAAGGACAGCATTCCGTTGTGCTTTTCGACGATCGCCTTGGAGATGCTCAGGCCGAGGCCCGTGCCGCCCTGGGCGCGGCGGTCGGACGAGTCGGCCTGGGAGAACTTCTGGAACATGCGGTCGCGGAACTCGGCCGGGATGCCGGGGCCGCGGTCGGTCACGGCGATCCGGAGCCTGCCCTCGACGCGCCGCACCGAGATCGTGACCACGTCGCCCTTGGGGGAGAACTTCGCCGCGTTGGAGAGGAGGTTCGTGATGACCTGGATCATGCGGTCGGCGTCGATCTCGACCTTCGCGCCGGGGACGGTCTCGCCGGTCTCGAACCGGACGCCGAACGGGGCGCCGAACGCACGGTTGGATTCGATCGCCTGCTCGAGGAGCGGCATGAGCTCCTGCTCCTTGAAGACGAACTTCATCTTCCCGGCGGCGATCTTCTCGGAGTCGAGGATGTCGTTGATCAGCAGGATGAGCCGGCCGCAGTTCTTGTGGGCGATGTCGACGAGCGGCTTCGCGGCGGCGGGCAGGGCGCCCGTCACGCCGTTGGCGACGAGGCCGAGCGAGCCCTGGATCGAGGTGAGCGGCGTCCGCAGCTCGTGGCTGACCGTCGAGACGAACTCCTCCTTCATCCGCTCGATCTCCTTGCGCTTGGAGATGTCGCGGATGACCACCTGGACGGCGGGCTGTCCCAGGTAGATGAAGGGCGTCTCCTGGACTTCCGCGTCCATGACGGCGCCGTCCATCTTCCGCAGCCGTTCCTCGAGCGCCGGGGTGCTTTGGTGCTCCTGGATGACCTGGCGGAGGCGGGCGAGCATGATCTCGGAGAACTCGGGGGCGACGCGGTCCAGGAAGAGGGTGCCGATCAGGTCCTCCTGGGTGCGGGCGCCGAACATCCGGAGGGCCGCGCCGTTGACGAACAGGATCCGCTGGCCGTCGAGGATGAGGATCGCGTCCGGCGAGAACTCGACCAGCTGGCGGTAGCGCTCCTCGCTCTCGCGCAGCTCCAGCTCCATCCGCTTGCGCTGCGCGATCTCGGTCGAGAGCTCCTGGTTGACGAACGTCAGCTCGGCGGTGCGCTCCTGGACGCGGTTCTCCAGCTCGTTGCGCGCGAGGGTCAGGGCGCCGTCCCGCACCTGGATCTGGGAGAACATGTCGTTGATGCCTTCGATCAGGACGGCGAGCTCCTCCGGGCCTTTCCGCTCGGCGCGGAGCGAGTAGTCGCGCCGCGTCGTGACGGCGTGGACGACCTCGGCCAGCCCGGCGAGCGGGCCCGTGAAGCTGGAGACGACGCGGGTCGAAAGGACGTAGGAGACGCCGAGCAGCACGATGATCGTCAGGCCGACGATCACGACGTTCAGGCGGAAGCGCAGCGCGCCCTCCTCGAGGTCGGCCCGCAGGTAGATCGACCCGATCCGCCGTCCGTCGGCGCCGAGCGGGCGGACGAGGGCGAGATCGCCCTGCAGGGGGTTGAGGCCGGCGGGGCCCGCCGTCGCCGGAACGCTGTCGTCCGCGGCGTCGGGACGCAGGTAGCGGGCGAGGATCGAGCCGTCGGCGGCATAGAGGGCTGCCGAGACGACATGATGGGCGGTGGACAGGCGGGAGAGCGTCTCGGACGCGGCGCGCTTGTCGCGGCCCTCCAGGGAGGCGACGGCCTGCGGCGCGAGAAGGTCGGACAGGAACCGGAGCCGGGACTCCATCGTGCCCCGGAACGAGTAGTAGTCGTACGCGAGGAACGCGCCCGAGGCGAGGATGAGGGCCACCGCGCTCGTCGCGAGGATGAGCGCCCGGAGGCGGGTGCGCAGGGTCATCGAATGGGGCGTGTTCATGCGGAAACCCTTCGCGCCGCGTCGGCGGCCAGCTCCCGGAGGTCTGCCGTCAGGCCGTCGATCTGGGCTTTCTGGGACGGGGACGGAAGGGCGCGCGACTCGAGGCTCTGCTTCAGGAGCGCCTCGACGGCGCGGGCGACGCCGCCGATCTCGGGGTATCCGTAGGTCCCGCTGCTCCCGGCGAGGCTGTGGGCCAGGCGATGGGCGCCGAACACGCCGGCTCGTTCCACGCCCCGGCGACCAGGGACGCAACGGCCGCGTCGAGCGCGGAGACCTTCTCGGGCAGGGCGAGCCCGAACTTCTTCCGCAGCTTCGCGAGCTGGGCCTGGACGGCATCAGCGGGATCGGACATCTTCCTTCTCCCAGAGGCTCCGGATCGTGGACGCCAGGGTCATGGGGTCGAACGGCTTGGCGATCACGCCGAGCGCGCCGAGGTCGATGAACCGCGCGATCTCGTGGGACTGCACCTTCGCGGTCATGAAGATCACCGGGAATCCCGCGGTGGCGGGGTCGGCCCGGAGGGTCTGCAGCGTCGAGGGACCGTCCAACCCGGGCATCATGACATCCATCAGGATCAGGTCCGGGGCGCAGCCGAGGACCCGGTCGAGCGCTTCCTTCCCGGAGCTGCACATCTCGACCTGGAAGCCGCCGACGGTCTCCAGCGCGATCTGGGCCACGGCCTGGATGTCCGGCTCATCCTCGACCATCAGAATTCGCGACAAAGGCTTCATTTTGGACGTTCCTTCGTTCACGGGGATGGTCGGAGCAGTTTGCATGCCACCCGGGCGTCCGAGGGGGCGGGAAGGGATCGGACATTTTTGTCGGATCGCCCTTCAATTTTGGGGTGCGGGGTCCCCCTGGGGGGGACCCTTCCGGCCTGGTTGCTGCTAGGCGGGTTTCTCGATCCCGAGGTTGTTCATCTTGTAGGCCAGGATGCGCTCCGTGAGCCCCAGGGTGCGGGCGGCGCGCGCCTTCACCCAGTTGTTGCGGTCCATCGCGGCCAGGATCATCGACCGCTCGAGGCGCTCGACGGCCTCGATCAGCCCTTCGGCCTCGCCTGCGGGGGCGGCGGGGGCCTGCTCGCGGAGAACGGCCGGGGGAAGGTGCTCGGGGAGGATCTCGTCGGAGTCGCACACCAGCACGGCCCGTTCGACGGCGTGCTGGAGCTCGCGGACGTTGCCGGGCCACGGGTGGCTGCAGAGCGCCTTCATCGCCTGCTCGGAGAAGCCCTGGACCGCCCGCTTCTCGGTGCGGTTGGACCGGGCGAGGAAGTGGCGGGAGAGTTCGGGGATGTCCGCCACGCGCTCGCGCAGCGAGGGGATCTCGATCACGAACGTGTTGATGCGGTAGAAGAGGTCCTTGCGGAACGTGCCTTTGCGGGCGTCGTCCTCGAGGTTGCGGTTGGTGGCGCAGATGACGCGGACGTTGACGTCGATCCGCTCGTCGCCGCCGACGCGCTGGAACGACCGCTCCTGGAGCACGCGGAGCATCTTGGCCTGGGTGGGGAGGGGCATGTCGCCGATCTCGTCCAGGAAGATCGTGCCTCCGTCGGCCTGCTCGAACTTGCCGCGCCGGCGGGAGACGGCGCTCGTGAACGCGCCTTTCTCGTGGCCGAACAGCTCGCTTTCGAGGAGGGTCTCGGCGAGCGCGGCGCTGTTGACTTCGACGAACGGGCCGGCGACGCGGGGGCCGGCCGCGTGGAGCGCCCGGGCCACGAGCTCCTTGCCGGTGCCGCTTTCGCCCACGATGAGGACCGTGGCCTCGCTCGCGGCCGCGCGGCGGATGTGCTGGCGCACCCGGTCCATCGCGGGCGACGCGCCCACCAGGTGGTCGGGAGAGTAGGCTTCCGAGACGTCGGACCGCAGCCGCGCGATCTCGCGCTGCTGGGTGTTGATCTTGAGCGCGTTGGAGATCGACACGAGCATGCGCCGCGCATCGACGGGCTTCGTCATATAGTCCACCGCGCCGCGCTGCATGGCGCCGATCACGTCCTGGATGGAGTCCGAGGCGGTGACGACGATCGCCGGGATGGCCGGGTGCTTCTCGCGCAGCTTCGACATCAGGTCGAGGCCCGAGCCGTCCGGCAGCGTGAGGTCGATGAGGAAGAGCCCGGGCGCCTCCTCGGCGACGGACCTCCAGCATTCCTTCTCGTTGGGCGCGTGGGTGAAGGCGTAGCCTTCCTTTTCCGCGATGATCCGGACCAGTTTGGCGGAGGTGGCGTCGTCCTCGACATACAGGATCCGCACCACCTCGGCGGAACGGGGAGTCGTCATCGTGCCAGATTCTACCCCATGGCCCATCGTCATGCTCCTTTCAGGTCCAGCAACTCGCGGACTTTCCGCGAAATCGAATCGGGGGTGAAGGGCTTCTCGAGGAACGCGGTGCCGGGATCGAGGACGCCGTCGCGGGCGATCGCCTCCTCCGTGTAGCCCGACATGTAGAGGATCTTCATGTCGGGCCGCTCGGGGACGAGATGGTGGGCCAGCTCGCGCCCGCCCATCTTGGGCATCACCATGTCGGTCACCAGGAGGTCGATGCGGCCGGCGAATTCCCGGCTGATCTGGAGCGCCTCCTCGCCGTTGCGCGCCTCCAGGAGGGTGTAGCCCCGCGAGATCAGGATCTCGTGGAGGAGGCGGCGGACGACGTCGGAATCCTCGACCAGGAGGACGGTCTCCTTGCCCGCCAGGGGGCGGGACGGGGGCTTCGGCACGGGCGCCTGGTCGGGCCGCTGCTCGATGGTCGGGAGGTAGATCTTGAAGACCGTGCCGTGGCCGGGCTCGCTGTAGACCCAGATGTCCCCGCCGGACTGCTTGACGATGCCGTAGATCGTCGCGAGCCCCAGCCCCGTCCCCTTGTCCCGCTCCTTCGTGGTGAAGAAGGGCTCGAACAGGTGGGACTGGGTCTCGACGTCCATGCCGATGCCCGAGTCGCACACGGCCAGGAGGACGTGGGGGCCGTTGCGCATCCGGCCGTGTCGGTCGTTGTACCGGGAGTCGAGCTCGACGTTCCGGGTCTCGATCGTCAGCCGCCCGCCGTGGGGCATCGCGTCGCGCGCATTCACGACCAGGTTCATGATCACCTGCTCGATCTGGCCCTGGTCGGCGCGGACCGACGACAGGCGGGGGTCGGGGATCGTGTGGAGCTCGACGTCCTCGCCGATGAGCCGGTGGAGGAGGCCTTCCATGTTCTGGACGACGGAGTTCAGGTCGAGCACCCGGGGCTGGAGCACCTGGCGGCGGCTGAACGCGAGGAGCTGCCGGGTGAGCTGAGTGGCCCGCGCGGAGGACTTCAGGATCTCGTCGACGTGGGCCCGCTCGTCGCCGCCCACGGGGAACCGCGCCTGGAGCAGCTCCGCGTAGCCCGAGATGGCGGTCAGCAGGTTGTTGAAGTCGTGGGCGACGCCGCCGGCCAGCCGGCCGACGGCCTCCATCTTCTGCGACTGGCGGAGCTGCTCCTGGAGCTGGTTGTTCTGGATCTCGGCCGTCTTGCGCTCGCTGATGTCGGCGATCACCGCCATGGCGCCGGAGATCGCCCCCCGGCCGTCGCGGAGGGGCGCCATGGAGACGTTGAGGTCGACCGGCTGACCGCCCTTGCGGATGCCGGCGGTCTCGAGGTTGGTGACTCCTTCGCCCTGGAGGACGCGCTGGATCAGGCCGATGAACTCGTCCTTGCGGCCCGGGGCGCCGATCCCGGGGATCGTCTTGCCCATCACCTCCGACAGCGTCCAGCCGAAGACCCGCTCGGCGGCGGCGTTCCACATCCGGACCTTCACCTGCTGGTCGAGGACGGCGATCGCCAGCGGCGACGCCTGGATCAGGGTGCGCAGCGTCTCGTTCGTCTCCCGCAGCGCCTCTTCGGCCCGCTTGCGGTCGGTAATGTCCATCATCGCGCCGATCATCCGGATCGGGCGGCCCTCGTCGTCCTGGAGGACCGTCCCGCGGTCGAAGACGAAGGCGTAGGACCCGTCGGCGCAGAGGAAGCGGTACTCGTCGAGCCAGTAGCGGCCGCCGCCGTCGATCACGGCGCGGACGGCCGAGATGACACGGTCCCGGTCCTCGGGGTGGAGGTGCTCCCTCCACCAGGTGAAGTCGGCGCCGACGCTGTCCGAGGGGTAGCCGAGGAAGGAGCGGACCCCGACGTTCCACCACATCCGGTCGGTCGCGAGGTCCCAGTCCCAGACGGCGTCGTTCGTCGCCCGGGCCATGAGCTCGAACCGCTCCTCGCTCTTGCGAAGGGCGTTCTCGGACCGCTTCCGCTCGATGGCGTACCGGACGGCGCGGACCATGACCGCGCTGTCGAACTCCTTCTTATGGAGGTAGTCCTGGGCGCCCCGGCGAATGGCCAAGTCGGCCATCGACTCGTTGTCGCCCGCCGTGAGGACCAGGATGGGGACCAGGGGGAAGCGGGCCTGGAGGGCTTCGAACGTCTGGAGGCCGTTGCTGTCGGGCAGGGCGAGGTCCAGGAGGACCGCGTCGATCTGCCCTTCGGAGAGTCTCTCGACGGCGCCCTGGAGGGTGTCGACCTGACGGATGCGGAAGCGCCCCCGCTTGGAGGACTCCAGCAGGGTGCGGATCTGGAGGGCGTCTTCCGCTCCGTCCTCGACCACGAGGAGCCGGATTTCGGCTTGCTCGTTTCGAATGTTGGTCGCCACGCCCCTGGGAAACGCAATTGGCGTGCCATCGGACATTTCCGTCGAGCGTGGCGGGGGGCCGACAAAAATGTCGGGAGAGGGGCCTTTTTTGTGGGATGAGGTCGTGGGAGGAGGGAGGGGCGGAAGGCTCCGCCCCTCCCTCGAAGGATCAACGGGTTACTTCTTGGCGGGGAGCTCGATCGTGGGCTTGGCGTCTTCCGCCTTCGCCTCGAGCGAGGTCTTCGAGCCGGACGCTTCCATGGCGACCGCGCCGCCGTGCTCGGACGGCATGGCGATCTTCCAGACGTCCTTCGAATACCAGGTCGTGCTGGTGTAGTCCTTGCCCTGGACGTTCACCGTGACGTCCAGCCGCTTGCAGTCGAAGCCGCCGGCCTTCACGTCCTTCTTCTCGTTCGACTCCTTGATCGTCGGCTTCTGGCCGCCCGCCGGGGCGTCCATCTTGGGCGGCTCCTTGACGTCGATCTTCGTCCACTCCTTGTCATCTTTGTTGGCCACGTACGCTTCGGAGACCTTCTTGTCGGGGCCGACCTTGTAGAGATATCCCAGATTCATGTTGGGATTCTCCATCCAGCTCTCGATCCACCACGCGCCGCCGTCCTGTCCCACGATCTTCGTGGTCATCAGCGTCTTCGAGCCGGCCGCTTCCATGGCATAGGTCACCGAACGACCCACCTTGGCGTCGCCCAGATCGCCCGCGTAGGCGTTGTTGAAGCACTCCTTCGGCTTGTACCCGCCGCCGCCGCCGAAGTTCAGAAGGCCACAGCCCGAGAACGACGCGCAGACGGCCATCGCCGCCACGACCGAAAGGAACCGCGACATACACCCTCCTCAATAAAGAGACCGAACCGGGGAGACCCTCCAGTGATCGGCAGAGAGCCTCCGACCTTTCACGGACAACGAATTTCAACAGAAGGGCAGGAGCCCCGGAAGTTACAGTGAATCGCTCACCGACCGGGACTGGAAGGGTATCCTCCGGTCCCAAGGCCGCGCAACTGTAATCGGCGACTCAGGGATTGGAGGAGTTCGGCGCTGGTAAAGCCGACCAAACGACTTCTTTGAGTTGTCGGATCAGGCTTCCTGGAGGTCGGCCTGGGCGTGGGACGTCAGGCTGGTCACGCTCCAGAGGGTCCAGACGGCCCGTTCCAGGACCCGGCCCTCGCCTCGAAGCTCGAGATCGTAATCCGCCTCGTTGGGGGTGACCCGGCCCCGGATCACGTTCACGCTCGCGCCGGGGATCTTCCGCAGACCCTGCAGGCAGGACGCGGCGGCCGAACGGTCTTCGAACCGGACCTTGAGACGCACGACTCGGGATTCGCTCATGGTTCCCCCTGAGGTTCTCTTCCAGACGCGTTCGTACCTACGACAGAAATCGTCGGCGGTTACGAGAATTGGAACGACTTATCGATTTTTCGATCAGGCCGCGTCCTCCCGGCTGAACACGCGGTTCTTGTGGGCCGTGACCCGGTCCATGAAGAGCGCCAGATTCCGGCGGCTCGGCTTGAGCGGGCGCGGGTAGATGATCCCCTCGAAGCCGGCCTCGTAGGCTGCGGCGCCGAGCTGCTGGCCGGTCGGAGAATCGTCCCGTCCGTTCAGCTCTCGGATCGTCACCCCGAGCGCCCGCCGGGTGGAGGGCTGGGCGAGATCGAGGACGCGGGTCAGCTTCACCTTGAGGACCACGACGGCGCGGATGCGGTCGGGCGTCTGCTCCTTCTTGATCCACTCCAGCATGCCGGCCCGGCACCGATCGTTGTCTTCGGCGGCGTGGAGGATGGGGAACTTGCCCGGGGGATTGAACCGGCCGCCCCGCTGCATCAGGGCGATGATGGACTGGAGCTCCTGGTCGTGGTCCAGGTGGACCGCGCGCAGCCAGTCGCCCGTCTCCGGCCGTCCCTTGACCCGGCGGAGCTTGTGGCGGAACGGATTGGGGACCCGGACCTTCGTCTTACTCATGCCCCATCTACGAGGTTTTTGCGCCCGGGTTGCATCCGGACAAACTTTGGCGGAGGCCATAACACTGGCGCGATTCAGGGATCTCGACAGCCGGGAGGGGTGACCTTCAGGTTTGCCTTCTTGGTCGTTAGGGAGGGCGTGGAATGGCGGACTCCACCCACCAAGGCCTTCGGACGGAGGAGAAGTCCGAAGGGGAGATGATGCACCTGCTCTGGGGATGCCGGCAGCGGGCGGAGCTCCTGAGAACCCTGGCGGCCCACGCGCTGACCGGCGGACAGCCGCTCGTCGCGGCGGCGCTCTACCAGCAGGTCGCCGACCTTGAGGAGCAGGCGCTCCTCCTGCGCAAGTGCATGGGGCTGCGGGCGGACTCCTAGTTCTTCAGCACGACCTGGCGCTTCTTGAGGGCCTCCTCGAGCGCGGCCTTGTTCGTCTTCGAAGGGTCGATCAGCGCCGTCACCTTGCCGTCCTTGAAGCTGGCCGTGGCCTGCTCCACGCCGTCGATCTTCGAAATCGACTCGTAGGCCGCGAGATTGCACCCCTTGCAGTCATTCCCGGCGACGCCGATCTCGATCCGCGTCAGCTTGTCCTTCGGCGTCGTGCAGAGCGGCCGCGCGCCGAACGTGTGGGACGAGGCCGACCGGAGCAGGTTGTCGAACCGCTCGAGGTAGTCCTTCGGCTTGCTGTCCTTGAAGAGCTTCGCCGCGTCGTATTCGAACGTCGCCTCGCCGGCGTCGAAGTCGACGGACACCAGCGCGACGTTCGCCATCCGCTTGACCGTCTCGCGAAGGTCGTCCTCGCGGTCGCGGCTGAAGAGGCCGGTGATCCGGTGCTTCACCTGCTCGGCCTCGAGGGCCGGGGCCAGGGCCAAGATCGCGGCGCAGATGATGTTCATCGTGTCCTCAGTGCGTCTGGAACAGGCTGCTCTGGACCAGCTCGTGGATCAGCGCGCGGAGCCCGCCGCCCTGCTTCTGGGTCCGGGCGACCAGCCCCGCGACGTCGTCGCGATCGCTGAACGCCACCTCGCGGCCGGTGGAGTAGCGGGCGAACTGCTCCGCCAGGTTCCGCAGGAGCCGGCTGGGATCGGCGGCGATCAGCGACTGGAACTCCTTGATCCCCGAGAAGGGGCGGCCGTCGGCCGTCGTGCCCGAAGGGTCGACCGCGGGACCGAGCTTGAAGCCGATGCCGATGAACGGGTCGATCGACCCGCGCGGCGCCTTGTCGCCCGCCCCGATCGAGCGGTACCGCGTCCGCTGGCCGCCGATGACGTCGAACGACTCGAGGGCGAATCCGGGGGGATCGATCTTCGCGTGGCAGGAGGCGCAGGCCACCATGCTGCGGTGCTTCTCAAGCTGCTCGCGGATCGTCGTCGCGCCCCGCACGTCGGGCTCCACGGCCGGCACGGTCGCGGGCGGCGGCTCGGGCGGCTGGCCCAGGATGCGGTCCATGACGAACGCGCCGCGGGGGACCGGCGAGGTCGTCGTGCCGTTCGCCGTAATCTTCAGGACCGCGGCCTGGGTGAGGAAGCCGCCGCGGGGGCAATCTGGGGGAAGCGCCACGCGCCGGATGGCCGGGCCGCTGACGCCGGGGATCCCGTAGTGGACGGCGAGCTTCTCGTTGATCATCGCGAAGTCCGACTTCACGAGGTATTGGGACGGCAGGTTCTTCTCGATCATCTCCCGGAAGTAGGCGTGGGTTTCGGCGACCATCGAGTCCTGGAGGTAGGGGCTGAACTCGGGGTAGAGCTTCGGGTCGGGATCGTTGGCCGCGATCTGGCGGAGCTTCAGCCACTGGCCGAGGAAGTTCTCGACGAACCGCTCGGACTTCTTGTCCTTCAGGAGGCGGTCGGCCTCCGACTTCAGGACCTTGGGGTCGCGCAGCTTGCCGGTCGCGGCGAGCTTCGTCAGCGCCTCGTCGGGCATCGAGTTCCACAGGAAGTACGAGAGCCGGCACGCGAGCGCATAGTCGTCGAGGCGCCCCGCGGGCTCGACGTGATAGAGAAAGTCCGGCGAGCAGAGCGCCGCGCGATACGTCCAGCGCATCGCCGCCTCGAAACTGTCGCCGGCCTTGATCCGCTCCTCGACCTTCGCGACGTAGCCCTGACGGACCGCGTCCTCGACGGGGCGGCGGAACGCGCGGGGGAGGAAGTCGGCGAGCAGCCGGTCGGCGTCGATCCGCGGGTTGATGCTCGCGACCGTCCAGAGCTCCTTCACGGCGTCGGGCCGGTTGAGCGCGTGGGTGACGGCCTGGCGGACCGGTGTCCGCTTCGGGGCGCGGATGCCCGGGTAGAGCGCCGCCTTGAACTCCGCGAAGGGGAGGTCGCCGAACAGCCGCTGGTGCGAGACGGGCGGCCAGACGTCGTGGATCGGGCCCTCGACCTCGAGCCAGTCGCTGGCGATCGCGGGTCCCGTGAATGCCATCGCCCGACCCTTGCGCGAATAGTTCGCGACGGGCGCGAGCGACGCGGTGTTGAACCCGAACGTGTCCTTGTAGTTCAGCCAGAGCTCGAACTCGTGGACCTGGGGACTGAGCGACGGGGCGGCATAGTAGCCGTAGACGGTGCTCGGGTGGCCGCCGCCCCGGCCGTCCTCGCTCAGGTGGACGATCGACAGCCGGGCCGCCTCGGTGCCGCGCGACGGCAGGATCTGGCCCTTGTCCCACTGGAAGCTCCAGAACGACGCCTTCACCCGGTACTTGCCGGGATAGAGCGTGGTGAACTCCTGGAAGCGGGGCTTGAACGACTCGTCCTCGTGGCGGAAGATCCCGACCGCGGCGCCGCGGTTGAATGCGCCGACGCGGTCGTGCGCCCCCTGGTCGAGATGGCTCCCGTTCTCGCCCGGCGCGGGGAAGAACGTGTCGGGCTTGAAGTCGGTCACCAGCACCGCGTCGCCGTTGCCGAGGATGTGGCCGACGTCCTTCGCGATGTTGATGCGCTGCAGCTTCATCGTCGGCTGCTTCGGCTGGGTGGCGATGGCCAGGTCGAGCGCCAGGTCGGCGGCCTCGACGTACTTCGCCATGTTCACGTGCGAGATGTCGAGCGCGTCGCTGTTCGTGTCGAAGCCGTGGGCCATACCGTCGGCCGGAAGCCCTTCCTTCAGCACGATGCCGGGCAGGTCGAACAGGTCGCGGATCGTGTTCTCGTATTCGCTCCGGGTGAGCCGCCGGACCGCAGTGCGGCCCTGGCCGTCGATCCGGGAGCGGTCGGCGACGGAGAGCGACTGCTTGAGCCAGTCGGTCACCGCCTTCGCGTCCGCGGGGGCAGGGCGGGCCTGCTTCTTGGGCGGCATTTCGCCCGACACTACGCGGTCGTAGACCTTCACCCAGCGGTGGAACTCGTCTTCCTTGCCGAAGTCGGTCTGGAGCGCCGTGAGGTCGAGCCCGCCCTTCCTGGTTTCGGCGTCGTGGCATTCCGTGCAGTGCTTCTGCAGGAACGCCTTCGGCTCCGTCTGGGCCAGCAGGACGAGGATCAAACTGGCGATCATGCCTGCTCCAGTCCGGCCATCGTGCCTTTGGAGGTGGAGAACTCCGAGGTCTCGATCCCGAGCCGCTGGAGCATCGTGACGTAGAGGTTCGTGAGCGGGTAGTTATTCTTCGGGTCGAACGCGAGATGCTGGCCGTGCTTGAAGCCGCCGCCGGCCAGCAAGACGGGCAGGTTGACGTTCGAGTGGGAATTCGCGCTGCCCATGCAGGTCCCGTAGAGGACCATCGTCCGGTCGAGCAGCGTCTGGCCCTCTTCCTTGGTCGCCTCGAGCCCCTTGAGGAAGTCGGCGAGCGCGCCGAACTGTCCCTCTTCGTGAGCGCGGAGCTCGGCGAGCACCTCCGGCCGGTTGCCGTGGTGGGTGATGTTGTGGATCACCGTGGTGTCGATGAAGAGCGAGACGATACGGGTCGAGTCGGTCTCGAGCGCGAGCTTGACGACGTCGAGCATCAGTCGGGTCTTCTTGACGAATTCCTTGGAGTCGTCGATGTCGGTCGGCACGGTGGCGTCGACCTTGGGCTTCGGCTTGTACTCCCACGACTCGGCGCTCTGGAGCCGCTTCTCGAGCTCGCGGACGGAGTTGAGGTATTCGTCGAGCCTCTTCTGATCGGCGGCCGAGAGGGACTTGTTGAGGCGGCGGCTCTGGTCGCCCACGAAATCGAGCATCGAGCGGCCCTGGCGGATCGCTTCGGCGTTGGCTTCGACCTCTTCGGGCTTGCCCTGGACGAAGAGCTTCTGGAACAGCTTCTTCGCGCTGCGCTCGGCGGAGATGGCGGCGCCGCTGCGGGTGAACGAGAGGGTCTGGCCGCCTTCGCTGGTCATCGCGAGCACGAGCGAGGGGAAGCGGGTCTCGCTGCCCACCTGCTCGGCGGCGACCTGGTCGATCGAGACGCCGTTCCGGAAGCCGCCCCGCTCCGGGTGGGGCGTGCCGGTGAGGAAGCACCGCTCGGCCGCATGGCCGCCGGTCACTCCGGGGAGGCTGACGCCCGAGAAGACGGTCGTCTGCTTCCGGTAGGGGGCGAGAAGATCCAGGTAGGGGGTCGAGGCAAACTCCCGTCCCGGCTTTTCGGGGAAGAAGAACTGAGGCAGGATGCCCATGTTGGTTTCCAGGCAGACCATCCGGCGCGGCAGTTTGCCGCGGGACGGCTGGCCCAGGGACATGGTTTCGAGCAGCGGCAGGGCGACGGCGACGCCGGCGCCCCTGAGGAATGTGCGGCGCGACAGGCTCATGTGCGGCTCCCCCCAGTTCGTCTGACTCATTGATAGCACCTGATTCACCCCCGGTTACCCTCCGATTGGCAGAAGGTCCGCAGTCGGGGGCGAAATTCGAGATTTTTCGGGGGTAGACTAGTTCAGATGATTTCGACCCTTCTCCTGGCTTTGGCGGCCGTCGCCGCGCAGGACGCCGACGCCCTCATCAAGGCCGGGAACGAGCTGCTCGACCGCGAGGACGCCAAGGCGGCGCTGCTGAAGTTCGAGAAGGCGGCCGGCAAGTTCCCGGATCGCGCCGACGCGTATCTCGGCCGCGGCCGGGCGCTGGGCAAGCTCAATCTCCATGAAGACGCGGAGAACGACTTCAACCGAGCGCTGGAACTCGACCCGACGCTCGGGGCGGCCTATTTCTTCCGGAGCCGCCTTCGCGCTCGACGGGACGCCCATCTGGAAGCCCTGTCCGACCTGGATCAGTCTCTGGCGCGGGGAATCCAGGACCCGCGGGTCTTCACCTGGAAAGGGGTTTCTCTCAACAAGTTGGCCCGCCATGCCGAAGCCGAGGAGCAGTTCTCGCGAAGCCTGTCGGAGGGCCCCACGGCCGTGGCGTACAGCGGCCGGGCGTGGGCGAGGATGGTTCTCGGGAATCTGCGGGGGGCGATCTCGGACGAGGTCCGATCGATCGAGCTCGACCCCGCGGACCAGGAGGACTACTACCGCCGGGCGATGGCGTACTACGGGGTCGAGTCCTGGGACAACGCCGTCAGGGACCTCCGGAAGGTGGGCGAATTGCAGCCGGTCGCCAAGGGTTGGGCGGCCCACTGGATCTTTTTGTGCGGACTTCGGAAGGGAGAGAAAGAGGCGTCGATCCAGGAGCTGCGGGAGTTCCTGAAGGCCAATGAGACGTCGCTCCCCTCGCCCTGGCTGCGCAAGCTGCTGGCCTACGATCTCGGCGAGCTCAGCGATGAGAAGCTGCTGGAGGAGACGAAGGAGGCCGGCCTCCGATCTCTGGCCGAGTTGTCCATCGGAACCCGGCGCCTGGTCGACGGAAAGGTCGAAGAGTCGCTGCAGCTGTTCCGCAAGTCGGCCGAGGCCTCTCCGAAAGCGGCCGGCTACACCCCCGTTCTGGCCCGCGAGGAGATCCGGCGCCAATGGCGGCGCAAGCTCGAGGGCGTCGTCCAGGACCTCGAGACCAAGGTGCGCAAACTGCCGGTATTCGAAGCGACGTACGAATTGGACATCCAGTGGGCGCCCGACGAGGAAACGGCCATCCGACGGATCGTCTGGACCGCCGACATGGCGCGCAAGCGGAGTGCGCTGGTGGTTCGGGGCCGGAATGAACCGAAGAAGGCGGATATCGCGCTCTGGATGTTGCTGGTGGACCATCAGATGTATTCCTGGGATGAGTCCGACGCCGGGTTCTATCGGGTGGACTTCTCCTTCGTGACGACGCTGGCGGCGGACCTCGAGCAGGAGATCTCGCGCCTCCTGCCGCCGGGCCCCGACGCGAAACCGGAGCCCGACCAATCCACTCCGAACCTCACCCTGCAGCTCTCGGGCAAATCGAGCAAGGAGGAGTCGGGAACCATCCGATTCGCCACCGGAATGGCAAGTTGGCCCTGCAACTGGCTTAAAGAGTTGCCGGGACCCGACGAGGTCTTCCGCGAAGAGAAGGACGAGATCGTGTTCGGGTTCCCGGCCGCGCGGAAAAAGGTGATCATCGACCGCCGCACCGGCCTCCTCAAGCTGCTCGAAACCCTGGACTACGACGGAACCCGCCGGTCCATCCGGCTGGTGGCGACCAAGGAACTGGGGGCCTGGCCCAAGATCGATCCCCCCGCCAAGGAGAAACCGGCCCCCTACGACGTGGCGCGATTCCGAACCCAGATGATCCAGCAGGAAAACATTCTTCAGGGTGAAGTGTCCGCGATCGTTCAACGATGGGACGAGCTGGTGCGCGGAAAGAAGGACGACCCGGCCGCCGCGATCGTCACCCGGTGGGCCGCCCAGTATTCGGACGGCTTCCACGCGAACGCGGTGCGGACCCTCGCGGCCAGGCGGATCAAGTCGGCATTGGATCTCGGCACTCCCGTGTCCACGCTGGTCCAGAACGGCGCGGCGGATGCCCAGGAGTTCGCGACGCAGGTTTCCCAGGATCGCAAGTCGATCGACGACTACCTGAAATCGAATCTCGCGGAGCTGGCGGAGCGGACGGAGAACGGGCTCTTCGAGTGGCCCATCGACAGTCGGTTTAACCCGACCGTCCGGATGCTGGTCAAGAAGGCGCTCGATCCCCAGACCGTCGAACGGCAGCGAAAGGCGACGTTCGGCGATCGGTTCGAAGAGCTGTATCGCGACGAGCTGCGGACCCGCACGCAGCTCTGAGGACCGGAGGACGTTCGAGGATGGCGAAAGCTTCCACCCTGAGCTATCTCGCGCGCGTCGTGGGGGTCTCCATCATCGGCTCCCTTGCGGCGTGCCTGCTGCTGGCAGGTTATCGATGGCTGCATCCCCCGAAAGTCAGCTATCCGATGGAGGATCTTCTTCGGTGGTATGCGATGCTGGCCTGCGTGGCGTTCTGGATCTTCGCGATCCTCGTGGGAATCCTCCTATACCCCGCTTGGGATGACGCCCAGTCCGTTGGTCACGCCGACTAATTCGCTTGTGATTTGCGGATGCGGATGACCGGCGCCAGGCTCTGAGGGTCGCGGGTTTCTTCAAACTTCGCCGCGGTGCCGCAGCCCTCGCACGTCAGCTCCCCGGTCAGATCCTTGCGCCGCACGACGAAGATCGTGCCGCAGGAGCAGGGGACGCCCTGGGCGCCCGGCGGAATCTCGGGCGGAGGCTTGGGCTTGCCCGCCTTGACCTTCGTGTTGCCGACGCGGGTCCGCCCCTTCTTCGCGGGCGTGAAGAAGTCGGTCACCCGGGACTCTTCGATCGGGACGATGGGCTTGGTCGACGCGGGCTTCTGCGCGATCGTCCGGCTCTTCGGCAGCTTCGGCTTCTCGGGGACCAGCATCGCCGTCTTCTGACGGGTGCCGGGCTCCAGCTTGAAGACGACGTGATAGAGCGTGTTGCACTGCGGGCAGGTCTGGAGGATGGTCAGCTCGTCCGTGTCCTCCAGCGGGAACGCCGCGCCGCACTCGCAGTTGCCCATGATGGCCTTCGTGGTCTTCCCGCCGACCTTCCGCGTCACGCGGGTGACCTTCGGCATCGGCTTGGCGGGCGTCGGCGTCGGCTCCGACCTCGGAGGGGGCGTCCCCTTGGACCCCGGGGCCTTGCCGGCATTCACGGGCTCGTCCCCGGCCTTGCCGAGGCTGTCGCCCTCCGTCTTCATCGCCGCCTTGGAGAGCACGATCGAAACCCGGGAGCGGCGCTTCGCCGCGTCCATGCTGACGACGAAGTCGAAGGCGTTGCCGCAGCTCGGGCAGGCGACATGGCGATTCGTGCTGGACGGGTCGACCCGGAGCGACGCGCCGCAAAGGCACGACACCTTCTGGACCGACTTGTAATCTTCGGGCATGCCCCTATTTTAGTCCGTGGCGAAAATCGAGAGACGAAAATCGAAAAGGGGCACCGCAGCCCCCGTCGGTCGGGAACCTCCATAATGACCGCCACAAAGCGGGCGGTCCGGACATAATGATGTAGTCCTCCAGGGAGGTATCGGGTGGCGAGCCGACGCTTCATGGGGCTGTTCCTCTTCTGCGCTCCGCTCTTCCTCTTTGCCGACGCCGCCCCCGAAGAGCCGGCGGTCTGCCCGGCGACCCTCCCCGAGCCGGCCGCGTTCCCGTTCCCGATCCCCGCTCCCAACGGCGAACCCGAAGCCTTCTTCGCCGACGAGGTCTGGGCGAAGGTCGGCGAACGGACCTGCCTCAACTGCCACTCGGCCGGCGGCGACGCCCACGAGAGCAAGTTCATCCTCCGCGACGCGTCGCTCCAGCCCGAACTCCTCAAGCACAACCGCCAGGCGTTCGAGCGCATGGCGGGGATGAAGAAGGACGGCAAATCGCGGCTGCTCGTGAAGGTCAGCGGCGGACTCGACCACGGCGGCGGCGTCCAGCTCAAGCCGGAGACGACCGGCTTCAAGATCCTCGAGCGGTTCGTCGGCCGCCTGGAAGGCAAGGCCGATCCGGCGGGGAAGGGAGCGGATTACGTGCCTCCGCCGTTCTTCGACGGCGTCCGCATGGCGTCGAACGCCCGCCTGCTGCGGCGGCTCACGCTCTCGCTCGCCGGCCGGCTCCCGACCGACGCCGAGCAGACGGCGATCGAGTCCCGCGGCGCAGCGGCGATGGACGGGATCCTCGACGACCTCTTCAAGGAAGAGGCATTCTTCGACCGGGTGATGGAAGGGTTCAACGACGTCTTCCTCACCGTCGGCTACAACGGCAACGCGGAAGACGCCCTCTCGTACGACCACTTCGAGAAGACCCGCCACTGGTACCAGAAGCACGACCTGAGCCACGTCCCGGAGAAGGAGCGGACCAAGGCGGGGTACAAGCTGGCCGACGACTACCGCAAGGCGCTCCTGCGCGAGCCGCTGGAGCTCATCAAGTTCATCGTGAAGAACGAGCGGCCGTTCACCGAGATCGCGACCGCGGACTACATGATGGTCACGCCCTACACGTCGCGCGGCTACGGCATCTACGAGCAGCTCAAGTCGCAGTTCAAGAACCCCGACGATCCCTTCGAATACATCCAGGCACGGCTGCCGGCGCTGAAAGGCCGCGACAAGAAGGTCCAGGAGACCGCGGCCGGGATCTATCCGCACGCGGGGCTGCTCAGCATGTTCCAGTACCTGCGCCGCTATCCGACGACGGTCACGAACCGCAACCGTCTCCGGGCGCGGATGTACTACCGCCACTTCCTGGGCATCGACGTGATGGCGCTCGCGCCGCGCGTCACCGACGCGGCGGCGGTCGCCAAGAAGTTCACGAATCCCACCCTGCAGGCGCCCGACTGCGTCGTGTGCCACAAGACCATTGATCCGGTGGCGGGGCTCTTCCAGGACTACTTCAACGAAGAGGGCCACTTCGGGCCGCGCAAGGAAGGCTGGTTCACCGACATGTTCGGGCCCGGCCGCGAGGGTCAGTCGCTGGTCAAGGACGAGAAGTGGCGCGCGCTCCAGTGGCTGGGCCAGGAGACGGCCCGCGATCCGCGGTTCGCGATCGCCATGGTCGAGCACGTGTACTACATCCTCTTCGGCCGCAAGGTCCTCGTCGCGCCGCTCGACATCGAGGACCCGCTCTTCACGCCGCGCCGCCGCGCGTTCCAGGAGCAGCGGCGCGAGATCCGCGAGATCGCGAACCGGTTCACCGCGTCGGGCTTCAACCTGAAGACCGTCTTCAAGGCGTGGGCCGCGTCGCCGTTCTACCGCGTGGACGGACTCGCGGAGGTCGCGCGCCATCCGGCGCGGAAGGCGGAGCTGGACGACCTCGGCATCGTCCGCATGCTCACGCCCGAGCAGATCGAACGCAAGGTGCACGCGGTGTTCGGCCAGAAGTGGGGCCGGCTCGACTCCGAGGAGTACGGCATCCTCTACGGCGGCATCGATTCGAGGGCCGTGACCGAGCGGATGACCGATCCGAGCGGCGCGATGGGCGCGATCATGCGGATCATGTCGAACGACGTCGCGTGCCGGAACGTCATGCAGGACTTCGCCCGGCCCGCGGCGGAGCGGCGGCTGTTCCCGGCGATCGAGTCGGACGTCGTCCCCGACGGCACGCCCGAAACGGAGGGCAAGATCCGCCGGGCCATCGTCCATCTCCACCGCGTGATCCTCGGCCAGTCGCGGGCCGCCGATCATCCGGAGATCGAGCGGACCTACAAGCTCTTCGCGGGGATCCTCGAGGACGCGAAGCCGAAGAAGGGGATCGGCAAGGAAGAGAGCTACTTCTGCGGAGCCCGCAAGGATCCGAATGTGGACAAGGACCAGCGTCGGGCGGACCCGGCGTATGGGGTCCGGGCCTGGCGCGGGGTCGTGACCTACCTGCTCCGCCAGGACGACTTTCTCTACGAGTGAGGATGACGATGGATCGTCGCCAGTTCCTGAAGCTGTCGGGCGCGGCCGGCCTCGGCGTCGCGCTCCCGCTCGGGCTGCCCGAAGGGCTGGGCGCGCAGGCGGAGCCGGCTCCGTATGAGGGGCCGTTCTACGTCGTCTTCAACGCGTCGGGCGGCTGGGACACGACGTATCTCATGGACCCGAAGGGCGTGGGCGGCATCAACCGCCTCTACAAGGACGGCGACATCCAGACCGAGGGCAAGATCCCGTTCGCGCCGAACGCCGCGCAGGTCAAGGCGGGGATGAGCAACGAGGACTTCTTCAAGAAGTACGGCAAGGAGCTGCTCGTCGTCAACGGCCTCGACTACTCGGTCAACAACCACGATCCGTGCGCGAGGTACATGGCGACGGGCAAGCTCGACAGCCTGGCGTATCCCACGTTTCCGGCGCTGATCGCGGCCTGCCGCGGGACCCAGTATCCGCTCGCGTTCCTCACGTTCGGCAACTATTCGTCGACGGGCAACCTCGTGCCGATGGCGCGCATCCCGTACCTCCAGTCGCTCAACCTCGTCGCGAACGCGGACTCGGTGGGCGGCGTGGCGCAGCATCCGTACCACGACGGGTTCGTGATCGACCGGATCGAGGCGGCGCTCAAGGAGCAGGCGGAATGCCGCTCGAAGGAGTGCCGGCTGCCGCGGGTCGAGCGGGCCGAGAGCATGCTCTACGCCGCGCAGGTGAACTCGAAGGCGCTCCAGCGGGTCACGCCGCACATCCCGAAGACGCCGTCGAAGGAGCGTCTGAACCAGCAGGCCGACATCGTGCTCGCGTCGATGAAGGCGGGGGTCTGCGTGTCGGCGAACCTGACGATCGGCCAGTTCGACAGCCACAACAACAACGACGTCGACCAGATGAAGCTGATCCCCGAGTTCCTCGCGGGGGTCGATTACCTGCTGCGGCGCGCGGAGGAGCTCAAGCTCCGCGAGAAGCTGGTGGTCGTGATCCAGAGCGAGATGGGCCGGACGCCGAACTACAACAACGGCAACGGCAAGGACCACTGGTCGGTCGGCTCGGCGATGTTCATCGGCAAGGGGATCCAGGGCGACCGCGTCATCGGCGCGACGGACGAGAAGCAGTTCCTGGTTCCCGTCGATCCCAAGTCGCTGGCGGTCGACAAGGAGAAGGGGATCCGGATGCGCCCGGAACACATCCACCACGCGCTGCGCGACCTGGCGGGCATCCAGGACCACGCCTTCAGCAAGCAGTTCCCGCTGGGGGTTCTGGACGCCGAGCGCCTTCAGGGGTTCTGGGGCTGATTCATCAGTTCCTCCCACCGCGTCAGGATGAGATCGGTGTAGAGGTCGTCCCCCAGCCCGTAGGAGCCCAGTCCGAAGCCATCATTGAGTTCCATTAACGCGGTCGTTCCGTCGGCCAGCACACCGAAGTCAATGCCGTAGGCCGCGGCCGCTTCTCCGGAATGCTGGAGCGTCTCGACTGCCCGGCGGATCTCGCTTTCATCAGGACGGACCGCAGCCTCCCCCCAATAGTGCAACGTCCCGACGATTTCCCCCCGGATTACATAGGTCCGGAATTCGCTCTTCCACTCCACGGGATGGGCGCAATAGACCGGCAGGCGTCTCGAGGCCCCCTCGAGAAAACAGGCATCGTCACGGCTGGAGAAGACGCGACCGGTGAACCGCTTCAGCCTTCCCTTCGGTTTGACGAATACGGATCCAAGGTCGCCCTGCATGAGCCCCTCGAGGACCGCCCCCACCGTACTCTCCCAGATCTTTCGATGGAGAAACGGCTGCAGGGAAGCAGGGTAGTCCTTTGGCTCAGGGACCGGAATCTCGAGCTGTTGGAGGGCTTGGGTGACGGCGGGGATCGATCCGGCGACCAGGGTTTCTCTCGACAACTTCAACTGGCGTCGGAGAATTCTTTTCTCGGTGAAGAGTTCCGTCGGAATCCCCCGGCGTTCTAGACCGGCGACAAGACTTTGAGATTCGGGGGAGAGCTTGCGGCTGCCGTTTTCCTGCACATAAGCCCGGCGGATCATTCCGAATCATCATACCGCCCGGGAGCCGCGGATCCGATCACTCCTGGACGGCGACTTCGATCTCGCCGGGGAGCCGGCGCTGGAGGGAGAGGAGCCGGCCGTCCGCGCTGAGGCGGAGCCGGTGTGGCGAGCCGCCCAGGCTCCCCTTGATGTGGACCTCGGCGAACTTCGGCCCCTCCTTGAACACGCACTTCTCGGTGATGAAGCCTTTGACTCCGCGCAGCGCCGCGCGGACCTTGTCCGGCAGCTCCTTCGGGTCGAACTCCTGGCCGATGTACTTCACCGACCGGTCGGCATGGACGCTGAGCTGCCTCTCGCGGCCGTCCACCCGCCGATAGACTTCGAACACTTCGCTGCCGTCGGGGTAGAGCTCCACCTCGTAGTCGAGATCCTCGCCCTTGCCGATCTTCTCGTCGGCCATCCGGGTGATCCATTCCGGAAGCGCCTCGGGGCCCACGTGGACCGCGTACCGGGTGATCGTGCCGTCCTTCGAGACGAAGAAGTTCGCCCGTCGGGCGCCCGGCCCGGCGAGAGCTTTCATGGGGAAGTCGGGGATCCGGGCCTTCGAGCTCTCGCTCTGCCAGGCGGCGAGCGAGGCGACGATCACGACCAGCGCCAGGGCGATGGATGTCCTCTTCATTTGCATCGGTGCCTCCGTGTATCTCAAGTTCCAAAGCCGCCGGATTTGTGATTCGGATTCGCGGTTTTTCCGTGACCTGCGGCCCGAATCGCCCACTTCTCCCCGGAGGACCCTGATGGCGGGTTATGCTTCGGTGATGTCCGAGAACCGGAACCCCGTGGTGGAGTATCGCGCGCGGCTCTTTCCCTACCTGCTCCACCTGGTCGGCGATCCCCACGAAGCGGACGACCTCTTCCAGGACCTCTCCGTCGCCGTGCTCGAGAACCCGTCCATGCTCCGCCGGGCGGGCGACGTGTTCGCCTACCTTCGCGGGGTCGCGCGTCACCTGGCGTCGGGACGACGGCGGCTTCACGCCCGGACCGGCGAGTCGCTGCGACGCTGGACCGAGTGGGCGTGGGAGGCCGATCCGGGGGACGACAGCGCGGACGACGACCGCCGCCGGCAGGTCGCCGCGCTCCATCACTGCCGCGAGGCGCTGCAGGAGACGTCGCGGAAACTCCTCGCGTTGCGCTACGACCAGGGCCTCGATCTCAAGGCGATCAGCGACGCCCTCGGATCCACCGAAGGCGCCGTCAAGATGATGTTCCTCCGCGTCCGCCAGGCGCTCGCCAAGTGCATCCGCGCCCGGCTCGCCGGGGAGGCGAACGCATGACCTGCAAGGACGCTCTCGCCGGCCTGGGCGGCGCGCTCGACGGGGAAGCGAT
>Ga0134121_10000150_pt1 | contig 80771 bp, 76 predicted proteins | sample KB301_FD_96463 | JGI IMG/M metagenome (GOLD analysis project Ga0134121, IMG submission 96463) | Terrestrial soil microbial communities without Nitrogen fertilizer from Kellogg Biological Station, Michigan, USA - KB3-0-1 | ecosystem: Environmental > Terrestrial > Soil > Unclassified ...
AGTTCTGAACATCCTCTCGGAGAGGGATGGCCATTCGGTTATACATCTCGGGAGTAAGTTCCCGCGCAATACTACTGACGAAACATGGCTGCGCGCCTTGGCCGCTGAGGGCGATTGGGTAATCGTTTCTGGTGACACTCGCATTCTTACCAAACCGGTTCTGAGGCGAGAGTGGGAGCGAACCCGCCTGACTGCCTTCTTTCTTGCAACCGGTTATATGAACGCCCGCTATTGGCAACAAATCGGCGTAATCATTCTGTGGTGGCCCAACATTCTCGAACAAGCCCGGATCGTGGAACGTGGAACCGGCTTTGAGGTTCCCTACAGAAGATCCGGCCGCCTGAAGCCCGTTTTCAGCCGGCGCTAAATTAAATCCTGCACCGCCGGCAGCACCCCGAAACCATCCGCCTCCGCCACGCCGGTGAGGATCGCCTCCGCCACGGCTCGTTCGGCGAGGAGGCCGATCTGATTGACGTGGGCGCGGCGCTGGTTGGAGGAGAGGACGACGATGAGGTCACCGTCGAAAAGGGAGAGGGCTGGAGACAGGGTCCTATAGAACCCGCCGAAGGCCATGGCGCAGACCTTGAGGCTCATCGGCTTGGACAGGATGGCGTCGGTCATCACCACGGCGAGGGTGGTATTTCCCTCCCACGGACTGGAGGCCTCGGGCGGCAGGTTGGCGATCACCCGCTCGGCGCCGGCCAGCTCCAGGGAATCCGGCGCGATGCGGCAGCCGGCGAGGAGGGTGCCGTCGAGCCGGCGGACGTCGCCAAAGGCGTTGACGGCCACGGCGGCGGCGACCGTGGGGCCGTCTGAGATGGTGAGGCTGGCGAAGCCGAATCCGCCCTTCATACCGCAGGTCGGTCCCAAGGCCTTGCCCACGGTGGCTCCCATCCCAGCGCCGACGCTGCCCACGGCGATCGGCCCCGCGGTGGCGTTCGCCAGGGCCGCCTCGGACAGGGCGCGGGTGGGCCGGGTCAGCGGATCGCTCCTATAAAGGTCGAAGAGGATGGCGGTGGGGACCAGGGGTACCGGCGCGACGCCCGTCTGGAATCCAAAGCCCTGGCGCGCCAGCCACTCCACGATCGGATCGGCCGCCGAGAGGCCGAAGCCGCTGCCGCCCGAGAGGACCACGGCGTGGGCCTTGCTGCCCAAGTGCTGAACCGAGACCAGCGAGTCGAACTGCCGGGTGCCGTTCGCCGAGCCGCGGACCTCGGCGGCTGCGGTCATCCCCTCGGGGCAGAGGATGACGGTGGTGCCGGTCAACGCCTCGCGGTGCGAGCCGTGGCCGATCTTGAAGCCGGGGAGGTCGAGGACGCGGGAAGGCGGGGGAACCGGAGGCGGGGTGGGCATGGGGGAATTGTAGAGGGGTGCCGCCCGGTAAGGACCCCAGGCGGCTCAGGATCAGTCGCAGACGTCGAAGGGTGTCTATCCCGGACAGTGCCAGCGAGGAGGCCGAGCGAGCCCCCGCCCTTGCTACCCGCCCCCATTCCCGTCTATCCTGACGCGCTTCGAGGGACCCCCTCCTCTCGATTCGCAAGTCAAGAAATGTCTGATACATCGAACCCAACCCGCCTGGAAGCCTCAGCCGTCGCCTGGAACTGGCGCGATCGCGCCGGCACGGCCACGGTCTCGCTGGCTCGGGAGGCGCGGTCGCTGCGTATTCGCGGCGCCGTGGGCGGCGTTGTCGGACTCGCCTTCGCGGCGTTGCTCTACTTCGTCGGGCACAAGGTGAAGACGGCCGAGGTCGTGGCGGGGATCGCGGTGTTTCTCGCCCTGCTCGCCCTGGCGGCTCCCCTCACGGCATTCAAGAAGGTCAATCGCGTCCTCGAGGTTTTCGCCCGGGAAGTGGCGACCGGCGTCACCTGGGTGCTGATGACCATCCTCTTCTATCTCGTCTTCCTGCCCATCGGCCTCGTGCTCCGGGCCGGCCACAAGCTGGGGATCACCAAGGGCGCCGACCGGCGGCTGACCTCTTATTGGATTTCGACCGGGGACCGGGAGACTCCTCTCGAGTCCTACCGCCGGCAGTTCTGACCGTGAAGCTCCTCGGCATCTCCTGCTACTACCACGACTCGGCCGCCTGCCTGGTGGACGCGGGCCGCATCGTGGCCGCCGCGCAGGAAGAGCGGTTCACCCGCAAGAAGCACGACGAGGGCTTCCCCGAGAACGCCGTACGCTACTGCCTGGCGGAGGGTGGCGTGGGCAAGGGCGAGCTGGACGGCGTCGTCTTCTACGACAAGCCGCTGCTCAAGTTCCATCGCATTCTGGAGACCTACCTGGCGGTGGTGCCGAAGGGGTTGCAGTCGGCCGTCATGGGGCTCCCCATCTGGCTGCGGGAGAAGCTGTGGATTCCGCCCCACATCATGGACTCGCTCGAACGCTGCGGCGTCGGCGAGCCGAAGGACATCTTCTTCACCCGCCACCACGAGTCGCACGCGGCGTCCGCCTTCTACCCGTCGCCGTTCGACGAGGCGGCGGTGCTGACGCTCGACGGCGTGGGCGAGTGGGCCACCACCACCATCGGCGTCGGCGAGGGCAACAAGCTGCGGCTGATCCAGGAGATCGCCTTCCCCCACTCGCTCGGCCTCCTCTACTCGGCTTTCACCTACTTCACCGGCTTCCGGGTGAACTCGGGCGAGTACAAGCTCATGGGCCTCGCTCCCTATGGCGAAGGGACGTACACGGAAGCCATCAAGCGCGAGCTGATCGACGTCCGCGACGACGGTTCGTTCCGCATGAACATGGACTACTTCGGCTACCTGGACGGCCTGGAGATGACGAACGGAAAGTTCGCCAGTCTCTTCGGCGGTCCGGCGCGCAAGCCGGAGTCGCCCATCTCGAAGCGAGAGATGGACCTCGCGAAGTCGATCCAGGAGGTCACCGAGGAGATCGTCCTCAAACTCGCCCGCCACGCCCGCGAGCTCACCGGCAAGCGCAACCTCTGCATGGCCGGCGGCGTGGCCCTCAACTGCGTCGCCAACGGCGTGCTGCTGCGGGAGGGGATTTTCGACGACCTTTGGATCCAGCCCGCGGCGGGCGACGCCGGCGGGGCCCTGGGCGCGGCGCTGGCCGTGTGGCACAACGCCATGGACGAGCCGCGGACGGTGACGGTTTCGAACGGCCGGGCGCGGGACGCCATGCGCGGCTCGCTCCTGGGCCCCGACTTCCCCCGCGAGCAGATCAAGGACTATCTCGATTTCCACCAGCTCCCCTACCACGAGCTGCCGGAGGCGGACTGGGCACGGCGGATCGCCGAGCTGATCGCCGGCGAGAACGTCATCGGCCTGTGCCAGGGGCGGATGGAGTTCGGGCCGCGGGCGCTGGGGGGGCGGTCGATCATCGGCGACGCCCGATCGCCCAAGATGCAGTCGGTGATGAACCTGAAAATCAAGTACCGGGAGAGCTTCCGGCCTTTCGCCCCCTCGGTGCTGGAGGAGCGGGTGTCCGACTACTTCGAGCTCGACCGGCCGTCTCCCTACATGCTGCTGGTGGCGGACGTGGTAGCCAAGCGGCGCGTCGCGAAGCGGGGGGACGAAAAGGATCTGCCGCTGCTGGAGTGGGTCAACCGCCCGCGCTCGGACGTGCCGGCCATCACCCACGTCGACTACTCGGCGCGCATCCAGACGGTGGGCGAGGAGAGCCCGCGCTACCACGCCATCCTCACCGAGTTCGAGAAGCTCACCGGCTACGGGGTGATCGTCAACACCAGCTTCAACGTGCGGGGCGAGCCCATCGTCTGCACGCCCGAGGACGCCTACCGCTGCTTCATGCGCACCGAGATGGACTACCTCGTGGTGGGGCCCTTCCTCCTCGACAAGAAAGAACAGCCGAAGCTGGAGGAGAAAGGCGACTGGCGGCAGGAGTTCCAGTTGGACTGACCCTCATCACCCCGGCCCTCTTCTCCCGCCCCCTCCCAACCCCCCACACCGGGAGAAGAGGGAGACAAGCAAGTAGACGGTTCGCATTGCATTCCCCCTCTCCCGGTGTGGGGGGTTGGGAGGGGGCGGGAGAGGGGCCAGGGGGTGAGGGTTTTGGGCGGCGGTGAAAGTCAGGCTACGGCCTTTGGGCTAGAATCCAGGACGGAAGGAAGTAATCATGCGCAGACTCCGCTACGTCGGCTCGTTCTTTGGGGAGATCGTCCAGTTCGCCAGGCAGAACAAGGTGTACTGGATCGTTCCCCTGGTGCTCATCCTCGGGCTCGTGATCGTGCTGGTGGTCACCAGCCAGGCGACGGCGCCGTTCATCTACTCGCTTTTCTAGGGCCGGAGCGAGGGGGGGCCTTGCCGTTCTGAGGGGGTTGGGCCAGAATAGGCGGACGATGCGCCGCTTCAAGCCGATCCACGGGATATTGATCGTCGTCCTTTTCCTCGGGACGATCTGGGTGGCGGAGACCGTTCTCGAAGGCCGTCTCAACCCGTCGGGCTTCCAGAAGGTGTCCCCGGATCGCGAAGGCCAGGTGCGGGTGGACCTGGCGGGCCTCAAGCCCAACGACGTCCGCTTCTACCAGTTCCTGAACTCCAGCAACCAGGAGGTTCGCTTCTTCGTTGCCAAGGACGGCAAGGGCACCGTCCAGGTCGCCTTCGACGCCAACGAGACCTGCGCCAAGATGAAGCGGGGCTTCCGGCACGAGGGGGAGTGGGTGGTTTGCAACAAGTGCGACAAGGCCTTCCGCATCTCGGAGATCGCCTCCGGCGGCGAGGGCTGTACACCGGTTCCCTTGCGGCACCAGGTGCAGGGGAGCGAGCTGCTGCTGGCGCAGAACGACGTGATTTCGGGCTGGCGGCTGTTCCATTGAGCAGGCTTCCGGCAGGAAACAGCAGAAACAACCGACGTGAAATCAGAGCTTTGACGGCCCAGCCCGCGATGTTGTATCGTCGCGCGGTCCGGAAAGGGTAGCTATGTGCGCAGACTTCGTGCTCTACGAGGAGGAGTTCAAGCACCTTGAGGAAGCCCTGCGCCGTCTGCGTCAGGAGGCGAATGCCAAGGCCGTCTTCCTGATCGACAAGAACGGGCAGCAGATTGCCTCGGCAGGTGAGGTCGAGCAGTTCGACACGACCTCGCTCGCCTCGCTGACCGCCGGCAACGTGGCCGCGACGGACGGCCTGGCCAAGCTGATCGGCGAGCGGGAATTCTCGGTGCTCTTCCACGAGGGCCAGCAGGATCACATCCACATCTCGATCGTCGCCAAGCGCGCCATCCTGGTTGTCATCTTCGACGACCGGTCCTCTCTCGGTCTCGTTCGCCTGCGGGTGAAGCGGGCCAACGTCGATCTGGAGAAGATCTTCGAGGTGATGTTGCAGAAAGGCGAGAAGGGATCTCAGGGAGCGACCCACGCGAGCCCCTTTTCCGAAATCACCGACGACGACATCGATGCGCTGTTCGGTGAGTAGCCGAAGGCGCAAGCCCTTGAAGGGCGGGTACGAACCCGGGCCGGTATCCTGCCCGGGCGAGCGGTTCGGGTTGGAGTGAGGCAGGCGACATGACTTTCATCAATTACGCCAGCAAGGAGATAAACTGCAAAATCGTCTACTATGGTCCCGGTTTGTGCGGGAAGACGACGAATTTGCAGTACATCTACAACAAGACGGCGCCCGAGTCGAAGGGGAAGATGATCTCCCTGGCGACCGAGGCCGACCGGACCCTGTTCTTTGACTTCCTGCCTCTGGACCTTGGCAGCATCCGCGGCTTCACCACCCGCTTCCACCTCTACACCGTGCCCGGCCAGGTGTTCTACGACGCCAGCCGCAAACTGATCCTCAAAGGGGTGGACGGGGTGATCTTCGTCGCCGACAGCCAGCAGGAGCGGATGGAGGCGAACATCGAATCCATCCGGAACCTGGAACAGAACTTGAAAGAGCACGGATTTGATTTGGCGGCGATCCCGTATGCCCTGCAGTTCAACAAGCGGGACATCCCGAGCGTCATCCCTGTCGAGGAGATGTATCGCACCCTGAACTACAAACGCGAGCCGACGTTCGAAGCCGTGGCGACCACCGGGGTGGGCGTGTTCGACACCTTGAAGTCCGTCGCCAAACAGATCCTGATCGAGCTGAAGAAGCGCTAACCCTGGCTACGATTCTGGCTAAATAAACCGGAGCCTCAAGACTTCCATGGCCAAGGCCAAGCCCAAGACCCCGACACCCCCTCCCGCCCCGAAGAAGAAGCCGGCTCCGCCGGTCGTGGCCGATCCCGCCCTCGACCACTTTGCCCACGGGCTCTCGGCTTTGCAGGCGAAGGACTGGAAGAAAGCCATCGGTCACCTGGAGCTGGCGGTCGAGACCACCGACCGGCCCGATCTGCGGGACCGGGCGCGGCAGTTCCTGAACGTCGCCCGCCAGAAAAGCGGCCCGGAAGGAAAGCCGGCCAAGGGCCAAGAGCCCGATCCGTACCTCCAGGCCGTCTACGAGAGGAACCGCGGCGACCTCAAAGCGGCGCTCGACATCGCGCAAAAGGGTGGCCGCGACCAGAAGGACGAGCGTTTCGCTTATCTCGCGGCCAGCATCCACGCGGTCGAGAATCGTCTGGAGGACGCGGCCCAGGCGCTGGCCAAGGCAGTCGAGCTGAATCCCAAGAATCGCATCTATGCCTTTCACGACGTCGATTTCGCCGAGCTCCGCAAGAATCGCGACCAGCGCCACCTTTTCGGCCTCACCTGAGCCGGCGCCGGCGTCTTTGGGGGGCGGGAGCGGGGGCGGCAAGGCCCTGGTAGCCATCGGCGGCGGCACCGGCCTGTCGGCGCTGCTGCGCGGGCTGAAGCATCACGTGGGCACCGATCGTCTGCGCGAGCTCGCGGGCGTGGTCACCGTCACCGACGACGGCGGCTCCTCCGGCCGGCTGCGCAAGGAGTTCGGCGTCCTGCCGCCCGGGGACATCCGCAACTGCATCGCCGCTCTCGCCGACGACGAGGATCTGCTCACCCGCCTCTTCCAGTACCGCTTCCCCAATGGCGGCGGCCTGATCGGTCACTCCTTCGGCAACCTGTTCCTGACGGCGCTGACCGGCATCACGGGTGATTTTCACCAGGCCATCCTCACCGCCGAGTCGATCCTCTCGGTGCGCGGCAAGATCTTCCCCGCCACGCTGACCGACGTGCGGCTGCGGGCGCGGGGCGTCTCGGGTCGATATTACGAAGGCGAATCGGCGGTCGGGCTGTCGGCCGAGGAGCTGGCGGCGGTGGAGATCGATCCCGCGGCGCCGCCGGCTTTTCCACAGGCCGTGGCGGCGCTGGAACGGGCGGATCTGATCCTCCTGGGGCCGGGCTCGCTGTACACCTCGATCCTCCCCAACCTGTTGATTCCCGGCATCCGCCAGGCGGTGGCCAAGGCGAAGGCGCCGGTCGTCCTGCTGGTCAACCTCATGACCCAGCCTGGCGAGACGGACGGCATGATGGCCGCCGATCACCTGCGAGCCCTGACCCGGCACGCCGGCGCCGGGCTCATCGACGCCGTGCTGATCAACTCGACGCCGATTCCCGAGCCGCTCCTCGATCACTACGCGGAGACCGGCTCCGAGCCGGTGGCGGTCGACCGCGCCGCCCTGGCCGAGATGGGCGCCGAGATCGTCGAAGCCGACCTCCTGGCCGCCGACGGCAGTTTGATTCGCCACGATCCCGCAAAGCTGGCGGCGGCGGTGCTGGGGATGGGGCGTGCGTCCTGCTCCCAGACCAACGCCTAAACGCTTGCTTAGCGTAGGGGCGGGTCTGGACGGTGGGAGGGGGCTCGACCCGCCCTGCCAGTCGGAATCGTCGTCTCTCAGGGCGGGTCAAGCCCCCAACCTGCCGTCCAGACCCGCCCCTACGCTAAGCCTCATGTAGGCTTGAACGCAGCGCCCAAGTGGTAATCTGCCCTAGCAGAAGGTCTTCTCGGCCATGGAAACACCCACTCCCCTCACCGCAGTCGCCATGAGCGGCGGCCTCGACTCCTCCGTGACCGCCTGGCTGCTGGCGAAGGAGGGGCGGCCGGTGGTCGGCCTCTCGATGCTGCTTTGGGATCACTCCGGTGTGGAGGCCAACGGCCGCTGCTGCGGCGCTCTCGATCTGGGGGATGCCAAGCGCGTCGCCCAGCAGGCGGGCATCCCCCACTACACCCTGCGCATGGACGAGGAGTTTCGCGACAAGGTGGTGGACCCGTTCGTCAACGACTACCTCGCCGGGCGTACCCCCAGCCCCTGTGTGCGCTGCAACACCTGGATCAAGTTCGACCTGCTGCTCGACCGGGCGCGCCAACTGGGTGCGAACCGGGTGGCGACCGGCCATTACGCCCGAATCATTGACGGGCCGGACGGCCCCGAGCTCCACACCGCGCTCGACGCCGAGAAGGACCAGAGCTACTACCTCTTCGAGCTGACGGCCGAACAGCTCGCGGCTTCCCTCTTTCCGCTCGGCGGCATGACCAAGCCGGAGGTGCGGCAGCTCGCCCGCGAGGCCGGCCTGGTGGTGGCGGAGAAGGGGGAGAGCATGGAGGTCTGCTTCGTCTCCGGCGGCATCCGCGAGTTCGTGGAGGGCCAGGTGACCGCAGATCCCGACCGCTATGGCGCGCCCACTCTCGCCGAACCGGCCGTGCTGGTGGACACCCGCGGCGAGAGGTTGGGCGAAGGCCAGCCCTACTATCGTTATACCGTGGGCCAGCGCCGGGGCCTGGGCCTCGCCGCGCCAAGCCCCCTCTTCGTCCTTCAGATCGAGCCCGAGCAGAACCGGGTGGTGGTCGGCGAGGAGCACGACCTGATGGCCTCCGGCCTCCGCGGCGAGCGCCTGCACTGGATCGGTCCGCCACCGAGCTCCGACATCGAGGCCACGGTGAAGATCCGCTCCCGCCATCCCGGCGTCGCGGCCCGCATCCGGCCGCTGGCGGAAGGACGGGTGGAGATCGATTTCGCTCACGCCCAGCGCGGTGTCACACCGGGCCAGGCCGCTGTCTTCTACCAGGGCACGCGGGTGCTCGGTGGATGCTGGATCGAAGGGCAGTTGTAGACAAAGGGAGGTTCTCTGCCATGGGAATGATCAAAGAGCTCAAGGAGTTCGCGGTCAAGGGGAGCGTTCTCGACCTGGCCGTCGGCGTCATCATCGGGGCCGCCTTCGGCAAGATCGTCTCCTCGCTGGTGGACGACGTCATCATGCCGCCCATCGGCCTGCTGCTGGGGAAGGTCGACTTCGCGAATCTGTTCCTGAATCTGGGGGACAAGCCGGTCGCCACCGTCGCCGCGGCCAAGGCGGCGGGCGTACCGACGGTCAACTACGGCCTCTTCCTCAACAACGTCATCAGCTTCCTGATCGTCGCCTTGGTGGTTTTCCTCATCGTCAAGCAGTTCAACCGAATGCGGCGGGCCGAGGAGAAACCGGCCGCGCCCGCCGCTCCCACCACTCGGGACTGCCCTTACTGCTTCTCGGCCATCCCCCTCAAGGCGACCCGCTGCCCCCACTGCACGTCGGCACTCCAAGCTCCACCTCCATAGGAGGATACGCGTGGCCCGCACCAAGCTCCCCCTCTACCTGCTGGCCCTCTCGGCGCTCGCCGCCGCCGCCCAACCCCCTTCGCTCACCGGGCGCTGGGCCGTCTCAGCCGACGTCTACGGCACGCCACGCTACTTCGGCCTCCAGCTCGATCAGCAGGGCGAGAAGCTCACCGGCGAGCTCGCCGGCAGCAAGCTCGAAGGCACAGCCAAGGGTTCCGCGATCCACTTCATCGCCAGGGACGCCCAGGGCTACACCAATGAAGTCACCGGCACAATCGACAACGGCGTCATTCACGCCACCGTTGTCGGAACCGATCCCGAGAGCCCGGCGCATCCCTCCTCAGTCCGCATCACTGCGACCCTCGCTCCGGCGCTCACCCACGCCGCACCGCGGCGACACGAATTCACCCCTACCGTCTTCCATCGCCAGTTCTCCGCCCTCAACAAGCCGGTCCTTACCCTTGCCCCCGGGGACACGATCCACACCACCACGGTCGACGCCGGCGGCGTCGACTTCCAGAACATCAAGCGATCCGCCGGCGGCAACCCGCAGACCGGCCCCTTCTACGTCACCGGAGCGATGCCGGGAGACACCCTCGTCGTCCACATCAAAAAGCTCACCCTCAATCGCGACTGGGCCGAAAGCGACGACGGCCTCGTCGAGCGCGCTCTCGACAGCGAGCTCGCCGTCAAGACGAAGGACCTCGGCAAAACCATCCGCTGGCACCTCGACCGCACCGCCGGCACCGCCACCCCGGTGAAACCCTCCGAGCATCTCAAGCACTACACCATCCCGCTCAGGCCCATGCTCGGCTGTATCGCGGCCGCCCCCAACATCGGCCAGGCCGCTCCCAGCACCGGGGACTCCGGTGGCTACGGCGGCAATATGGACTTCAACGAGATCACTGAAGGCGCCACCGTCTACCTCCGCGTCTCCAACCCCGGCGCGCTGCTCTACTTCGGCGACGCCCACGCCGCGCAGGGTGACGGCGAGCTCAACGGCAACGCCCTTGAGACCTCGATGGACGTAGAGCTCATCGTCGACGTCATCCCCAACAAGCGCATCGGCGGCCCCCGCATCGAAACCGCCACCGAAATCATTGCCATGGGCCTCGGCGGCTCTCTCGACGAAGCCTTCAAGGGGGCTACCAGCGGCATGGCCACCTGGCTCGAAGAAGACTACAAGCTCACCCCCTCGGAGATCGCACAGGTCCTCGGCACCGCCGCCGAATACCATGTCAGCGAAGCCGCCGACCGCAACGCCGGCATGGTCCTGAAGATCAGCAAAGCCCGCCTCGCCACCCTCACCGAGTAGCAAGCGCCGGGCTGGGCGCGGCGTAGTCAGAACGCCTGTGTATCCGCCCGGCTGGCGAGAGTGCCGTGGGGATTGTGGTAGGTCCTGACCTCCCCCGTTTCCGGCCGGGTGACGGTGATCGTGTAGTCGACGTCCGAGAGCGCGCCATAGAAGACCCAGTACTTGCCGTTGACCGCCCGGCCGTCGAGCACCTTGATCATCAGCTCCAGGTTGGAGTCGTCGAAGAACCAGAAGGCACCGGTGTCGCCGGTGAGAGGCACGGCCGTGGCCGCTCCGGCGAGTCCGGTGCGGGGATCGGTGAGCTGCACGCTGACCGTGAAGTGTCCGGAAGCGAGGCACAGGCTCGTGGGATCCGCAGCCAACGGAAGGCAACCCACGAGAGCGCCGGTCTTCATCCCGATCATCCCCGCCGTCGCGGGTGTCCTTGCCGCCTCCTCGGTCCTTTCCGCGCTCACCCCCGGGGGAAAGGCCGCCACGTCCGCCAGGCTGGCAATCTGGCCCGCCGGGTTGTGGTAACTGCGAGTCACGCCGGTCAGCGTATCGGTCACCGTCAGCGTGTACTCGACGTTGGAGAGCGCTCCAGCGTAGACCCAGAAATGAAGGTTGACCGTGGTGCCGTCCAGGACCTTGACCATCAGCTCGAGGTTCTGGTCGCCGAAGAACCAGAAGGCGCCGGTGTTCTCGGTGAGAGGGAGGCTGTGGCCGGCGCCGGTCTCGCCGCTGTTCGGGTTCTTCCAGCTCACGCGGGCTTCGAAGCGGTGGCCCGGCCCGAGGCAGAGGACTTCGGAGCCTGCCGCGCAGCGAACGGGCGCGAAGATTCGACGGACGACGCCCTGTGCGTCGCCGTCCAGTCCGGGGATCTCCTGCGGCGGCAGGTATTCGAAGGGACTGCTAAAGGGAAAGCCGCTGCTCCAGACCAGTACCAGGTTGCCTGAGGCGGTCGTCGCCAGGACCGGATCGGTCGCGTAGTACTCCCGATCGGAGGCGGGAAAGGGATCGGAGAGGGGCGTGAGGTCGGCTTTCAGGAGCCTTCCCTTGAGGGCCAGGTCGAAATCGCTTCCCACCACCAGGGCATTGCCGTCATGATCGACGGCGACGGCCGACGGCAGGGTACTGGCGTTACCCACTCCCACCTGGACCCCGGGTCCCTCCGGCTCTCCCGCGGCGCTGAGACGCCGGATCCAGAGCCGGTCGCCGGCCACCCACACCACCCGGGCGCTGCCGTCGCCGGCCAGCGCGGCAGCTGGTTGGAAGGCGAAGCCCGCGCCGGGAACATTGAGCTCGGCGACGGCAGCGCCGTCGCCGGTCGCGCCAGTGTACCGGCGGGCGAGGATGATGCCCTGGACGGCATTCTGCCACACGACGAGAAAGCCGCCGTCCGGGGCGCCGGCCAACCTCGGGGAGCTCAAGGTGTTCCGCGACCCGGTGGCGACCGCCTGCAACGCTCCCAGGCTCGCTCCCTGCGGGTCGAAGCGTTGGACCTGGACGATGTCGTTGAGCAGGTCCGACTGCAGCCAGGTGACGACGAACGAGCCGTCGGAGGCCACGGCGACCCCGGGGAAGGTGATGGTTTCAAAGCTCATCGAAGGAGCGATCCGCTGCTCGGCGCCAATGGGGGCGCCGTCCGCATCGAAGCGGCGGAACCAGACGTTGGGGGTCTCCGCCCAGGCCACCACAAAACCGCCGCCGGCGGTGGCGGCGGTCGCCGGTCCGGCTGACGGGGCATTGGGAAACCCGAGGACGCGGATACGGATCTCCGGGCTCAGCGGGGAGCCCGACGCGTCGAAGTGACGGGCCTTGATCCCGGCAGGAGCGTCGGACTTGTCGATCCAGGCAATCCAGACCGAGCCGGATGGGCTGGCCGCCACCGCCGGGGCTGTTTGGCTGCCGGCGGTGAAGGTGTTGACGACGGCTTCGGGACTGATCTCCGGAAGCGGGCTCTGGGCTCGGGCGGAGAAAGCCGGGAGAAGCATCCCGGCGAGGATCAGAACGTTGAGTCGTGTGCGCATCGGCTTTCCTCCCATCATGAATCGACTTCAAAAGGCCTGGGTATCTCCATGACTGGCGAGCGTCCCCAAGGGATTGTGGTAGGTCTTCACCTCACCCGTTTCCGGGCGGGTGACGGTGATCGTGTAGTCGACGTCCGAGAGGGCGCCGTAGAAGACCCAGAACTTGCCGTTGATCGCCCGGCCGTCCAGCACCTTGATCATCAGCTCCAGGTTCTGCTCGCCGAAGAACCAGAAGGCGCCGGTGTCGTTGGTCAAGGGCACGGCGGTGGCCGCTCCGGTGAGGCCGGTACGGGGGTCCGTGAACTGCACGCTGACCGTGAAGTGTCCGGAATCGAGGCAGAGGGAGGTGGACGTTCCTGAGATGACGGGCAGGCAGCCGACGACGGGCGCCACCGCCGCGGTCTCGTCCGGCGTCGCGGCAGGCACGGCCCGCTGGCTCGGTGGGGGCGGCGGGTCGACGACCGCGGAGAAGAAGGCCTCCACGTCCGCCAGGCTGGCGAACTGGAACGGCGGGTTGTGATAGCTGCGCATGACCCCGCTGACGGTGTCGGTCACCGTCAGCGTGTACTCGACGTTCGACAGCGCTCCGCCATAGACCCAGAAGTGGCCGTTGATCGCGAGGCCGTCGAGCACCTTGACCATCAGCTCCAGGTTCTGATCGCCGAAGAACCAGAAAGCGCCGGAGTCGGGGGTCAGCGGCAGCGTGCGGCCGGTGCCGGTGTCGCCGTTGAAGGGGTTCTTCCAGGAGACGTGGGCCCGGAAGCGGCCGCCCGGGCCGAGACAGAGAGTTTCCGAGCCCCGCCCGCAGGTGGTGGCGGTCAGGGTCCGGCCGAGGAGAGAAGCGGAGAACGGCGGATTCTGCTCGGGTCCCAGCGTCCACAGGGCGAGGAAGTCGCCTGCCGCATCCACGGCGACCGCCGGCCCGCTCTGAGGCTTCCCTGCCGGCGGATGGAAGACGAGGGTCGTCGTCAGGGGATTCCAGTCGCCGTCGAAGACGCGGCCGAGGGCGCCGGACGCGCTGTCCGCGGTGAAGACCAGGGTATTGCCGCCCGGCTCGCGGGCCGCGTTGAGGGAGGTCGGGGCCGGGAGGTCGACGGTGGTTTCGTGGGTCAGGGGATTGCCGGCGGCGTCAAAGTTTCGGGCTCTGACGATGAACGGGATCGGCAGTTGGATCTGGCGCGGGCCTCGGCGCCAGAGAATGCTGAACCCGCCGTCGGAGCGGAACAAGGGGCGGACCTCGAGGCCGACGAAGAAATCGGAGGTCGGGTTCTCGTTCACCTGGAACGCGGAGATCCGGTTTCCGGCGGCGTCCAGGCGTTGCGCCTCCAGCACGGGGGCAGGGAAGGGAGGAGTGGCGGCCCACAGGGCGAGAAAGCCGCCGTCCGGGGCGGCGGCGACCGTCACCGCGGAGGAGCCGACGCCGGCCGGGCTCAATTCCAGAATGTCCCCCAGCGTTCCGCCGGCACTCACCCGCCGGGCAAAGACCTGCCCCTGGATGCCATTCGCCTCCCAGACCGCCAGAGCGTCGCCGGCAGCGTTGACGGCGACGTCGCAGCTCCCGATCTGCCCGCTGAGGTCGAGACGGAGAGCCTGACCCAACGGCTGGCCGTGCCCATCGAAGCGGCGGAAGAAGACACCGCCGTCGATCCAGACGACCGCGAAGCTCCCGCCCCCGGCGGCCACCCGCGGCAAGCCCGCGGTGGAGCCGCCAGCGCTGATCTGAAATTCATCACCCTGGGGCACACCGTGGACGTTCAGGAGCCGGCCGACGACCCGGCTGAGGTCCGGACCTACCCAGACGGCCAGGTAGCTGCCTTCCGGGCCGAAAGCCACGGACGCGGAGCCCTGCGCCGGCATCGTCGTTTCGTTGACCTCGATTTCGGGCCCGAGCGGCGGGTCGACGAACGGGACGACCTGCCCCCGCGCGGGAGAGGTGGCGAGAAGCCCGGCCAGGAGCAGGGCTGCGGCAAGACTCTGGTAGCGCATCGAGGCTCTCTCCTTAGAACGCCGCGGTGTCCGCCCGGCTGGCGAGGGTGCCGCTGGGGTTGTGGTAGGTCTTCTGCTGGCCGGTCTGGGTGTCGGTCACCGTCAGCGTGTAGTCGACATCCGAGAGAGCGCCGAAGAAGATCCAGAACTTGCCGTTGATCGTGCGGCCGTCCAGCACCTTGACCATCAGCTCCAGGTTGGCCGGGGAGAAGAACCAGAAGGCGCCCGTGTCCTCGGTGAGGCCGTGGGCCTGGCCGCGGCCGGCGTCGCCGGTTCGCGGATCGGTGAAGTCCACCACCACCCTGAACCGGCCGCCCGCCAGGCAGAGGGCGTCGGCGGCGCAGACGCCAGTCGCGTCACCCGCCACGGTCCCGGCTGTGCCGTCCGTCCTCGCGGGGCCTACAGCCGCCGGAAAAGCCCCCACGTCCGCCAGGCTGGTGAACTGGAACGGCGGGTTGTGGTACGTCCGCACCCGGCCGCTGACCGTGTCGGTCACCGTGATCGTGTACTCGACGTTGGAGAGCGAGCCGGAGTAGACCCAGAAGTTGCCGTTGACGGCGCGGCCGTCGAGCACCTTCACCAGCAGCTCCAGATTGGCCTCGCCAAAGAACCAGAAGGCGCCGGTGTCGTCCGTCAGCGGGTTCGCATGGCCAACGCCGGTCTCGCCGCTGAAGGGGTTCCGCCAGGCGACCTCCACCTGGAAACGGTCGCCGTTGAGGCACAGGCGGGTATCGGCGGGCTGGCAGCCGCCAAAAGAGAAACGCTGGCCGAAGATGCCGAGGGAACCCGCCTCCGGGTCCGGCGTGCCCGGCGCCGGAGTCTCGCCCTCGGTGCCGGCCCAGAGGGCGACGAAGTGCCCCTGGGAATCGGTGGCCACGGCGGGCTGAGTCTGGTTGCCATGGAAACGCGCATTGATCTGGAAAGGGTCGGTCAGCGGCTGCCAGGAGGGATCGAAGAGCCGGCCGAACACCGCCGAGTCCGGGCTGTGCTGATCGGGCCCGGGCCAGAGCACAAGCACGTTGCCGTGCGCGTCGAGCACCGCCGCGGCGGGATTGGTGTCCGCCCCTTCGTCGGTGATGAGAGTGTCCGGACCGAGGCGAGTCCCCAGGGCGTCGAAACGCTGCGCGCGGACGTCGACCCTGGGGCCGGTGGGGCTCGCCGGGATGAAGTTGGTCCACACGATGGAGAACCCGCCGTCGCCGTGCGCCAGGGGCTGGGCGCTCTGGGCCTCGCCGTTGCCGTTGTCGTCGAGATCGACCTGAAACTCGGGCGCCCGGGGTTGGCCGCTGGCGTCGAGGCGTCGGGTCCAGATGTTGGGATTCCCCGTCTCGCGCTCCTCCACCCAGGTAATAAGGATGTCGCTGGACCACGGGTCCACGGCCAGCCGCGGCCGGCTGCGCGGCCCGGCGATGACCCCGTTGGCTGGGGACGCGCCGCCCACGGGCCGGGCCTGGTCGTCGAAACGCTGGAGCAGGATGAAGGTGCGCCCGGGCACCGTGGCCCGCCAGACCACCAGGAGATTGCCATCGCCGTCATAGGCGGCGTCCGGCTCGAGCAGCAACTCGCCGGCCGAGTTGTAGGGCAGCCCGATACGGTCCAGGGGTTGGGCGATGGAGTTGAAACGGCGAAACCAGATGCCGTCCGAGGAGGAGTAGACGACGGCGAAGTTGCCGTTGCGGCTGTCCATGGCGAGCCGCGGCACGTCCTGCCTCACCAGCCAGCTGGCGGGAATGGGCGGATCGTCCACCCGCAGCTCGCCGGTGAGCGGCGCGCCCGTGGCGTCGAACCGGCGGAGAAAAAGACCGCGCACCTTGTCCAGCCAGAGCACCACGAAGTTTCCGGAGGCGTCGGTCGCCACGGCCGGGCGGAGCTGGTCGGAGAGGGTGTAGGAATTGACCTGGAGTGGAGTCCCCTCGGGCTGCCAGGACAGAGCAGCCTGAACCGGCAGGGCGCAGAAAGTGCCCAGCAGGACGAGGAGGACCTTCTTGTAGGACCTACGAAGAGAGCCTGCAGCCATGACGAGCCTCCAATGAGCGGAGCTTCTAATGCTATCGTAGCATAGAATCGGGACGTAACCTCTGGTCAAGCCGTGCGTAGAGAAAACGAGATGTCTGCCTGAAAAGAGGTGACCGTGATGGCTGAAACGTTGCGCAGGCTGTTGGCACTCGGAATCCTCTCGCTGGCCGTATTCCCAGCGGCAGTGCTCGTAGCGGCAATCCCCGAGGCGCTGGCCCCGGGGGTGAAGCTTCTCGAAGCCGGTCATCCGGAGGAGGCGCGCAAGATTTTCGCCGGCTATGCGGCGAAGAACCCCGGCGACGCCGACGCGGCCCTCTACCTGGGACGCGCCTATCTCGCCCTGCACAAGTCTTCCACGGCGGTGGAGTGGTTGGAGAAGGCGGCGGCGCTGGCACCGGCGAGCTCGGACAAGCAGCGGTGGCTGGGCGAGGGCTATGGCCTGCAGGCCGAGGAGGCGAGCCTGTTCTCCGCCCCGGGGCTGGCGAAGAAGGCGAAAGCGGCGTTCGACAAGGCGGTGGCCCTCGATCCCGCGAACCTCGACGCCCGCGAGGACCTGATCGAGTTCTATCTCCAAGTGCCCGGCATCCTGGGCGGCAGCGTCGACAAGGCCAAGGAGGAAGCGGCGGAGATCCGCAAGCGCGACAGCTTCCGCGGCCGTGTCGCCATGGCCCAGGTCTTCCTGCATCAGAAGGACACGGCCGGCGCCGAGCGGGAGCTCAAGGCAGCCGTGACGGAGTCGCCCGCCGACGCCAAGGCGCGCCTGGCGCTGGGGCAGCTCTATGCCAACAACCAGCGGTGGCCCGAAGCCTTCGACTCCGTCGAAGCGATCCTCAAGACCGATCCCAATAACTGGCTTGCCCTCTATGCAATCGGCAGGAACGGCGCCGTCTCCGGCCAGCATCTGGACCGCGCCGAGGAGTGCCTGAAGCGCTACCTCGGCCACACCCCGGCCCTCCACGAACCACCCCTGGCCAACACCCATTTCCGCCTGGGAATGGTCTACGAGAAGAAGGGCGACAAGGCGAAAGCCCGCGCCGAGTATCAGGAGGCCGTGCGGCTCGATCCGAAGCTGGAGGACGCGAAGAAGGCGCTGGAGAAGGTGAAGTAGGGGGGCGCCTTCTTAAACCTAAGGCGCTTACTCTGGCTCAGAGCTCCCCCGCCCAAGACCCTCATCACCCCGGCCCTCTTCTCCCATCGCCCTCCCCCCGACCGGGAGAAGAGGGAGAACAGCCAAGAGCAAGCAAGGCTGCCTTTTTTGGCGCCCCCCTCTCTCCCGGTTGGGGGGAGGGCGATGGGAGAGAGGGGTTGGGGGAGTGAGGGGTCTTGGGCGGGGGAACCTCTCAGGCACGTCAAGTTAGCGCTATGAGGGGCAGGCTTGCGGGTAGACGCCCAGGTCCGCCGCACCCCGTCGATCCTTGACACACTGCGGCATCGATCCCTACGATGCTCCCATGAGCATCCTGGAAACCGGCACCCGCACTTCCCAAGAGACAACCCAGGCCAGCCCGCCCTTGGGGGCCCTGGCCGTCGAAGATGGAATCGCCTGGCTGCGCCTGGACGATGCCGGCAAGCGTGTCAACACGCTCTCGACCCGGCTGATGATTTGGTTCGAAGAGCAGCTCGACAATCTGTATGGCGAGCATCCACGCGGGCTGGTGATTTTCTCCGGCAAGACGGACTCCTTCGTCGCCGGCGCCGATCTGGAGGAGCTGCTGACGCTCCAGGACTCGGAGTCGGTGATCGACATGCTGGAGCGCGGCCACGAGCTGATGGAGCGGCTGGCCGGGCTGCCCTTCCCGACGGTCGCGGCAATCCACGGCGCCTGCCTGGGCGGCGGCCTGGAGCTGGCGCTCGCCTGCGCTCGGCGGGTGGCGACCGAGCATGCCAAGACCAAGCTGGGGTTTCCTGAAGTCCAGCTCGGCCTCATCCCCGGCCTCGGCGGCACCCAGCGGCTTCCCCGCCTCATCGGCGTGCCGGACGCCCTCGATTTGATCCTCACCGGCAAGCAGCTCGACGCGCGCAAGGCCTGGCGCCTGGGACTGGTGGACGACACCTGCCATCCGGCGGACCTCCGCACGGCGGCCGAGCGACTCGTCCGGGGGAGCGCGCCGAAGGTGAAGAAGCGGCCCTTCGCGTCGCGAGCGGGAGACTTCCTGGCGCACACGCCGTTGGGCGACAAGTTCGTCTGGGACAAGGCGCGCGCCGGAGTGATGGCGAAGACGGGCGGCCACTACCCGGCGCCGCTGGTGGCCATCGACGTCGTCCGCGACGGGCTTTCGCTGCCGCTACGGCGCGCCCTGGACGTCGAAGCCGGCGCTTTCTCGGAGCTGGTGGTCTCCGAGACGGCGAAGAACCTCATCTCCATCTTCTTCACCAAGAACGACGTCGAGGCCCGGGCGGCGAAGCTCGGCCGCAAGGCGCGGCCGACCCTGCCAGGAGCCACGGTCGGAGTCCTCGGCGCCGGCTTCATGGGCGCGGGCATCGCCCAGGTGCTGGCCCAGAAAGGCGTGCCGATCGTCCTCAAGGACCGTGACCTCGAGTCCGTAGGCCGGGGATACGCCTTCTGCCAGCAGCAGTTCCGCGAGCGGGTGAAGCGCCGCCGCGCCACCGAGGCGGAGGTCAAGGTGGCCATGGGGCGGATTCTCCCCACCGCCGACTATGACGCGCTGCGGCGGGTCGATCTCGTGGTCGAGGCCGTCTTCGAGGATCTGGAGGTCAAGCGGGCGGTGATCCGCGAGGCCGAAGCCGTGGCCCCGCCGGGCCTCATCTTCGCCTCCAACACCTCCTCGATTCCCATCGGCAAGCTGGCCGAGGCGAGCCGCAAGCCGGAGAACGTGGTGGGCATGCACTTCTTCAGCCCGGTGGCGAAGATGCCTCTGCTGGAGGTCATCCGTCATCCTGGCACCTCCGAGGAGACCCTGGCCACCATCGTGGAGCTGGGGCGGACGATGGGTAAGACGGTGATCGTGGTGGGCGACGGCCCCGGATTTTTCACCAGCCGGGTGCTCGGCACCATGCTCAACGAAGCTTCCTGGATGCTGACGGAAGGCGCGGCCATCGACCGCGTGGATACTGCCATGACCCGCTGGGGCTGGCCGGTGGGCCCCTTCGCTTTGATGGACGAGGTGGGGCTCGACGTCGGCGCCCACGTCGGCGAGGTGATGCGCGAGGCGCTCGGCGAGCGGGTGGCGCCGCCGCCTGTCTTCCAGCGGATGATCGACGACCGCCGGCTGGGCCGCAAGGCGAAGCGCGGCTTCTACCTCTATGAAGAGAAGGACGCGAAGGGCAAGGGGAAGACCACCAAGAAGGTGGACCCCGCCGTCTACCCTCTCCTCGTCTGGCGCCCGGCGCCGATCGGCGACGAGGAGATCGTCGAACGCTGCTGGCTCCAGATGTTGAACGAGACCGCCCGCTGCATGGAAGAAGGCGTCATCACCAACCCGGCGGACGTCGACATCGGCGTCATCTTCGGCTTTGGATTCCCCCCGTTCCGCGGCGGCCTGCTGCGTGAGGCGGACCGTCAGGGTCTGCGCTGGGTGGTGGACAAGCTCGAGGGCTACGCCGACCACCACGGCGAGCGCCTGCGTCCAGCGACCCTGCTGCGGGAGATGGCGCGCAAGGGCGAGAAGTTCTACAAGGCGTAGGAAGACCGGAAAAGCGGAACCCCTGAGCCCCGAATAACGGAACATTGACCGCGCACAACGGTCCGTCGAACGCGTGCGATAAAAAATTGTCCGCGGACAATGCAGCATCGTCCACGGACGACGGAAATGCGCCGCGGACGATGGAAGATTGTCCGCAGACGACGGAACTCCGTCTACGGACAACGGAACGTCGTCTGCAGACGACGGAAATGCGCCGTGGACAACGGAGCGTCGTCTGGGGACAACGGAAATGCGCCGCGTTCGACGGCACTCCGTCCATGGACGACGGAAATGCGCCGTGGACGACGGAAGATTGTCTGCGGACGACGGAGCTTCGTCCACGGACAACGGAACGTCGTCTGCAGACGACGGAAATGCGCCGCGAACAACGGAACATCGTCCGCGGACGACGGAAATGCGCTGCGGACAACGGAACATCGTCCGCGGATAACGTAACGTCGTCTACAGACGATGGAAATGCGCCGCAGACGACGGAACTTTGTCCGCAGACGACGGAGCATCGTCCGCTTACGACGGAACGCCGTCTACGGACAACGGAGCATCGTCCGCGTGCGACGGAACGTCGTCTGCGGACGACCGAACGTCTTCCATTTGGACGGAGCGTCGTCCCCGTACAACGAGCCGTTGACCGCGTCCGACCATCGCCTTCCTCTATGTCGCGACGTCCTGCGCCGGAGCCCAAGCGCTTCGCCGCAGTCGGTTCCTCCGTCGCGAAAGGCGATCACGTCGATGCGCGGGGAAAGGATAGGATCGTGCCCATGCACCGTTCCGTCCTCGCGATCGCCATCCTGCTTGCGGCGCATCTCGCCGTCGCTGCGATGGCCGAAACCAATCCGTTCCTGGAAGCCGGGATTCCGGCGCCGTCGCGCGCGACGAGGATGGCGGGTCCCAAGGAGATGAACGAGGGCGTGACGACCGTCTTCGTCTCCACCGAAGGGATGCTCGCGGAGGAGAATGGTTTTGCCGCGGAGGACCTCTCCCGGCTCCTGGACGCCATGGCCAGTACTTTGCTGCACCTCAAGAAAGGCATCCCCTCCGATGTCCGAATCGAGCTGCGCAAGAAGCTTGAGGCCGACAAAGCCCGCTTCAAGAAGGAAGAGGACGCCCGGCGGCTCGACCAGATAATCGCCGAGCTCGGGGGGGCGTGAGGTAGGGGTCCTATCTTCAGCAAGGTCTTCCTGGGCATCCTCGGCAGGGCTCAGGGCAAGCACAAAAAGCCAGGCTTTTCTTCAGTTCAGTGTGCGGTTTAGTCCTTCTCGGCGACCTATCATGGCTAGGTGCGGCGGCTCGATCACGGCGCCTCTTGGATCCGGCCAGCGGCATTCCGTAGGCCCATCGGCCGAATGGCCCTCTGGCGGCGTTCGGCCCGAAGGATCTTGCGGACAGTCTCGTAGACTTCCACTGGGATCAAGACATAAGCTGCCTCGTTCGGGAGTCTACGACGTGTGGGAGCGTAGCTCCTGCCGAATCCATGGCTCGATGTTGCTCTTCCGCCAGTTGAATCGTCATGGCCACACCTCCCAAGAGTTCTACCCTGGGTTGCCTACGGCCTGCTGATAAACTACAAAAGCATCTTGGTGCTCGTTTCTTTGCAACTCTCGCCACAAGCCTCAAGCGGCCGGTAGCCTCGCCAAATTGGCGCGACTCCTCCGCTTAGGCCCAACGATTGATTCCTCGAAGACCTAAGCAAATGCTACCCAAGCCTCCTTATCCGGAATATCGGCCGCGCAGTTTCAGGTCGCTCGTGCAGAGTCTGGGTCGCTCCGACGCTGCCGTCGAGTGGATCGAAGTCGCTGTTCGGCACCTGGCGTCCTTGTCGATCAAACACGGGCCCGCTTATGCTTTGGCCGTTGCCGGCGAGGCCGGAATCCGCGTCACTGCGTTTGACGCCGATAAGCTCCGCGCAAACACCGCTCAGTTCCAGATACTCTCAGTTTACTATGAGTTCGACCGATTCCTGCGCGGATTCAGGCGCGAGCACCCCCGCCAAGTACGCGAGCGTCGCGGCCTTGAATCCCAGTTTTCCTACGTCATCGACGCCTTCAACGTTCCCCGAGCAGCGTTTGAAGAGTTGGAGTACGACGCCCTGGTTTACTACACCGAAGTGCGCCATGCCATCGTCCATCCTGACCGGCGCACAGCGCCTCCCGTCCCTTCCAAGCATCTCACGGTTGAGATTGCCGCATCTAGCTATGCGGGCCTCTCCGCACCAAAGCTCTTCGAAGCCATCGGATTCGATGATTTCGTGCTCTTCTCTCGCGCCGTTAAGGCCCTTGCCCGCACTCTCTGCGTGGCCGCAAGCCCTACAGATGAGGAGATCGTCGATTGTCTGGCTTTAGATCTAGCAATCGGGCTCATGAGTGGCGCCCTCAAGCAGAATCGGCCTCGCTTAAAGAACAAGCTGGCGGCAAAGATCAATTCATTGTATGGTCTGCAGAATCGAGCCGGCGCACTAGCCGACCTCCTGATCGATCGAAGGGCTCACTAGCTTAATGGAAAAGCGCCCCCCTCCAGGAGCCACAGGCCAAAGTCTAAGACCTGCGGTTGCTGAAGGGGGAGATCGAGGTTCGAATCCTCGGTGGGCCACCGTCCCGACGGGATAGCGAGCCATATTGGAGCGCGCCTCCAGCCAACTTGTTCGGAGGCAACCGGCAGACCCCGACCAAGGAGCGAGCCTCGTTCGGCAGCATCGAACCTTCCTGATTCCAGCCGTGACACGAGGAACCGGATGCGGGATCTGCACGTCCGGACCTGTGGGGCACGGTTGGGTAACTGGCCGGACCTACTCATTCATCGGCCTCTCCTTCCTGCCCGTTAGGCGCCCCCACCGGAGGACGACGACCTCATCGGACTCCAGGAAGCCCGGAAGGAGGCCAGGGTGAGACGTGGGACCGCGACAGGAGGTTCGGCGAGACACACCCACCTCCGGCGAGGCCGCAGAAGCTGTGGGCGACATTTGCCTGGACATCCATACTGGAGCTATTCCCCGCTAGCGAGTTGGCCCTGATATAGTTCGGGTGTGAACGCCAAGATTGAAGTGCGTGGACGCGCTGTTCAGTCCTTCAAAGTTCCCGAGAATGCCGACGAGGCTTTCACGGTCTGTCTTGAAGGAGGCATAGCCAAGCTAGAGCTGGCCCGTGTGCGCGAATCCGATGACCCGGTCTACGGCCGCGTGTTGGAAATAGGGGGAGAGGTCGAGCTCCTCGCCGAAGCGCGCCCAATCGTTGAGGCGGTCAAAAAGGGACTTAGGCGGCGCCTCGCCAATCCTGTCGAGGAAGCCGAGGAGATCAGGTTCCGATAGTGGCTACTCTGCTCGATTACAACTCTCTCTGCCGACACCTGTTTTCCGAAGGTGAGCTTGAGGTGGTTGCTGTGTCTGAATCGGAGGTTCCCAGAACTCTGCTGGTTCTGCGAATTCCGCGAACGGACGAAGCCGATGTTCGCCATGTCCCCTCTGTCGATGTTTCCTCCCTCGTTGATGTATCCCAGGCTGATCGCAAGCGAGTAATGTCGGCACTCGTTCGTGCGGGCGCCCGGCACCCAGGTCTTGAGGATGGGCAGCTTCGGCAGCTGCACCAAACCTTGCGCCTGGAAGGTTATGTTGAGCTGTTTTGCGATCTAAACGCTCTGAGCACTGGCCTAACGCAGCAACTGGTTCAATCTCTGGGGAACAGGTGCCGTGTCGTGGTGTCATCTTCTTCGATTGACATTCTCCATGAATATCAGCGTCGCCAGGAAAAAAAAGTGGCCTCGAACTTCCTGAGGCGTGCGGAAATGAATCGATGCCTCGGCGTTCTTGAGGACCTACGACGAGCCGTCCCTGTTCACGTGCACCCTCTTCCGCCGGGGGCCACTTTCTACATGAAGCGGTCGGAGGGCGACCCGGGTGCAGGCGATGAGAGCGACGATGGAGGTCTTACCTACGTCTCGGAAGATCGACTGATGGTTGCTGCGTTCTGGCATTACATCTCGGTAACGAATCCCCGCGTACCGGTTCGCTTGGTGACTTCGGACTTCAGCTTGGCGCGAGTGTGTGCGGCAGAACGCGTAAGGTTCGTATTCGCCAGGTCACCGTATCAAGTATGGTGGCTCGAGCAGATGGGCGAGGGCACGTCGGCCGTGCCCGAGCTTGTTTGGCTAGATCCGTTCGCTTTTGAGCTACGAGCGTGCTCAGCTCATCAGATTCTCTGGGAGCTCTGCCTGGTCTACCAGCGCTTGAACATCAAAGTGAAGCCGGCAGCTGAGAATGCTGGCCAGGCCAGCTCGGATTCGTTCTTGTTTACCAGTGATTTTGGCCTTTCTTATGACCAAAGACACCACATGCCTGGCGATTCTCCTCTCGTGAAGATAAGTGATCCATATGACACCTCTTCATTCGCAAGGGTAGGCAAGAAAACTAAGGTGAAGACACCTGCTCCCTTAGTTCCAGCTCGAAGAAACTTTAAGTTGAGCCTGCAGACTGTGTTCTCAGCCGTGCCAACGAGAACAGGACAACGCATACCGCTGAGTCAGTTCAAGCTTACAGATGACTCTGCGCGCCAATTCGAACAGATAGGGGAAATCACTGGCCTTTTTCAAGTGGAAGACTCACTATGGGTAGTTGCGGCAGCTGGCTTGGAGGGTTTTTTGAACGCGTTGAGGCGCAGAGACTATGTCGCAGTCAACACGCCATTCAAGAGACTCCCGGCATACGCAGATGCTCTAGAACAGGCAGCGGCAGGCAAGCGATTCCCGTCGAGCAAGGAAGGTGGGGCTACAACCGGATGGGCAATTGTACTCGGTGCAGCGTACAAGACAAATTCGGAAGGCGTTTTGTATGGTCTGGCTGAAATCACGGAAGCTCGATTCGAGCAGGCTGTGGTTCGCGGGCATGCAGACGTAGGGACCGGTCAGAGGGCTGTGCCACTTCCCCCGATCATGGATCGCGTCTGCCGGTCGCTTCAGCTTTCTCCTATTCGATTTGAGGCACTGCTGGAAGCGACCATCGGCCATCGAGGCTTGGAGCAGTACGAAGTCCAGCGTGCGAAGATAAGTGTTCCTATTCCGAAGCATCCTGTTGTCGTAGCTCCGGATACAGCGTCGCCTGATAGCTACCTGCGGACGCTCGACCCCGGGACTGGCTTAATTATTGGTAACAAGCTAGTTGGTGTTCTAGTGCTTCGTGGTAGGGGGTCAAATTCATGACTAACCTGCGCCTAGAGGATTTCCTCGGCCAAGAGAATCGCGCGACAGCAGCCTGGTCGCGCTTTGGTTTGTTGGAGAACCCATTTCCTTCGCGCTCGCACCCTGTATGGGATGTATTTCACAACCAAGTGCAGGTTGTACAACGATTCTATGCTGACTTGGGAGAATTCGTACGCGAAGGAAAGACAACTACTTTGTTTTTTACCGGTGGGAATCGGGTCGGCAAGACGCACTTCTGTGAGCACCATCGGCTAACGTTGCCTGGGGCGTTCGCGAAGGCTGGTCTAATGGTTCCAATGGCTGTGGTGTCGGCGGAGTCGTGCAGATTCTCTGAACTGTACCGGCCCATCATAGATCAGCTGCAGGAAAGCCTTCGACTGCAAACAGGACATGGATTCTTTCCCGAATCTTGGCGGCAAGTCTTGCAGGCTGCCCTTGATTCGCTGCGTCCGGGCGACTTCCGAGAGGCCGTGAAAGTCTACCTACAGTCGAGTCAGGATCAGTCGCCAGTTGTTCATTCCCTGTTGATGCAGTGGCTGCGAGGTGAACGCCTCCGAATGCCCCAACGGAAGCAGCTTGGAGTCGGAAGCGTCATCGAGTCCTTGGCGCATGAGTTGAATGCCTTGGAGGGAATAATAGAAGTCCTTCGAAAGAGTGACCTCGGAGAGCCGAGGAGGTGTCCAGGAGTAATTTTGTTCGTAGATGAGTTTGAGCTCATGTGGACGCACAGACGCGATAAGCGCGATCGTTTCTTGCAGGCGCTCCGTGCTCTGGTCGATGCGTGCCCAATGGGCCTTTTCATGTGCGTGGCAATGGCGACCGGCGTTGGCTATAACTTCGAGGTGGAAGATTTGGAAGGAGCCTATCCGGCGTTGTTCGCTCGTCTTAAGGGTGTGCGTGACGTGCCCGCACTAGTGGAGGTTGGCGGTGTAATTGAAGCGCAGGAGTACGCACAAGCGTTTCTCGATAGCGGCGGCAAGAAGGCCCGGGATGAGGGCATCCAGGCAGGCGAACGCTTGTTTTCCGAGTCAGACGTCCGACGGTTGTTTTTAGAGGTTGCAGGCAGTGGAGGGAGTGTGTCACAAGGTGATTTTTTCGACAAGCTGCATGTTGTGGCCGAATCCAAAGTGATCAATCCATCGGGTCAGTAGCTCTTTTAAGTGTGGAATATCGAGTGGGGGGTGTGTCACGGATAAAGAGTCTGAGTGCAGTGAAGCCGGCTGAGGGATTCTAGCACGGAATTGAGCGAATCAGGCAGCCTTCAAAAGCAACTCAGCCTTCCACCGCATCGAACGGAAAGACAATACCACCGCCTTCAGCACGGTCGAGAACGCCAGCGTTGAGCAACGCGGTTACGTCGCCATGCACGGCCTTGACATCGCGATGGACGCGCCGAGAAGCCTCGCGAATCGATACCGGCCCGGCTCCGCAGAGAGCCTTGAGCAACTGCCAGCGCTTGGCAGTCAGTACTTGCCAAATAAGCTCTGGCGTGGCGAAGCTGATGCGAGCCGACTTCTGCGGCTTGCCCTCTTCCAGGAGTCGAGAAAGTCACCCATCGCTTCAGAGGGTGTACGTACATCAAGAATCACCGTTTTCATCGCTCCACCTCGAAATGTCAATTCGTCGGGCTCGATCACGGCGCCTTGGCCTCAAGTATCTGCCGCACTCTTGCCATAGAGCACCTCATTGCCAGACCGCCCGATAGTTTCCGCGCGCTCCCGCCGTAGCGCTTATGCTACACTCTTGGGTATGAAGGCAATCGCTCAACGCGAGCTCAGGAACCACAGCGGCGAAATTCTGCGGCAGGCGGAGAGTGGGCAGCAGTTTGCCATCACCGTGGACGGCCGGCCGGTTGCGGTGCTCGGTCCCTTCCAGAAGCGGCAATGGGTCCCGAAGGCGGAGATCCTGAAGATTCTGCGCTCACAACCGCCAGACCCAACCTTCTTTGAAGACCTCGGAACGATGGGCGGCACGCTGGAAGATCTCGAAGATCCATGGAAGAGCTGAACCGGGGTCTCCTCGACACTTCGGTTCTTATCGCTCGGGAGGAAGACTCCCAACTCGAATCTTCTCTGCCCCAGGAAATCGCGATCTCGGTCGCCACCCTGGCGGAGCTCCATTTCGGCGTCCTGGTTGCGAAAGACGACGAGACGCGGCAACACCGGCTCCTGCGCCTAGGAATCATCGAAGCCACCCTGCAGCCCATTCTCATCGATGCCCCCATCGCGCGAGCCTTTGCGACTGTCGCCCATGCCGTTAAGGCAGCAGGCCGCCAGCCCCGGGCGCGGATCATGGACCTCTGGATTGCGGCCACAGCCCTGGCTCTCCGGCTTCCGCTCTACACCCGAAACCCGCAGGACTTCGAGGGCCTTCAGAGCCTTATCCAGGTCCGAGTTATCTAGCTCTGATTTGAGGGCAGAACCGTCGACGTTCTCTTAGCCCGGATTCCCCATCGGCACCAGGCCCGAGGGCACCCTTCTTATCTACTTAGACCCAGGAGTCTCAGAAGCGGGTACCCATAGATACCGGCTCACTGGGGAATCACCCCCGTCATCGCTGATCAGAAGCAATCCATGCTTGCCGTTCCGATCGAGCATGCAGACGCTTTCCAGGTTCTCCAGTTGCCCCAGATCGAGAAGCGCTTTCCGTAACGGCCGGTTTGTGTGGTTGGGATCCCAGAACCAGACCGAAGGGTGAAACTTGTCCACGGGTTGATCAGGATCTGCGGATCGTCCCGCTACGATCCAAACGCCTTTCCGTTCCGCGTCCCAGGTCATTCCTCGAATCCCCGCTCCTTCGAGGTCCAAGAGCATGGGCTGGGTATCGAGGATCGCCTTGGTCTGCGGCGGATCGAACATGGCGTGAGGATTCTTGAGTGACAGGACGACCGCGGCCGGCTTACCGTGGTCCAACACGGTCGGAGAGCGCAGGCCGATCAGCAGCCGCCCCTGAGACGGCTCAAAGGCCAAGCCCTCGATGTTGAACGTCCCCTTCTCCCCTCCCGCCTGATGCGGTCGTTTCATCGCGTCAGCCACGAAGGGAACTGCCTTGAGCGCATCCGCCAGTGTACCGATTTCCTGAGCGTCCACCGTCCCGTTCTTCAACAGCAGCCGCGCCAGCTTGTGGCGTTCAGGTTTCTGGCCTCTGGGATCTTTCACGTCGTCCTGCTTCTTGCTCCGGGAATGCGACGTGATCGCAAAGGCCGCGCTTCGTACCGGATCCCAGGCGATATCCTCGATATCGTCCATGATCTCCTTGCTCTTTTTGCTGCCATTGGTGGCCGCAGAGAGAGGTTGCATCCTGTCTTTGAAGGAGCCCGTCTCAAAGGCGGCATGAGCACTGGTCACCCGTTGAACCTGGTACCCTTCGTCAGCAATCAGCAGTAGCCGGTCATTGCCGATGTTTACCGCGCCCGAGACTTCTGGCAGTGGAATCGCCTGGGGCGCGGCGGCAGGAGCCGCTTGGCCGAAACAGACTCCACGGAGCCCCAGGAAGAGAGTTAGGACAACCCCTTTTCGATTCATAAACCCTCCCTTGGCTGAGCGATCCACGCGCCTCTTGTCTTCTATTCTAATAGACGGACAGGTGCAGGAACGTCACTCGGGCACGCTTTCGTCGGTGTTCAGACTTTCCAGGCGGCTTTGAGGATTTCGCCTCCGAGGAGACGCCCGCGGGGTTCCCCGCGGGCGTCTCTACATTGGCTGGTATCGGTATCGAGACTTCAACCAACTCGTCAAACCACTCCCTCTTCTCCCGGCGGACGGGGGGGAGGCTGGGAGAAGAGGGCCGGGGTGATGAGGGCCTCGGTGGTGCGGTGACAGGTCCGATTCCTGTCGGCTCGTGCGGGCGCCGGTCGCGCCGCGCTCTTCCCGGAGATCTCTAGACGACCAGTGGGCACCTTCCCCGGATCGGCGTCACGCAGGCCCTGCAGCTGCCGCCATCGTCGGGCGGATTGCCGCAGACGTTGCAACAGAGCTGGCCGGTCGGGCACTGGGCGCTGGTGGTGCAGCCGGTCATGAAGGAGGGAGCGGGCGCCAGATCGTTCGGGGTCTGGATCTGCCCGACCGAAAGAGACGCCAGGAACTGCGCGTCCGTGTCAGGCGCTGCCGCGGGATTCGGGGAAGGTAGTGCCGCCGGCGGTGTCTGGGCCATGGACTGCGCGAACGCGATGAGCGAGAGAAGGGCGAGGAGGACGAGAACTGGCTTTTTCATAACTTCATCTCCTTGGTGGACGGGACCGGAGGAAACCGGCCGTCTCCAAAGTAGAAGGTGCCCTGGCGGACCCGTGCCGAGTCGCTTCCATACCGAGTTTGCCTCCGGCGCGCTCGGCGGGCTAGCATGCGACGCAATGCAAGGGCGCGAAAGCGAAGTCAGGCCAGGCGAGATCTCGGGCGCTCGATCTCCCATCGGTCATCTCCGGCGCCTGGTTGGCCTCGGCTTCGGACTCGCGGTCATCGTCGGCAGCACGATTGGCGTCGGCATCCTGCGCACGCCGGGGCTCGTGGCGGGGCACTTGCTCGGTGGATCCGCCATCCTGATTGCCTGGATCGTCGGTGGCATCTATACCCTGCTCGGGGCGGTCTGCCTGGCTGAGCTGGGCACGATGGTGCCCGAGGCGGGCGGGTATTACGTGTACGCGCGGCGGGGTTTCGGCCGCTGGGTCGGCTTCGGCGTCGGCTGGACGGACTGGCTCACCTACTGCACGGTGCTCGCTTACGTTTCGATTGGCCTCGCCGAGTTCAGCGGCGTGCTCATACCGGCGCTTGCCGACTGGGTGCGTCCGATCGCGATTGTCACGCTCCTCGCGATGGTGGCGCTGCAGTGGGCGGGCCTGAAGGTCAGCGCGCAGTTTCAGGAATGGACGACCGCGGTGAAGTTCCTCGCGTTTCTCGCTCTCGTCGTCGCCGCGTTCACGATGAGTCCTGTTGGAGCGCGGGCTCTTCAGACACCGAAAGACGCGTTCGGCCTCACGTTCTCAGGCGTCATCCTCGCGCTGCAGGCTGTCGTGATCGCTTACGGCGGCTGGCAGAGCGCGCTCTACTTCACCGAAGAAGATCGTGATCCCTCGCGGAATCTCCCTCGCGCGATGATTGGCGGCGTCGTTTCGGTCATCATCGTGTATCTGCTCGTCAACCTCGCGCTCCTGGCCGTGCTGCCAATCGCGGAGCTCGCGAAGTCCACTTTGCCGGGCGCGGATGCGGCAGCGATTATCGCCGGCGATCGTGGGAAACAAATCATCACGATTCTTTCGGTCCTTTCGCTGCTGCCGCTGCTCAACGCGATTCTGATGATCGGTGCGCGGATTCTGTTCGCGATGGGTCGCGACGGACTCGTTTCGCGGCGCACGGCGTCGGTCAACGCGGGTGGCACACCCGATGTCGCGACCGTCGTCACGACCGGCGTGGCGCTGATCCTCATCGCGTCCGGAACCTTTCAGAACCTCATCGCCCTGGCGTCGGTCTTCCTGGCCGCGAACTACTGCGTCAGCTGTCTCGCGTTGGTCGTGTTGCGACGAAGGGAGCCCGACGCCGCACGGCCGTTCCGCGCCTGGGGATATCCCTGGTCGGCTGGCATTGTCGTCGTGGGTGCGATCGTGTTTCTTGGCGGCGTGTTGGTGAACGACACGCCGAGCGCCTTGAAGGCGATGGGATTGCTCGCCGTGGGGCTCATCGGGCGTGCTGCGTTGGCGGGCAAATCAATCACGATTCACCACGAGGTCGATTTCATAGCGAGCCCCCAGCGCTTGTACGAAGCGCTTCTGGACGCAAAGCAATTTGCCGCATTTTCAGGCCGGCCGGCCGAAATCAATCGCGAGGTTGGCGGTGCGTTCTCCGTCTTCGCCGGCCACATAATTGGTCGCAACCTGGAGTTGGTCCCGGACCGTAGAATCGTTCAGGCCTGGCGGGTCGTGACCTGGCCTGAAGGCATTTACTCGATCGCGAAGTTCGAGCTTCAGGCCCAGGGATCAGGAATACGCCTGATCTTCGATCATACTGGCTTTCCGGAAGACTTGAAGGATCACCTAGCGGAAGGTTGGAAATCTAATTATTGGTCGCTGCTCAAGAAGTATCTTCCCTAGAGGAGACGTATGGCAACGCTTGATCGAACCAAAGCCAATCCGTGGGCGCTCAAGACACCTCCTGGAACGTCTGAGTACACGATGCACGTCGATGAAAAGGACGGTGTGCGGGTCCTCGTTTGTACGGTGGGAAAAACGGTCCTGCTCTATGACGCGCGCTGCATCGACGACTTGCACGCCATGCTCAAAGCTGCCGGGGATTGGGTTGAGCTCGGTGGGGCTGATGAGCAGAAACCCGCCAAGGACGGCACAGTGGAAGCTTGGGGACGCTCTCCGAACAATCCCATTGGCGGTTGGTACGGTCTAAAGAAGGGCCTTCGCGGACGCTTTGGCGTCTACATTCCACCACTCATGGAGACGCTGGGCCTTTGTGAGCTTGAGCACAGTCCGAAGAACAATCGAATTCGGGTTAAGTAATCAGCGGCGGCGCACGATCTCCCCTGTGTGCCGATCCAAAAGTGGAACTCGCGAGACGCGGTCGCTCATAGGACCATTAACTCGGCCTTCTCGCCTCCCTTGTCTGCGCTCTCAAGAAACAACTTGCCGCCTTGAGATAGACGCATGTCGACAAGTTGGTAAAGACGAAGCGCTTGTCGCAAAACTGCCGTTTTGCTGAGATCCTTTTTCGCCGACAGTTCCTCGAGCACTCCCATTTCGGTTTCAGTCAGGTTCAGGGTCATGGTTTTCTTATCGCTCACGGGGGTCTCCCTCCTTCTCCTTAGAGAATAGCCAGAAATTAGCCAAAAGGCAAGCACTCTGGCACGCCGATCTGAGGTGGTTCTGGCGGTTGAAAGTCTAAAGAAGGGCTTTCGCGGACGCGTGGCGTCTAGCTGTACGAGATGTAGATAGTTCTACTTAGTAAGATTGCTGTACCGGATTGTTGGCGGTCACGACTCTTGGTCTCCCTTTCCGGACCGGGGCTATATTTCTTTCCCCTCTTGTGGCAACTTAGTAGGAACCCCGGAGACCGCGATGCCCGATGCCAGTCCAGCCAGGATTCAGCCTCCGCCCAAACGGCGCCCACCGTACCGCAACCTTCGAGTCTACGCTTTCGATCCCAGCCTGAGCTGGCGGCTCGACACGGCGGTCATCAATCAGATGACCCTGCGGGTGCCGTGGGAGGACGTGACAGCCGGGCCGGTGGGGGAGTATCTGGAGGTGGTGGACGTCGATCCTGCGAGCAACTGCTGCTATGCGCCGGTCGACCTCGACGACCGCTATCTGCTTGCCGAGAGCGGGCTCGATCCCGACGAGGGGAATCCCCAGTTCCACCAACAGATGGTCTACGCGGTCGCGATGACCACCATCCGCAACTTCGAGCGGGCCTTGGGACGGCGAGCCCTCTGGTCGCAGGCGGACAAGGACCAGGACTTCCAGTTCGTGCGGCGTTTGCGCATCTATCCTCACGCCATTCGGGAGCCCAACGCCTACTACGATCCGAACCGCAAGGCCCTCCTTTTCGGCTACTTCCCGGCTGTCGCGGGAGGACGGAATCTGCCCGGAGGGACCGTCTTCTCCTGCCTGTCGCACGACGTGGTGGCCCACGAGACCACCCACGCACTTCTCGACGGTCTCCACCGGCGGTTCATGGAGCCCACCAACGTCGACAGCAAGGCGTTTCACGAGGGCTTCGCGGACATCGTCGCCTTGTTCCAGCACTTCTCCTTTCCGGCGGCCCTGCGCGACCAGATCCGCAAGACGCGGGGCGACCTGGCGAGCCAGAGCCTGCTGGGTGAGTTGGCGCAGCAGTTCGGCGAGGCGATCGGGCAATATGGCGCCCTGCGCGACGCCCTGGGCGAGGTGGATCCGGCGACGAAGCAGTGGCGGCCGAAGGAGCCCAATCCGGAGGATCTCGCCAAAGTTCGCGAGGCCCACGAACGCGGCTCCATTCTGGTGGCGGCGGTGTTCGATTCCTTCCTCGCAATTTACAGGTCGCGCATCGCAGACCTGGTGCGCATCGCCACCGCCGGCACCGGCGTGCTCCCTCCGGGGGACATCCATCCGGATCTGGTGGACCGCCTGGCGGGCGAGGCGGCGTCGGCTGCCCGGCACGTTCTCACCATGTGCATCCGCGCCCTCGACTACTGCCCGCCGGTGGACCTTACTTTCGGCGACTACCTGCGGGCCCTGGTCACCGCCGACCGCGACCTGGTGCCCGACGACGACCGCAGCTACCGCATCGCCATCGTCGAGGCGTTTCGCCGTCGCGGCATCTATCCCCAAGGGGTGCGCACACTGTCGACGGAGAGCCTCTGCTGGGCGGCACCGCCGGACGCCGCGGCGCATGCGCTCCTGGAGCTTTTGCCGGTCATCGACAGCGTCCGCGGCGCCGCCCGCCATCACGGCTGGTCGCTCTCGGACGACCGGCAGAAGATTCGGGATGACATGGAGGCGAGCGCCCGTGCCGTCCACGGCTGGCTGCTCTCGGATCAGTGCCGGACGGTGGCGCGGCAGATGGGTCTGTCGCTGGGCGCCACGGCGCCCTTGTCCATCGAGAGAAAGGACGGCGTGCCGAAGATCGAGGTTCACTCCGTGCGGCCCGCCCGGCGGCACGGCCCCGACGGCCAGACGATGACCGACCTGGTCATCGAGGTCACTCAGAAGCGGCGCGGGTATCTCGACCCCATCCTTCAGGATCAGGTCGACAAGCAGCCTGTGGATCCGCCGCCGCAGGAGGACTTCTGGTTCCGCGGCGGCTGTACGCTGCTGGTGGACCTGGAGCACCGGGAGGTGCGCTACCTCATCGGCAAGGACATTGAGAGCGCGGCGCGGCTGGCCGCCCATCGCGCGTACTTCGAGGAGGGCTCGTGAGCCTGGCCTCAGCGGGGAAGATGGCCGCGCCGGCGACCGGCGTCAAGGTTCGCATGGTCCAAGGACTGGGCGACTGCTTCCTGTTGGCCTTTCCTACCCATGGCCCGCGGCCCTGCTACGTGCTGGTCGACTGCGGTGTGCAGTTGGGCACCGCGGAAGCGGCGGACAGGATGAAGAAGGCGGCGGCGGGCCTGGCCGAAGCCACCGGCGGCAAGATCGACGTCCTGGTGGCGACCCGCGAGCACTGGGACCATTTCGCCGGCTTCCAGCAGGCGAAAGAGGCGTTCGATCCGATCGAGATCGGCCAGGTCTGGGCGTCGTGGACGGAGGACCCGAACGATCCCGGGGCCCAGCGGCTGCGCTCCCGGCGGGACATTGCGGTGCGAGCGCTGCACGAGGCAGTGCAGGAGCTACGGCAGTGCGGCGAGGAGGACAGCGCCGGCTCTCTCGAATCGGTCCTCGGGTCCTTCGGCGACCTGGGAAGGGACGGTCGCCCGGCCGCCGTTCAGCAGACCATGGCCTACCTCTTCAGCCGGGGTAAGCCGCCGCGGTATCTGTGGCCCGGCGACCGTCTGGAGCTGCCTGAAGTGGACGGCGCCCGTGTCTACGTCCTCGGGCCTCCCGGAGTTGCGCCGGGGCTGGCTGCCGCGGAGGGGACCACCCACGAGGCCGGAGGCGCGGAGCTCAAACCCCAGAGCTTCCCCTTCGAGTCCTATTACCGGGTGCCCGTAGACGCGGCCCGGCGGGACCCGTTTTTCCAGGCGAGCTATTTCGGCGTCGCCGGTCAGCCCAGCGAGCACGAGATGGCCTGGCGACAGATCGAAACGGAATGGCTGACCTCGGTCAGCCATCTCACCTCGCAGCTGGACGCCAGCGCCAACCACACCGGCCTGGCCCTGGCCGTGGAGCTGAGGCCCAGCGGCAAGGTGCTGTTGTTCGCCACCGGCGCACTGACGGACGATTGGCACTCCTGGCACCACCTCCAGTGGCCGCGGGAGGCCCCGTCCGCCGATTCGCCGATCACCGCCGAGGAGCTTCTGCGCCATACCGTGGTGTACGAGGTGGCTCGCCGCGCGAATCAGGCCGCCGTGCTGGATTCCGGCGGCCTGGACCTGATGACCGATCCCGAGCTGGTGGTCCTGATGCCGGCGGACGAGGCCCGCCGGCCGGCTCCGCCCCTGCTCCAGAGTCTCTGGGACAAGGCGAGGGGGCGAGTCCTGCGGGCGGACTTGGGATTGCCGCCGCGATCCTCGCAGCTCAGCCCGGGAGAATGGAAAGAGTTCGAGAAGAGGTGTGCCGTCACTCCTGACTACGTCGAGCTGACCATCGCCGAGGCCGCTACCCAAGCGCGCCCGAAGAAGAAGGCGTAGCGAGAACCCTCATCACCCCGGCCCTCTTCTCCCGCCCCCTCCCAACCCCCCACACCGGGAGAGGGGGCCAGGGGGTGAGGGTTTTGGGTGGGGGCGCTGGCGCCGGCTGGGTCGCCCCTTTTGCTGCGCAGAACGCTACGCGTTCTCCAGCCTCGCCTCGCTCGGCACCGGCGGTACGGCTTCAGCCGGCTCGGGAAGCAGCGCATCGGGAATCTCGCTCTCGAGGTTGCGCAGGCGGGGATTCAGGGAGGAGAGACCCACCGCGAGCAGCGACAGGATCCCGAGACAGATGAACATCAACCCCACGCCACGGCCGGGAGCGACGCCCAGAAGGCGGCCGACGAAAGTGTCGGCCAGCTTGCCGCCGGGGAGGAGCAGGGGGCCGAAGACCTTGTCTGCCAGGGGGCCGGCCAGCAGTGCCGCCAGCGGCATAGTGCCGGCCGCGATCATGCCGGAGACGGCGAAAACCCTGCCCTGAACGGCCGAATCGACCTTGCTCTGCAGGATTGTATGAGTGCTGGCCAGTGCGAAGGGAGTGGCCAGCATGAAGGCGAAGGCTGCCAAGGCGATGAGGGGAATGCTGGGCTGCACCCCACCCAGGAACAGAATCAGGGATTGCAGAACGATCACTCCCAGGACCGTCAGCACCCGCTGTTTTGGGAGTCCCCAGATGGCCACCGCCAGCCCGCCGAGCAGCAGGCCCACGGCGGCGGCCGAGCTGACCGTGCCCAGCTCGACCGGCGTCGCGAAGCTCAGGATGAGCGGCGTCAGCAGGATCTGCACCATGCCCATGCAGAAGTTGGTCACGGCGAAGAGGATGAGCAGGGCGACCAGGCCCTTCCTCGCTTGGAGGTAACGCCAGCCGAAGGCCAGGTTCGCGAGCATCGAGCGCTGGACGGCGGCCCCCTCCAGAGGCGGCGGCTTGGGGATGCGGATGAAAAGAATCGCGGTCACGGCGGCGACGTAGGTGATGGCGTCGACCAGAGCGACGCCCTGATAGCCGATCCATCCGATGAGGAGGCCGGCGGTCAACGGGCCGAGGATCTGAGAGATCGCCCGCCCGCTTTGCGCGATGCCGCTCGCCCGCGGCAGCTGCTTGCGGCCGACGAGCAACGGCACGGACGAGGCCAGGGCAGGTCCCTGGAAAGTCAGGAACGTCATCATCAGCACCGCGAGGGGGTAGACCATCCACGGCTGCATGCGGCCGGTGAAAAAAAGGAACGCCAACAGCGAGGTGGTGATGGCCGATCCCAGGTCGGCGAGCAGGATCAGCTTGCGGCGGTCGAAATGGTCGGCCGCCGCGCCGGCCACCGGCGAGAGCAGCAAGATGGTCGCGGTGCTCACGAAGGCGACGAGGGCGAAGCTGGTGGCGGAATGAGTTCTTTGGAAGACCCAGACGCCGAGGGAGAAGCCACCCACGGCGGAGCCGATGGCGGAGATGAACTGGCCGGCCCAGAGGACGAGGAAGGCCCTCATCCCTTGGGGAGTGCGTCGGGTCGTCAAGGTGTCAAGTCTCCTCGAGCGGGGCGGGCATGCGCCCAGGGTTGAAGCGAGCCGTCCGCGTATCTACAGTGCGCCGTCGCGGCAATGCGGGACACCGCAGGCGCCGCCGGCGGGGATGCTAAGATCGTCTCGCTCCGCCCGAATGGCCGACCGCGATGTCTCCCCAACCGTCCGACCTCTGGTTGCCCCTTGCCCTCTTCATCTTCTTCGGCCTGCTCAGCGTCGCCGGTGCCTATCTCGCCCTCAATGCCCTGCGCGGCCGGCGCGCGGCCATCCTCGGCGCCGTGGCGACCGCGGGATTCTTCGCCCTTCTGCTGGCGGTGGTGCTGATCCTCATGCGCAATGCCGGCCTTATTTCTTGAGCCGATTTCCTGACCTGCCCTCAAGAGCCGTAGAATCGCCGCGATGTCCGATTCAACAGGGGAGCTCGATCTCGAGCGGTTGGTCACGATCGAGACTTTCTCGTCCCCCTGGCAGGCCCAACTCGCCCGCGCCTGCCTGGAGTCCGAGGGAATCCATGCCGTCGTCGCCGACGAGCACTTCTACCGCCTCTATGGCGCCCTCCCCGGAACGATGGGCGGCGTCAAGCTCCAGGTTCGTCCCGAGGAGGCGCAGCGGGCGTCCGATCTGCTGCGCAACCGCCAGCCAATCCCGGAGATCTACCTGGTTACCGAGGACGATCTGCGACCGGCGCGGCCGGAGCCCGAGGAGTTGGCGAGCCTGGTCACGGTGGGCCGCTACTCAACCCCCTGGGAAGCCCACCTCGCGCGAACTCTGCTCGAATCCGAGGGAATCGACGCCTGTGTCCTGGAAGAACGTCTGCCGCCGGTCAGTTTACTCACCAACACGCCTCTCGCGCTCAACCGGGTCGAGGTCCATCCGGCGGACGCCGAGCGGGCCCTGGCCCTGCTGGACGCGGTCGGAGGTGGTGTGGGCCTCGAGGATATGGAGGACTTCGAAGAAGGCGAAGAAGAAGGGATGTAAGAAAGGTCACGAAGATTTGACGTCCTTCAGCGTCTCCTCCTTGATCGTCGCATCCAGACTCTGCGACTTCACCTCCTGACGCAAGCGGCCAAACGCGCTGATGTAGACGTTGGCGACCGCCACCAGGGAAAAAAACGCGATGAGGTAGCCCCGCCAATCGTCGAGCAGCAGCCGGTAGCGGGTGACGACGAGGAAAAAGATTGTCACGTAGTGGCTGAAGCAGTACTCACAGGTGAACAGATAGAAAAATTTGCGGCCAGCCAAGCTGCGGGCTTGCTTCGATCGTTTTGCGCAGTAATCTCGCGGCTCCTTGAAGATCTCCTCGTGCGTCACCGTCCATGCCACGCAGGCGATGGGCACGGCCAGCACGAGCAGCCAGACGATCTGCAGAGTCCATTGCGACGAGTCGGGTGGGTTCATGGCGGCCCGGTGCTGCAAGAAGGGGGCCGGGGAGCCCGAAGGCGGGCTGGGATAGAGTATCGGTCATGCTCACTCGCCAGCGCACCGGCTCCACGCTCTGCCCGTCTTGCGGCAAGCTGGTGGGAGTCAACGACGACGTCTGCCTGAATTGCGGGCGCCGCCGGCCCGGGATGTGGGGGCTCACCTCGGTCGTCCGCAACCTCGGCAAGGACGCCGGATTCTTTCAGTTGGTGATCGCGGGCAATGTCTTCCTTTACCTTGCCATGCTGGCGGTGGACCCGCAGCATATCCAGATGGGCGGTCTGTTTTCGCTGGGCGGTCCCAGTCAGGCCAGCCTGCTGCGCTTCGGCGCCAGCGGCGCGCTGCCGGTGTTCTATCTCCACCGGTGGTGGACGGTCCTCTCGGCGGGTTGGCTTCACGCCGGGCTCCTCCACATCGGCTTCAATCTCTATTGGATCCGCATCCTGGCGCCGGAAACGGCGGAGCTCTACGGCCCCGGCCGCATGGTGATGCTCTACACGGCCGCCTCGATCGGCGGCTTCGCGGCGAGCAGCGTGGTGCAGTCCCTCGGCCTGGGGGGAGCGGTGACGGTGGGGGCCTCGGCGCCGATCCTCGGCCTGCTCGGCGCCATGGTGGCCTACAGCCGGCGCACCGGCAGCGGCGTCGTGGGGCGAACGGCGTGGAGCTACGCCATCTACATGATCGTCTTCGGCTTTCTGATGCGGGGAGTCGACAACGCGGCCCACGTCGGCGGCTTCGCAGCAGGTTTCATTGCCGGCTACTTACTGGACCCAAGGAAGCAGGAGACCGGCAATCATCTCCTGGGCGCCGTCGTCTGCATCGCGGCCACGGTGGCGGCGGTCGTCGCCTCGCTGGTGGTGCCCATCCCCTTCTAGTCCGACGGCACGATCTCCAGCTCTTTCGCCCGCCGGCGCACCTGGTAGGCTTCGCGCGTCTCCTGCGAGCTGAAGCGCTCTTCCAGCCAGGGATCGCCGTAGGTGTGGTAGCCGTTCTCCTCCCAGAAGCCGCGCTGATTTTCGGAAAGAAGCTCGACGCCATTCGCCCACTTGGCGCTCTTCCAGGCGTAGAGGTGCGGCACCACCAGCCGCAGCGGACCGCCGTGGTCCAGAAGCAATGGCTTGCCGTTGTGGGTATCGGCGAAGAGAGCGCGCTCGGAGAGGAAATCCTCCAGCGGAAGGTTGGTCGTGTAGCCGCCGTAGCAGTGGACCATTACGTGCGAGGCCTCAGGGTCCACCCGCACCTGGCGGAGAAGGTCGCGAGTGGAGAAGCCCTCCCAGCCGTTGTCGAGGGTGGAGAAGCGCGTGACGCAGTGAAAGTCCGCCGTGACGCGGCTTCGCGGCAGGGCCTGAAGCTCCTTCCAGGAGAGAGTCTTCTCCGCGTCGACCAGGCCGAAAACCCGGAAGGTCCATTTCTCCGGCTCCACCTGCGGTGTGCGGCCATAGGTGAGGACCGGCCATTTGTTGGTGACGTACTGGCCTGGCGGAACCCGGTCGTCGCCGGTGTGCGGAGTGTCGTTCATCATCTCCCTCCCTCGCTCCAAGCATACCTGTCTGACCCCAGGCAAGGATTCGTGACTGACTTCCTCTCCTTTACACCCTGCTCCCCGTCTGCTACGTTCATTTGGCCATGCGCACGGTCGCTCTCGCCCTCGAACATCTGGCGCCTGCCCGAGACCGGGGGCGGCCGGCTCACGTTCTGGAGCTGATCGGCAACACGCCGCTGGTCGACCTCTCGGAGCTCACGGGAAAGACGGGAGTGCGGCTCTACGCCAAGGCGGAGTGGGCCAATCCGGGCGGCTCGGTGAAAGACCGGCCGGCCCTCTCAATGGTGATGGACGCGCTGCGCCGGGGGCTGTTCACGAACGGCCGGCGGCTGCTCGACGCCACCTCGGGCAACACGGGGATCGCCTACGCCATGATCGGCGCGGCGCTGGGCATTCCGGTGACGCTGGCGCTGCCGGACAGCGCGAGCCCCGAGCGCAAACGGATCTTGAAGGCCTTCGGCGCCGAGCTGCGGATCACCGATCCGCTGGCCGGCAGCGACGGCGCCATCGTGGAGGCGCGGCGGCTGGTGGCGGAGGAGCCGGAGCGCTGGGCCTATCTCGATCAATACTCGAACCCGGAGAACTGGCGCGCCCACTATCGCACCACCGGTCCGGAGATCTGGGAGCAGACGGCGGGAGAGATCACCCATTTCGTCACCGGTCTGGGCACCAGCGGCACCTTCATGGGTGTCGGACGCTTCCTGAAGGAAACGAGCCCGGCGGTGCGTCTCATCTCGATGGAGCCCGACTCGCCGTTTCACGGCCTGGAGGGAATGAAGCACATGGCCACGGCCATCGTGCCGCCCATTTACGATCCGGCGTTGGCGGACGAATCCCTGGAGATGCCGACGGAGACGGCCTACGCCATGGTGAAGCGCCTGGCCCGGGAGATGGGCCTGCTGGTGGGGATCTCATCCGGCGCCAACGTCGCGGCAGCTCTGGAGATCGCCGCGAATTTGCAGCACGGCACGCTGGTTACGGTGTTGTGCGACGGCGCGGACAAGTATCTGTCCGACCGTTTTTGGGAGGAGTGTTAAGAGATCATGTTTACCCTGGAGATCACGGCCGGCGATCTGCAGGCGGTCACCGAGCATGCGGCCGCCAGCTACCCGGAAGAGTGCTGTGGTTTTCTGATCGGCCGTTTCAATGCCGCGGCGGCGCTGACCGCCGTGGTGCGAGTGCTGCCGGTGAGCAACGAGCGGCAGGAGAGCCGGCACAACCGGTATCTGATCAGCCCCGAGACCGTGCTCGCCGCCAACAAGGAGGCGCGCGCCCTCGGTCTCGACGTTGCCGGCTACTACCATTCCCACCCGGACCATCCGGCGCGGCCGAGCGAGTTCGACCGCGATCACGCGTGGCCGGGCTTGTCCTACGTCATCGTTTCCGTTGCGGGCGGTAGGGTGGCGGACACCCGGAGCTGGCGCCTTTCCGACGACCGCGAGCGGTTCGAGGAAGAGGTGGTCTTCCAGAAGGAGGCGGCAAGTTGAGCGTCACGATTCAGATTCCCACTCCCTTGCGCCGCTTCACCGGCGACCACGGCGAGGTCGCGGTCGAGGGCGCGACGGTTGGCGAAGCGATGCAGGACCTCACCCGGCGCCATCCGGCGCTCCAGCGCCACCTCTACGCCGACGACGGAGCGCTGCGCAGCTTCGTCAACCTTTTCCTCAACGACGAGGACGTGCGCCACCTCCAGAAGGAAGGAACTCCCATCGCCGCGGGCGACACGCTGTCGATCATCCCGTCGATCGCCGGCGGCGCCCCCCCCGGGGTGACCGCGTGGGAAACGGCGCGCGAGGTGGACTCTCTGCCGCAGCTTTCTCCAGCCGAGATCCGCCATTACAGCCGGCACCTCATCATGCCGGAGGTGGGCACCGCCGGACAGCGCAAGCTCAAGGCTGCGAAGGTGCTGACCATCGGCGCCGGCGGCCTCGGCTCGCCCCTCGGCCTCTACCTGGCCGCGGCGGGCGTGGGCACGCTGGGGATGGTCGACTTCGACGTGGTCGACGAGAGCAATCTCCACCGCCAGGTGCTCTTCGGCCGCTCCTCGGTGGGCCGGCCGAAGATCCAGGCCGCCACCGACCGGCTGCGAGACCTGAACCCCCACATCAAGATCGTCCCCCACGAGCTGCGCCTCGACTCGTCGAATGCCCTGGAGCTGTTCAGTGACTACGACATCGTCGTCGACGGTACGGACAACTTCCCCACCCGGTATCTCGTCAACGACGCCTGTGTGCTCCTGGGCAAGCCCAACGTCTACGGTTCCATCTTCCGCTTCGAGGGTCAGGTCTCGATCTTCTGGGGAGCGCAGGGCCCGTGCTACCGCTGTCTCTTCCCGGAGCCGCCGCCGCCCGGCCTCGTTCCCTCGTGCGCGGAAGGCGGCGTGCTCGGAGTGCTGCCGGGGATCATCGGCTCGCTCCAAGCCAACGAGGTGATCAAGCTGATCGTCGGCGCGGGAGATCCGCTGATCGGCCGCCTGGTGCTGTTCGACGCCCTGAAGATGAAGTTCCGCGAGCTGAAGCTGCGCAAGGATCCGAGCTGCCCCGTTTGCTCGGACCATCCAACGCAGACCGGGCTCATCGACTACGAGCAGTTCTGCGGCATCGACCCGGACGCCGAGCGGGTGGAAGAGGCGTTCGAGATCTCGGCTCCCCAGCTCAAGGCTTGGCAGGACGAGGGCCGGTCGCTGACCGTCCTCGACGTGCGCAACCCGCAGGAGTGGGACATCTGCCGCATCGAAGGATCGATGCTGATCCCTCTGCCGGAGCTGCAGGATCGCCTGGGCGAGCTCGATCCTGCTTCCACGATCGTCACCCTCTGTCACTCCGGCATGCGCTCGGCCCGGGCGGTGAACTTCCTGCGCCAGATGGGCTACACCCGGGCTATCAACCTCGCCGGCGGCATCCACGCCTGGAGCCTTCAGGTGGATCCCTCGGTGCCGCAGTACTAAGAAAAAATCAGCTCCCTCTGCTTTCACGGGAGAGGGAGCTTTCCCTTCCCTTTGGGAGACTTTCGGGGATAATCCCCGCCATGCGCCACCAATTCCTCTGGATTCTTCTCGCTCTCACGTTCATCCTTCCCCTCGCTCCGCTCGCCGCCCAGGAACCTGACGAGGCCGGCGATGCCCCGAAGGCTGCGCCGGCCGCCAAGCACGAAGCGCCTGCTACGAAGATCGAAGACAAGCTGGTCACCACGCAGCACAAGGCGGTGATCGGCGGTAAAGAGATCCACTACGCTGCCACCGCCGGCACGCTGATCCTGCGCGACGAGGAGGGCAAGCCCCGGGCCTCCATCTACTTCACCTACTACGCCCGCGACGGCGTCGCCGACAAGTCGAAGCGGCCGATCACCTACACCTACAACGGCGGTCCCGGATCGTCCTCCGTCTGGCTCCACATCGGCGCCTTCGGGCCGAAGCGGGTGAAGACGGACGACGAGGGAATGGCCCTGCCTCCCCCCTACGAGCTGGGCGACAACGGCGAATCGCTCCTCGACATCACCGACCTGGTGTTCATCGATCCGGTGACCACGGGTTTCAGCCGCGCCATTCCGGGCACGGACGCCAAGAAGTACTACGGCGTCAAGGAGGACGCCGAGACGGTTGCGGATTTCATCCGCCTATGGACGGTGCGCTTCGGCCGCTGGTCGAGCCCCAAGTTCCTGGCCGGCGAGAGCTACGGCACCACCCGCTCCGCCCGCCTGTCGAACGTCCTGCAGAGCCGTCACGGGATGTATCTGAACGGCATCGTCCTGCTCTCCTCGATCCTCAACTTCGGGACCGCTCGCTTCGACGTCGGCAACGATCTGCCCTACCCGCTGTTCATGCCCACCTATACGGCGATCGCCTGGTACCACAAGAGGTTGCCCGCGGACCTTCAAGCCGTCGGGGTCGAAAAGGCGACGGCGGAGGCGCGGCAGTTCGCGCTTGGCGACTACACGCTGGCGCTGGCGAAAGGCAATGGCCTGACCGCGGACGAGAGGAAGGCCGTCGCCGGCAAGGTGGCGCGCTACACCGGCCTGTCCGCGGACTACGTCGACCGGGCCAACCTGCGGGTGGAGATCCAGCACTTCGTCAAAGAGCTGCTGCGCGATCAGCGCCTGACGGTGGGCCGCCTCGACGGCCGTTTCAAGGGGCGCGACCGCGACGTCAACGGCGCCACCGCCGAATCCGATCCCAGCTACGCCGCCATCCAGGGAACGTACACGGCGACGTTCAACGAGTACGCGAGCCAGGCGCTGGGCTTCAAGAGCGACCTTCCCTACGAGATCCTCACCGACCGCGTCCGTCCCTGGAGCTACAACGAGTTCTCGAACTCCTACCTGAACGTGGCGGAGGACCTGCGCAAGGCGATGGCCCAGAATCCATCTCTCAAGGTCTTCGTGGGCAACGGCTACTACGACCTGGCGACGCCGTTCTTCGCCACCGAGTACACCTTCGACCACCTCGGCTTCGATCCTGAATACCGGCAGAGAGTGAGCCTCCACTACTACCAGGCCGGCCACATGATGTACATCCGCCGCGCCGACCGCGAGCAGCTCAAGAAGGACGTCGCCGCTTTCATGGCGTCGGCGATGGGCGGGGGCTAAGATCCTGTTAGGATGACTCCGTCATGGAAGCCAGTGTCCGCACCCTGAAGCTCACCTACGAGGACTACCTCTATTTTCCCGAGGACGGGAGGCGGCATGAGCTCATCGACGGAGAGCATTTCGTGACGGCGGCGCCGAACGTCAAGCATCAGACGGTCGTTTCGCGTCTGCACCTTTCCCTCGGTGGTTTCGTCAGGGTTGGGAGACTCGGAGAAGTCTGGCCGGCCCCCATGGACGTGGTGCTCTCCGTGTCCGACGTGGTGCAGCCGGACCTCCTGTTTGTCTCCAAGGCCCATTTGCACTTGGCGGCCGGAGGCGCGAACATCCAGGGGGCTCCGGACCTGGTGGTGGAGGTCCTTTCGCCGAAGACCCGGCGGACGGACGCCATCACCAAGCGTCACCTTTACGAGAAGTTCGGCGTGCTGGAATATTGGATGGTGGACCCGGAGCTGGAGACGATCGAGATCTACCGTCTCATCGAGGGTGCTTTTCGGCGGGAGGCTGAGCTGTCCACCGAGCAGGAGGACATCCTGAGGACTCCCCTCCTGCCAGGTCTTGAAATCGCATTGACTGAGGTGTTCGAGTAGGTCCGAGCCCTGTCTAACGAATCCTTTCCACGAGCGGCTCCTCCTCCCGCCAAGCCGCTTCGCCGTCCGCGTAGTGCTCACGCTTCCAGATGGGGATCTCGGCCTTCAGACGCTCCAGGGCCGTGCGGCTCGCCTCGTAGGCGGCGGCGCGATGGGGAGAGCTGACGGCGATGACCACGCTCGCCTCGCCTACCGGCACTTCGCCAAGACGGTGGATGATCGCGGCCCGCAGCCCCGGCGCCGAGCCTTCGAGGTCGGTCACGATGCGGCGCAGACCTTCCAGGGCCATCGGACGATAGGCGGAGTAGGTGAGCTTCGCGACCGGCCGGCCGGCGTGATGGTCCCGCACAGTGCCAAGGAAGATCACTACGGCGCCCCGATCCGGTCCGGAGACGGCAGCCACCGCGCGGCCGGAGTCGAGGGTGCCGTCGACGAGCTCAGCCACGGGGGGCTCGCCGCTCCCTCCGGAAACCGGGGGGAGCAAAGCCACTTCGACGCCGTCCCGCAACAGCTCATCGGCTGAGACCACCCGGCCGTCGACCGCCACCGCCAGCCGCGGCCAGAGGGGGATGATCCCAGGGTGCTCGTGATCCAACCTCGTGCGGAGGTCGGCTACGCGGCTTCCCCCTGGCATCTCGAGATCCATCTCAGAGGCTCCCAGGGCGTCGCCGGCACTGGCGAAGGCGAGCAGGTGGATTTTCATGAATGCCCGGCGATCAGGGAATAGCGCTCCGGGTGCTCGATCGACTCCACGGCGAGATCGACATCGAGGTCGGGCCAGTAGAGATGGTGAAGTTGCGGCCACTCCACGTTCAGGATTGCGGATACCGGGGCGTCCCGAAACCAGGGGAAAACGTCGAAGGCGAGAAACAGCTCCCGATCTCCCAGCAGGAGCCAGAAGCCGTGTTGCGAAATATTGGTGACCTCAGCGTCCGAAGTGCTCTCTCGGAAAACAGTTGGTCTCACGAAGGGATGCTAGCAGAACAGCCTTGATCCGGCGGTTGAGCTCAGGGCGCGCCGCATTGCGGCACGGTACTTTCCGCAGCTCCCCATATAATGCCCCCCTTTGAAGGCGCGGAGGGCTCGTGGCGATTCTGGAGAGCAAGGTCAAGCGGAACGAGGCGTTCGAACGCCGTACCGATCATTGGCGGCGGGAGGTGGAACGCCTGCGCGAGCAGGAGGACCTCATCCGCCAGGGCGGCGGCCTGAAGGCGCAGGACAAGCAACGCGCTCAGGGGAAGATGACGGCTCGCGAGCGGGTTGAGGTTCTCTGCGATCCCGGTGCGCCTTTTCTGGAACTGGGGCTCTGGGTGGCCGACGGCTTCTATCGCGAGTACGGCGGCGCTCCGGCGGCCGGTGTGGTGGTGGGGATCGGCGCCATTCACGGCCGGGACGTGGTGGTGGTGGCCAACGACGCCACGGTGAAGGCCGGAGCCTGGTTCCCCCTGACGTGCAAGAAGGTGCTGCGCGCCCAGGAGATCGCCCTGGAGAACCGCCTGCCCATCGTCTACCTGGTGGACTCGGCGGGCGTCTTCCTCCCCCTCCAGGACGAGATCTTTCCTGACCGCGAGCACTTCGGCCGCGCCTTCTACAACAACGCCCGTCTCTCGGCCGAGGGGATTTTCCAGATGGCGGCCATCATGGGCTCCTGCGTGGCCGGCGGTGCCTACCTGCCGATCATGAGCGACGAGTCCCACATCGTCGAGGGAACCGGCTCCATCTTCCTCGCCGGCGCCCATCTCGTGCAGGCGGCCATCGGCGAGAAGATCGACAACGAGGAGCTGGGCGGCGCCCTTGTCCAGAGCGACATCTCCGGCGTCGTGGACCACCGGCATCCCAACGACGTCGCCTGCCTGGAGAAAATCCGCAGCCAGTTCGCCCAGCTCGCGACGGCTCCCCAGGCGCCTTTCGCCCGCCGCGAGCCCATCGAGCCGCTCTATCCACAAGAAGACCTCTACGGCATCATGCCCATCGACCGCTCGCGCCCCTACGACACGCATGAGCTGCTGGCCCGGTTGCTCGACGGCAGTGAGCTCGACGAGTACAAGGCAACCTATGGCCAGACGCTGATCTGCGGCACCGGCTGGATCGGCGGCTGGGCGGTAGGAATCGTGGCCAATCAGCGCTCGGTCGTGGCCCGCCGGACCGGAACCGGCCCGTCGGACCGCGAGCTGCAGATCGGCGGCGTCATCTACTCCGACTCGGCGGCCAAGGGAGCGCGTTTCGTCGAGGTGTGCAACCAGAAGAAGATCCCGCTGCTGTTCATCCAGGACGTGACGGGCTTCATGGTGGGCAGCCGGGCCGAGCGGGGAGGCATCATCAAGGACGGCGCCAAGATGGTGAATGCCGTGGCCAACTCGACGGTGCCCAAGATCACCCTCTTCACCGGCAACTCCTTCGGCGCCGGCAACTACGCCATCTGCGGCAAGGCGTATGGTCCGCGCTTCCTGTACGCCTGGCCCTCGGCCTCCATCTCCGTCATGGGCGGCGACCAGGCGAGCAAGACCCTGGCCTCGATCCAGCTCAAGAACCGCGGCGCCGACGTCACCGAAGAGGAGAAGAAACAGCTTCTCGACGAGATCAAGGCCCGTTACACCGCCGCCTCCGAGCCGCGCTACGCCGCCGCCCGCCTCTGGGTGGACGCGCTCCTCGATCCAATTGAAACCCGCGACGTTCTTTCCCGATCGCTCGCCTGCGCGGCGATGAATCCGCAAATCGCGGAGTTCAAAACGGGGGTGTTGCAGACGTAGGGGAAGGGCCGAACCAAGTCAGGCAGGGACTTTCCAAAACAGGTCTAACTTACATCCTCGTCGTCACCCGCAGGCGTCGCCAGCTTGGTGAAGCCGCGGGTGACCATCTGGTAGGTGAGGGCCGCCATGCACCGTCGGGCGACCTTGCGGACGCTGGAGGGATGGTAGCCCATGCGCTCGGCGACTTCGCTGGAGTCGTAGCCAAGGCCGTAGCGCAGCCGTAATAACTTGCGGCAGCGCGGGGGAAGCTCCTCGAGAAGGTTGTTGAGGTCCCACAGCAGCTCCGCCCGCTCCTGCGGCGCCGCCACCGGCTCGGAGAGAAGCTCGAGGATGGCCGTGTCCACGGAGTTGTAGAGGTTGTTGCGCCGCTTGCGCCAGTAGACGACGCAGCGGTTGCGCAGGGTCACCAGCAGCCAGGCTTCGGGGTCCTGGATGACCTCCCACTTCTGGATGGTGGAGATGAGGGCTTCCTGGACGAGGTCTTCCGCGTCGTGGGCAGGAATACGATAGCGGCCGAGGACCTGCTTGAGCCTCGGGCGCAGGCGTCGCAGGAGCTGGTCCAGCGACTCTCTTTCTATCGGTTGATCCGACACTGCCATTTGCCGTTCGTTTCCATATCCACGAAGCTCGCGCTTCGATCCGGGTCCAGTCAAGCGCGTCCGGCCATGATAACCCGGAAGGGCCGTCTTGCCCACCGCCGGAAAACCTTGGAGCTTCGGTCGCCACTCTCCTAGTGCCGCCAGACGGGAAGAGCGGGGCTACCGGGGGAATGATAGACTCCACCGCCACATGGCTACCACCGTCCAGAACCGTTCTCGCGTCGCCCTGAGCCTTCGCCGCTCCCCCATTATCGGCGTGGTGCGCACCGCCTCCCGCGAGGAGGCCGTAGCCCAGGCCCGGATGCTGGCCGCCGCCGGCGTCGAGCTGGTCGAGATCACGTTCACCGTGCCCGGAGCCTCTGGTCTCTTGCGGGAGCTGCTCGCGGGCCGCGACTCCGACGGTCCGCCCTTCTTCGGCATGGGCACGGCGACCACCGCCGCCCGCGCCCGGGAGGCTGCCGCCGCGGGGTCCGAGTTCCTCGTCACTCCCAACGTCAACGCCGAAGTGGCGAAGGAGGCGAGGCAAGCCGGGATGTTCCTGGTCATGGGCGCCCTGACCGCGACCGAGATCGTCGCCGCGCACGAGCTGGGCGCCGATCTGGTCAAGGTCTACCCGCTGCCGCCGGTGGGCGGACCGGCGTATCTCCAGGTCATCCGCGGCCCCCTGGGGGACATTCCCATGCTGGCCGCCGGCGGCTTCGGGGTGGAAGAGATTCCGGCTTACGCCCGGGCCGGCGCCTCCGCTTTCGGTCTCGCCGCGGGCCTGCTGGGCGCCGGTCCCGATGCGGGAGAAGCCCGGCGGCGCGTCGGCCGAGCCCTCGCTCTGGCTCGCGGTCAGGACCCTGCGCACCCCGAGGAGGCCCACGAGGAGAACCGATGACCGCGACCCCCACGCCCCCACGCCAGATCATCTTCGACCCCACACCCGAAATCTACGCCACCGACAGCGCGGGCTCTTTCACTTTCCCGCTGTTGGTGGCCAGCAAGGCTTTTCTGGGGACCAGCGCCTACGACGAGGTGCGGTTCGTCTTCTCCATCTGGCACCCTTCGGGCCAGCGCACCATCGATCTCGACCGGGCCTACGTCGAGCTGCGCGCCGCCTTCGATCCCGACGAGGACCACTGGACGAAGATCGCCGAGATCGAGCCGGTCGTCCCGCCGTATGCCGGCGGCGAGAGCTTCGATGGCTGGATCGTGCTCCCCATCCTCGGCAGCTCGAGCGCCTTTGCCGTCGTCGGCAGCGGCTTCGAGCCTCGCGCCCGCCTGCAGGTCCGTGCCAGCGCCTACTTTGTCGCCTAAAAACGGTCGCCTGAAGAGAAGAGGATAGAGCGATGAGCCCGAAGCGGTCGATGCGTGCCTACCTGGTGTTCACCGGCAGCGGTCCCATCCTCGTCCTCTCGACCTACCCCAAGCTGACCGACGAGCGCCTGGTGGACAAGCTCCGCTACAAGGGGATCGACAAGTTCATCGCCTACGAGGTCGACCTCGACGCCGTCCGGGGGCGCTACGAGCACTCCTTCGACAACGTCGCCCAGGACCTCGAAGGCGTCGAAGACCTCCGCGTCCTCGACTTCAACGGCCACCAGATCATGGCCAACTTCTCGCTCGACAGCCTCGGCGACCCGATCAAGTTCGGCTAGGTCGCGCCTAAGGTTTCAGGACCAGCCGGTGCACCGTTCGCCCCGACGGGAAGGGCGTCGCCCTGCCTTCCTCCCACGCCGCCTGCCCGTTCTGATAGTAGGGCGAAAGCGGATGCCCGCTCTGGCCCGCCGGCATGTGGAAGATCCCCGTCTCCTCATGTCCGGGTGAGACCACCAGCCGCTCCGAGGCGCCGTGGCCTCGGCCCTGGACGCGGGGCATGTCCTCGTCGCCGGGAAGCGGATGGGCCGGCATGTCCAGCCAGCGGCCGAGGAAGGGGACGGCGAGGCTCAACGGGTGCTGGATGTGGACCGTGTTCCGCTCCCCCCAGGTGCGGTCAGCCAGCTTCGGACCCTCGGCCTGCATTTGGGAGATCAAGTCGTCCACGGAGGCCAGCAGCTCGGCGTCCCAGCTCGCAAACCGCGGGTCCAGAAGGTGGGCCGGCCGCTCGCTGACCAGACGCCAGAGACCGCCCTCGAACTGCGGGTTGGGCCGCACGCGAAGGGCTTCCGGCGTGTCTTCCTGGTGAGTCAACAGGTTGAATATGCGGTCCCGCACCAGGCCGCGGAAGCTCCGCGCCGCCCGATAGGCCACCGAGTCGATGGAGGCCCGTCCCGTCCAGGTCGCCGCCACCAGTCGCCGCAGCTCGGCCCGTTGGGGATGCCCCGTCACGGCTTCCGGCGTCAGCGTCCGGAGCAGTAGGTCCCGCCAGCGGGTCAGGAACACGGCGCGGTCGTCGAGCTGAATGGCGAGCAGGTCTTTGGGCGTCGCCTTCTCCAGGGCCGTCAGCCGGTCGCGGATCTGCCGTGCCCTGGCGCCCAACATGTAGCCGCCGTCGCCGATCTTCGCCAGCATGTCGCCATCCACCACCCGGGCGTTGGCCGTCCAGATCCTTCCGGACGGCGGATCGACGATCCGCGGGTGCTCCTCGGGGGTGAGCCAACCGTCCCAGCGGCGCGAGCCGTCCGCCCAGGAGGTGGGGAGCCGGCCGTCGAAGCCCACCCGGCGGGGAATCTGCCCCATGATCGTCCAGCCGATGCGGCCCGTTTCGTCGGCAATGGTGAAGTTCTGGGGCGGGATGCCGCTGCGGTTGGCCACGGCCATGGCCTCCTCGAGCGTCCGTGCCGACTCCAGGCCTGCGCTCTCCAGGTTCACGGCTTCGGGATGATGGGCCGTCCAGGCCAGGACCTCGGGGCGGTTCTGGAGGTTGCGGCGAATCACCGGCCCCCAGATCGTCTCTTCCACCGTCTCCGAGTCGTCCGTCCGGCCTTTGATCTTGATGACCTCCTTGACCTCTTCGATCCGCTTCAGCCCCTCGGGCGTGCGGTAGAGCTTGGGATTCTGCGGATCGAGCTCCAACTGCACCACGTCCGTCCAATCGCCGTAGCTGTTGGTGAAGCCCCACGCCACGTGGCCGTTGCTGCCGACCGAGACGATGGGCGTGCCGGGGAGGGTCACGCCGGTCACCCGCAGCGTGCCGCCGCGCTCGTCCGGACGGACGATGGAGACCCGGTACCAGGTGTTCGGCACCCGCAGCCCGAGGTGCATGTCGTTGGCGAGCAGCGCATGGCCGTCCGCCGCGTGGGCGCCGGCCACGGCGAAGTTGTTGCTGCCGGCGGCGGAGATCTCTTCGCAGGGTTTGCCCGGCAACCTCGGCAGGGCGCCCTGCGCCGGTTCGGACCTTCGCCTGCGCAAGTCGATCACCTCCGGCCCCGGAATGGACGGCGGAGCGATGGCCTCTCCCACGAGAGGCGCGTCCCACTCCGTGCCGCGCGGCGCCAGGAGATCGAACAGGGCGGGAGGCACCGTCCCTTGCAGCTCGCCGAGCTCGGACTCGCGGCTCCCCGTGCCGTCGTTGAGCTCCAGGAACATGGCATAGACGGCGAGGATGGAATCCTCGGGCATCCAGGGTTTGGAATAGGCCCTCAAGGCCACGTACTCGAACGGTTTATCCCCCAGCGCCGCGAGGCCGGCGTTCACTCCGGCCGCGTAGGCTTCGAGCAGAGCGCGATCCGCGGGTTTCGCCCGGGCGATCACCTGCCGGGCCACGGCACGGAAGCGATGGAGACGATGCGCCTGGTCCAAACGCAAGGCGCCAAAGCCCACCAGCTCCGCGAGCTCGCCGGCCGCCTGACGGCGCAGCATGTCCATCTGGAAAAAGCGGTCCTGGGCGTGGAGGAACCCCAGGGCATGGACGGCGTCCAGCCGGCTGCCGGCCCGGATGGTGGGAACGCCGAGATCGTCCCGTTCGATCGAAACCGGCGCCGCGAGCCCGGCCACCCGCTGCTCGCCGTCGAGCTGAGGGAGGCTCGCAGCCATCCGGTGATGCAGCCAGACTCCGGCGATCCCGAGAGCGAGGACGAGGAGGGCGAGCAGGAGAGCGAGCGCCTTGAGCAGGCGGCGGAAGCGAGGCCGGCGGGGTGTGAGGGGCATGGTGAGTAGTGTCGCTCAAATCAGCTCACGACAGGGACCCTCAAAGACTCAAAGATCCGGCAACTTTTGTCCTTGTCGTCCGGGGCAGTCCTTGATCGTCCGTGTCCGTCTTTCCAGGAGCAGACAAGCACGCTTGACATTCCGAAAAGCACCCTGTACTCTCTGAATGTCAAGCAAACTTGCCTTGATGACAAGGAGATAAGACCTGTGAATGACAACTCTCTTTGCTCCAGCCCCCAACGCGATCGACGCAACCAGAGGCGCGCCACTGCCTGGTCCCTCGCCTGGGCGCTTTGCTTCGTCGCCGTCATGCTAGGGATCAAGAAGGAGTGGCTGTCCCTGGGGATGACCCTCGCGGGAGTGGGAGTTACCTCGATTCTCGGCGTCGCGACCCTCCTGGCGTACCGCCACTTCCTGCTGGAGACCGACGAGCTGCGGCGCAAGATCGAGGTGGATGCGCTCGCCCTCGCCTTCGGCGTCGGCATCGTCGGAGGCATGAGCTACTGGCTCCTGGCGGTGCGCGGCGCCGTGCCCCCTGGGGACTTCTTCTACATCTTTCTCGCGATGTTCCTCACCCACGGCCTGGGCGTGCTGTTCGGTCGCCGGAGGTATTCGTGAAGAACCGGTTGAAGGTGCTGCGGGCCGAACGCGACTGGTCGCAGGCCGACCTGGCCCATCGCCTCGAAGTCTCGCGCCAGACGGTCAACGCCATCGAGACCGGGAAGTACGACCCCAGCCTGCCCCTCGCCTTTCGCATCTCCCGAGTCTTCGCCCAGTCGATCGAGGAGATCTTCGATCCCGGGGAGAGCCGCTAGCCAATCTGAACGCTGACGATCAATCCAATCCGCCCAAGTGGCCTTAGAATCCCCCCGCTTGCTCGACCCCTGACAGGCACGCCGGATTCCCGGTCGTGCCGGAGGAACTGCCCCCATGATTGGACGTCGTCCGCTCCTGATTCCGGCCCTTGCTTTTGGCCTCACGACCTTCGCCCTGATCTCCACCGGCAGTCTCGCCGCCGAGGGGCCGGCTCCTTCCACGGAGTCCCTTCTCGGCTTCTCGACCGAGGGCGCAACGGCGGAGCGGGCTCTCGAAACCCGCTTCGACGCCTCGCTCAACGCCGCCAACCTGCGCGCCAACATGCAGCGCATCACCTCCCACCCGCACCACGTGGGCTCGCCCTGGGACAAGTCGAACGCCGAGTTCATGGCGGACCTCTTCCGCTCCTGGGGCTTCCAGACCCAGATCGAGCAGTTCAAGGTCCTCTTTCCCACGCCCAAGGTGCGCCTGCTGGAGATGGAAGCGCCCACCCGCTACAAGGCGAGCCTCGCCGAGCCGCCAATTCCGGGGGACTCGACCTCGGGCCAGACGGCGGAGCAACTTCCCCTCTACAACGCCTACTCGATCGACGGCGACGTCACCGGCGAGCTGGTCTACGTCAACTTCGGCGTCCCCAAGGATTACGAGGAGTTGCAGCGGCGGGGTATCGACGTCAAGGGGAAGATCGTCATCGCGCGCTATGGCGGCTCGTGGCGCGGCATCAAGCCGAAAGTGGCCGCCGAGCACGGCGCCATCGGCTGCCTCATCTACTCCGACCCGCGCGAGGATGGCTACTTCCGAGGCGACGTCTATCCCAAGGGCGGCTACCGCAACGAGCACAGCGGCCAGCGCGGTTCGGTGGCGGACATGCCGCTCTACTCGGGCGATCCGCTGACCCCGGGCGTCGGCGCCACCGAGGACGCGAAGCGGCTCGCCGTCAAGGACGCGCCGACGATCACCAAGATCCCCGTGCTCCCGATTTCCTATGGTGATGCCCTGCCGCTGCTCAAGGCCCTGGGCGGTCCCATGGCCCCCGAGGACTGGCGGGGCGCGCTGCCCATTCCCTACCATCTCGGCGCCGGCCCCGCCCGCGTCCACCTCAAGCTGGAATTCAACTGGGACTTGAAGCCGATCTACGACGTCATCGCCCGGCTTCCCGGCGCCGAGCGGCCCGACGAGTGGGTGATCCGCGGCAACCACCACGACGGCTGGGTCAACGGCGCCTCGGACCCGGTGAGCGGCCTGGTGGCCGAGCTGGAAGAAGCCCGTGCCCTGGGCGAGCTCGCAAAATCGGGCTGGAAGCCGAAGCGCACCATCATCTATGCCGCCTGGGACGGCGAAGAGCCCGGCCTGCTGGGCTCCACCGAGTGGGCGGAGACTCATGCGACCGAGCTGCGCGATCACGCCGTCGTCTACATCAACTCCGACGGCAACTCCCGCGGCTTCTTCAATGCCGGCGGCTCCCACACCCTGGAGACCTTCGTCAACCAGGTGGTCCGCGACGTCACCGATCCCGAGAAAGGAATCAGCGTCCTCGACCGCTCCGTCGCCCGCACCCAACTGAACGGGGCCGCGGAGCGCCAGGCGGACGCGAAGGCCAAAAAGATTCGCCTCGAACCGTTGGGATCGGGCTCGGACTACACCCCGTTCCTCCAGCACCTGGGGATCTCGGCGCTCAACATCGGCTACGGCGGCGAGGGGGAGTACGGGCAGTACCACTCGGCCTACGACTCCTTCGACCACTTCATCCGCTTTGCCGATCCGAAGTTCGAATATGGCGTCACCCTGGCAAAGACCGGCGGCCGGCTCGTCCTGCGCCTGGCTGATACGGACGTCCTGCCGCTGACCTTCGATCCCTTCAATAGCGCGGTCGGCAAGTACGTGGAAGAGGTCGTCAAGCTCACCGACACCCTGCGGCAGGAAGCGGAGGAGCGCAACCAGCGGCTGGACGACAAGATCTTCCAGGCCGTGGACGACCCGACCCAGACCTGGGTGGCGCCGCCGCGCCTCGACGTCGCTCCATATCTCAACTTCGCGCCGCTCCAGAACGCGGTCGCCGCCCTGAAAAAGAGCACCGCCGCCTACACCAAGGCGTACACGGCCGCCACCGCGGGCGGCAAGACGCTGCCGGCGGAGAAGGCCAACCACCTGAACGAGATCCTGATGAAGTCCGAGCGGACGCTTACCCGGCAAGAAGGCCTGCCGCGCCGCTCCTGGTACGTCCACCAGATCTATGCCCCCGGTTTCTACACCGGCTACGGCGTCAAGACCCTCCCCGCCGTGCGCGAGGCTCTCGAGCAGCGCAACTGGAAGGAAGCGACCGACGAGATTCCCCTCGTCGCCGCCACCATCGAGTCGTTCGCCGGGGAGATCGACAAGGCGACGGCGGTGCTGGGGACGAAGTAGCGACACCGAAAGGCAACCGACTAGTTGCATTTTTACCAGGGCGGAGGTAATATGCAACCAGGAGGTTACCTATGACTGACACCGATCGCATCGAAAAGAACGTCCTGCTGAAGGCACCAAGGGCGCGCGTCTGGCGCGCGCTCACCGACGCCGGCGAGTTCGGCACCTGGTTCCGCGTCAAGCTGGACTCCGGCTTTGCCGTCGGCAAGGACGTGACGGGGAACGTCACCTACCCCGGCTACGAGCACCTGAGGTTTACCGTCACCGTCGAGCGGATGGACGCCGAGCAGCTCTTCGCGTTCCGTTGGCACCCGGCGGCGGTCGAGCCGAAGGTCGACTACTCTCAGGAACCCACGACGCTCGTCGAGTTCCGGCTCGAAGAGGTGGCGGACGGCACGCTGCTCACCGTCGTCGAATCCGGCTTCGACAGCCTGCCGGCCGAACGCCGTGCCGAGGCATTCCGCATGAACTCCCAGGGCTGGGCGACCCAGATGGAGAACATCAAGGCCTATGTCGGAGGCTAGCGCGAGCGCGGCGGCGCAGGTGCAGGACGCGGCGCCGCTCTTCGCCGCGCTCGGGGACGAGACACGGCTCCGGTTGCTCTTTCGACTCTCGTCGGGCGGGCCGGAGTCGATCACTTCCCTGAGCGCGGACTCCGAGGTGACTCGACAGGCGATCAAGAAACACCTGGACGTCCTGGCCAAAGCCGGCCTGGTCCGGGGGCACCGCCGCGGACGCGAGCACATCTGGCAGCTGGAGCCGCAACGTTTCGCCGACGCCTGCGACTACCTCGACCGAATCTCGCGCCAATGGGACGACGCCCTGGGTCGCTTGAAGCGCTTCGTCGAAGAGCAACCGTGAGGACCGGAAGACACCGGGTCTTTGCCGTGCCGATCAGTCCTCGGTCCAACGGACCGCGTGTCCGTCGCACCAGACGAGGTCCTGGTCGAACTCTCTCCCGATCTTTCCCGTGGTGTAGGAGACCCCCGAGAATCTGCCGTCGCGGCCCGCGCTGCGTACGCACATCAGCGGCTTTCCCGGGGACTTGCGGCGGTCGGCGCAGACTGTGAGGGGATTGCCCCAACCGTCGGTCATCTCGAGAGACTTGAGAAAGCGAGGGACGAGGAGCTGCCGGAGCTGTGCCTCCGAGACGACGTCGCAATGCCGGAGATCGACAGAGTCTCCGGTTAGCACCAGCCGCCGGCTGGTTTCCGCGGGGGGCGTCTTCCACCGGTAGCCGGTCCAGGCGACCAGCGCGTCGCCGAGGAGGGTGATCCGTGTTTCGGTTTTGCGCTGATCGCCGACCTGCTCGAATTCCGGGCTTCCCGGCGGCGGCAGCTTTGCCATTTCATTGCTTATCGTCAAGAGCCTCAGCGCTGCCGCATTCTGCTCGCCCTCCCTTCCGAACCCGGTGACCTCGACCGGAGGCTGCTTCAGCTCGAGGACCACGCCGGTGACGTCGATATGGTCTCCCGAGACCTTCCCCTGCCAGCGGGCCGACCCCCGTTCCGGAGGATCGGCGACGCTCGTCGCAGTGAAGTGGACGCCGTCTCCCTCAAGGGTCGTCGTATAGGGGCCGGGCTGCAGGCCGCTCGCTCTCCACAGGGAGGCTTCGAAGGTGCCGTCCTTGAAGACGTAGATGTCGTTCTGGGGCGTGCTCCCCTCGACCTTTTCCAGGCCGTAGAACGTCCTGCCGTCGAGCCGGTGCGCGGCCGGATCGGAAGCCGCCGCGGGAGGCTCGGCCCAGGCTCCTGCTCCCGCCGCGAAGCTCAGCAGCCCTGCGAGAAGGGCGATGTCTCGACGCATTGCGCTCTCCCTCCGCGGTTACTTAGTTACCGTCAACCTCGCGGCGTCGCTGCCCCACGCCGTGTTGTTGGCCTGGTAGGCGTCCTTCGGATCGCGGAGGACGAAGGCGAAGAAATAGGTGCCGGGGGCGGTCTGGCGGGGCAGGTTGATCGTTCCCAGCGCCAGATCCTGGGCCGCTCCCGGCGCGAGATTCAGCTTGAAGGTGGCGCGCTTCAAGAGGATCGCGCCCTGGAGGCTGTAGCGCTGGGGCACGAGGTAGACCTCCACCACCGGCTTCGCCAGGGTCACGGTCCCCGGATTCTCAATCTTCACCGAGCCCATCAGGAAGTGCGTGCCGCGCCGCGCCGTCGCGGCCGAGGGGCGGGCCGAAAGGTAAACCGGAGTCAACAGGCTCGGAGACACGACGTAGCTGCTGATCAGGCCGTCGCGCACGGCGGTGCCGGGATAGGTGGCGCGGACGGCTGCAGCGTCCTCGCCGAAGAGGACCGCTTGTTGAAAAGCCTGGGTCCGGAGATTCTTCACCGAGTCCCGGGACACCACCGGGAAGTCGAGGAAGTTGAAGGGGTCCAAAGGGCCTTGGTCGCCCCAGGCGTTCGCCAGCTCGGCGAGCAGAACGTCCCGGAACGGCAGGGGACCGCCCTGCCGGGAAGTCTCCGCGTCGTCCAGGCTCCACGACTGCGCCGGATTGAAGGCGATGTCGGCCTCCACGATGCGGCCATTCTGGATGCGCCAGCTGACGATCGAAGTGGCGCCTGCGCCTCCCCAGCCGTGGCCGAGGCCGCGCTGGAGCTCGGCGTCGTCCGGAAAGCCGGCGATGTCGTTAACGCCGTTGCCGAAGGACCAGGTCGCGGCCGGTGCCGGCGGGACCTGGAAGAGGTTCTTGGCGTAGCGGTTCCACTTCGCCATCTCCTGCTTGTCGACGTCCTCGAAGGGCGTGCCGGGCAGGAGCGTGTTGAACACGATGGGAGGAATCGGGGCGTTGCGCACGATGGATTGGAGATCGGGCTCAGGATTCGCGATCACGCCGTCCGCGGACGCGAGCGGCTCGCGCACCAGCCAGATGGGCGCTTGGGGCAGGCTCGCGTCTGCCGTCTCGGGGAGCGCCTGCGTGGGCTCGACGAGCCGGCGGACCGAGCGGATGAAGTCGGCGAGCTCCATCGGCTCGCCGCTGCCGGGCGAGACCACGATTCCCCGGCTCCCGCCGCGGCCCACCCAGCTCTTGCCGTCGTTGCCGAGGATCTCCCGGAAGACTCCCTGCCAGCCTCCCGTGACCGGTGACAGGCCGGACCCTTCGGGCCGGTCCAGGAAAAGGATGTAGCGGGCACCCTCGGCGAGCGGAGTCGAAACGCAGGTGCCGTGAGTCTCGCCGCCCACCGTGCCGCCCGGGATGGTGAGAGTGAGCCGCTGGGGTGCGCCGCCCTTGAGCCGGTCCTCGATGCGGAGAGCGTAGTCGGTGACGATGAGCGAGCCTTCAGCGTTCCACCGGCTGCGGGAGCCCTCGACCACCGCGACGACGACGTCGGTCGAGACGGCCGCCAACTGGCGGTCGCTGAGCGGGCGCATATGGGCGATAGCCGGGCGGGCCGGGATGAGGGCCGTCAGGATCGCGACGGCCAGTCCCACCCGGACCGCACCGAGGACGTGGAAAATAGGCTTCCGGACGAGCATGACTACCTCCTCGCACGAGCAGGATCTCAGTTCGCAAGAACGTCTAGGACAGATTAAGTATCGCATGGAGGTGGCCCAAAGGCATCTTCTGTTAAGGCCGTCAATCATTAGTTTAGGGAAGGCTCGCTGGCGTCGGCCTCCCGCACATCTAAAGATAGAGGCCACGCGTCCGCGCGAACAATCGACTACCTGACGCGGGCGTGGCGATACCTGCTCTTGACGACTGAAACAAGGAGAACCGTCATGCTGGCACCCGCACTGAAGAGAAGCTTGAAGATCCTTGTCGTTCTCGCCCTCGTCGCGACCGCGACGCCCACTCAGAAGGTGCGCGCCGCGAACTGCCCCGGAGACCCTTACTTCTTCTGCGATTGCGCCCGCGCCGCCGCGCAGCAGTGCTGGGCTGACTACCTGGCCTGCGGCGGCCTTGAGGTCGAGGGCTGTTGGGAGACCTACTCTCAATGCCGGCTCGACAGCGGCATCGACCAGTGCCAGTAGCTTTCGAAGCGACTCGGGTAAATCTCTCCTGGAGAATGGTTTGGCCGATTTGAGAGGGACCTCTGGACTTTGCGACGCGGCCCCGGCGGATGCCAAGAGCTCCCGGATTCGTCGCAGAGTCCAGAGACTTTGCGGTGGAGCTACAGACTTTGCGGCAGAGTTAGCGACTTTGCGGCAGGGCTAGCGGCTTTGCGGTGAAGCTGTAGACTCTGCGATGGATCTACAGACTACGCGACGAAGCTACAGACGTTGCGACAAATCCATGGACCCTGCGACAGATCTGCTGATTCTGCAACGAATCTAAAGACTCTGCAACGAATCCATGGACTCTGCGATGGAGCTAGTAACTCTGCGACGAATCTACGGGCTCTGCGATGGATCTGGAAACTCTGCGATGGATCTACAGACTCTGCGACGGGTCTAGAAACTCTGCGACGGACCTACAGACTCTGCGGCGAAGCCAGCGATTCCAGACGGCTGGTCTTACCTATCGCCGTGGCGCCATCCCCGCCGGGGTTGGTTGAGCAACCCCCGATTTCATAACTTCGGCCGTGGCGCCAACGGGAATGCCTACCTACGGGCTCGCCGCGAACCCGGGGTCCGGAGACTTCCCCACCTCCGCGTCAAACACCCCAGTCCGCACCTGTCCGCCGCTCTTCACCTGCACCCAGAGACGGTACCGTCCTGGCTGCGGAAACTCGTAGGGAAAGGACAGGACGCTCGGACCGTGATTCATCCCGGGCATCGAGGCCTGATCCATCGCCGGCATCTCCGCCATGCCCGTTTTCTTTTCGAAGCTCTCCTGGGCCGCCATGCTGATGGTGCCCATGGGGTGGAGATGGACGAAAACCTTTCCATCGTCGCGGGCGATGACGGCGTGGCTCAGCATCCCCATGTAGGGCTCCAGGGACAGCGGATGGCCTTCGCCGTCGCGCGCCTCGAAACGCAGGGTTGCGTCGTGGTTGGCGACCAGCGGCTCGTGGTTCCAGCTCAGGGTGCCGCCGCCTTCGAGCTTGGCGGTCTGCGGCCCGGCGGATGTCCGTGGTGCCAGCGGCTCGGCGATGCGCCAGGAGTCGTCCGGGTCTGCAGTCACGGTGGCTGCGGCGGGTGATCCAGTCCCGCTGTCTGGAATCGTTACCGTATCGACGAGGGTTTGGGGAAATCCGCTCTCGTGCACGATGTCGGCGTAGAGCCGGTAACGGCCCGCCGGCAAGGGCGGCAGGGCGGCCTTGAAGTCGTCCCGGTCCTGTTGCACTGGATGAAGGTGGGCAAGGACGTCGAGGCCCGGCTCGCGAATCAGGAACAGGTGCATCAACTTGCCGTGGTCAGGCATCAGGGGCGACCACAATTCGCTGCGGTCGTCGGCGATGGCGAGGGTCAGCACCGGCCTGCCGGCATCGAGCGTCACCGCGGTCCGGATCTGAAACGGCTTGAAGATTTCGTCCAGCGCCCGGGCGTCGACCGTGTTCCACCACGACCTGCCTTCCCAGAGCGCAAGGGCGAAGAGGACGACGGCTACGGCGCCCGCGATCCGCGCCCGGCGGCGACGGCGCGCATCGGGAGCTTCGCCAGGTGGAAGCGTGCTCTCCCGCACGCCGGCGACAACCAGGGTGACCGCTCCTGCGAACAGGAACAGGCCCAACGCCGCCAGTACGATCCCCATGCCTCTCTTCATTCGCAAGACCTTCTGGTGCACGGCGGTGACGGGCACCAGGACCTCGCCGATTCCGGCCGGTCCCTTCACCTGCACACGCAGGCCGTAGGAAGAGCCCACCATCAGCCAGAGCTGGGCGCTCCAAGTCCCGGGGGCTCCGGGCACCGGCAACGCCACGTCCGGCGGTGGCGCTCCTTTCGTCCCCGCCTTCCACTGGATCGGCTGGGCGGTCACCTCGTCGGCCTTCGCCGCTCCGAGCTTGACCGTGACCTCGGCCAGCCCCGGAATCACCAGCGGTGGCCGGACGATGACCCGCAGGGGATAGGGGCCGGCATTGCCGTCATAGAACACGTTTGGGCTGCCCACGTGCGCCCCGGCCGGCGCCGCCGTCAGCAGTAGGGAGAGCACGGCGAGGAAGCTTGAAAATGCCCGCGGGAACAATCGCCGATGCCCGCCCCTCAACGCTGCACCCTGGACAGCCCGGCGCCCCGCCAGAGACCAAGGCAGGTAGAGACCGCCGCCAGCACCAGGGCGATCGCCAATGAGCTGAAGGTCATCGGATCGGTGTCGAGCCGCAGGAATTGGTGGTGCCAGGGGCCGGGCGTGGAGGAGTACTCCCAGTGGCGGTCGCTGGCAAAGAACCAGTTGTCCGCCGCCGGCGAAATCAGGAGCGTGGAGAAGAGCCACTGCGCGGCCACGAAAAGCACGACGAAGGCGACGGCGATCCACAGGGCGTCTCGCCAGCCGGCGCGCTTTCCCTCCCGGCGCTGCACGAAGAAGTCGACGGCCAAGGCCGGAACGATGAGCAGCAGTGGAAACAGCGGCGCCACCATGTGGTCCACCGGCGTGTTGATGGGCCCAAGCTTCGGTTGCGCCGGAAACAGCGGCAGGATCCACACCATCGCGCAGGCGAGAAGCATGTAGAAGGCGCAGGCGGTGGTGGCCGCCCAGCGCCGGCGCGATGAGCGGGCGATCGATACCAGCGTGAGCGGGAACACGCCGCAGATGATCTTGTAGAACAGTCCGCCGTGCTGATGGTTGGGATAGCTATATTCGATGATCAGCGTCGACGCCATCAGCAGCACGATGCCGGCAGAGTAGAGATGAGCCAACCCGAGCGCCCGGCCAGCTCCGGCCGGCGCCCGGTTCTGCAGGGCGAGCGCCATCAGCATGGTGCCGATCTGGATGGTGATCATGCCGGCGCCCAGCAGGCTGTGCGGCGGCGAGAGGATCTTCACGTCCAGCCCGTAGGCGTTGTGCCACCAGTCGTCGAACGGCGCCGAGGTGAGCATCGCGAAGGCGCCCCAAATGGCCACCCACGCGCCCAGCGGGGCGCGGAATCCCCAAAAGCCCACCGCGGCATTGCGTTCCGCCTCGGTGCCGGCGAAGGTGGTCTTGAGGGCGAGCGCGCCGCATGACAGACCCGCCAGCACGCCGCCCAGATAAATCGCCATGTGGGCCGGAGTCCAGAAAGTGTCCCGGCCGATCGTTATGTGCCAGGAGATGTCCCACAGCAGGCCGACGACGATGCTGGTCGAGCCCGCCAGCATGGCGGTGAGATACCAGGGCAAGGCAGCGGCCGTCTCGATCCTCGAACGGACGGCGATGCCGGGGGCGACAGATTCCATGGACGGGCTCCTTCTCCGAAGAGTTTCCCTCAGAAAGATAGTACGCTGGACGCCGTCCCGGCGTTGCGATTTCAGCGCTGGGACTCTGCTACGATACAGGGCCATGCTGACGAGACGGACCCCTTGGGTCCTCGCCTTGACGGTCGTCCTGCTGCTGAGTGCCATCGATCTGCACCCGGTGGGGGAGCTGCACGACGTCCTGGGCTCGGCGGGAGAGGGAAGCTACTCCCAGTCCGCGAAACACCCCAACGCCCCGGTTCACTTCGAGCAGTATGAGGCCGGCCAGCGGCCGGTCTGCCCGATCTGCCTGCACCAACTGCGGACGGGTGGTGCCCATTTACCTGTCGCGGCCCATCTCCACGCGCCCTCGCTGGCCGGGTTCGGCGGGCTCGTCTCCACTCCTCTCCTGCGTGAGCGTTGCGCTGCTCCCCGCGGCGCGCGCGGTCCGCCGTCCGTCTGACCTCCCGTTCCGTTCGCGACGTCTAAGCCGCCCCGCTTCGTTTGAAGCGGCGAGCCTCTGCGCGGTTTTCCGCGCCGGCTCATGAACGAAACATCTCCCTGGCTCGCCGCGAGTGGCGGCCGGGGGAAAGGCCCTTGGCCTTTCTTGGAGGTTCGATGACTTTAGATAATCGATTCGTAGGCAGAGCCCTGCTCGGCTGTGCCCTCAGCTTTGCCCTTTTTGTTCTCGCTCTCCCGGCCGCCGCCGGTGCTGGGCAGATCCGCGGCAAGGTCGTGGATCCCGCCGGCGCAGACCTTCCAGGCGTCACCGTAACGCTTGCCAACGACCTCACCGGCTCATCGCAGCAGACCGTCTCGGGTGCGGACGGCTCCTTCATCTTCTATAACGTTCCCAACAACCCCTATCACCTGCGGGCGTCGCTCGAAGGCTTCGCCGAGTTTCACGCCGACGTCGACGTTCGCGGCAGCGTGCCGCTCGAACAGAAAGTCGAAATGACGCCGACTTTTTCCGGCTCCACCACGGTGACGGCGGAGAAAGAGAACGTCGAGCTGGAGACTGACGACTCGTCCTCCCACGTCGATATCGACAAGTCGCTCGTCCGCCGCTTCGCCGCGCCGGTCGCCTCGCGCGCCTTCGAGGCGATCGTGCTTTCCGCTCCTGGCTTCAGCCAGGACGAGAACGGCCGCTACCATTTCCAGGGCGGCCATTCGCAGCAGCTCCTGGTGATCGACGGCCAGCCGATCGGCGACCAGGTGGGCGTCACCTTTTCCAACTCGCTCAACCCGGCGATTGCCGAGGGAATCGAGATCGTCACTGGCGGCGTGCCTGCCGAGTATGGAGAGAAGGCCTTTGGTGTCATCAACCTGACCACCCGTTCCGCGCTGGGGCACAACGGTTTTCACGGCGACGTGGGAGCCGGCGCCGCACGGTTTTCGACCCTCGAAGGTTCTGCGGCCGTAGGTTGGGGAGGACCCCGTACCGGTCTCTTTTTCGATCTCGACGCCTCGAAATCTGATCGGTTCCTCGATCCGGTCTCCTTCGACAACTTCCACAATCATGGCAACACGCGCCGGCTCTTCGGCCGCTGGGACGGTCTTTCGGCCACCGGCTCAGATTCCTTCCGGCTGACCGGCAGCGGTGGCAGGACAGACCGCGACGTGACCAACCTCCCCTCGCAGGAAGAGGCCGGTCAGAACCAGCAGGTTGCGTCGCAGGACTGGAATCTGAACCTCGGCTACCAACACGTGGCCGCCGCCGGTTGGGTATTCGACGCGCAGATCTACGGGCGCGACAACACGCTCCGGTTGACCGGCTCGCCGAACGACACACCGGTCTTTGCCGAGCAGGACCGCTCGCTCGAGAATCAGGGGACCAATCTGTCGCTTTCGAAGTTGGTGGGCGGCAACGAGCTCAAGGCTGGCGTTCAGGCCAAGCGCTTCCCGATCCGCGAGTCGTTCCGCTTCGGCATCACGGATCCGGGCTTGAACGATCCCGAGTCCGACGGCTTCAACCCGAATGTCGCCCCCTACGATCTGACCCGGGGCGGCACCTTGTTCAACTTCAACGGCGAGCGAACGGGCCAGTACTACGCGGGCTACGTCCAGGACAACCTGCATTGGCAGAACCTCACGGTCAACGCCGGTCTGCGCTACGACCACAACAACCTTTTCGAGACCGAGAAGCTGCTCCAGCCGCGCGTCGGCCTCGCTTATTACATTCCGGCCACGAAGACCGTCCTTCGCGCCGCCTACGACCGGATGTTCATCACCCCGGAGTACGAGAACATCCTGCTCTCCTCGTCGGCCGCCGCGGCGGCGCTCGTGCCGCCTGAATTGCAGGACAACAGCCAGCTTGGCGGGGGGCATCTGTTCAACGTTTCCGAGCGGCACGACTCCTACAACTTCGGTCTCCAGCAAGGGCTCGGCTCCGCGCTGCGGCTCGATCTCTCCTATTGGAAGCGCAAGGTGGTGAACGCTGCCGATCAAGACCAGTTCTTCAACACCGGCATCGTCTTCCCCCTCAACTTCAAGGGCGGAGACCTGAACGGCTGGAACGCCAGGGTGGACGGCGGACCGTGGAACGGCGTGCGCGGATACCTCTCGATCGGCCACGTCCACGCCCTGTACGAGAATCCCTTCGTCGGCGGTCTCTTTCTCGACGCCGGCGCGCTCGACACTCTCGCCGGCGGCTCGTTCCTGATCGATCACGACCAGGATCTCCAGGAACAGCTCGGCGTTTTCTGGGACATCCCCCGGACGGGGTTCTGGCTGGGCGTCACCCAGCGCTACGACTCGGGTCTGGTGACCGACGCGGGCGCGATCGAGGACGTCCTCGCCAGCCCGGATACCGCCTACGCGGCGCCTTTCATCCGCTTCGGTGAGGATCCGCAGCGTATCCGCCCGCGGACGATCTGGAACGCCTCCCTGGGCGCCCGGCTCCAGAAATACGGGCTGCCCCTCGAGGTGCAGCTCGACGTGCTCAACATCGCCGACAAGCAGGGCCTCTACAACTTCCAGTCGGTCTTCGGCGGCACCCACGTGATCCCACCGAGGACAATCGCCGGGCGTATTCGTTACGTCTTCTAGGGCTGTCGATTGACCGTTCGGACCGCAGAAGTGAGGCCGTCCCTTTCGCTGGCGGACCTGTCCCTTTGCCTGACGGGTTCGCCTCCTCCTCGATAGGGGCGGTCTCTCTTCTGCGGTCCGAAGCGGCTGGCGCCTACAATAACCCACCATGATCGAACCGCGTCCATTCCGAGTGCCCACTCGCGTCGTCATGGCCCCCGGCTGCCTCGGCCGGCTCTCCGAGGTGATCGACGGCTACGCTCCAGGGCGGGTGCTGTTGGTAACCGACGCCGGCATCGAGGAGACCGGCTGGCCTGAGCGGATCTGGAAAGCCCTGGCCGACCGACAGATCGAGGCCATTACCTTCGACAGCATAGAGCCCAATCCTCGCACCTCGACGGTCGACCGGCTGGCCGATTGGGGACGGGAAGAAGGAGTCTCGCTGGTCCTCGGGATCGGCGGCGGCAGCGTGCTCGACGCCGCCAAAGCCGCCGCCATGCTGATTCCCAACGGCGGCTCGGCGGTTCAGTACGAAGGGCGGAATCGCTATGAGAAAGAGCCGTTGCCCTTCATCGCCGTCCCTACCACCTGCGGCACCGGCTCGGAGGTGACTTGGGTCTCCGTCCTCACCGACGAGGAGCGGCAGGCCAAGATCAGCGTCAAGGGCGAGACGATGTATCCAGACTGGGCACTTGTGGATTGCGAGCTGCTGCGCACTCTCCCCGGTCACCTGGTGGCGTGGACGGGCGCCGACGCGCTCACCCACGCCGTCGAGGCGTTTACCTGCCGGCTGGCCAATCCGATCTCGGACGCCCTGGCCGCCACCGCGGTCTCACTTCTCTTCCGCTACCTGCGCCGGGCTGCAGCCGACATTGCCGGCGACGCCGAGGCGCGGGAAGCCGTGATGCGGGCCTCCACCCTCGCCGGCCTCGCCTTCGGCAACGCCGACGTGGCCGCCGTCCACTGCCTCTCGGAGACCCTCGGCGGCCGCTGGGACGTCCCCCACGGTCTCGCCAACGCCGTGCTCCTCGCGCCCGTCACCCGCTTCAACCTCCCGGTGAGCGCCCGCAAGCTCGCCCACCTGGAGAATGCCCTGCCGCCAGGCAGCCCCGCCGGAGCCGAAGGCGTGCTCCAGGCGATTGACGAGCTGGTGCAGGATCTGGAGATTCCCCCCTTTCGCGAGCTGGGAATCGCCGCGGAAGACTACCCGTGGATCGCCGAGCGGGCCGTGGGGAACGGCTCGAATCCGTCGAACGCGCGGGAGATGGGAGTGACGGAGTATCTGGAGGTGCTGAAGTCGCTGTAGCGAAGGCCTTTCCTACAATAGTTTTCCCTCAACTCCCTCCATCATCGCCTTCCGCACCAGGGGAATGGGCGGTCCGCCATACGACAGCAGACGGTCGTGGAACTCCCGCCAAGCGGCGCAGCCACCGCGGGGTCCGGTCCAGTCGTCCCGCAGGCGGCGGATCATCAGCTTGCCCAGCGTGTAGTTGAGATAGGCCGGATCGAAAGTGCCGCGCGCTGCCTGCTGACGGGCGTTGGCCGGGTCCTGGAAGGCCTGCTCGCGGAACATGCGCTCCGCTTCTTCCACCGTCATGTCTCCGGCGTGCAGCCCGAGGGCCACGAGATACCGAACGTTGCGCAGCAGGGCGTTCTGAAGCTGCCCGATGTGCAGGGCCGGATCGCCGCCGCCGAAGCCAGACTCCCACATCAGCTCCTCGGCATAGTGCGCCCATCCCTCGGCGAAACCGTAGCCGACGAAGAGCTGCCCAAGGAGAGAGGCGGCGCGATTGCTGTGGAGAAACTGGAGGAAGTGGCCGGGCCACACCTCGTGGGCGGAGACGAAGAGGAGATCCGCCTCGCTCGGAACGTACTCCGCCTGCTCCTCCGGCGACCATGCGGGGTCCGGCGGCGCGATGTAGTAGATGGACGGCAGGTGGCGGTCAAAGGGTCCGGGGATGTCGATGTACGCCGAGTTCCAACGCTGGTAGGGCGGCGCCTCCTCGACCCTGGCTTCCTCGGAACCGGGAATCGAGACCAGCTCTTTCTCCGCGATGAAGCGGTGGAGTCCGGCAAGCTGCCGGCGGGCCGCCGCCACCGGACCTTCGGGCGGTTTGTGCGCCATCACCCGTGCCATACAGTCGGCGACCGAGAGACGAGAATCAAAGGCCCCGCAGGCGTCCTTCAGGGCGGCGAGGTTGCGTTCCAGCTCCCGCCGGCCGGCCGTTTCCAGCTCGGCCAAGGGGACGTCCACCCGCTCGGTGGCAGACAGCATGCGGGCAAAGAGACCGGCGCCCAGGCGGAACTCTCCCCCGGGTTCTCCGCCGGGCGGAATCTGGTCGTGGAACCAGGCGCCCAGCTCGCGCATCGCCTTTGCCGCGGCGGCGTTGGCCTCTCGCATCTGCCGCTGGAGGCCCGCGTCGTCCACGGCGGCGAAGACCGCCGGCACGTCGTTTTCGTAGTAGCCGGCGAGACCGCCAAACGACTTTTCTCCCAGCTCTGCGAAGGTGCGGGGCAGCGGAGAGCACAGGTTCGCCCGGATCTGCGCCACCGCCCGCGGCACCTCCAGCGCGTAGCGGACGTAGGCCCGCAATCGCTGCTTCAGGGGAGCGTAGTCGCGGGTCAGATAGAGGCTGGGGTCGAGCGGCGCGGAGTAAAAGAGCGGGTTGCATCGGTGCGACTCCGCCTCCTCCAGCCAGAAAAGGTCGGACTCGATCACCGCCACCAGCAACTCGCGCTCGAAGCGCCGCGGCCCGTCAAGACTGGCAGCGTCGACGGCGAGCGCCCGCCGCCGGTCGTCCCGCAACCGCGCCAGCTCCTGCTCGAAGGCCTCGGGGCTCCAGTCGGGCAGCCGGCCGTCCAGCTCATGCCGGCCCGCTCCCGCCGCGAAAGTGGGATGGGCCTCGAAATATTGCTCGACGAAGGATGCGACGAGCGCGTCCCACTCCATCGTCGCCGCCTCTCCGGCCTGGCCGGTTGCGGTGCGCCCGGACGTCTCCATGCGAGGAGTCTACTGCAAGGCGGTTGCCGCTTCGGTAGTACTGTAATGCGCGCCGTAACGGCAAAGCCTCACTCTTACCCGCGCGGTTGGTGTACGGGGGGAAGCCCCCGCCCGACCTCTCGAAAGGAGATTGGAATGTCCCTGGTAGATATCCTTAGCTCACAGCTCGGCACCGAGGGTGTGGAGAAGCTCGGCCAGCAGCTGGGGCTCGATCCCGCGACCACTCAGCAAGCCGTTTCAGCGGCAATCCCCATGCTCACCGGAGCCCTCGCTCACAATGCCGCTCAGCCAGGCGGCGCCGACGCCTTGCATCAGGCTCTCGACTCCCACGACGGCAGCATCCTCGACGAAATTGGGAGTTATCTCGGCAACAGCGGGGCCGCCAGCAGCATGGGCGGCGCAATCCTCGGACACATTCTCGGCCGGCATCAGGACAACGCCACGACCGGCTTGGCGAACGCCACGGGAATCGACGCGGGGCAAGCCGGCCAACTTCTGAGCACGTTGGCTCCCCTGGTGCTGGGTGCCCTGGGGCGGATGAAGCAGCAGCAGGGAATTGATCCGGGCGACCTCGCCGGCGTGCTACAGAACGAGCACGCCCAAGCCGAAGCGGCCGCCCCGTCCGGTCTTGGCGGCCTCGCCCAGATCCTTCTCGGCGGTGGCGGGAGTGGTGGGGGCGGCGGCTTGGGAGACATCGCCGGCAGCCTGCTCGGCGGGCTTTTCGGCGGCAAGTAAAGCGGCGAAAAGCCGGCGCCGCGGTCAACAGTTCTGACGGACTCCTGACGCGTCGGAGACGCGTCAGAAATCCTTTCGGTAGGACGCGAGCCTGCTTTGCGAGAGGATTATCCTGGAAAGAAGGAACAAAACCCCTGGCATCATCCTTGCCATTCTCCAGAATTTGTCAGGCCGATCTGACAATTCGAATGAAAAGGAGATGTGCCATGTCCACGGAGACTCAAGTTACCACCGATGTCGTCATCAGGTTGAGCCCCGGCCAATCGACCGAGATTCCGCAAGGCCCGGTGAAAGCTACGGTCGAAAACCTTTCGAACGAGGAAGGGTCCCTTTATTTCGTCATCAACCCCCCGCCGGAGACGGAGGGCACCATCCCGGTGCCGGCTCGCAGCAGCAGACCCCTGGCGCTGGGACCGACCGGAGGCAAGGTCACGAATACGGGCGAGGTGCCGCTGACGATCGTCTACTTTATTGGATAACCTCACGGGACAGGGAGGCGCCTCGGCGGCGAGGCGCCCGCAGGTCCTCGTCAATCCAGATACCGGTACGCCGGAATGGTAAGGAAAGGCTCGAGCTCTTCGCTCAGGATAAGCTCGTCCAGGATCGCGACTGCTTCGCGCAAGCGGCCCTGGTTGGGGCCTCCCAGGGCGGCGAGCTCCTGGTCGCGGATCTCGCGGTAGAGGTCCGAGGTCACCTGGCGGCCGTCGTCCAAGTGGGCGTCGTTCCAGATCCACTGCCAGAGCTGGGTGCGGGAGATCTCGGCCGTGGCCGTGTCTTCCATCAGGTTTTGGATGCCGGCGGCGCCCTGGCCCTGGAGCCAGGAATCGAGATACTGGAGGGCGATGCCGATATTGGCGCGCACGCCGGTCTCGGTGATCTTTCCTCCCTCGACCCGGAAATCCAGGAGCTGATCCTCGGTGACCGCAACGTCTTCTCGCAGAACGTGTTTCTGATGCGGCCGGTCGCCCAGGTGCTGGTCGAAGATCTCCTTGGCTACGGGCACGAGGTCGGGATGGGCCACCCAGGTGCCGTCGAAACCCTGGTTGGCTTCGCGGTTCTTGTCCTCCCGGACCTTGGTCAGGGCGGTGCGATTGACTTCTTCGTCCCGGCGGCTGGGTATGAAGGCCGCCATGCCGCCGATGGCATGGGCGCCGCGGCGGTGACAGGTGGCCACCAACAGGTCGGTATACGCCTTCATGAACGGCGCGGCCATGGTCACCTGGAAGCGGTCGGGGAGCACCAGACCGTGGGGAAACTTGCGGATGATGCTGAAGATGTAGTCCCAGCGGCCGGCGTTGAGTCCCGCGGCGTGGTCCCGCAGCTCCCACAGGATCTCCTCCATCTCGAAGGCCGCGGGAATGGTCTCGATGAGCACCGTGGCGCGGATGGTGCCGATGGGGATCGACAGATACTCCTGGGCGGCCACGAAGGCCTGGTTCCACAGCGCGGCCTCGGCGTGGCTCTCGAGCTTCGGCAGGTAGAAGTAGGGTCCCGTACCCCGCTTCAGCAACTCGGTAGCGTTGTGGAAGAAGTAGAGACCGAAGTCGAAAAGGCTGGCCGAGACGGCCTGGCCGTCCATGGTCACGTGCCGTTCGGTCAGATGCCAACCGCGGGGGCGGACGACGAGTGTGGCCGTTCGTTCGTTGAGCCGGTACTCCTTGCCTTCGGGGCTGGTGAAGGCCAGGCGGCGCCGCACGGCTTCGATCAGGTTCGCCTGCCCCTCGACGACGTTCGTCCAGGTGGGAGAGAGGGCGTCCTCGAAGTCGGCCATGAAGACGCTGGCGCCGGAGTTGAGCGCGTTGATCATCATCTTGCGCTCGACCGGCCCGGTGATCTCCACCCGGCGGTCGGTGAGATCCGGCGGCGCAGGCGCGACCTGCCAGGAAGCTTCGCGGACCGATTCCGTGTGCTCCAGGAAACCCAGCCCGATGCCATGGCCGAGGTCCTCCAGGCGACGGGCGCGCTGCTGAAGGAGATCCTCGCGGGCCGGGCCGATCTCACGCTGCAGGTGGCCAATGAAGTCCAGAGCCGCGGAGGTGACGATCTGATCTTGCGCGGGCGTGGCCGGTCCCTCGACACGGATGCCGCTTGCCATGGCGTTCCCCCTCCCCTAGCCGGCCTTCTCCTGGAACTGCTCCTCCTCGGTGGAACCGTGGAGCGCCGCGGTCGAGGCGTGGCCGCCGGTGACGGTCGAGGCCACGAGGTCGAAGTAGCCGGTGCCTACGAAGGATTGGTGCTTGACGGCGCGATAGCCAGCCAGCCGCTCGTTCTCGAACTCCCGCTCCTGCAGCCGGGAGTAGGCGGTCATGCCGCTCTCCTTGTAGGCGTGGGCGAGCTCGAACATGCTCAGGTTCAGGGCGTGGAAACCGGCCAGGGTGACGAACTGGAACTTGTATCCCATGGCCGCCAGCTCGCGCTGGAAGCGGGCGATGGTCACGGTATCCAGTCGCTGCTTCCAGTTGAACGACGGCGAGCAGTTGTAGGCCAGCAGCTTGCCGGGGTACTTGGCGTGAATGGCTTCGGCGAAGCGCTTCGCCTCCTCGAGGTCCGGATGCGCCGTCTCGCACCACAGCATGTCGGCGTGGGGAGCGAAGGAGAGGCCCCGGGAGATGGCGGCGTCGATGCCGCCAGCGTAAGGATAGAAGCCTTCGAGGGTCCGCTCGCGGCCGAGGAACTCATGGTCTCGGGGATCGACGTCGCTGGTGATCAATCTGGCGCTGTTGGCGTCGGTGCGGGCGATGAGGATCGTGGGGACGTCGAGGACGTCCGCCGCGAGCCGCGCTGCGGCAAGCTTGTGCTCGAACTCCAGGGTCGACACCAGGACCTTGCCGCCCATGTGGCCGCACTTCTTGGCCGAGGAGAGCTGGTCCTCGAAATGGACGCCCGCGGCGCCGGCGTCGATCATGTCCTTCATCAGCTCGAAGGCGTTGAGGTTGCCCCCGAAACCGGCCTCGGCGTCGGCCACCATGGGCACGAACCAGTCGATCTCCCCGCGGCCCTCGGCGTGCTGGATCTGATCCGCCCGGCGCAGCGCCTTGTTGATGCGTCGCACCAGCGACGGCGCGCTGTTGGCGGGGTATAGGCTCTGATCGGGATAGACCTCGCCCGCTTCGTTGGCGTCGCCGGCCACTTGCCAACCGCTGATGTAGAGCGAGTTGAGACCGGCCTGCACCATCTGGATGGCCTGGTTGCCCGTCAGCGCGCCGAGCGCCGCCACGTACTCCTCAGTCTGGAGCAGCTTCCAGAGCCGCTCGGCCCCATGGCGGGCGAGGGTATGCTCGACGTGCAGACTGCCCGCCAGGCGATCGACGTCCTGCGAAGTGTAGGGCCGCTCGATGCCTTGCCAGCGCGGACTGGTCTTCCAGTCTGCGGACCTGTCGCTCCGGATCTCGGACATGCCCTCCTCCTTTTCGCGATGACTTCGACGTGCCGCGGCACGATAGCCGCATTGCGGCATGATACCACCAAGTCCCTCGATCAGGGCGTGCTGCGAAAACCGAGCCAAGGATCGTCTCGCGGCGCCGGTTACCTACTCGATCGTCTGAAAGAATCCCTCAGCCGTGAACAGGTGAAACCAGCTGCGAAGCTCGGCGGCGAGAGCGTCGTCATCCAGCTCGCTGACGGCGGCCGCGGCGGCGAGAGCTTCGGCGACAGTGGCGCCAGACTGGAGGGCGGCGAGAAGGGCGTGCTGGGGGAGAGTGATGGAGTAGCGGCGGACGATGAACTCGCGGCGAGTGATGGCGGTGTACTCAGGACTGGGGTCCGGGACGGGAGCCTCCTCACCCGCTTCTTCCGCCCGGCGAGCCGCCGTGAAGTAGGCGTTCACGGGGTAGCGGCTGGCCACAAGGCGCAGGCAGGGCACGGGAATCAACCGAGCCTCGGCGAAGCGCTCCGGGGGAAATGCCTGCAACGCCTCCGGCGTCAGCAAGGTCTGGCCCTCGGTCCCTGGGCCGTCGAAGACCTTGGCGAGTGCCCATTCCAGAGAGGCCAGGTCGATGAGGAAATCCGGCCAGCCGACCTCGCCCGGCAGCGGTCCGCCGTCCTCGGGGCCGGGCCGGGTCTCATCCAGGAAGCGGGGGAAGTTCTCCCCCAGGCGGTCCAGTGTGTAGCTGCGGGAGGGATAGCGCTGCAGGTAGTCGAAGGCAAAGCCGGCGAAGACTTCCCCGCCCAAAGTCGCCTTCAACATGGGGAAACACTCGCCCACGCACTCCAGCAGGCGGGAGTAGTAGGCGTTGGCGTAGATGCCGATGCGCTCCGCCGCCGTGAGGTTGCGGGAGCGCCGGATCACGGCTTCCAGCTCGCCCCGAGGCAGGCGGATGAGCGCCTGCGCCTCCTCGGACTCGACGCCGCCCTCGACTCCGTCGGGGTGGGTGACCACCGCCTGGAACCACTGCTGGACCGTGTCGAGCGATCGGCTCACTCGACCTCCGGCTGGATGTGATGGAGAGGATGGGGCACGCTCGATCCAGCCATCTCTGGAACCCCGGCCATCACCAGCTCGGGCGAAGTTTGCCCTGCCGCGGGCTTTGCGGGCAGGTGTTTGCCCATGAACTGCTTGGCTTTCAGCACCTCTTCGTGGACGACGGGGAAAGGCGGAATGTTGGCGTCCCATTCGAGCAGGGTCGAGACGCCGCCGGTCAGCTCGTGGGCTGTGCGGTAGAGCTCCCAGACGGGATCGATCACGTGGTTGTCGTGCGTGTCGATCAGGTGGGTGGTGTAGTTGCTGTGCCCCGCGAGATGGAACTGGACGATGCGCTCGTGGGGGAGCGAACGGATGAAGCGGTCGGGATCCATGTCGTGGTTGAAGCTCGACACGTAGACGTTGTTGACGTCGAGCAGCAGGCCGCAGTCGGCCTCCTCGGCCATGCGGGTGACGAACTCCCATTCGTCCAGCGTCGAGTCCTGGAAGGTGACGTAGGAGCTGGGGTTCTCCAGCACGAACGGCCGCTCGAGAAAGTCCTGCAGCGTGCGGACGCGTTCCACGACGTGCCGGAGGGTCTGCTCGGTAAAGGGCACGGGGAGCAGGTCGTGGGTGTTGCGCCCGAGCACGCCCGTCCAGCAGATGTGGTCGGAGATCCACTGCGCCTTGACCTCTTTCGCCAATCGCTTGAGCTTGCCGAGGTACTCGAAGTCGAGGGGATCCGTCGAGCCGATGGAGAGCGACACGCCGTGCATGACGACCGGGTAGCGCTCGGCGAGCTGTTGCAGCACGTAGCGCGGCCGGCCCTGGGAGTCGATGTAGTTCTCGCTGATGATTTCGAACCAATCGACCGCCGGCTGGTGAGTGAGGATGTGCTCGAAGTGGACGGACCGCAGGCCGACTCCGAGGCCGAGGTTGTCGTGTCCGAGGCGGGGGGGCTTCATACGGCTCCTTCCTGGCGGATCCAATCGGCGGCCGAAGCCAAGTCACCAGCCCTCCTCTCGCGAGGAGGGCTGGGCAGGTTCGAGGGCTAGCCGCCGCAGGTGGAGGGGGCCGCGCCGAACTTCTTCTTGGCCTTCGTCATGCGGGCCTCATAGCTCGTCCGGGCCTTCTTCCAGCCGTCACCCTTGATCGGCACCGCGCAGCTTCCCTTGCCCTTGCAGCCATTGTCCCCGGTGCCGCCCTGGCCCTTGCAGGCGTTGCTGCCGGCGCAGCTATGGGCTTCGGCGGTGGCGCACGAGCCCTGGCCCGCGCACTCGTTCTTGCCGCCGGCGCCGTGGCCCTTGCACTCGTTGAGGCCGCAGCAGGCGTGAGCATCCTTGGGAGCCGCCTTCTCGTCCGACGCCAGCAGGCGTCCACCCAGCATCGAGCCTGCAACGACACCGCCGAACGCGGCGAGGGCCAGCTTGCCGAAGTCTCTCCGGCTGACGTCTTCGTCCAACTTCTTCATGGTATTGAGTCTCCTATGAAAAAAGGTCACGAGATCAAGCCGGCCTGGCCAACCTGAAGCCTCCGGCTCCTGACACCCTGTCTCCCGAATCGGCGGCAAGTCTACATCACCCTTAGATACGCAACGGTGACCCGGGCGGATTTCTCACCACTTCATCTGATAGAGCATCCAATAGACGACCACGCCGGTGACCGATACATAGAGCCAGATCGGCAGGGTCCAGCGGGCGATCCGCACGTGCCGGTCGAAGCGCTTCCGCCAAGCCCGCCAGACCGTAATACCGGCGAGAAAGGGCACCGTCGCGGCCAGGATCGTGTGCGTGATGAGGATGGCGAAATAGACCGTCCGCGCGCCGCCCGTCCCCGGAAAGTGCTTGGACCCCACGTGCGCGTGGTAGATGAGGTAGGACGTCAGGAAAAACGTCGAGGAGATCAGGGCCGCGATCATCACGTTGCGATGGGCGATAGGATGCCCCGACCGGATCAGGACGTAGGCCGTCATCAGCAGGACGGCGGAGATGGCGTTGAGCGTGGCGTTGACCGCCGGGAGGTCCTGGATGTGCAGCATGGCTTCTTCGACTCTCTCCTGGGGCCCCTTCGGGGCCGGACCCTCACCCCCTGGCCCCCTCTCCCGCCCCCTCCCAACCCCCCACACCGGGAGAGGGGGAACACAATGCAAATCGATTTCCTTGCTTGTCTCCCTCTTCTCCCGGTGTGGGGGGTGGGAGGGGGCGGGAGAAGAGGGCCGGGGTGATGAGGGCCAACGCCGCCGAAGCGATGACGCCTACTTCGTTCCCGCCGTGGCCGCCGCAGGAGCCGCCGCCACCGCCGCCTTCGGCGCGCTGTCGTCCAGCCACTTCTGGAAATCCGCCTCGCTCTCGACCGTCAGGTAACCCTGCATCCGGTAGTGGGTGAGGCCGCAGAGCTGGGCGCAGGCGATCTCCCAGCAGGTCTTGGAGACGGCGCAGTCCGGCAGCTTCGCCTTGTCGGGATTGACCTCGTTGGCCGTGAAGTAAACCGGGATCACCTGGCCGGGAATGGCGTCCTGCTTTACCCGCATGACGGGCAGGTAGAAGCTGTGGATGACGTCCTTGCTGGTGAGGTAGATCAACACCGGCTTGCCGAGCGGCAGGTGGAGCTGGTTGATGGTCGTGACGTCGTCCTTGCCCGCGGGATCGCTCGGATCGAGGCCCAGCGGATTGCTGCCGGCGGTCACCAGCTTGGAATCCGTGCGGCCGAAGACGCCGTCCTTGCCTGGATAGTGAACGTTCCAGGCGTACTGCTCGGCCACCACCCGGATCTGCACGGCCTGCGATTTGTCCGGCACGTTGCCGACCCGCTTGGCCCAGATGGGCACGGCGAAGGATACGAGGAGAATCACCTCGACGAGCACCACGGCCGCCTCGCCGTAGGTGGAGAATCCGCCTTTGGCGCCGGCGTAGCTCGCCACTGGATTGGCCTTGCGGCTGAAGCGGAAGAGACAGTAGACGAAGAAGAGGCCCCAGCCGACGAACAGCACGAGCATGAACCAATGGACGATCGCCGTGAGCTGATCGAGCTGCGCGCCGTGGGTTGACGCGGCGGGAGGAAATCCCATCGGGAGACCGAGCGTGTTTCCCATTACTGTTTCTCTCCGTGAATGAGGTGCAGCCGCTGCCGCACCGTTGCTTTCTCGTTCAGCTTCCGGGACCTCCGGCGGAAGTCCAGGAACACCTTGCCGATTCCCACGTAGACAACGCCCACGAGGGCGATCAGCGTCAGGATGGCATTGTTCATTCCCTTGGTCATCGGCGAGTCGGCGGCGCCGTAGCAGGTGGCACAGGCCACGGCGGCCCGCGGCAGGGCGAGCCAGGCCGCGAAGAGGATGAGATGGACGGCCGTAATGAGCTTTCTCATGCTTCAGTCCTCATCGTCAGGCGCCAGCGCCTTGAGCTTCTTGCGCACCCGCAGACCATAGACCAACAGGACGAGCCCCAGGGCGAAGAACAGCAGCCCGACCGTCAGATCGCTACCGCTGCGAGTCGCTTGCCAGCTCTGGATTCCCCAAACGCCCACCCACGCCGCCAGCAGTACCGAAGCGGCAATGAAGAACAGGTGGAACGAACGCAGCGACAGGCTCATGAGGTCAGGCTCACCGGAGCATCCGCTGGTCCCACTGCGAGATCGAGGGGATGGCCATCAGCACGATGAAAAAGACCACCGTCAGCAACAGCACCCAGTAGATCACCTTCCGTTCGTGGGAAAGGTGCATGAAGACGCTCGCCACCAGCGAGCCCTTGAAGCTGGCGATCACCAGCGCCACCAGGATGGCCAGGCCGACGGGCATATGGAAGTAGCTCACCGCCACGGTGAGGACGGTCATCACCATCAGGGTCACGAAGACCACGATGTAGGACCGGGTCTGCTTACGGATCGATTCGGCGTCGCTCGCGCTCATCGCTTGAGGCTCCTCAGAGCAGGTAGAGGGTCGGGAACAGGAAGATCCAGACCAGGTCGACGAAGTGCCAGTAGAGTCCCGCCACCTCGACGCGGTTGGTGAACCGCTCGGGCTGCGTCTTGAACAACTTCGCACCGGGTCCCAGGAAATAGCCGTTGACGATCATGCCGCCGATCACGTGCAGGCCGTGGAGGCCGGTCAGCGTGAAGTAGATGGCGAGAAACGTATTCGACTTCGGCAGCAGGCCGACCTCGAACTTGTGGCCGTACTCGAAGCCCTTGACGACCAGGAAGCCGACGCCGGCCAGCAGGGTGAGCCCCATATAGATGCGGTACTTCTTGAAGTCGTTGAGCTTGAGCGACGCCCACGACATCACCATGGTCACCGACGAGGCGATGAGGATGATGGTGTTGAGCGTCGCCAGCGGCACGTTGAGGAACTCACGGCCGTGGTGCCAGGTGCCGGCCGGAGCGCCCGTGCGCAGCAGCACGTACGAGGAGAACAGGGCGCCGAACAGCATCACCTCGGAGGCAAGGAAGAGCCAGACGCCCAGCTTGGCGTTGAACACGCCCGTGTCGGGACGGGCCTCTACGGTATAGGGAATCTCCATCGCTCAGGCCTCCTGGAGCTGGTGCTGGGGGGTGAAGTCCTTCGACGCGCCGGGCAGGCTGTAGTCGTAGGGGCCGCGGTGGACTGTGGGGATTTCCACGAAGTTGCCATGGGCGAGCGGCGGCGACGACGTCGCGGCCCACTCGAGGGTCGTGGCGTCCCACGGATTGTTTCCCGCCTTTTCCCCCTTCTTCATGCTCCAGAAGAGGTTGATGATGAAGGCGATCTGCGACAGGCCGAGGAGCCAGGCCGAGCCCGACATAAAGGCGTTCCAGTGCAGCACCGGTTGCGCGTGGGAGTAGGAAGCGCCGCCATCGTACAGCCGGCGCTGGACACCCGCGAGCCCTTGAATGAGCATCGGGAAGAAGATGCCGTTCATGAACAGGAACGAGGGCCAGAAGTGGATGTGGCCGAGCAGCGAGCTCATCTTGCGCCCGGTGAGCTTCGGGAACCAGTAGTAGATGCCGGCGAACATGGCGAAGATGGTTCCAGGTGCCACCACGTAGTGGAAGTGGCCGATGACGTACAAGGTGTCGTGCAGGTGGATGTCCGTGGGCGCGAGACCCAGGGGCAGGCCCGTCAGACCGCCGATGGCAAACATCGGCAGGAAGGCCAGGGCGAAGAGCATCGGCACCGTGTAGCGGATCGAGGCGCCCCACAGCGAGATGATGAGGGCGGTCAGCACGATCACCGACGGGATCGAGATGATCATCGTCGTGGTCTGGAAGAAGGTGCTCATCACCGTGCCCATGCCGGTCATGAACATGTGGTGGGCCCAGACGATGAACGACATGAAGCCGAGGAACGACACGGCGTAAACCATGGAGCGGTAGCCCCACAGCGGCTTGCGCGTGTTGTTGGCGATCACCTCGGCGATGATGCCGAAGGCCGGCAGGATGAGGACGTAGACCTCCGGGTGGGCCAGGAACCAGAACAGGTGCTGCCAGAGCAGCGGGCTGCCGCCGCCGGCCACCTGGAGCTGCTGGCCCGAGATCACGAGGCCCGAGGGCAGGAAGAAGCTCGTCCCCGCCAGCCGGTCCATCATCTGCAGCACCGCCGCCGCCTGCAGGGCCGGGAAGGCCAGCAGCAGCAGGAACGAGGTGACGAACTGCGCCCAGACGAAGAACGGCAGCCGCATCCAGGTCAGGCCCGGGGCCCGCAGCTGGATGATGGTGACCAGGAAGTTCATCGAGCCCAGCACCGAGGAGATGATGAGGAACAGCATGCCGAAGAGCCAGATCGTCTGCCCCGTGGGCGCGATGTCCGAGAGCGGCGGATAGGAGGTCCAACCGGACTGGGCGGCACCGCCCGGCGCGAAGAAGCTGGAGAGCATCAGCACGCCGCCGATGAAGTACGACCAGTACGAGGCCATGTTGAGCTTCGGGAACGCCATGTCCGGCGCGCCGATCTGGAGCGGCACGATGTAGTTGCCGAAGGCACCGACGGCCAGCGGCACGATACCGAGGAAGACCATGATGGTGCCGTGCATGGCCCCGAGCTGGTTGTAGAGCTCGGGAGCGATGATGCCGCCGCTCGCCTTGAGCAGCTTACCGACCAGGGGAATCGGCTGGTTCGGGTAGGCGATCGACCACCGCATCATCATCATCAGCGTGAAGCCGAAGAGGAGGAAGCAGAGGGCGGTGAACCCGTACTGGATGCCGATGACCTTGTGG
>Ga0134121_10000151_pt1 | contig 80080 bp, 64 predicted proteins | sample KB301_FD_96463 | JGI IMG/M metagenome (GOLD analysis project Ga0134121, IMG submission 96463) | Terrestrial soil microbial communities without Nitrogen fertilizer from Kellogg Biological Station, Michigan, USA - KB3-0-1 | ecosystem: Environmental > Terrestrial > Soil > Unclassified ...
GCCCTGCCGTCCGATCGCGAGATCCTCCACGCCATCCCCCAGGAGTTCATCGTCGACGAGCAGGGCGGCATCGACGATCCGCTCGGCATGCTCGGCACCCGCCTGGAGGTCATGGTCCATCTGGTGACGGGCAACATCACACGCTCGCGCACGCTGCTGACCAGCGTCAACCGCGCCGGCATCGAGGTCGTCGAGATGGTTTTCGAGCCGCTGGCCACCGCCGAGGCCGTCCTCACGGCCGACGAGCGCGAGCTCGGCGTGCTGCTCGTCGACATCGGCGCCGGCACCACCGAGTACGCGCTCTTCGCCGAAGGCGAGATCCAATACAGCGCCGTGGCACCCATCGGCGCCGGCCACTTCACCAACGACCTGGCGATGGTGCTGCGCACGCCGTTCGCCGAGGCCGAGCGCATCAAGGTGAAGCAAGGCTGCTGCCTGCCGAGCATGGTCGCCGAAGAGGAGGGAATCGCCGTCCCGACTGTGGCGGGCGGCACCTCGCGGATCGTCCCCAAACGCGAGCTCTGTGAGATCCTGCAGCCGCGGGCCGAGGAGCTGTTCACTCTCATTCGCGAGGATTTCCTCAAGCATGCGGCTGACGAGGGCCTGCGGGGCGGCGTGGTGCTGACCGGCGGCGGCGCCCAGCTCGACGGTCTGCTGGAAATGTCCGAGCAGATCTTCGACGCTGGCGTCCGCTACGGACTGCCCCGCGGCCTCGGCGGTCTCGTCGACGTGATCAGCAGTCCGACGTGGGCGACGGCATCCGGGCTGCTGCTCTACGCCCGGTCCGCCGAGGAAAGCCAAAGCAAGGTACAGAAGAAGGCAGGATTCAGCGTGCGTGGAATGGTGGGAAGCCTGCGCGGAATGTTCTCGGATCTGCTCTAATCATGAGACCGACACGAACCCAAAAAGGGGGTGCATCGATGATTCTTTTCGACGACCAGGACGCTTCCGAGGGCCTGAGGGACAAGCGGCTCGGGGCTCAAGAGGTGGACGCGGTCCCCGCGAAGATCAAGGTGATCGGCGTCGGGGGCGGCGGCAACAACGCGGTGAACCGCATGATCGACGCCCAGCTCCGGGGCATCGAGTTCATCGCCGCCAACACGGACCTCCAGGCGCTGGCCAAATGCCGCGCGCCCATCCGCATTCAGCTCGGCCGCATGCTCACCAAGGGCCTCGGCGCCGGCGCCGATCCCGAAGTGGGCCGCAAGTCCGCCCTGGAAGACACCGACCACATTCTCGAGTGCCTGGAAGGTGCGGACATGGTCTTCCTCACCGCCGGCCTCGGCGGCGGCACCGGCACGGGCGCGGTGCCCATCATCGCCTCGCTGGCGGCGGAGATCGGCGCCTTGACCGTGGCGGTGGTCACCAAGCCCTTCGGCTTCGAGGGCCGGCGGCGTATGCAGTATGCCGAGCGCGGCGTCGAGGAGCTGCGCGGCGCCGTGGACACTCTCATCACCATCCCCAACGAAAGGCTGCTGAGCTTCGTCGAGCGCGGCACGCCCCTCTTCGAGGCCTTCCGCATCGCCGACGACGTGCTGCGCCAGGCCGTGCAGGGCATAAGCGACCTGATCACCATCCCCGGCGAGGTGAACGTCGACTTCGCGGACGTGCGCACCATCATGACCGGCATGGGCATGGCCCTCATGGGCACCGGCATCGCCAAAGGCGAGCACCGCGCCCTCGAAGCGGCGCAAAGGGCAATCTCCTCGCCGCTCCTGGAGGAGACCTCCATCCAGGGCGCCCGCGGCGTGCTGATCAACATCTCAGGCGGCCACGACCTCACCCTGCACGAAGTCGCCGAAGCCGCCCGCATCATCTCCGACGCCGTCGACCCAGACGCCAACATCATCTCCGGCATGGTGATTGACCCGACCCTCGACGAGGCGATGAAGGTAACCGTCATCGCCACCGGCTTCGACCGCAGCGGCGAAGACCGTCCCCGTCCGCCCATGCCCCAGATCAACATCAACCGTCCCGCCCCGGTTCCCAACTTGGCATCAATACCCATCAACGACCGCGAGCGCCAGGACCGAGCGGAGCGTGAGCGCGAAGAACCGGAGAAGGAGAAGGTGGACGTGCCCTTCTACCGCAAGGTGATCGCCAACGTGCGCGGGGATGACCCGAACGGCTTCGGACCCAACTGGTCGAATGTGGACGACTATGATATTCCGACGGTGTTGAGGAAGCAGATGGATTAATCCGCGAGCCTCGCGTCGTACCGCCACACTCCCGCCGAGCCGTTTGGGTGGGGAGGTAGGGTGAGCTCCATCTCCCTCGGGCTTCGGGAAAAGCAATTTCCAAGATGCGCTGCTTCCCTGCCAAGACTGTTGGAGATCCCACGAGCCTAAAGATCCGACGCCGACAGTGCATGCGTTGTAGCCAACGTCGCCCCGACTCAGGCATGGTCGAATTCGAGTCGCAGCTAAAACCCTCTCCACTTAGTTAGCGCATCTCGTAGTAGGTAGATAAGTTTCTGCTGCATTCCGCTCGGGGGATGGAGGGAAGTCTCCGTATCTACTCCTGTGTAGCTTCGCTTCGTACCTTTTCCCACAAGATCTCAATTCTATGCAATCGGCCCAGATGTTCATCAAGATCGATGTCTCCGAAATCGTGCCGTGAGGCGCTTTCGAAGTACTTCTTCGCAACATCGATGCGGTTCCTAAAATCTAATTGGTGGCGCCGCTCAGGGTCAGTTCCTGCCCACTCGCGTTCTATGTCGACTAGATAATAACAACCCATTGTGTCATCAAATCTAAAATTCCAGACATCGCCATCCTGAAGCATGATGAGAGTTGCCAAATAAGGCTCTATCTCGCTTCGGGGTCTCGCCGTCATTATTCCGACATAGACACAATGATTGACAGCGAACGCCCACGCTAAATCGGTTTCTGGCAGAATGCTAACTGCCTCTTCTCCCACGCTAAAACATCTATCTGCCCACTCGGCCACCTCCGCATCTATTGCCACTGATTCCTTTCTAACACCGTCTCCGACTTTTTCATACTTCCACGCTCGGTATAAAACATATCCAAGCCCGAGTAGATAACCACCAAGATGCTGCTTCGGGATCGACTCTCTTAAATCCCAGATCTTCTGAATGAGGCTCCTCCTCTCTTCGAGGCCGAGTGATATCGTTGCTCGTATCCGAGCTGCTGCTTGAACAAGAAAAAGACTTGGAGGAACTCCACCGCTGACATGCTTGGCCAATTCATCCACAAGTCTAACGATTTCACCGAATTCATACAGAATCCATAAAACAGCGGTCATCGAAAGGCACTCGGAAATCTTTGTCCTGGCAAGGTCTATCCGGCTAGCGAGACGGCCACATTGCTCCATAAGGCGTTCGTCATTTGTCTGAAGCAAATCCGTCACGGTTCTTACTAGGTCCTCCTTCTCACTTTCCGAAAGGGTATATCCCCAGCGGACAAGGCCCAGGTCACGCATTGGATCCTCGAGATCCCCTCTGATTCTTTCTCTCCGTCTTCTTGCCGCACGGAACAGCATCCTGTAATCATTTGTCCACCTCTTGGCCAATGAAAGCTTTTGGCTTAGGTCGCCGTAGATCTCATCTATCTGACCAAAGAGTTCTCTGTCGGTTTGTCCTCTCTGCGCGAAATCGAACACTTCCGTCCATTCAGGTAAGGCTTCTATGACATAATCCGGAATTCTGTGTCGCACCCAAATTGATCTCATCAACGAGAGTTGCTCAAATTGCTCTACTACTTCCGGCAAGGGTTGTCCTTTCCAATTGATTAATTCTAACTGCGCACGAATGTCGATGTCCTCGCTGGTAAGCAATTCTTTCAGTCTGCGGTAAAGGTCCTCAAAATCTGCGGCGTCCTTTTGCCCCTCATATCCTCCTGGGGCGAGGCCTTCAAAGCGCGCCCTCATTATAAAGTACCAGCTATCTCTAATGCTCAGCCGAGCGTCATCCGGCGCGCCCTGTAGGTCTACCTCTGGGTCGCCAATGATTCTCCGTAGTCTGGGATCATGAAAACATGCGGCGCGTAATTTTTCAGTGTCTGTATAAAATCTTGGAATTGGTATACTTCCGTCACGCGCATGATCCCAGATCATCTTTTGAATTACCGCAATCGCAGCGCTGTCGCGGAGATTCTGATCGCGATCTTTAGGACGATAATCATTCAAAATGGAAAGGACATCAAAAATCTCTTTCCTCTGTAAATCAAAAAGGTCATTCAGTTCAGCTCCCAAGTGGTCGAAGTCAAGGAGTCCGCGTCTGCGAAACCGCGTTAATCTTTGTGACCACGAGCCGCTAAATTGTTCAATCGCAGCAAAAGTTCGCCCCGCAGAATGGCTCAATACCTCGATAAATCTTTCCGTCTTGTCCTTAGGTTCCAAATTGGAGCTGGTCACTATTTCGCGCAGTTGCCTCATAACATCATTGATACCTCGGCTCTCCAAAAACTGACGCGCACGTGATTGGTAGCCCTCCAATTCAGCAGGGCTGCTTGGCCGAGGAAGTGATCTTAGGGTGCTATCGACTTCAAGGAGATGAGGTCGCAGCATGGCTACATTGCCGAAAATATGACATGCGAGAAGAGATTGAACGAGTTGGGCCTCCGCGCTCTCCAGCCGGCTCCTATCAAAACCACTCACCATATGAATTACAACATCCGCGTCGAAGAAAAATATTAGTCTATGGCCTTCCAGTTCCAGTTTACGATCAAAAAGAGCAATCCCTAAGGAACGCGCGAAGCGCTCCAGTTTATCCTTCTGTCTCCGTTGATCCGTGACGGCTGGCTCCGAAAGGGTCACCTGATCAGCTCCTTTGTTTTTTCAAGAAAACATCGAAGGGGAATGCCCAGCCCGGTCAATCTCGGGTGGAGCAATTAAAACGTCAGAGCCGAATAAAACGAAACGCCGATCGAGTAATATGAGTCTTTGCTGCCGCAGCTCCATAGCCGAGGCGGACTTTGCGGCATTTGTTATATAATCATCGAGTTCAAACAGAACCTTGCTTAAAAGAGCCTGTGGAAGATCGCGGGCACGGGCAATTGAACTGGAAAGGCCAAATAAGACCCGAATTGCCCAGGAAGGATTTTTCAAGGATTCTGGAACAGGATGCAATTCTGCGACAAGTGATTCGAGCGCCTCGATCTGTCTCGCTAGGCTTGGATGCCGCTGAGACATTTCTGGATCCAGGTAATCGGCGAAGACACGAACCTCCTCGCTTAGCCACTCGTAAAAGGGAGATGGTCGAAGATCACCTGCCAGCCGAAGTTTCAGCTGAGCTGCATAATAAGCCAGTTCCTCGGTGTCTTGTTTTGAAAGGTGCCGTCCGAGTTTATCTAGGAGCCGCGAAATCAGTGCAACACCATTCTCTTGAATCAAGAGTGGAAGGCGAAAGAATAGGGCCGCTAGGACTCCAGGTTCCCTGCCATGCTCAGCGAGCCAATCGAAACCCTCCTGAACGTCGCGAAGGCAAAGACCTGAGAAGGTAAGTCCCAAGAACGAACTGCCTCCCTTCGTGTACAGCTTCTCCCAAAAAAGAGAATCGCCTCTATACTTCAGAGCTACTAGGGCTTGGAGCGCCCGCCAAGCGATCTTTCCCGCGGGATCAGCTTGGCCGACAAATTTTTCACCAAGCGTTCTGAGCAAGGACACAGGTGCGGTAGACGGATAGGGAAATCTAAACACAGAACCTATCAGAAGGAAAAAATACTCAAGGGGGGCTGCGTCTTCCAAATGATCTGGTCCGTCTGTCAGTAAGCGTTCTAATAAAATGATGAGAGAGTCTCGAAAAACCTCCCGTGAGATAGAATCCAGGCTATGATAGACCTCCTTAAGATAGTTCCACGGTGAAGAGTCGCGAGCGGCAGCGACGAAAGAGTCTTCGCCCGCAAGGACCACTTGGATCCACCGAGATACCTGATCGGCAGAGAGCGAGCGGAAACTTTCAGCGATGGCGCGGCCATCAGTATCGGTGAGAGGATACCAAGCGGGCCGCGTCATGCATACCTCAAAGGACTCGTCAGAGTTGCTGCAGTGATAACTTCATGGACAACCTCGGGAAAGCCATTTTCTCTCTTACAGGTATCAGTCGGCATGGTTCTTCCATGGGCATCACCAATCGCGGAGGATCGGAAATAACGATTCCAGGGATCTCCGGCATAGGCATCACAGAAGGTAGGTATTTGCGCCTTACCGCTAGGCATGGTGAACTCAAGCAGTAGATAGGGAGGGTGATTCACCGTAAGACCTAAAGCGCAAAGTACATCCTCTAGGGGTGGTGAAGGTTCACCGATTAGCGTCGCTAAACTGACACCAAAGGTGCTCCACATTAGAAATCGCCCTAAAGGTGTGTCTCGGAATGTCGCGCTGAATTTAGAGGGCTCAATTCCCAGATGCGAAAATAGAAGAGCGTCTCCTTGATCTTCACTATCGACGACCCCAGATTCTGCGAGGCATTCCGAGACGCGGGAAAACGAGATGTAGCGGTAGAAGTTCACTGTAGATGGAAGGTTGGCAGGCCCGCCGCGAAGCGTCCTCGTAAGGCACCATTTTCGAATGGAGCTCCGAGTAGCACCTGTTGTTGGAGGAGCAGCAAGTATAATTGTCGCCAACTCTGCCCAATCGTCTTCTTTCAGGCGTACTTCGGTCAAAAGATTTTGGCGCATTTGAGAATTAGTTCCAGTTTCATCAGCTAAATCACGAAGGCGACTAAGGATATCCTCGCGACTAGGATGGCTTGAGATTAAATCTGAGAAATTCATTTAGAAGGCTCGAGCAATAAGAAATCTAGAGAAGCCCCAATCCCGAGTTCGCTCGGGGGCTGATCCTGCATAAAAAGCTTAGCTCCTTCAATCCCAGATAACCACAAGCGACTGGCCTCTCTTCGCAGAGTCGAGCCTTCGCGCAGAGCGAGTACCGGAGTGTTATTTTCTTCGTGAAATTCACGAATGCGCGCATCGCGGGACTCCCCCATATGTCGACTATCAGTCGCAGGTTCGATGTAATGTGGATTGATATTAAACGGAACTAGATTCAGAGCCTGAAAAGAAGGAGGGGGAACGATAGGCATGTCATTCGTAGTTCTGATGGTAGGGCAGGCAATGTTAGCTCCGGCGCTGCTGCCGATATACAAGACTCCCTCGGCAACTCGGCGGCCTAAAGAGGAGAGAAGTTCCAGATCATATAACGCCCTTAGAAGCCGGAATGTATTGCCCCCGCCTACGAATATGGCTTCGGATTCTTCAATTCTTATTTTAGGATTGTCAGACAGGTGAATCGAGGTCACCTTGACTCCAAGTTCTTCGAACCTCTCCTCTACAGATATCGCGTAGCGCTGGTAGTCGTGAAGGGCGAAGGGAAGGAAAAGCACCTCGCGAATCGGACCAAGAAATGATGCAAGTTCCTCTATGCAGTGGTCGAGATATCCTCTGCCGTACACGTAGGAGCTGCTTATCAAGAATAGGCGCATTCATCCACCCCTGTTCCAAGACGTCCCCATCTGTCTGTGACACATTCCGATTTGCAAATGTCCTTGTTCCTCTGTTGCGGTGTTATTGTATCTGAAGAGCTGGGAGCCTTCAACTATTCCAAGGCGGAGCTTGGGGATTCTCCCTTAGGTTTCCACTAGACCAGAAGGCTTCGACGAAGATTGCAAAGGTCGTCGGCCAAAACAGAGCGGGATCTACTCCTCGGGGATCTCGGGGAGTCGCCCTCTGGGGCGACGCCATTCGTCGGCTCCTCCGGGGAGCTACAGCGCCAAGGGAATGAGGCATCGGCGAAGCGGTGAGCCAAGCGTCCAATTCGATCGGGACGACGAAATTCGGTTCGGGCAAGGCATCTCGTCTGGTTTGCCTCAGCCGGCGAAGCGTTAGGGAGTCCACTACCGGCTGAAGCGACAGAGGAAGACAGTTCCAAGTCACGCCACGACGTCCAGGCGATGCGCCCGTCGTGATGGCGACACCCAATCTCGCTTCGTGACACACGACGGAGGGCTCGTGGATCACGAGCTTCCCGAATTGCGTCACTGCGAAGTCGAATTGCGTAACGCAACCCGGGATGGGCGTAACGCAACCCGTGGGGCCAGTGACTCAACCCGCGGGTCCGATGAGTCGACCCGCGGGTCCGGTGACGCAATCCGAGTTGGCGGTGACTCAAACCGAGATGGTGGTGACGCCATTTGCGGTGGCCGTGATTCAGCTCGCGAGGCCGGTGATTCAGCTCGCGAGGGTGGTGACTCAAACCGCGACGGCGGTGGCTCAGACCGCGATGCCGGTGACCCAACTCCCGGTGCTGGCAACGCAGGTCGAGATTCGCGTGTCCCGGCAGAGGATCGCGGTGACGCAGACCGGGGGTGCAGAAGCTCTGATCGAGATGGCTATGACGCAGGCCGAGAGGGTGGTGCCTCTCAGGTGCATCGGGACGGCGTAGCTCGAGTTTGCCGCGCTCCTGTGTCTCCGGGAACCTTCAGCCTAAGCACTTGTGCTTTTCGCGACCGGCCCTACAATCACGGGACCATGAAGCCTGCCCGGTTCTTGGCGCCCTTTGCTCTTGGCGGACTGCTCTTGGTGGCAGGCGGGGCTCTGTCCGCTGCCCCGGCCAAGGCCCCGAAGCCGTCGGCGCCGCGGCCTCCTGATATCGTCCTGATCACCATCGACACTTTGCGGGCGGATGCTCTGGGCTTTGCCGGCAACCGTCGAGCCCAGACCCCGGTTCTCGACCGTCTCGCCGCATCCGGGCGGGTCTTTCCCGACGCCCACGCGCACAACGTCGCGACGCTGCCCTCCCATGCCAACATTCTGACCGGCCTCTATCCCTACCAGCACGGCGTGCGCGACAACAGCGGCTTCCGCCTGGCGGCCACCGTGCCCTCTCTCGCCACCGTCCTCCACGCCGCGGGCTTCGCCACCGGCGCCTTCGTCGGCGGCTTCACCCTCGACTCACACTTCGGTCTCGGCCGCGGTTTCGACGTCTACGACGACCGCACCAGCCGCGGCTCCGAGTCGGAGGGATTCGGCGGCGCCGAGCGGCGCGGCGACGAGGTGGTCGCCGCCGCCCTCGCCTGGTGGCGCCAGCAGAAGAGCCGGCCCCGCTTCCTCTGGGTCCACCTTTTCGATCCGCACGCCCCGTACGCCCCGCCCGAGCCGTTCGCTTCCAGCTTCGCCGGCGATCTCTACCACGGCGAGGTCGCCGCCACCGACGCCTTTCTCGCCCCTCTGCTGCGCCCCTTCCTCGACCACGTCGGGACGGCCCCGTTCGTGGTGATGACCGCCGACCATGGCGAGGCGTTGGGCGAGCATGGCGAGATGACACACGGCCTGTTCGCCTATGAGGCCACGCTCAAGGTTCCGCTCGTGCTCTGGGGGCCAGGAGTGGCTCCGGGACGCGAGCTTCGGCCGGCGCGCCACGTCGATATCTTTCCCACGGTGCTTCAGGTGGCGGGCGTGGCCGCACCGGCGGCCGGCCGGTTCGGTGCCTACCCCGGCCACTCGCTGCTGTCTCCCCCCGACCGCGTGCCGGTCGTGTCCTATTTCGAGGCCCTGTCGGCCACCTTCAACCGCGGCTGGGCGCCGCTGCGCGGTGTCATTTACCGGGGCCAGAAGTTCATTGCCCTGCCGCTGCTCGAGGTGTACGACCTGCAGCGCGACCCGCAGGAGCACAGCAACCTCGCCAACTCCGAGCGCGAGGCGGCGCGGAAGGCCTTCGCCCTGCTGCCGCGGGAGTCGGCCTGGCCGCCGCCGCGCGAGGGCACGGAGCCCGAGGTCGCGGCGCGTCTCGAGAGCCTCGGTTACATCACGGCTTCGGCGCGCACGAGGACCCGCTACGGCCCGGAGGACGACCCCAAGACGCTGATCGGTCTCGACCGGAAGATGCACGAGGTGAGCGATCTCCTCACGATGGGGAAGACCGAGGCGGCGGTGCGACTGGCGCGTGAGGTCGTGATCCAGCGCCCGGCGATGGCCTACGGGCAGGCGATGCTGGCCCACTGCCTGCTGGAGGCCGGCCGCCCCCAGGAGGCGCTGACCGCGATGCTGGAGGCCCGCCGCCGCGGGGCTGTGACCATGCCGCTCCTGATCCAACTCGGGCTGACGCTGGCCGAGGTCGGACGCGCCTCCGAAGCCCTCGCGGTGCTGCAGCCGCTCGCCGCCAAAGGTCTACCGCAGGCGCTCAACGCCTATGCTGTCGCGCTTCTCAACGCCGGCCGGCTGCAGGAGGCGGCGGCCACCGAGCGCCAGGTGCTTGCCGCGGATTCTGGAAATGCCCGGGCCCACCAGCAACTCGGGCTGATCGAAATGCGCGAGCGGCGGTGGAATGAGGCGCGGGCGGATCTTCAGGCTGCGGTCCGCGCCAATCCTAGGTTGGCCGTCGCCTGGAACAACCTGGGTGTCGTGCTCTACGAGCTGAAAAAGCCCGAGGCGGCGCTCCAGGCCTGGCAGAAGGCCATCGATCTCGTGCCCAACCAGTGGGACACGCTGTGGAACCTCGGCACCAAGGCGGCCGAGATCGGCCATGCGGAACAGGCGCGCTCGGCACTCACCCGCTTCGTCGAGGGTGCGCCGCGCAATAAGTATGGCGACGAGGTTCGCGAGGCCCACCGCTTCCTCGCTCATCTCGGCCGCGGTACCGCAGCCCACGGTAGATAGGAAAGGGCGATCGGGCACGGTGTCCAGAGGCTCGGGCGCCCAGGCAAAGCCCCGTCACGCTTCTCTTCCCTTGAGCACCTTCTTGTTTAGAGAATCCTTCTCGCTTTATGAGCAGCGGTCGAGCCGTGCAGCGGGAAGGAGATGTGCCATGAGGGTCATCACCACGATGTCCGTCATCCGCAACCAAAGGAGATTTTCGATGAGATTTTACAAGCTCTTAGGCGTCCTGACAGTTGTGGCAGCCTCCCTGTGGATGGAGCCGAAGGCGCATGCGATTTGTGATTCGGAAGATCCAAATTCATGCGGCACCTGTCTGGTGTGTGTCAATGCCCACTGCGTTCAACCTTCCTGTGTTCCCTCCGGATGCGTCGACGACGTTCTCTACAACACCAATTGCTGTAGTGGAGTCGCTGTGCCGGGCAGCACGTACTGCGCCAATCCGGCGGATTGGGGTACGACCTGGGCGTCGTGCACTCAGATCTGCGCCTGAGGGAACAGGCCTGCAGAAAGGCTCAAAGCCCGAGATCATGGCCAGAGCGGCCCGGAACTTGCAAGTCACCGCTCGGAAGGAGATCCCATGATCCGAAAGAGTTTTACCCGCGGTCGGATTCGTCCGGCCGCCCTGATCGTCCTCACGATTGCTTTGATTGTCGCCTTGGGGGGAGCCGGTTGCGGTTCGTCCAGGGGCTACAACCGGCCGGCGGCGGCGACCACGTCTGCAGGCTCGCAGATCAACCAGAGCGCCCAGGGTCTTACCGTCGACGCCCTGGTGGAGTACGGCTACTCGTTCCCGCACCGCTATAACTCCCAGGGGAGCGGGCAACTGGCGGTGGGCGCCCGCGACATCGAGTGGCATAGCGAGCATCGCAAGCGTGACTTCAGCATCCAGGCCGACGTGCTCAAGACGGCCACCCTGCAATGCGCCGCTCGCCCAGGGCAGAACGTCTGCCTCGAGCTCAGGCTCGGCACCGTCACGGGGCTCGACTACGCCTTCCGTGACACCAACTGGGCCGCCGGGCACAATGAAAAGATTACCGAAGTCTACAACTACCTCCGGTCCAACTTCCCCCAGGTAACCTTCAGCGAAAAGGCAGTCCAAGAGATCGACTAGCCTACTCCGAGGGTTCGCTGCGAAATGGCGTGGAAGTCGGGGTAGACGAGGCAGCGGATCAGGCCATCTCTCACTACTGAGCGTTTTTCGCCTTCATTCTCGCTTAAGGAGAAGGCGGGTCGATAGCGCTCACCGTGAGCTCGGAGCCGCTGGCGCGGAGCGTCAGCCTCTTGCCCTTCCTGGCATGACGATGGGTGCAGACTCGGCCGGCGTGCCTCAAACGGCAAATCAGCCGTATGAGGAAACAGTGGCTGGCTCAAGGAGGAGCACATGCACAACCGCCGTTTGTCTTTCGCGATGTCCCTGTCTCTTTTAGCCGTCTCCCTGCTGGTGTTCGGCGTCGGATCGGCCTTTGCCGCCGAGAAGGCCAAGGACTCGGCCAAGGACACGAAGCGAGTCGAGAAGGTGGAGAGCCGCCAGGAAACGTGTAGTCCAAAGCCCGGCTCACGGCTATTCATGAGCCCAGCAAACAGCAGCAGCGCGAAGAGCATGGAGGGCGGCGACCTTGCCGGCTGCTCCGGAAGCTGTTACCCCGGCACCCTCTTCTGTGTGTCCGATTGTGAAAACTTCTGCACGGGCCCTTTCTTCTGCTGTTTCAACGGGTGCCAAAAGTGCTGCAATGGGCTCCTGAACGACTAGCCGAAGTGCAGTTGGCGTAGTGAGCTTTCGCAGGTGAACCGCGCCGGCGCGGCGGTGAAATCCCCAACCGCCACTTCAGCATAGCACGGCCTTGGGTGCGCCGGCCGCGCTATCCTTCGGAGGTCAGGCACAAATCCAAGAGATCGCCGCCGCTCAAGCGAACCTTCTGAAATAGGTATCCAAGGCGCCAACGACAGGGCGTCCTCCCAGCACCGCTCACCGGGCTGACGGGTTTCGCTCGCCAACGTCGCATCTCCTTTTGGAACGGTTCACGTACAGCAACGTCCCATCTGCGGTGAGGCAGCGCGCTCAGCCTGTCTCACCCAAAGGAGAGCTCCATGTTTCGAACAAAATCCTGTTTGATGTTTTTCCTGGGTCTATTCGCGCTTTTTTCCGCCGGCATGTCGGCAGCGCCGAAGCCCTCTCACAAGGCGGCGCCCCCGGCTCGCACCAAAGCCCTGTCGGTCCTGGGAACCCAAGCCAAGCCTCCACGGTCCTTGGCGCGAACGGGTGGCACGACCCTCAAAGCGGCTGAAGTCGTCGCCCTCGATCAGGGTGAGGACTGGACCCTGATCACGGTTCCTGGTTCCGGCACGACGCCTGACAGTGGGGACGACGGGGAGGTCCCGATCGAAATGACACCGCCGGGTGGAATGTTGCCGCCCGGTCCGAAGCCGCCAGGCAATACAGGGCCGTCGATTATGAATCCGCCCCCGGATCCAGGCGGCGAGCCGGGCACGGGCGACCTGAACGTGTACCTCCTCTACGGCTCCGCCGGCATCAACGAGTCGACGCTGCCGGCGACGATCAAGGATGAGCTCTCTGCAAGCTCGGCAACGGAGGGTGGCGTCATATCGATCGAAGACGGGGGCGAAAGCCTCTACATCGTGCGGCAGGACATCGCCGATGGCATCGCCGCGTCGGAGGCTGCCGGCGAGATGACCCCGGAGATCGCCGCCATCGCCGAGCCTCTTGATGACGAGGACGGCGGGTTGGACAGCCTCAACTTCAACCCCGGCCCCATCGTGGTCAACGGCAGCTCGTGCGCCTCGCACTCAAAAACCATCAATCGAGTCGTCAACCTGGGCGGGCACAACTTCAACAAGACCTTCAACCTGGGCAACGGCTTTACCGGCTCCTTCACCGCCTCCGGCGATCTGACGGGCACGGTCACCGCCGAGCTCAATTTTGACATCCTGCGCAAAAAGCCGCTTCTCATTGGCTCCTGCGTGCCTTATGGGGTGAGGTTCAGGAACGTCCACCTGTTCGGCAATGCGGCAACCAACAGCACCCTCACGGTCACCGGGACGATCAACTACACAAGCTCCTTCGGACCTTCGGAGATCACCGATCCGGAGCTGTTCAGTGTCCTTTTCTGGGTGGGTATCATCCCTGTCGAGGTGAATTTCAACCTGCCGATCACCGCCGGCATGAACCTCAACGCGACAGCTACCGGGACGATCAACTACACCGCCTCGCGCAGCTATACCGGCACTTTCGACTGGACTTGTACGACGGACAGCTGCCAGGGAACGGACACCTTTACCGGTACCCCGGCCACCAGCCAGCCCATCACCGCGGGAATCTCCGGACACGTGAAACCGGAGCCCTACGCGAACGTCAGCCTTCGCGCCTCCCTGTACGCGGAGGGCCTCGCTTACGTGCAGGCGGGAGTGGAGCCCCATCTCCTGGGTGATTTATGGGGTTACATCGGCAACGCCTGCGGCGATGCGGACGGCGACAACAACTTTGAGACGGTCCATGCGCTCACTTTCGACCTCGACGACCGGATCGACATCAACGGCGCGGCCAGCATCCTGGGCCACTCCCCCTGGAAACATACGTTCATGACGGGAGCGGTCCACCACCTGGGCTTCTGGGACCTGGTCGGATCGACCGCGATGTCTCCCGAGCTTCACGGTCCGGGCACCGGCAAGGTGGGTACGGCCAGCAACTACGGGGTGAAGATGCGCTCGTGCTGGCCCTACACCGACAACGTCACCTACGGGCTGAACTGGGGGGACGGCAGCGCGGCGCAACAACAGACCGGCGCCCCGGCTACGGCGTTGACTTTTACCCACTCCTGGACAGCGGCGGGCACTCCGACGGTCGTTGCCACCTCGTTGAGCGACGCGCATGGCCGGTCGCTGAATCAGAGCACCTCGCGCAACATTCCGGTCTGTTCGACGTTGGCCATCAGCGGCCAGCCGCCGTCGGTGACCATCGACTCCGGCGCCTCCGCCACCCTGGCGGTGACGTCGACCGGCTCGGCTTTCCAGTGGTATCAAGGAAGCGCTGGTGATACTTCGGTTCCGGTTGCCGGCGGCACCGGCAGCTCGGTCTCCGTTGCGCCGACCGCGACGACGAGCTACTGGGTCCGCGTCTCCAATGCCTGCAGCGAGACACTCAACAGCAGCGCGGCCGTCGTCACCGTCAACTTCGTCTGCCACGTGGACGGCACGCCCTGCGGCGGGGACGGCAATCACACGTGCCAGGCGGGCCAGTGCGTGTGCTCGAGCTGCGCTTCGGGTGTTTGCTGCGGTGCGACCGGGAATCCGTTCTGCGACGGTCAGGCGCACCTCGACCCCAATACCGGCTATACCGGCGCCTGCGCTTCGACCCTGCCGAGCTGCAGTGCCGCCAACGACTACAACGGCAACAACCTGATCTTCCACGCCGGGGACGTTCTGGCGTGTGTGAAGCTCAACGGCACCTATCAGTGGACCCCGAGCCGGCCGTCGCCTCGCTGCCAGGAAACGGGCCCAGTCTGCAATTATCTCTGCAGCGCGCACTACGCCAACGGCGCCGGCTTCCAGTGCGACCAGGGCGGCAACTGGAGCCAGAACCCACCTCTCTCGTACTGCAACAACGGGACGATTCCAGCCGGGTTCTCGTGCCAGGTCTGCCCGCTGGTCACCTCCCAGCCGCAATCGACCAGCATCACACAAGGGCAATCGGCCACGCTGACGTTCGCGGTGAGCGGCAGCTCGCCCACCTACCAGTGGTACCGCGGCAACAGCGGCGACACCTCGAACCTCGTAGCGGGCGGCACCGGGACCTCCATCGTGGTCTCGCCCACCACCACGACGAGCTATTGGGTGCGGGCGTCCAACACGTGCGGCCAGACGAACAGCCAGGCCGCCACGGTGACGGTGAACGTACCGCCGTCCATCACCGCCCAGCCGCAGTCGTCGACCATCAACCCCGGCGCCACCGCGACGCTCTCGGTCACGGCCACCGGCACCTCGCTCTTCTATCAGTGGTACCAGGGCTCGGCGCCCAATAAGACGCAGCCTGTGGCGGGCGGCTCCGCCGCCACGATCTTCGTCTCGCCGGCTTCGACCACCAGTTATTGGGTCGAGATCTGGAACAGCATCGGTACCGTCGACAGCAGCAGCGCCACAGTCACCGTCGGCTGCGGCCCGGACGGCGCCTCCTGCGGTGGCGACGGTCATCACACCTGCCAGGCCGGTGCGTGCGCCTGCACGGACTGCGCTTCGGGAGTGTGCTGCGGTGCGACCGGCAACACGGCCTGCGACGGTCAGCAGCATTCCGACCCCAACACCGGCTACTCCGGCGCCTGCTCGGCCGGTTTGCCGAGTTGCACGGCCGCCAACGACTTCAACGGCAACAACGCGATCTTCCACGGCGGCGAAGTTCTGGGCTGCGTGAAATACAACGGAACCTATCAGTGGGCTCCGCGCCGTCCATCGCCCCGCTGCCAGGAGGTGAGCCCGGTCTGCACGTACCTGTGCGCCACCCACTACGCCAACGGCGGCGGGTTCGTGTGCGACCAGAGCGGCAACTGGAACCAGAACCCGCCTCTCTCCTACTGCAACGGCGGAACGATTCCCGCCGGGTACTCGTGCCAGATCTGCCCGGTGATCACCTCGCAGCCGCAATCGCTCACCATCGAGCGAGACCAGTCCGCCACCCTTTCGTTCGTGGTGAGCGGCAGCTCGCCAACCTATCAGTGGTACCGCGGCAACAGCGGCGACACTTCGAACCCCGTGGCAGGTGGCACCGGGGCCTCGATCGTCGTTTCGCCGTCCAACACGACCAGCTATTGGGCGCGGGCGTCCAACACGTGCGGCCAGACGAACAGCCAGACCGCCACGGTGAACGTGACTTGCACTCCGCCGTCCATCTCCTCCCAGCCGCAGTCGGTGACCATCAATCCCGGCGCCACCGCGACGCTCTCGCTGACCGCCAGCGCGACCTCGATTGACTGGTACCGGGGCGGGGTGGGCGATACGTCGCACCCGGTCGGCTCCGGCTCTACGATCTTCGTCTCACCCGCCGCGACCACCAGCTACTGGGTGTTGGTCTCGAACAACTGCGGCTCCCTCGCCAGCAGCCCGGTCACGGTCACCCTCGGCTGCGGTCCGGATGGAGCCTCCTGCGGCGGCGACGGTCACCACACCTGCCAGGCCGGTACGTGCTCCTGCACGGACTGCAACTCGTCGGTGTGCTGCGGTGCGACCGGCAATTCCACCTGCAACGGCCAGCAGCATTTTGACGCCAACACCGGCTATACCGGTGTCTGCCAGGCCACGCTCCCTGGCTGCAGCGCTGCCAACGACTTCGACGGCTCCAGCAACGTCTTCCACAACGGCGACATCGTGGCCTGCGTGAAGCGCAACGGAACGTATGGATGGACACAGCGCCGTCCATCGCCGCGTTGCCAGGAGGTCTCTCAGGTCTGCGACTACCTCTGCGCCAACCATTTCATCGGCGGCGCCGGTTTCATGTGCGACCAGAACGGCAACTGGAACACGAGCCTGCCGCTGGCCAACTGCTACGGCGGGACCATCCCGTCGTCGTACACCTGCCCGTAGGTCCGGGCAAGGTCCGACGTTCGGCGGGGCACCACTTCCCGGTGATGCCCCGCCTCTTTTTTTCTAACCGCCGAAATATTGGACGTGCACGTAGCCGCCCGTTTCAAGGTTGTAGAGCAGATACCAGCCGGGATGGTCAGGATCCTCGTAGACCACGAAGTCATCGCCGCAATCCCAGCACCAATCCAGCGCCAGCGGCCAGTCCCAGGCCGCCACTTCGAAAGCGGCGCCGCCCAGCCAGAATCGCCGGTGAGCTCGATCGAAGCGGGAAACCCCATAGCGAAAGGCTGGCCCGACGTGGGCGAAGCGGCCGTGCTCAAAGGTCCGCGGCTGGCGGAAGCGTGGGTCGTCAGGCCGGTCGTGACCGAACCAACGGTCGTGATTGACGTGCGGGACGCCGTTCATCCGTCCGCCGTCGAAGCGTTCCACTTCGGGCTCCGGACGCGGGCCTCTCCGCGCCGAGGGGGGAGGCGGCAGATGGCCTTGATTGGCGCGCATGTGGGGGTGTTGCTCGGGACCGCGCTGCGCCGGGCCACGCTGGGCAGGTCGTTGCGCGGTCAGTGGAACCGTTCCCAAAACCGTCAGTGTCAGCATGAGAGCCAGATGTCGTTTCATGATGTCTCCCAGAAGGCCCGCTTTGCTTTCCTGATCACGCTTCCAGGCCTGCTGAAGCGTTCAGTGTGAGACGGCGCGATCTTGCGCCGCTCCTCACTCTCTTGCAAACGGTGGGCCTTAGCCCTCGCCCCATCCCCCGAAAACCACCGCATCGAGACTCTTGCGCTCCCGGGGGGCCATCTCGCGCTCCCGCAGCTTCTCGGGCAGCGACTCGGGATCTCCGAGCCAGCCGACGGCAATCCCGGTGACGGCCTCCACGTCTTCCGGCGGCTCGAATTCGGCGCGCACGCGATCACGATCGATTCCCGCCATGGGATGAACGAACAGCCCGAGGGACATGGCCTGCAGGGTCAGCTGCGCGGTCGCGGCACCGACGTCGTGCAGGGCGTGCCGGTTGGGCTTGCCGGTGCTCGCGAAAGTGGTGCGGGCGAGCGAGATCATGAGCAACGGTGCGTTCTGCGCCCAGACCTGATTGCTCGGCACGAGGCAGCGCAAAACCCGCTCGAACGCCGGGCCGTCCTCGCGGGTGGCGACGATGAAGATCCACGGCTGCTCGTTGAAGCAGGAGGCCGCCCAGCGGGCCGCCTCCAGCAGCGAGCCGAGCGTCGCGCGATCGACCGGCCGCGGCGCGAAGGCCCGCGGACTCCAGCGGTCGCGGATGAAAGGATGGACCGGATAGCGGGTGACCGCCGCTTTATTCGTGGGGAACATCGCGGGCGAGCTCATGATGCGGCAGCGACCGGCTGCCGGCATTCGATGACCTGGGCCGCGAAGCGCTCCATTTCTTCGTATTGCGGGCTGAATTGGAGCAAGAGGAGATCGATGCCCGCGTCTTCCAGCTCTTCGATCCGCTCGCTCACCTGCTCCGGCGTGCCCACCAGCTCCGTGCGCAGTCCGCGATTGGAAACCGAGTACTCCTCAATCGACATGCGGTGCTCGAGCTGCGTTCCGGCGAGCCACTCCTGATAGTTGGCAAAGCCGGCGGCGTTCTGCCGCACGTCGGTGATGCGCTCTCTCTCGCGCCGTGCCTCGCGCTCGGAATCACGCACGATGGCGAAACCGGCGACGCCGTAGCTCATGGGCGGCAGGCCGTGGCGCTCGCGCCGCGCCGCGAGATCTACCACTTTTCCGCGCAGCCGCTCGGGCGCGTCGCCATGCATCACGTAGGCGTCGCACTGGCGCGAGATGAGCTCCTTGGCGGCCTCCGACTCGCCGCCGGCGTAAATCGTCGGGCGTGGACGCTCGGGCGGAGAAAAAGGTTTCGGTTGGAGGACGGTATCCTCGACGCGGTAGAAGCGTCCTTCATACGAGAAATGATCGTGTTTCCAGACCCCGTCGACGACCTCGAGCCATTCGGCGGTCCGCGCGTAGCGATCGTCGTGCGTGTCGAAGGCGACGCCGTACTGCTTCGCCTCGGAGGCCCACCAGGAGGAGACGACGTTGAGCGACACCCGGCCGCCGCTGATGTGATCGACGTTGGCGGCCTGCTTGGCAAGCAGCGCGGGCAGATGGAAGGTCGGCCGCACGGCGACCATCAACTCGAGGCTCCGGGTCACCGCCGCCAGGGCCGCGGCCGTCGACCAGGCGTCGAGCGCCGGCGCCTCGACGCCCTTGATGTCGTTGAGGTTGAGCTCGGCGATGAGCGTCAGGTCGTAGCCGATTTCCTCGCTGCGGCGTGCCAGCCGGCTGACGTAGTCCCAACTTGCTTCCATGTTCTCGTCCTCGACGTTGCGCAGCCATCCGCCGAAGACCGGCAGCCAGTATCCATATCTCATGCGACAGCCTCCGCTTCCAGATAGTCGACGAGCCGGGTGAAGGGATCGAAACCGATCACCCGCGGGGCATCGGCGACGAAGTTAGAAAGGGCGTTGATGTCGTAGTAAAGGATTTCGCCGTCGCGGTCGTCGATCAGATATTCGACGCCGCCGACGTCGATCGCCGCGGCCTCGAAGATCCACTCGACGTCGGCGATCACCTGGGGCGGCGGCGTGTAGCCCTCGACCCGGATGCCGCGCTCCTGCGCGTCCAGCGCGCACGCCGCGCCAGCCACCAGCGCGGTGCCGCTCGCCGTCTGGCAGGCGTCGGCCGGACAGAGATTGAAGGAGTTGCCGGCGCTCCAAAGGCGAATGGCGTAGAGGTACTTCCGCCCCAGGACTTCGACGCGGACGATATGGCCGCCCCGCGCCGGGGCAAACTCCTGGACCAGCGCCGTGCTGTCGATGCCGAGGTCGATCGTGCCGCCCTCGACCGCCGCCTCCAGCTCGGCCGGGTCGTCGTAGCGCACGATGCCCGCGCCGCTGCCGCCGACGTTGGCCTTGACGACGAGAGGAAAGCGCAGCCCTTGGGCGGCGGCCAGCACCTCGGCCGGGTGATTGACCACTCGGGCGCGCGGGTACTTGAGGCCTAGCGACTCCAGCAGCGAGAGCTGGAGCGCCTTCGAGATCTCCACCCGGAAGCCGCGCGAGCCGTTGACGACCCGGGTGCCCAGCCGTTCCAGGTGATCGAGATACGCCAGCGTGTGATAGATGCCGTGGCTCTCGCCGCGCAGGTAGGCCGACGGGCTCATGCGGTTGAACAGCAGCGAGAAGTCGCGATCGCGGGCGGCGACGTCATAGTGGTGACGGCGGGCGTCGATCCGGACGTAGGGCGTTCCTCGCCGGTCCAGCTCGTCGAACAACGGACGGAACCAGTCCGGGTGCTCGTGATAGACGGCGATGGGTCGGGTCGGTGTCGGCATGGGGCTCCCCGGAAAGACCCTAGTATACAAGATCAACTAGCTAACTTTTAGGTTGATACGCCGGAAGCCCGAGGGCCTCCGGCGGTTACCTGCTCAGTGGGCGACGGCGTTGCAGGTCTGGAAGGTGGACGTGTCCTGGATCGGCTGGAAGGCCGTCTGGATCGGATTGACGTAGACGTGGCTCTGCCCGCTGGTGAGATCCTTGACGGTGATCACGACGTGCACGTCGGTCAGGCCGGAGGCGAAGACCCAGAAGGCCGGTTGCGCTTGGAACGTGCAGGCGTCGAGGACCTTGATCACGACCTCGACGTTGGTCGAGGCGAAGAACCAGAAGTAGCCGGTGTCCGCGGTGAGCTGGGCGGGTTGGGCTGTGCCGTGGAGCCCGCCGGTGGTATCGAAGGTGGCCTTCACCGAGAAACGGTCGCCGGCCAGGCACAGCGCGGTGGGATCGGCGGCGCACGCCGAGGCGCCTGCCAGTGTCGTCGCCGCGGCCTCGTTGGAGGATCCCGAATCGCCGAAGCCGTTGTGCGCCTTGACGTGGAAGGTATACGACGTCAAGGCGGTCAGGCCGGTAGCGGTGTAGCTCGCGGTGTTGGCCGGCAGCGTCGCGATGGGAACATAGGCGCCGCTCGCGGTCGGCCGCATCTCCACCACGAAGCTCGTCTCGTCGATCGCGTTGTCGTTCCACGTCAGCTGGATCGAAGTGCTTGACGCCGCGGCGGCCTGCAGACTCGTGGGCGCCATGGGCGCGGAGCCACCCACGCCCATCGTGGTCGCGGCCGCGATGTTGGAGAAGGAGGAATCACCGCCGGAATTGTGCGCCCGCACGCGGAAGGAGTAGTTGGTGGAAGCCGACAGGCCGCTGTTCGTGGCCATCGTCGTGTTGGCGCCCACGTCGAGGATCTCGCTGAAGCCGAAACCGGAATTCATCTCGATGCGGAAGATGTCCTCATTGGTGGCGTTGTCGTTCCAATTGAGTTGGATCTGGCTGCTCGACATCGCCACCGCCATCAGGTTCGTGGGCGCCGCGGGCGGCGGTGGCGGCCCGACGCCGCTGCCATAGAGGAATGAGACCGCCGCCATCTCGTCCGAGCTCAGGGTGGAGCCGATAGACGGACTGTGCAAAGTCGGATTCATCAACGCTCCTGGAACCGACGAATGGGCGAGGCCGAGCGTGTGTCCGAGCTCGTGCGCGAACATCTCCTGGGCCAGCGTGATGCCGGCGGCGCCGGAGAAGAGGCAGCCGATGCCGTCCTGGGTTACCACGAAAGCGTTGGCCGTCGGGTGAAAATTCTGGCCGTTGTGCAACTGGAGGGAGCAGGAGTAGGAAGGCCCGCCGATCGCTACGACACCGCCACTGGCGCAATTGAAGCTGCCGGCGATCATCCCGGCGGGGTCGTTGAAAACGATGTTGTTGTTGGTGCCCGTGCTCGACGTCGTGCCGGCGTAGGCATAGTTGATGGAAGAGACAAAGTCGTTGGTCCAGGCGGCGAGCGCGGTCTGGATCTCGGAAAAACCGCTGTCCGCCAAGCCCGGTTGTCCAGCCGAGTTTGCCGTGAAGTTCACGGTGCCGGCGGTATCGAAGACGAACCAGCGAATATTCATCCCGTCGCCGCCGCCGCACGCGGTATCCGCGAAGAGGTTGAACTTGGGAAGAATCACTCCGTCACGGAAATAGCCCTTGGCCCGCGACTGTCCCTTGGCCCTTTGGACGATCCACTGGGAGAAACCTTCGACGTCGCGCGGCCGGTCGCCGCCGGGAAGACTAGCCAGCTTGCCCGAGGCGTCGGCGCGGAGCTCCGTGGCGGCGTCGAGATCGCGGACCGCCACCCGCTGGCCCGCGGACTCGACTTCCCGAAAGGCGCCCAGGATGAGCTGATTGACGCCGTACGTGCCGTCGCGTCGCGGCACCAGGAACAGCAGCGCGCGGTCGCCGAGACCGAGCCGCGTGAGGCCCCAGATCTTCGTCGCCTGGCCCTCCGGGTTGACGCCCCCGAGCTGCCGGACCACGATCTCGGCTCCCGGATTATTTCCCGGATTATTTCCCGGATTGTTGCCCTTGAGCAGGCGCAGGATCTCGACGCGGTAGTCGGTGGATCCCACCTCGACCGGCGCCCCCGAGATGGAGACCACGCGCCCCTCGACGATCAGCGGCGAGCTGTCCACCAGCGCCTCGTCGGACATCATGACGTAGGTGGTGGCCCCGGCTGGTGCGAGCGTTGAAAGGCTGAGGAAGGAAATCGCGAGGAACGTGCGGAGGCTCGGGTGCGACATTTGCAGATTCTCCAGCTTTGAAATAGAGGGATTATTGTAGCATCGCAGCATCGCCGACCCCAGGCCTGCCCGTTGACGCCTCCTCCTCCCGGGCCATAGGCTCTCGCCACCGGCCGGGAAACGCCTTCGGGGGAGGTCTGCACGATGCGATGGAAAGTCCTGATTCTGCTGCTGATCGTGGCTTTCGCCGCGGCAGGCTGCAAACGTGGCAAGGGCGCCGGGCAAATCACCATCGGTCTCTCGCTCGATACCCTGCGCGAGGAGCGCTGGCAGCGCGACCGCGACCTTTTCGTCAAACGCTGCGGCGAGTTGGGTGCCCGGGTCCTCGTGCAGGCGGCCAACAACGACGAGGCGGTGCAGAACTCCCAGGCAGAAAACCTTCTCACCCAGGGCGTGGACGTGCTGGTCGTCGCGCCGCACAACAGCAAGACCGCGGCGACGATCGTCGAAGCGGCGCACCGCGCGGGCGTGCCGGTGATTGCCTACGACCGCCTGATCAACGATTCTGATCTCGACCTCTATCTCTCCTTCGACAACGAGCGGGTGGGCGAGCTTCAGGCCGGTTACGCCGTGCAGCGGGTCCCCAAGGGGCATTACGTGTTGATCGGCGGCTCCCCGGCCGACAACAACGCCATCCTCTACCATCAGGGCCAGATGAAGGTTCTCAAACCCTACGTCGACCGGCACGACATCGACATCATCACCGATCAGTACGCGGCCGACTGGCAGCCGGTCGAGGCGCTGAAGATCATGGAAAACGCCTTGACCCGCCACGACAATCACATCGACGCGGTGGTGGCGGCGAACGACGGCCTCGCGGGCGGAGCGATCCAGGCGCTGGCCGAGCAGCAACTCGCGGGGAAAGTCGTGGTCACCGGTCAGGACGCGGAGCTGACCGCCTGCCAGCGCATCGTCGCCGGTTCGCAGAGCATGACCGTCTATAAACCGATCAATCGACTGGCCATGAGGGCGGCGGACATCGCCGTGGCGATGGCGAGGAAGCAGCCCTTCCAAAAGCCGACGCGGCGCCTCAACAATGGTTTCAAGGACGTGCCGAGCGTGCTTCTCGATCCGACCGCCGTCGACCGCGGCAACCTGGACCTGACGGTGATCGCCGACGGCTTCCATACTCGCGAGCAGGTTTACGCGGGAATTTCCCCTGAGAAACGGCCGCGCTAGATCCATGCCGCTGCTCAAGCTGCGCGCGATCACCAAGAACTTTCCGGGCGTCCGCGCTCTGGACGAAGTCTCGTTCGACCTCGAGCCCGGCGAGATCCATGCCCTGTGCGGCGAGAACGGGGCCGGCAAGAGCACGCTGATCAAGGTTCTTTGCGGGGTCTACCCGGCGGGGAGCTATGGCGGCGAGATCCGGCTGCGCGGCGAGACCGTTCGTTTCCATGGCCTTCCGGGCAGCGAGGCGCGGGGGATCGCCCTCATCGCCCAGGAGCTGGCGCTCGTCCCCGAGCTTTCCGTGGCCGAGAATCTCGTGCTTGGGCACGAGCCCCACCGCTTCGGGCTGATCCGCAGGGCCGAGCTGCGGGAAAGGGCACAGCGGGCGCTCGATCGAGTTGGGCTCACGATTCCGGCAGAGACCCCGGTCCGCAAGCTGGGCATCGGCCAGCAGCAACTGGTGGAGATCGCCAAGGCACTGATGAAGGACGCCGCGATCCTGGTGCTCGACGAGCCCACCGCGGCGTTGCCTGAAGCCGACACCCGGCGGCTCCTCGACCTGCTTGGCGATTTGCGCCGTAGGGGCGTCGCCGCGATCTACATCAGCCATCGTCTGGACGAAGTCTTCGCCCTCGCCGACCGGATCACCGTGTTACGCGATGGCCGCTCCATGGGCACGGCGCGGCGGGCGGACACCACGCCGGAGCGAGTCATTTCTCTTATGGTTGGCCGCGAAATCAGCCAGGCCTTCCCGCGCCCCGAACGCCGGGCGGGAGAGGCTCTCCTTCGTCTCGAGAACTGGTCGGTTGCCGATCCTCAGAATCCGGGCCGCCGGGTGGTCGTCGGCGTTTCGTTCGAGGTGCGCGCCGGCGAGGTTCTGGGAATCGCGGGGCTCATGGGCGCTGGCCGCACGGCCCTTCTGGCCTCGTTGTTTGGAGCCGCTCGCAGCTCCGTCCAGGGGAAGATCCAGATTGCCGGCGGTCCCCTCCGCGGCCCGTTCCGTAATCCGCGCGAGGCGATCGCGGCCGGTCTCGCCCTGGTCGGCGAGGACCGCAAACGCTACGGCCTCGTCGCGCGGGGCTCGGTGCTCGACAACATGACGCTCGCCTCGCTACGAGCTTTCAGTCGGCGCGGTCTGATCGACGATCGAGCACGACGAGCTGCGACTTCCAGCCAGGCAGCTGCCCTGCGCCTGAAAGCGGCGAGCCTCGAAGCTCCAGTGTCGCAGCTTTCCGGCGGCAACCAGCAGAAGGTGATCCTCGGCCGCTGGCTGCTGCGCCGGCCGCGCGTCCTGCTGCTCGACGAGCCGACGCGCGGCATCGACGTCGGCGCCAAGAGCGAGATCTACGACCTGATCGGCCGCCTCGTCGCCGGCGGGCTCGGCGTCGTCCTCGTTTCCTCCGAGCTGCCCGAGCTTCTCGGCCTCTCCCACCGTGTTCTGGTGCTGAACCAGGGCCGGCCAGCCGGCTTCTTCGACGGCGGAGCGGCCACTCCTGAACGCGTCATGGCCGCTGCCACCGCGGCGGCGGCGAGAGTCTGAGACCGTGAAACGCCTCCCTCTCAACTGGCGCGCGCTCACCATGGTGGGAGCGCTCCTCGCCATCTGGGTGGTCTTCTCGCTGGCCACCGGCGGCACCTTCCTGCTGCCGCGCAACCTTTCTCTTCTCGCCCGCCAGATGGCGGTGACCTCGATCCTTGCCGTCGGCATGGTGCTGGTGATCGTCGCCGGCCAGATCGATCTCTCGGTCGGCGCCCTGGCCGGCCTGACCGGAGCTCTCGCTGCCCTCGCCTACGCCCGATTGGGATTGCCGCTCGCCCTCGCCATTGTCCTGGCGCTCGTCGTGGGGGCGACGCTGGGCGCCCTCGAAGGGAGCCTCGTCGCCTGGCTGCGCATTCCTCCCTTCATCGTCACCCTGGGCGGAATGCTAGTTTTCCAGGGCACCCTCCTCGGCGTCACCGGCGGCGTTTCGACCTCGCCGCCGCGACCGTTTCTTTTCCTGGGTCAGGCGTATCTGCCGAAGCTGGCGGGCTGGATCGTGGCCGGGGTGGTCGCCGCCGCCTTGGCATTCACCGCATCGCGAGCCCAGGGCCGAAGACGTCTGGGACGCCTGGGATTGGCCGTCCTCGCGATCGGCGCCGTCGCGCTGATGAACGCTTACGCGGGCGTCCCGGTGCCGGTCCTGATCGTCCTGGCACTCGCGACCGTCCTTTCCACCGTTGCGCACCACACTCCGTTCGGGCGTCATCTCTACGCCATCGGCGGCAACCGCGAGGCCGCCTTCTACTCCGGCATCGCCATCGAAGGCCACCTGGTCGGAGTCTTCACCCTGATGGGCCTGCTGGCCGGAGCGGCCGGCGTGGTCCTCACCGCGCGAGTGGGAGCCGCCACACCCAACGCCGGCCAGCTTATGGAGCTCGACGCCATCGCCGCCGCCGTGATCGGAGGCACCTCCCTCCTCGGCGGCCAGGGTACCGTCTGGGGCGCCCTTCTGGGCGCCCTGGTCATGGCCTCGCTCGACAACGGCATGAGCCTGCTCAACACCGAAGCCTTCTGGCAGCCGATCCTCAAAGGCGGCATCCTGGTCGCCGCAGTGGCGGTAGATATGGCGGGGCGGCGGGGACGGGGGTAGGGGAGCTTCGCTCCTGTAACACCACTCGGCTTCCCGATTTTTTCAGCGGCCTGTGATTCCTCGCGCGCCAGCCTCGTTGTCCCGTTTGAGAAATCCATAGCACCCTGTCTATATGAAGGCTTATTAAAGTCCGAACAAGTCAGACGACTCCCGGTAATCCGCAATATTGCTATCCGTTGCGATGGTCGCACCGGACTGTGAAAGGAGTATCAATATGAAGAGATTCGTCGTTCGTGAGGTGGAGACGTTGAAGACTACCGCGGCCATGTATGGTCTCACCTGCCCTGACGGCTGCTGCTTCAGTCCATCCGCCGGTGAGTGGTTCTGCTGCGGTCAGAGTAGTTAGTACTTCGTTGACAGAGTTTCGGGGGCCTCCGGGTTCCAACCCGGCGGCCCGCTTTCCGGAGGCTGTGATCGTGGGTTATGCAAAATCCGACCTGGTAGAAATCCAAAGGTTCACCCGGCAGGGAGACGGCGAGGAGGTCGTCATCGGTTTGCCGGTAGGGAACGTTTTTCTAGCCCTACCGACGGAGGCGCTCGAAATCCTCGACAGCCTGTCCAGCGGTAAAACCGTCGGTGAAGCCCAAAGGGAATTTGTCAGTGCTCATGGGGTTGAGCCGGATATCGACGATCTTCTGCAATGTCTAGAGCAGCGAGGCTTCGTACGGCTGCGAGGGCGCGATGTCGCCGAAAGGCCTCTGGCGCCGGGCGTGCCCGGCGGTGCCGGGGAAAGCGTGCGCTATCACTTTGCCTATATACCGCAGTCCATTGCCAAGCGGTTCTTCGGCCCCTTCCCTCTGGCCCTCTATCTCTCAACAATAACTGTAGCTCTCGTCGTCGCGGTTGCCCATCCGTCACTGATTCCCGGCCGCAGCAGTCTGGTGTTCGCTGACCATCGAACCCTCAAGATCCTTGCCCTTTCTTTTGTGGTCTATGCCACGCTCTTCCTGCACGAGTTCGCTCACCTGCTGGCGGCAAAAGCACAGGGTGTCGACTCACGAATCGGTTTTAGCCATCGTCTCTGGATCCTCGTCGCGGAAACTGATATGACCGGACTTTGGGCGGTTCCGAGCCGGCAGCGTTACCTGCCAGTGCTCGCCGGTCCATTGCTCGACAGCTTCTCCGCGGCAGTCCTCCTTCTTCTGCTCTATGCCCAGGGCGAGGTTGGCTTCACACTTGCCCCGCCGGTGGAGCAATTTTTCAGGGCGATGATCTTCACCTACCTGTTCCGCCTACTCTGGCAGTGCTGTCTCTTTGTCCGAACCGATTTCTACTACGTCATTACCAATTTCTTCGGCTGCAAGAGTCTTATGAAGGACACCGAGGTTTTTGTCAAGAATTTGATGCTGCGCCTCGCACGCTCGACGAAGGTGACGGACCAGACGCATATCCCTTGGCGCGAACGAAGAGTCATAAGAATGTACTCTCTTCTCTGGATCCTTGGCCGCGGCGTGGCCCTCTTCTCGCTTTTCTTCATTAGCTTGCCGGTTCTTTTTCAGTATCTCAGCAGTGCCCTTCTCGCCTTACGGCGAGGCTACGGCGGCAGTCACTATCAGTACTTTGACTCCGTAGCGGTCGGGGCCCTTAATCTGGTGCCCTTGATCATCGGATTGTCGCTCTGGATCACAAGTTTGGTCCGGAAAAGGAGGATCAATTGAGCGGCTATGACGCAACTGTTTTCGAAGCCATTGGCGCCATCCTCCTACCAGCGCGGGAGTCCTCGCCAACGCTGTCGGTCGAGGCGCTGTCTCGAATGCTGCCTGACAACTCCACCCTCTTCACTCTGCGTTGCCACTTCAAAGAAGGCGGCCCCTGGGCCGGCATTCGAGACCTCTTCAGAGAGCTGCTCCCCGGACTCGACTCTGAAGACGCCGACCTGCTCGCCAAACACGACTATGAACTGGTGCACGTCCTTCCAGACCTCAAACCGACCCTTGGAATCCGGAATCCGAGTTTGACCGATCTCGCTTCGAGTGAGGAGAGGGTTCGCAACTATCCGGCCGACCGTGCAATGCGTATCGTGCACGGCCTGATCGATCTACTGATCGCGCTCAAAGAGCGCGAGAAGCGCACGGCATGCGCGACCTGGATACTTTTCTGCCTCGACTACGACTGTGCAGGCCACATCTCCCAAGTCTTTTTGCAGGAGCTCATGCGTCGGGCCGGAACGAGGCTGCGCCTCCTACTGATTCCGGTAAGCTCCGGGAGCACAGAGCCCGACTTCTTGCCCGCCATATCCTGTCGAACGCTGCCTTTCCGCATCGAGACACCTGAGAGACCCCGGGAGCCTGGCAAGGTGGAGGCAGCGGATCTCGCCAGAGCGCTCGAATCGCAAGTGGGTAATGACGTTCTGGTGAGCACGGGGAAAATACCGGACTTGATCAGGCTATGGAAAATCGCAGAGCATCCAGACAAGACATTGCAATGGCAGTACATGGGGCTCCATGCGTTCAACACTCTGGGGCTCTATGTCGACGCCATCCGCTACGGCGAGCCGGCGCGAGAGATTTGCAAGAGCGCTGGCAGCAGCTACCCTTCGAGTCTGCGTTGGGGTATCTTCTTCAAACTCTTCATGTGTTTTCTTGGGATCGACGCCCCGGAGGCCGCCCAGCGACTTGCAGAAGAAGACATTCCGAAGGACTGCGAAGACGCTGGGGAGGCTGCCATATTGCGGATCAGTTTCTGCTACTTGATGGGGATGCTCTATGCCCGTTATCTACCCGGGCGGGACTTTGCCACCGGCGAGCACTATCTTGAGCTCGGCCTGACCTACTTGCACAAAGCGTCACTGCCCGAGAACGAACACTACTTCATGCTCGCCTTCAATCGTAACGGCTTGGCGATGATCCGCAGCTTCCAGGGGCGCCACCAAGAGGCTCTGGAGCTGTGTCGGGGAGCCTGGGAGATGCTCGACGAGCATCTGGACCGCGGAAAACATCGCCTGCACAGATCCGTGCTTCTCTACAACATAGCGCAGGTCTACTCCCACATAGAATCATTTGACCTTGCCATCGAGCAATACACGGCAGCGATGCGACTGGACCCTAACTACTCCGAATATTACAATGAACGGGGAAATCTTCTCCTCAAGCTCGGGCGGCTCGAGGAAGCCGACAGCGATTACCGTCACGCCATCGAGCTCGGTCCCCCATACTTCGAGGTATGGTCCAACTTGGGCCAGTGTTGTCGAGTGCGCGGCCGCATGGAGGAGGCGATCGCTGCCTATGACCGCTCCCTGGACCTGCAGCCGAATCAGCCCATGGTCTGGCTTGTTCGCGCTCAAGCGTATGAGGCTCTGGGCAGCCTGGATGAGGCGATTGATTCCTACAGCCGATCGTTGAGTCTTCATCCAACACTCTGGCCGGCTTTGGCAGGCCGCGCCGTCTTGCTCTACGAGCAAGGCAAGGTGGGCGATTGCCTTGCGGATCTCGACCGAGCGGTCGCGTTGGCTCCCGATGCGCCCGATCTCTATCAGAACCGAGCTGTCGCGCAAGCTGATCTCGGGCGATTTGAGGCGGCCTCGTACGACCTCCAGCGATATCTCGAGCTTCAGCCCGACGCAGCCGACCGCGCCGAAGTGGAGGCACGCCTACTCGCCCTGTCGTCCACTCTGGCGCAGCGTCAACCTGACGCCTTGGTCGCGTAGCGGTCGAAACTGTCATGTCGAACTTCATGAGGAGAGATCCATGCGAAAGATGATCAGCCTACTGGTCTCGCTCTTTGGCGTATGTCTGGCCCCAACCTCGGCCGCTCAAGGAGCGAATTTGGTTGGCCATTGGGAGGGCGCTATCGTCCTCGCGTCCGCTGAACAAGAGGTTGACATCGTGATGGATTTCGGCCCAACGGATGCGCTGGTTAAAGGCAAGCTTTGGTTTCCAATGACCCTTGACGGTGCGCACGAGGTTGATGCTCTCGCAATCCAAGGCTCTCATGTCAGCTTTTCCGTGCACGACGCCGCCGGTCTCATTACTGCTTTCGACGGAGCCTTGTCCGCTGAGGGTGACAGCCTTCAGGGCACGATGACGGAAAGTGGTAAGTCCATCCCTTTCATTCTTCACCGGGTCAAGGCAACAGGGCCGGCGAGTGAGGTCCCTGTCTACCGGCTTTTGGGCAGCGGCATAGAGCTAACGCGACTCTTCAACAACGATGTTGGCAATGTCCGAATGCTCCTGCTGCTCAGTCCGACTTCTTTCTCCTCGAAAATGGCGGTAAGGCTGGTTGAGCGCTTCGTAATGGACCAGATCAACGATCCCAGACTTCGCGTCTATGTTGTCTGGATGGCACCCGACAGACCAGAGTCTGAGAAGCTGGTTCGGCTCGTCGCTGCACTAGCCCCGGACCCGCGCATAACCCACTTCTGGTCGACCGACCGGTCGCTTGCCACGGTTTTCGAGCCCATGCTGGCGCTTTACAAACCGGTATCCAACCCCTGCATGCTTTTTGGACAGGATAGGTCATGGACATCGCCGCCGCCGTTGCCCGACCGGATCCGGCAGACCCCCCAAATCTCCGACAAGAACCGGCCGGATCCCACACAGAGGCTCAATGGTGTTGATTTGGCGGCTGATGTGCGGTCGTTGCTTGCGGCCAAGAAGGCTCCTTAGATTAGGCTAGCCGTTTCAGGGCCGGCGATTCAAGGGAGAGCTTTGCGCGATGTCATCGTCCTGGAGTGTCGCATGAGAAGCGAAGCGCGGGGAGTGACTGCGGCGAACCGTGTCCGGCGTGCAGCGAACCAGCTGGCGCTGACCCTGAGTCTACCTTGCCCCCTGGGCTTCCCAAGGCCAGTGCCGTGCTTCAGAATGGGCCGGCTATGAACCGCAATCTTCGTCTCGCGATCGTTTCCCTTTTCCTCTGTCCCTTCGTTCTCGCGGTATGGCTCGCCGGGTCTACCGCGGCAGCTCTGGACGTTGTCTTCCTGGTCCGCCATGCCGAGAAAGCGGAAGACTGGCCGTCGGCGCGCGATCTGGATGCCTTCCGTCCCCTGACTCCCGCCGGAGCGGCGCGGGCTGAGGCGCTTGCCGTTCGCTTGAAGGGCGAGGGTATCGCGACGATTTATTCCAGCCGCACCACCCGAACCCTGGCCACGGGCGAGCCTCTGGCGAAAGCCGCCAACCAGCCCATCGTGGCCGACGATGCCTCGACTCGGCCGGCCGAGATGGAAGGATTTCTCGCCGCTCTGCGCCAGAAGCACTCAGGCGATCGCGCCGTGCTCATCGTGGGGCATTCCAACACGATCCCCGAGTTGTTGGTGAGGCTGGGGGCGAAACCGGAGTGCTTTCAGCGCCTGGGAATCGCTGGCGAGCCGGGGAGCCTGATGACTGAAAGCTACGACGGCCTGTGGCGAGTCGATCTCAAGAAACAGGGCTGTGCCGCGATTGAGCGCGAGGCACAGACGGCTGGAAAATAGCAAACGGTGCCATCGCGACCGGCGGCGGTCTACCAAGACCCCCGCCGGTCCGCCAGATCAGTCGCAGGGGCAGGTTAGAGCGAAGGTCTCGGGGCAGGGCTGGTGGGTGCAGTTGACGCCGCAGGAGCCGCAATCGCTGCGGCAAGTGCCCAGACAGGTGAAGCAGTTGGTCGCAGCCGTTAGGCCGCCCACCGCAACTCCCAGCCTCGAAGGCGTCAGGATGCGGAGGGTTTCAAGAGAAAGCTTGAGCTTCTTTGGCCGTTTCTTCATATCCGGTCCTCCTCTGTTATGGAGAGGATACTACGATTCTGTGTTGTAGGCCAGGGCTACACGACGCCTTCCGCGGACCTACGGCGCTCCAGGCGAGGCCGAATAGATCACCTTGCCGCCTCGCATCGTGGTGCGCACGTTCGTGAAGGCGCGGAGGTCTGTCACCGGGTCCGCCGCGAGCACTACGAGATCGGCGTCCATTCCCGGAGCGATCCGCCCGCGCCGGGTCGCCTCGCCGAAGCGCGCCGCCGGGTTGGTGGTCAGAGCCGCCAGGATCTCCTTCCAACTGAGACCCGCGCTTTCGAGCAGCATGTACTCCACGGTTGGGTCGTAGTCCGTCAGATAGCCGACGTCGGTGCCGAAGAGGATCTGGCCTCCCATGCGATTGTAGTCGCGAACCTCGTCCAGGATCTCGAAAAGCCAGCGATCCTTGCCGAAAAGCTTGAGCGTGGGGATGAGCGCCATATTCTGTTGTTTCATGCGCTGGAAGTGGTCTGGCGTGAATCCCCTCATATCCTCGATCGCATGCGCCAGAACGTCGACGTGGGCGCGCAGCGCGACCTCGAGTCCCGCCACGTTGGACGGGTGGGTGAACACGAGCTTGTCGTGGCGATGGGCTTCAGCCGCGGCGGCCGAGGCGATGTCGTCCGGCATGGGCAGCACTTTGCCGCGGGCGATCCAGGAACCGGTGAACAGCTTTGTAATATCGGCGCCGCCTGCCATGTCCCGGCGCACGACCTCCTCGGCCTGTTGCGGCGAGCTCGGTTGTGGCAGCACCTTGACGATCTCTGGCGGCAGCGTATCTTTCAAATAATAAGGAACGCCGTTGGGTGGATAGAGTGGCGCTCCGGCCGTCAGGATGCGAGGCCCGGCGATTTCTCCCGATTCGATTCGTTTGCGCAGTGCGGTAGTGTTTTCAAGCACTGACGCCGTGTCCACTACGGTCGTGAAACCGTAGCGAGTCAGCATCTCCTGCAACTGCGAGGTCATTTTTGGAGCCGCTTGATGTTCCGCGTCGGCCCACTTGGCTTCCGTAAAGTGGACATGGCTGTTCTGAAATCCCGCGGTGATCACCAGGCCGGTACAGTCGAGCGTCCGCGCCCCGGCGGGTGGCTTGACTGTGTCGCGTGCCCCAACCGCAACGATCTTGCCTCCTTGCACGACGATCGCGCCGTCGAAGATCGGCAGCACGTCCGGCCCTGGATAGATCCTCGCGCCTGAAAGCACGAGCGCCGAATCCTGGTCCTGGGAGACCGCCGCCGTCGCCGGCAGGGCCAGGAGAACGACCAGGAGGAAGAGACCGCGGAGGATAGGGCGTCGGATGGTCACCGTTGGATTCACTGTAATCCCCCTGTTGAACTCAATCCGCCTGCGGCGGATAGGTAGTCGGGCGGTTGGCCCGAGTCTTTGAAAAGAGCGTAGCGATGTCTCATCTTCTCCTCGGACCCATCTGGAAAGGAGAGACTCATGACATCGCTACGCCGCCAAATGATAGAGGAGATGCAACTTCGGGGCTACGCCCAGAGCACGATTGAGGGCTACGTCCACGCCGTCGCCCAGTTGGCACGTCACTACCACCGAGCTCCCGACCAACTCGCAGAAGACGAGGTCCGCCGCTACCTGCTGTATCTGAAGCTCGACAAGCAGATTGCCCGCGGTTCCTTCTCGGTCGTCCTCGGCGGCCTCCGCTTCTTCTACCAGCAAGCGCTCGGCCGCGAATGGAAGAGCCTGTACGTTGCCAAGCCGCGCGCGGAAAAAAAGCTCCCCGTGGTGCTCAGCCGCGATGAGGTCTGGCGCATCCTCGATGGCGTGCGCATCGATGTCTACCGCGTCTGCCTGACCACGATTTACGCCTGTGGCTTGCGCCTTATGGAGGGAGCTAGCCTTCAGGTCCCTGATGTCGACAGTGCCCGCGGCATTCTCCGCGTCCAGGGCAAGCGCCGCAAGGACCGCGAGGTGCCGCTGCCCACCGCCACTCTCCAACTGCTGCGAGCCCACTGGCGCACCCATCGGTCTCCCAGTTGGCTCTTTCCTGCCGCCACCAGGCACGGCATCCAATACTCCATCGCCAACGACTGCGGCCCGATCACTCGCGACAGTCTGCAAAGCGCCTTCCGCCACGCGGTAAAGAGGAGCGGCCTTAACAAGCGCGCTCACGTCCACACCTTGCGTCACTCCTATGCCACCCACCTGCTCGAGGACGGCGTCAATCTCCGCCTCATCCAGGAGTACCTCGGCCACTCCAGCCCTCGCACTACCGCCATCTACACTCATCTCACTCGGGAGATTCGCGACGCGGCAAGAGACCCTGTCAATCGCTTGATGCAACGCAGCTGACCGCCAGCGATCACTCCCGTGGTCGAGCTGGCGGAGATCTTCCGTCGTGCCGGGGAGATCTATCGGCAGACCTATGGCGACCGCATGCCGCCTTCCCACAGAAGGGCGATGGCGGACATCATCGACTGTAGAACTCCGGCTCTCGGCGGCTCCTTGTTCGTCTGCGACACTTGTCAGGGGCTCGACTATGCCTACCACTCGTGCCGCAACCGACATTGCCCGAAGTGTCACTATGGCCCCTCTCAACTCTGGATCGAGGGGTTGCGCGGCCGACTTTTGCCCTGCCACTATTACTTCCTCACCTTCACCCTCCCCGCCGAGCTGCGCTCTCTCGCACGCTCCCACCAATCCACCGTCTACGACCTTCTCTTGCGCGAAGCCGCGGCGGCTCTCCAGCAGCTTGCCGACGATCCCCAGTGGGTCGGCGCCAAACTCGGCATCCTGGCAGTGCTTCACACCTGGTCTCGCGACCTCTCCTACCATCCCCACGTCCACCTCTTGGCCACCGCCGGCGGGCTGACCGAGCAGGGGAAAGCCTGGCGCAAGCCAGCCCATCCCCGCTTCCTTGTCCCTGGCTACGCCCTGTCCAAAATCTTCCGCGCCAAGGTCCGGGACGCCCTCGACCATGAGAATCTTTTGCGTCAAGTCGATCCGGCAGTCTTCCGCAAAGCCTGGAACATCCACATCGAGCACGCCGGCGACGGCAAGCACTCCGCCGAGTATCTCTCCCGCTATGCTCATCGTGTCGCCCTCACCAATGATCGCATCGAGGCTTTCGATCACGGCCGCGTCACCTTCCGCTACATCGACTCGCGCACACACCAGACCCGACATCTCAGCCTTCCCGTCCACGCCTTCATCGCACGCTTTCTCCAGCACGTCCTCCCCAAGGGTTTTCCAAAGATCCGCGGCTACGGACTCTTCTGCCCGGCCAGCACCAAACAACGACAACGCGCTCGCCAGTTGCTTGAGTCCGACCCTGCGCTCCCACTGCCTCCGAACCGTTCCCCGATGGCATCGACTCAACCCGGCGACGCAACGCTCAACCTTGACCACCGCCGCATCTGCCCTGCGTGTAGGCACGGTCATCTCGTCCGCCGCCGTATCTTCCGCCGTCCCCCACCATTTCTAGCTTTCGCCGACTCATCCCGAGCCCCACCGTCATGCCGGGTGTAAATCTCTCGATTCTTCTTTCTCGACCGGCGCAGCCGGACTGGAGAATCCTTTTCTTCGACCCCAGAACGCGACATTCCACGCTCGCTCCAACGCCTGTTCACACCCGTTTTCCGAGTGGCCGAGGCACCCTCCCTCCCATCGCTCAGGCTCTGCCAGCCCTTTCCCTCGGCCCGCGCAAGCCTCCAAATCGTCCTCCGCAGACACTTCGACGCTTGAAAATCCAAGGAGTCTAACTCGGGCTGCCTTCCCGGATTGAGCTCAACCCAAGATTACTGCCGCGGCTGCGCGCGGCAGTAATCTCTCTTTCGATTTGCTGAAGTCGGAGCGGAGCCGTTCCGGAGCGAGCGGCTTGCTTTCTCTTACGAAGCCGCGGGCCTCTTCGTTTCAGCCTCTCGACCGCCTGCTCGCCAGGGCATCCTGGCCATCACTCGGTGCCATCCTGAGAGCGGTTTTTCCACGGCAGGCGGCTCTGTGACGGCGGGCCTTTGTGCGGCACGAAGCCGTAGGTACAGCTCCGTTCCCTCCACACTGCCCAAATGGATCGGAAAGTCCGTCCCGTCCTGGCCGACGGCACTGATCGAGATCATGGTCTCGCCCAAGAGGGTGCCTCCGGCTGGATGAGCGATCCGGCACCCCCAACCTGCGAGGAAGGGCGCCGGCTTCCCGAAGAAGGCTCCGACATCGTCCCTTTGAAGCTCTGCCGGTCCCTCGTAGACCTGGATCCCATCCATACGGACTCGCAGCCGTGCAATTCCGGCCCCGTAGGGATCCCACGCCCAACCACTTAGACTGAGAAAGGCGCTATCCGTCGAACGCTCGGCCGACTCGAGGTATCCAATCGGCTCATGGATCGAAGGTCTCTGGGCTGAGGCATTTTCACAGAGGACGTAGACATCCTGAAAGGACCACAGCGCTCGCGGAAATCGGATGCAGTCAAATCCAGGCGCCGCGTCGGATGCTGCTCGTCGCACGAAAGATTCTTCGACCCAACTGGTGCCGTAGCTTTCACCGGGAAGCTCGCAGATCTCCGAGCTCGCTTGATAGCGAACGCCGCCGCCTTCTCGCGACCCAACGCCTTCATCTTCACCGTGGACGCTGAATATCAACATGCCGCCGGGACGAAGAAGAGAGATTAGTTTCTTGAGCCAGGGAGTGAAGGTCGCGGACGGCAGGTGGCTGAAGAATGACGATGCGACGATACAATCGAAGCGCTCATTGCAAATGAGTCCGTCCGGCTCTGCGGACGATTGGAAGCCTTCCACACCGAATCGTTCACGCTGGAACTTCACCCCGTCCTCAAAGATATCGGAAATCCAAATCTGTTCCGGCGGCAGGTGTTGCACCAGGAAACGCGTCACCCGCCCGAAGCCGCTTGCAAAATCCAGCAGTCGGATGGATCGTGCTTTCTCGCCAAAATGCCAGGACAAAAGGCGATGGACGGTTCGCGAGGCGCTCCAGCCCGATCGGAAGTAGTCGAACCAGGCGGTTTCCCGGTGGTGCCAATGATGCCCTATGAAGAATCGGAGCATGTAATCGTCCGGGTGAATCGCGGTGACCGGGAGCGATTCGCCCTGGAGGACATCGGATTGGAAGGTGGCAAGGAGCCGGCTGTGGCCGATATCGATGGGCGATAGCTCTGAAGGTTCCGTCGGTTCCATGGCCCGCGCATGCTAGTACAAGCCGGCCGCCCTCGCCAAGTCGTGCCGGTCAGGCGTCGACCTTCCAGATCAGCAGCCGTTCCCAGGAAAATCTCTGTCGAATTTGCCAGAGCACCTGCGCCAACTTGTTCGACGGTGGTTGCCCAACGCCCTGAAAGATCTTTGGCCCGGGAAAGAACCGAGCGATGGAGCCGGCATAGCAGTAGATGTGCTGAACATCGTAGTCCTGGTTGCTCGTGCGCCGAAAGACGCGAGTGACCAGGAGCCTCTGCAACCGATCCGGGAGCGCCAACAGGCCGGGAATTCCGAAATGCGGATCGCGCCGAAACAGATACTTCAATCGCGGCGGCGTGGTCAACATGCACAATCCCCCGGCGCGCAGGACGCGAATGATCTCGGCACCGAGCAGCGCTGGACGAGATACGTGCTCGATCGTTTCCAGACACAACACAGAAGTGAACGGATCTCCTCGAAAAGGCAACGCTTGGCCGCTGGCGACCACCTGCAATACGCGCAGGCCGGTTTCCGAGCACATACGCTGGAGGTCGAGATTCAGGTGGTGGTCCAGTGCCACGACGGTCAACCCGGCGAAGTTGGCGACGCCGGAGGCCACTCCGCCATTGCCGGAACCCAGGTCGAGGACGCGCACCAGTCCGCTGAACCTGGCGGCGAGGAACTCACCGATCGCCCGGCCTTCGGCCAACCGGCCCGCCGCAAACTTCAGGTCCTGTTCCTCGTGAACCGACGCCTGCCGACGCGCGCGATCGCCGATCCGCGCTCCGTAGGCGGCTTCGAGGTCTTGCCATGGAACTGAAGTCTCCATGGATTCTGCGTCGAGGCGTTGATATCAGGACGCCCTGGATAGCCTTATGGCGGCTTGAGTAGGGTTCGACGCCGCCTCAAACTCTACGCTGGCGTGGAGAGCGGCGCAACGCCCTGCCAGACTTTCTGGCGGTCCGAGTAATCTCAGGCGTCGTAGACAACTTTACGGCACGCTGGATAAAGTTTGACGCCTTCGCAACTCTCCAGTGTGCCAGCAAACTTTACGGCGCCGTGGCAGAAATTGGCTGGCATGGAAGACTTTGCGGCGAGCTGGAGAAGGTTTGCCAAGCCGCCAAACTTTACCACGGTCTGGAGAAGGCTTGACGTGGCGTCAAATATTACGGAGGGTTGGAGAACGCTGGACGCAGTGCCAAGCTTTACAGCGTCCCGTCGATCCTTACGACGCTCCTGAAGCTCCGTGACGCCATGGATAAAGTTTGCTGGCGCGCCAAACCTTACGGCTGGCAGGCTATTAATAAGTACTCTCCACGGTAATTACGGTGACGTAACCTGCCGGGGGGCGTTGGCCCGGTGTGGCGGTCAGGTTGTGCCCTATCGTGGGGCATCGAAGAGAGAGTCTCGCCGCCATCGTCACGGAGGTTGGTGACTCGCGTCGACGTTGGTGCCACGCCGGCCCAAAGGGCCGTGATTCCTAAGCCCAGGCCAGCGGCCTGGGTTTGGAAGAGTATCCGCAAATGCGGCCTGAAGGGTCGCGATACCATCGCCGTCGAGTCGTCTACGCCGAGCAGTCGGTCTGGAATGAGGAAGCGATCCGTGGTGCGGGAGGCCCATTATCGCGCCCCGTTGGGGCGCCCTGTCCGGTAAGGGGTCTGCGTACCCAGGCCGTTGGCCTGGGCTGAGGGATCACGGGCCTTTGGCCCGGCGTAACTTGGCTCAGGGAAAAAAGAGGGAGCGCGCCCTTGGGCGCGCTCCCTCGAGGTCCTGCAGGTGGTCTTACTCCTTGGAGTTGGTGTCCGCCCCGGAATGGGCGGCCGGCGGGGCCGGGGTGGACCCGGCGGTCAGCTCGGGTACCGGCGGCTTCTTCGGCGTCCGTGCCTTCCGGCCGCGGAACGGTTGAATACCGAACTCCGCCAGCTTCTCCGACCGGGTGCCGTAGTGCTGCTGGAGGAACCGGCCGATGCCGGTCGCAAGCCTCTGACCCTCCGTGACGGTTGCCTTGAGCCGCTTGGAAGCGTCCTGCTTGCTGGCAATCAGCTCCGCCTGCTCCTTGGCGATGTCCTTGGCGTCGACCAAGACCTTTGCCAAGCGGGCGCGCGGCCCTTCCAGATGAGCCAGCTCCGGGGCATTCGCCTCCAGTGCCGAGCCCAGCCGCCCCAACTCGCCCAGTACTCCTGAATACGTCGTCTCGTCTCCCATGGTCCTTCTCCTTTCTAGCCCTGAGGGCTTGAACGGCGCCGTCATTGGCGCCGGTACATCCGATACCGAAGTGCTGCCATCCATCTCTTATGCCTTACAACTGCTCTATAATGCATACCTGGAATCCACTTGTCAATAGCCAGCTAGCCGAACCCCCTTCTCATGCGATAAGATCCGGGTCATGCCGATGACGCGAGAGAAGAAGCGGAGGATGGAAGTGATCGGGGACCTGATTGCTGAGAAGAAGTCCATCACCTCGCAGACAGAGCTGGTGGAGCTCCTGGCGGCGATGGGGATCAAGGCCAACCAGTCGAGCATCAGCCGCGACCTCCAGGATCTAGGGGTCAAGCGGGTGAAGGGACGCTACGTGCTGAAGCCCTGGCGTGAGGTGGGCGCGGCGGATTTCGAGGGTATCCTCGGCTTCGTGCAGGGAGCCCGAAAGGCCGGACCTCATCTCACGGTGATGCCGACGAGCCCCAACACGGCGAAGCTGGTCGCCGAGGCTCTCACCGCCACCGAATGGCCCGAGCTGGCAGGCGTCCTGGCTGGCGACGACACGATCTTCATCGCCACCGAATCCAAGGAACACCAGGAGGAGCTGTTCAGTCGTCTTCGGCAGTATCTGAAGCGTGGCGGCGACCGTCAGGATTGATGATTCGGCGGGAAGCTAGCTCCGCCGAGTCGCGCGAATGAGAGAAATCTTATGCCTATCCACCAATCCCGCTATTCCGCTGAAGAAACAGCCAAGCGCGGTGATGCCCTATACGAACGAGAGATCCGACGTCAGGTCGAACCAGCCTACCAGGGAAAGGTCGTAGCCATCGATATCGATGGAGGCACCTATGTCGTTGCCGACAACGCTCTCACTGCGTCGGAGCGCCTCCTCGCCCAACACCCGGATGCTGAGATCTGGTGCGTACGTGTCGGCTCGCGGGTGCTCCACCGCATCGGCCAGCACGCATGATGATGGGAACCGGCTCCGTGAGTTGATTCCCAAAAAACCCAAAGTTCAACTCCGTTGCCATCGATTCCAGACTAAGCCACCAGCAATCTCATCACTCCGGCGAGATCGAGCTAGGAAGAGGGTCATCCTGCTCAGTTCCCAAAAGGTCCTTTAGGGCAGAAGCCAAATGCCAAGAGTGCTCCGCCACGCCCTTCCGAGGCCAATTCTTGCATATGCCGATAAGATCATTCACGGCCGGCCCAATTCCTGTTGGTGTTTTCAGTTGCGCAAGCGTTTGTATAGACCGCAGGCGATGTTCTGGATTCTTCTCCATTACGAGCCTCATCTCATGGCAATTGGCGCAGGCCTTAGGGTCAATAATGGTCTCCGACCCCAGCTTCTTGGCAAAGTCCTCAATCTCCTGACGGAACCTTCCCTTGACGCTCAGTGCAGAGAACAGCCTAATCATTGGTAACTCCAACGGAGAAGGCATCTGGGTTGGCTACGTAGTTAAGTACTTCGAGCCACGATGTCTGAGTTTTTTCGAAGATCTTGCTCGCTCCTGCCGCCTTGGCTTGGGCTCGTTTCCGACTCGAAATGGCAATCCCGAAGGCAACCAAGCCTATTTTTCCTCCGTACTCTTCCTTAAGGTACTTCAGATATTCAACGCCCGGAACAGCATGCCAGCGATCGTCCCAGCCATCTTGAGGAACGATGAGATCTACGATGATCCATTGCGGCTCAACTTTGCCAGTCTTTAAGAGGAACTCTGCCTCACCTATGGATTTCGCGGCCGTCACATGAATACCTTCGAGCTCTTTTGGTTTCTGTGGGCTATCGTCGTCGACCCATAAGACGTCCATGGCTTGGTCTCCCTAGGTTGCCGGTAGTACTATATTGACCGAGGTCAGATATGATTCTCCAGGTTGCAATCTGCTATCCATCTCAATCGAACCGCCATGTGCGTTGGCGATTCTCATCGCTTCGGCGAGCCCGATTCCCATACCCCTTCGCTCGCGGTCTCGTGCGAGTACTCCTCTGACCCCATACAGAAACAGCTTACCACTTGCGAGCTCTTCCTCTAGAACTCCCACTCCATAGGAAGAAACAGTAATTCTAACGCCACCTTCAATTGTGTGACGTTTGCAAGTGATGCCTATAAAACGTCTTCGTCCCTTTTCAGAGGAGCTATAAGAGTATTTTACGGCATTGTCGACGACGTTTACCAGTAGCCGAAGAATAAGATCGCGGTCAACCTTCAGCCAGAGCTCGTCCGCGACTAGAATATTAATGGCTACTCCTTTCTCCGCCGCCAAAAAATCGAAAAGATCAACTACCTCCTCTAACAAGGGACGTAGAGGAATTACTTTTTTTCGAGGTGTATAGCCGTCGTCGCGCGAAAAATAGCCTATTAGATTTTGAATTAAAACGTCAAAATAGGCTATCTCGCGTACTGCTGTCTCGGTAAAGCTTACCAAACTTCGGCTAGATATCTCGCCGGCTTCCAGTCGCCACTTCAATTGCCGGTAAATTGACTCGCTGCTAGAGCCTGTCGGATTGTCTCCACCTTGAGCCGAGCCTTCACTCGTGGTGTCAGCAGGATTTATGGTTCGTCGCGAGAGCGCGAGAAGTGCAGAAGTCCTTTGAGCCAAGGAGTGAACTGTAGTCTCGACCAGATCGAGATCATTTTGGCAATCGTCGTTAGTGCTCATCGCCAATCCTCGGAGGGCCAGGCGTAGCTAAATCGCTCAATACCAACCGCGCGGTAGCGGATTGTGCAAGCCAACTTAAGCCTAGTTCATTTGCCCTCGTTGGGTCGAAAAAGCGCCGCGGCAGACCTAGTGAATCCGCAGTTTGCAGATCTCCAGTGGCCAACGCGCGCAACCGCTCTTCGGATGACCATGGTTCGGCAGCCTGGAAACGATACTTCTCATGAAGTTGACCTGCAAGAGAATACAACTGCGCTCGAGTGAAGTAGATTCTCGGCGCGTGAGCTAAGTCGATGGCCGTGGTTAGATCCTCCGCTAGGTTTTTCAAGATCAATTCCAGGCGTGTTGGATGCCAACTCGGATCATTTTGTATGGGCGGATCGACATTCTGAACAATGAATTGCTCGTCCGCTGCGTTGTCCCGGCCTTCTATTGGTTCTCCGTGTATATGAGCCTTTTGCAGAAGCGAGATGCGAAGATCCGCACTATTATTAAGGTAACGGGCTTTAGCGAAGCTGTTCGAGCTTGCGTCAGCGGCTAAACGATAGTGGGTGTCTGCTGATCTCGCTAGAGAGAACGGCGACAGCGGCTGATCCTCGCCTAGGGCGAGTCTGATTTTCTGGCTAGCGTCCGATCTGCTTGCGAGCTTGGCGAGATATTGGCTGTAGCAACGGAGCGAATCTGCGTAGTTTACGCCGAGAACATTGTGAGTATACGCTAAGTCTGCTTGATCGCGGACTTTGTTGGTCAGCGCTATCCGCAGGAGTTGTCTGGCCTGGAGATACGGATCAATGTACTTGCCTTGATTTCCCTGCTCATTGCAGATGTTGGCTAACAAACTTAGAAGCGTGATCTTTGCCGCTATAGGCTCAAGTGACGGCTGATAAGGAAGGCTCAGAGTGTCGATGTCAATAATTCCAACGCTCTGCAAGACGTGAGGGCGGATTTTTTCGTCGTAAAGCGCCGACAGCTGGCGTTCGAAGGAAGGCGTATTTGTCACTGCTGGGCCATAGAGCTTGCTGAGAATGGTATAGATTTCGTGCGTTGCCGTGGAATCAAAGGACTCAAGGGAGGGACCTGCTTCTTGCAATTCGCGCCGAAAAGCATCCGCAGACGAGGCATCAAATCGCGTTTCCGTCAGCCTGCGAATCAGCCCGTTACTATGTTGGCGGAACGAAGAGCGGGCGATTTGGACCGTCACAAGGAATGGAGCAATAAGTGTGACAAAAAATAGAATCGCAATTATGGTCGACCAAAAACGTCTATTACTATGCTTAATAAAAGTATTGAGTCGTTCGGAGAGAGGGTCTGCAGGAACCGGAGTCCCGTCTGCCGGGCTCGGTAGTGTATACTCCTGAATTACTTTTCGGGCCCAACCAGTGAGTGCCTCCGGAGCTAGAGCAACGAAAATCGTGAGAGGGAGTATGGGAAAGAGAAAAAAGGTGGCGCCGAGGACTGTGAGAATCAATGCCAAAGGGAGGCTTACTGTAACACCGTGGTATTCGACCGTTCCAATGTCACCGCCCTTGGTCCAATAATAGAGGCTGACTGCTGTCAGAAGAAGTCCGAAGACTCGAATTAGATTCAAATGCAACTTTCCCATATCGTCTCCTCAGGCAACGCGTCCCCGCAGCAAGGAAAGTTCTTGTATTGTCATATAGCCAGTAGTACACTAACGTCAAGTTAGCTAAGTGTAACACGTTTTGGTTGAATGTGCCTGTGTCGGAGGCTAGGTAGGTAGAGGGGATATTTTCGAACAAGTGTGAGGCGGGAAGAAGGCGCAGCATCAGAGGCCCAGGCCTTTGACCTTGTCTGCCGGCCGCTGTACATTCCCTGTACATGGGCCTGCTGAGTGACTCCGAACGCGACTTTGCCACGGCGGTGGCGCATCTCATTTACGTCAATCCCTTCCTGGCGAAGCGGATCGAGTGGGAACGGCGGGCGCTGGGCGCGGAGCATCTGCCTTTCGACGCGGTATGGCATTCGCGGGGCGATCTGGCGGGGGAGAATCCCAACGAGGTGCGGATCGCCGAGCGCGCGGCGGCTCTCGCCGAAGTGCTTCGGGAGCGGCTGGCGAGCGGCGGGCGCGCCTTGGCGGAGGAGCTGGAGCTCTATCAGGACGTCGTTCTCTACCTCCTCTACTACCGATATCAGGCCCAGCTCTTTGCGGTCCTCGTGGCGCCGGGCCGCCGGCCGAACTTCGGCTTCTACTCTGAGTTTGCCGCCGATTGCGAGCGGTTCTTCGCACCGGCCGCCGGACGCCGCCGGCCCCGTCCCGATCCAGCCCATCTCTTCGCCTGCTGCTTCCAGATTCGCCGCGCCTTTCACTCCACGTTCCACTCGATCGTCGGCGGCTCGATGCCGGCGGCGCGGTTGCGCGCCCAGGTCTGGCAGTCGATCTTCACTCACGATCTGCGGCGCTATCTGCGGGTTCTCTATCAACGGCTCGGCGACGTGACCACGCTCGTCACCGGCCCTTCGGGTACCGGCAAGGAGTTGGTGGCGCGCTCGATCGCCCTGTCGCGCTATCTGCCCTTCGATCCGGAAACGCGCAGCTTCGGCGAGCGCCCCGAGGAGTCTTTCTTCCCCCTCAATCTTTCCGCTCTCTCTCCGACGCTGATCGAATCGGAGCTTTTCGGTCATCGCCGCGGCGCTTTCACCGGCGCCGTCGCCGACCGCACGGGGTGGTTCGAGGTTTGCCCGCCGCTGGGCACGGTTTTCCTCGACGAGATCGGCGAGGTGGATTCCGCCATTCAGGTGAAGCTGCTGCGAGTCCTCGAAACGCGGACGTTCCAGCGCCTGGGTGACACCAAGGAGCGGCGCTTTCGGGGCAAGGTCGTGGCGGCCACGAATCGCGATCTCGACGCCGAGATGAGCGCCGGCCGCTTCCGGGAGGATCTCTATTACCGGCTCTGCGCCGACCGCATCCAGACGCCGTCGCTCGCCGAGCGCGTCCGCGAATCGCCGCGGGAGATCTCGGATCTCGTCCTGTTCCTCGCCGAGCGCCAGGTAGGAGAGGAGCTGGCGCCCGAGCTGGCGAGGGAGGTCGTGGACTGGATCGACCGCCGCCTCGGGCGCGATTATCCGTGGCCCGGCAACGTCCGGGAGCTGGCGCAATGCGTGAGCAATATCCTGATTCGTAGCGAATATCTCCCCGCAGCCCGGGTTTCGGTCGACGACCCGCGCCGGGCCGTGGGAGAAGAGATCCTCGCCGGCCGCCTCTCGGCGGACGAGGTGCTGGGCCGCTACTGCACGCTCGTCTACGCCGAGACGGGCAGCTACCAGGAGTCTGCCCGCCGCCTCGGCCTCGACCGCCGGACGGTCAAATCGCGAGTGGAGCCGGCTCTGCTCGCGAAGCTGCGGTCCGCCGGCCCCTCATCACCCCAGCCCTCTTCTCCCATCGCCCTCCCACCGACCGGGAGAAGAGGGAGCGGTTTGTCTTAAGAAATAAGGAGAAGAGGGCGAGGGCCGCCTTTCAGGGAGCCTTGGGCGCCGGGGCTCCTTGGGTGAGCAGGGCTTCCAGCCGCTGAATTCTGGCTTCCTGCTGCTCGAGCTGGGCCTTCTGATCGGCGACCTGGGAGAGAAGCTCCCCGACCCGTGCCTGCTGCGCCTCGGCATTCGCGTGCTGCTTCTGGACCTCGTTGAGCAGCATCGCGTTGATCCAGTGGTAGCGCACGGTGAGGGGCTGGCCCTTGGCGTCATATTGCACCAGGGCTGGGTAGACTTTCGCCACTTCTTCGGCGACGAGGCCGTACTGAAGGAGGTGGGAACCGTCGTCGTAGCCAGCTTTATAGTGGAAGGTGACAGGACGTAGCTTCATCAGATTTTGGCTCGCGTCCCCCATGTCGTCGACGTCTTGCTTGAAGCGAATCGAAGAGGTCACGGTGCCCAGTTGGCCGTTGCTGTCGACGAACACTTCGGAACCGCTCGAAACGGTCACGCCGTCCACTCCCGCAAGGAACGTTGCGGTCTGCGTGCTGGAGCCGATGCGGATGGTATTCGACTCATTTCCCGGGGCGTGATTGCCGATATCGATGTTGTTGCTGCCGCTGCCGATGTTGATGCCCGCGGATGAGCCTAAGGCGATGTTGCCGGAGCCGGATGCGTTGCCCAAGGCGTTGGCGCCGAGCGCCGTGTTGCTGCTGCCGGTGGTGTTGCCGAACAGCGCGTCGAAGCCGACCGCCACGTTGGAGCCGCCGGTCGTGTTGTTGTTCAGGGCGGAGGCTCCGAACCCGGAGTTCGCGCTGCCCGTCGTGTTGGCGTTCAGGGTGCTGCCGCCCAAGGCCGCGTTGGCGATTCCCGTGGTGTTCGAGAACAGGGCGAACGAGCCGACTCCCGTGTTGGCGCCGCCGCTGGTGGTGGAGAAGCAGGCGTCGTTACCGACGGCGGTGTTGTCCGATCCGGAGGTGTTGGAGGCCAGGGCGCCCTCTCCCAGCGCCGTGTTGCGGTTGCCCGTCGTACCTCCCGGATTGCCCGCGCCGGTGCCGAGGTAAAGATCGTTGAAGCCGGCAGCGTGGACGGTGAGGGCGCACAGGAAGAGCGCGGTGAGCAGGACGGCGGGTTGCCAACCTTTACGAATCACGGGGCGTGTCATGGCGGAGCTCCTCGGTAAGTGCCACCTCGAGGGCCACCTGAATCCTCGAATTTCCCAGGGTGAGGCAGCCGGGGCGGCGGGTTGATTTCAGTTGACGCGATGCGCTTCTTGATCCTCACATAAGAGGTCCTTACAACTTGCTGGTGCTCGTCATCGCTTGCAGCGAGCCCAAGGAGGACCGCCGTCGAGGGAAGTCTTGATACGATCCGCGTCCGTCTTTTTCAGCCTGGCTATAGGAGAGCTTCCAATGAAGATGCCCGTTCCGAGTCTCCCGCGGTCCCCGCGCTCCGTTGGTTTGTCCTTGTTGTTCCTCTTGCTCCTGACCGCCCTGGCGGCGAGCGCGTCCGCCGTCGAGCCGGCGAAGCCTGAGGCTCCCGCCAAGGCTGCCGCGCCGGCCCCGAGCGCCGCTTCCGCGGCTCCGACCGGCGAGCTCACCGCCGACAAGAAGTTCAAGAACATCAAGGTGCTGCGCAGCATGCCGGCGACGCAGATGCTTCCCGTGATGCACCTGATGCGGAGCTCGCTGGGCGTTTCCTGTGATTTCTGCCACGTCACGGAGGGAGATCAGTTCGACTTGGACACCAAGAAAGAGAAAGAAACCGCCCGCCGCATGATCCAGATGGTGCTGGACATCAACAAGAACAATTTCGAAGGCAGGACCGTCGTCACTTGCAATACCTGTCACGGCGGCAAGGAGCAGCCCGTGGCGGTGCCGCCGATCGGCCAGGGGCTGCTCGCCGATACGACCCACGGCAAAGCGGAGCCCGAAGTGCGGGAAAAGATGCCGTCCGCGGCGATGATCCTCGATCGTTACATCGAGGCGCTCGGCGGCCGGGCGGCTCTCCTGGCGGTCAAGAGCCGGACTTCTCGCGGCACGCTGCTGCATGCGAAGGTGGTCGATGCCACGGTCGTCAATCGGGGCCAGGAAGATCCGCTGGAGATCACCCAGCAGTGGCCGGGGAAGTTGACGGCGGTCGTGGGTGGGCCGAGCTGGCGGCTCGTCGAGCGGCTCGACGGCGCGTCCGGGACGGTCGAGACGCCCAATAAGGAAACGCGGCCGATGACGGGACCGGAGGTCTCCCGCTTCGCGGCTCTGGCGGACCTCCGAAGGGACCTCGACCTTCAGGATAGGGCCGACAAGGTGCGAGTTGGCCGCAAGGACAAGATCGATGGCCGGGACGTCTACGTTCTGCGCGCTCCGACGACGGAGGGAGGCCGCGAGCTGCTGTATTTCGACGTTCAGACGGGACTGCTGCGGCGCCGGCTCACGTTCCGGCCGACGGTGATCGGCAACGATCCGGAGCAGACGGATTTGGAGGATTACCGCCCGACCGGCGGCAATCCCGGGGGCGTCAAGGTGCCGTTCGTCGTCAAGGTCTCGTACCTCGACGACAATCATCTGGGCACCACCCGCAAGCTCGCCGAGGTTCGCGACAACGTCGCGCCGTAGGCGAATCGGTCTCCCTGCGGCCCTCTCGGCGCACTGTTCCTAATGGGGTTGGCTCGCGGGCTTTCCCAATCCTGGGCGCCCGCGAGCCTCGTTCCCTGAAAGGAGCGGAGGATGCAGATTTCGAGGTCTTTGATTCGTTCCGTAGTGCTTGGCGCCTTGATCGTTCTTCTCGGCAGCGGCGTACCTGCCTTTGGCGCGGACGTCATCCACAACGGAGTCGATTTGTGGATGACGGTCGCGGGGTTCGCCCAGACGAGCTTCGCCGACCAGCCCATCCCGGCGGGCTTTTTCTGCGAGGGCTCGCAGCCGTTCACCGGAAAAGTCGTCTTCAAGGGCGCGCCTTTCGCGGCGGCCCCGGCCGACAGCCTCGGTAGCATCGACACCGCCGTGCGCCGGCTCGACGACGCGGTGTTCAACGCCAAGGGCGAGGCGACGACCCGCATTCAGTTGCTGGCGCTCTCGCTGGTGAGCGTCAAGCCGATCGAGACGAGCTGTGGCAACTATGACGTTACGGTGAATCTTGCCGGCGAGCAGCCGATCACGACGATGCGCATCTTCCGGACCGAGGCGCTGGGGGGCACGTATTCGGCGCCGCTGGCCCTCAACGTCAGGGCGGCGTTCTCGCCGGTCGGCAGCGACAAGAGCGGCCGGCGCGAGCTTACCCGCCGCATCGAGCTCGGCCCGGGCAGCCGCTCGGTCTGGGCGTACGTCAAGGCGCCGCAGTATCCGTCGGGCGTCAAGATCGTCACCAACGGCGACGGCCAGCCGGACACCGTGCTGCCGGCGTCCTCGAACTTCCTCGCGGGTGTATCTCCAGCCGTGCTCAAAGGTGAGACGGCTCGGCCGCGCCTGGTTTCCAGCTTCCAGTACGATTCGGCAGTTCCCAGGTGCCCGGTCGGGCAGTGCCCGTATCAGTCCTGCCATTGCGATCCGAACAGCACGGATCCCCATCAACCCAACACCGGTTGCGATCACCTGCACTGCATCTGGGTCTGCGTCACCTGCACCATGCAGACGGAGCCAATCTTCCAGCCCAATGATTGATTCCAACCCGGCGTAACCCCAGCACGGCGGCGGTCCATCGGACCGCCGCTTTCTTTTGAGCAGGGGCTAGTAGAGGCGCACACCTTGCAGAATGGGGAACGCCGACGCAGATGCCCGCGTAAGGGTAGCTTTCACCACGTAGTAGTTGTTGGTGAAATCGAAGGTCGTAGAAGTGCCGATCGCGCCCGTGGACGCCTGGGTGCTGGCGCTGGCCGCGGAGCCGACGCTGGCGATCAGAGTGACCGTCCCATTCGCCCGGTTCACTCCGTACAGCGTGGCAAAAACGCCATTGGCGACATTGGCGTTGTTCGCCAGGATCTCGAGTGTCGTCCAGGTCGGGGCGGTCGTGTCATCCAGAGTCACGTTGTAGCGTACGGTGATCGGTGTGGTCGAGCTGCCGGACGCCGCGTAACCCACGGAGCTGTTGCCGATGGTGGCGATTCCGATCACGGCGGGATCGATGGTTGCCGAGGACCCGGTCGCGGTCCAGAGCTGACCGGCGCTGGCAGCGGAAAGGGTGAGGAAGAAGGCGAAGAGGGAAAGCAGCATCGTGCGCATACACAAACTCCTTTCGAAAACCTGATGTTGTCGCATTAACCCCGTTCGGCCGCCATTTGCCGAACGGTCGCGGGCGACTCGCTCGCGCGCATTAACGAAGGTAGCATCAGTTTTTTCGGAGTTCTTGCACAATCTTGCGGTGTCTCCCAAATCAGCGGGTGGTGGTTGGGGTGCCGCAAGCATCCGAGGGGCGGACGATGGTGTCCTTGATCGGCACCGTCTGGGAGCCGCCGTTCACCTGGTCCAAAGAATGGACGCCGAGCGGTTGCAAGGTCTCGCGGCGGAGCTGCAATTTGAGCTGAGCTTTCTTCATCGCGTTCTCCTTCTGAGTGGGGGCAGGTGTGCCCGTTGTGCTCTACGCAGGAAAGACCTTTTTGGCTTAAGGGCGCGAGTGCTATTCTCGCTCCGGACAAAGGAGGTAGCCATGGCGACAGACGATGTCCGGTTCCCCAACGAAAGCCCTGAGTACCGTTCATCGCGGGACGAGCTGCTGGAGGCAGAGATGGGCCTGCGCAGGCAGCTCGAAGACGTAGCGGCGCTGCGGCGAGCTCTGCCGCTGGGCGGCAAGGTCAGGGAGGACTATGTCTTCGAAGAGGGTGGTCGCGATCTGGATGACCACGAAGCGAAACGCCAGGTGCGTCTCTCCGAGCTGTTCCACCAAGGCAAGGACACCCTCATCCTCTACAGCTATATGTTCGGTCCCGCGATGCGCCAGCCTTGCTCGTCGTGCACTTCGATCCTCGACGGACTGAACGGCACCGCGCCCCACGTGGTGCAGCGGGTCAACTTCGGCGTCGTCGCCAAGTCGCCGATCGAGCGAATTCGTGGCGTCGCCCGGGAGCGTGGGTGGCGAAACCACCGTCTCCTGTCGTCGGCGGAGAACACCTACAACACCGACTATCACGGCGAAGACACCAAGGGGAATCAGCTTCCGGCCCTCAACGTGTTCGTGCGCCGTCCGGACGGGATTTACCACACCTACTGCACGGAGCTGCTGTTCGCGCCGAGCGAGCCGGGGCAGGACGGCCGGCACGTGGATTTGATCTGGCCCCTATGGAATCTGTTCGACTACACGCCGGAGGGCCGGGGAACTGATTGGAATCCCAAGTTGGCGTATTGATTGCGATGCTGAGAATGCGTTTAAACCTGCCCCTGTCTTTGATCTTGTGGATCACCGTGGTTTCTCCTTGCTTTGCGGACCACTGTCCGGAGGCGTTGATCGCACAAGGTGTGCCCGAGCACGGTCTTTCCGGAATCGATCTTGTGACAGGCACTCTCCAACAGGTGCGCTCGAGGTTCGGCGCACCGACTGAGACTCGAGAAGGAACAGATCCTCAGGATCCACCGGGAAGCGGCTATGTGCTCTACAAGTGGAAGGTGCGGGATGCCGTTCTGACCGTGGACACAGGCTTCTATCATGACAAGGCCGGCCGGCGGGTAGAAACCTTGGTGGCGGCGACGCTGGCAGGTACGCAGCGAGATCCGCAGCTTGGTACCAGTCGCGGGCTCCGGTTAGGCGACACCTGGGGGCATGCGCGACGGCTGTATGGTGGTCGCTTCGTGAATGGCACGGTAAACGGCCCCAAGGTGGGTCCGAAAACCGTCACCTTCTGCTTTTCAGACGAGACGGAGCTTGAAATCGGTCTCGGCCCCAACGGGCGAATTATCGGTCTGAGGCTGGCGCCTTCGCAGGAGTAAACGGCAAATCACCCAGCGTGCACGACAAGCCCATCGGGGTTTCCGTTATACTGGTGCCGGAGTTGGAACTCCCCGAGGGCGACTCTGCCATGGCAGATCAGGAGGTTACCTTGATCTCGGAAGAAACGATCAACAAAGCCGTTGACCGGCTGCTTGAAGTGGCCAATCCACTGAAAATTTTCCTTTTCGGCTCCTACGCCCGGGGGGATGCTCGAGAACATTCAGATCTTGACTTCTTGGTCATTGAGCGGGATGTAAAAAGCAGACGCAAGGAGATGGTGCGCCTGCATGATGCCCTGCGGCCGATGCGCATCCCGGTGGATATTGTCGTGGCGCAGGAGTCTACTTTTGAGAAGTGGTCTGACGTTCCTGGTACCGTTTTTAACGAGGCGAAAACAAAGGGACGCCTATGCTATGAGTCGTCGTGAGCTCGCCGAAACGCTTCTGCGCAAAGCCGACCAGGATAAGACCGTTTTTGAGAAGCTGCGGCTTGACCCAGAGGTCGCAGTTGATATTTTAGGTTTTCACGCCCAGCAAGCTGCCGAGAAGATGTTGAAGTCTACCTTGGCGAGCCAAAACATTGATTTTCCTTTTTCTCATCGGCTCACGGATTTGTTTGATTTGCTCAAAGAGAAAGGGCTGGCAGTTCCTGAAGATTTTGAAGAATTACGTTTTCTGACTCCGTTTGCTGTAGCGTTTCGTTACGAGCTTTACGAAGAAGAGGAAGAACCCTTCGATTCAGGCAGAGTCGCTGCACTGCTTGCCCAACTCCAGCAGTGGACGATTGGAAACCTGTTACCTTCCAGAGAGGAAGAGACGGGAAAAGAGGCAGATCTCCAAGTCGCTACTGAGATTCCAGCAGAGATCGCCGAAAAGCTGGAAGAGAGCTCTGCTGACGAGAGCGAATGATCGACATCTCCTTGGTCGGAGTCCTCCCGGAGTAACGGCCGGGCCGATGAGGGAGATGCACTTTAGGGCCAAGCGGAAGGACAGCCCATCCTCCCGGGCACGTTTTCGCCCCGAGCGGTGTCTAAGGCGATATGGGTATCCCACGAACGGGGTCTCCCTCGTCGATCAGGAGGAGGTTCTCCATGTCCCGCACAGCCACTCTCTTTGGCTTGGTCGTTCTTGCCGCGGTGGGCGGTCTTGCCGGTGTCGCGACGCATACGGCGCATAGCGACACCCGGCCCGCCGCCAGCTTCGTTTCGTCCTCGTTCCGGTTTCCGCAGGCCTCCGGCTCCGATCTGGCGACCGAGCCGGCTTCCCCGATCCGCCTCACTGCTTCCGACGGGACGGGTCTGGCCCTCGTCGCCTTGGAGGCGAACGGCGTTCTCGAGCCGCCGCTCGCGTTCACCGAGCTCCACCTGACGTTCGAGAACCCCCGCGATCAGCGGATCGAAGGGCGTTTTCGCATCGCCCTGCCGCCGGGCGCCGCGCTCAGCCGCTTTGCCATGAAGATCGGCGGCGCCTGGCAGGAGGGCGAGGTGGTGGAGCGCCGGCGCGCCCAGGTGGCCTATGAGGATGCTCTCCACCGCCGGGTGGATCCGGCGCTGCTCGAACAGGAGGCGGGCAACGAGTTCTCGGCCCGCGTCTTCCCCATCATGCCCCGCGAGCGCAAGGAAATCGTCGTCTCCTACTCCTATGCGCTGACCCGGGCGGATCAACCCTACGTCCTTCCTCTTTACGGGCTTTCCGAGGTCGGCCGGCTCGACGTCCGCGTGCTGCTTGGCGCTCGACCGGCTGGCGACTCGAAGGCCAGCAATCTGGGCGGCGAAGTCCATGATCGCCGCGTCGTCGAGCTGCACAAACGCGACTGGACTCCCGATCGCGACCTGGAGATCAGCCAGGACCGCGTGGCGGGCCGCGCCGGGCTGCGGCAGGGGAATCTTGCCGTGGTGCGAATCAGCGCCTCCGTGGAGTCTGTGTCGCAGGAGATCACCGGCCTTTACATCCTCGTCGATTCGAGCGCTTCGCGTGCTCTTGGCTATGCCACGCAGGTGCGCCGGGTCGCGGATCTGGTCGCCGGTCTTCGCGGCGGCGCCGGCGGCGCGACGCCGCTGGGCATCGCCGCGTTCGACCAAGAGGTGGTACCGATTTTTGAGGGTCGGGCGAGCGATTTCGGCGAGGCCGAAATGGCGCGCCTGCGCTCCCGGCGGCCGCTGGGGGCTTCCGACCTCGGCAAGGCGCTCGGCTGGCTCGGCGATCGTATGGCGAAGGCCGGACGCAAATATCCCCGGGTCCTGCTGGTCACCGACGGCGTGGCCACCGCCGGCGACACCGAGGGGCGTGCCCTCAAGGCGGCGGTGAAGGCCCTCGGCTCGCGCGGCGTCGAACGCCTCGACGTGCTGGCGGTGGGCGGCCTGCGCGACGAGGCGACGCTGAGGGAGCTGACGACAGGCAACCTGGCGCACGACGGCCAGCGGATCGACGGCGCCGCTCCCCTCGCCGAGATCGCCCGCCGTCTGACTCTCGGCTGCCGCTCGGGCATTCCGGTGGCCATCGCGGGAGCAGCCTGGGTCTGGCCGGACACTCTCAACGGCATTCAGCCGGGCGACGAGACGCTGGTCTACGCCGATCTGCCGGCCAAGCGGACGCTGCGCCTCACCGTCGGCGGCCGGCCCCTGGAGCTCGGTGGCGAGGTGGCGTCCGCCGAGCGGCCGTTGCTCGAACGGGCCTGGGCCCAGGCCCGCATCGAGCGGCTGCTGCACCTTCGCGAAACGGCTTCGGCGGGCGACGACGACCTGCGCCGGGCCCTCGGGCTGGAGATCGTGGAAGTTAGCGTCAAGCATCGGGTCTTGAGCCCGTTCACCGCCATGCTGGTGCTCGAAAGCGCCTTCGATTACCAGCGCTTCGGCCTCGACCAGAAGAGCCTCGCCGACATCCTGACGGTCGGCCCGGGCGGGCTGGAGGTGCTCGCCCGTCTGAAGCCGGCCGTGCCGTCTTCGCCCGCGCCGAAGAGCGCCCCAAGGCCGGCCGAGCCTTCCTTCGAACGCCCGGATGTCGATGACGCACCCGGGGTTGCGAACGAGACCGCGGCGCCGCCCGCCCTCCGCGTGCGGGCTGAGGAAGGAGTCGAGGGTGGTGTAGAGGGCGGCGTGGCAGGCGGAGTTTCCGGAGGCGTCCCGGGAGGTGTCGTGAGTGGTGTCGTCGGCGGCACGTCGGGGCCGGGGCCGGGGGGGGTGGCGACGGCGCAGCCCGTCGAGGTGCCATCCAGTGCGCCGGGGCACCGCGTCGCCGCTCCTTCCGTTCCCCGGCCGGAAGTCCAGCCGCGCCGAGCCGAGGACAAGGAGCGCCAGGTGGCGCCGTACTCCGGGCGTTTTGCCGAGGTGAAGGAGCACCTGGCTGCCGGGCGCATCGCGCAGGCTCGGTCTCTCGCCGAGACCTGGAATACCGAAGCGCCGGGCGACGTGCTGGCCCTGCTGGCGCTCGGCGAGGCGTGGGAGGCCGCCGGCGAGCCGGCCGCGGCGGCTCGGGCTTACGGCTCGCTCATCGATCTCTTCCCCAGCCGCGCCGACCTGAGACGGCTGGCCGGTGAACGCCTCGACAAGTTGGGAGAGGCAGGGCGCGAGCTGGCCATCGACACCTATCAAAAGGCCGTGCTGGAGCGCCCGGACCATCCCTCGGGTCACCGCCTTCTCGCCTGGGCGCTGCTGCGCGCAGGACGCTACGAGGCCGCCTTCGAGGCGCTCGAAAAGGGTATCGAACAAGTCTATCCGGATGGCCGTTTCGCCGGCGTCGACCGGGTTCTCAAGGAAGATCTGGGTCTGCTGGCGGCGGCCTGGCTGCACGCTGAACCGGCCCGGCGCGAGGAAGTGACCGATCGCCTCCAGGCCCACGGTGCCCACCTTGAAACCGAGCCTTCGCTGCGTTTCGCCCTCACTTGGGAGACCGACGCCAACGACGTCGATCTCCACGTTTACGACCATCTGGGCGGACACGCCTACTACAAGGCGAAAACCTTGCCATCCGGCGGCGAGCTGTTCGCCGACGTGACCACCGGCTATGGTCCCGAATGCTTCGCAATAAAAGAGCCGGCGACCCGGGACGCCGCGCCTTATCACCTGCGGGTGCACTATTACAGCCGCGGGCCGATGGGCTATGGCATGGGGACCGTGCAGGTGATCGCTCACGACGGCGAGGGCGGTCTCACGGTCGAGCCGCGGCCGTTCGTGGTGATGGTCGATCAGGCGATGGTGGACGTCGGATCGGTCGCCGAGGGGTAAGCGCCGCGCAAGGGCGGCCGGTAGGGCTGGAGCAAAAAGGTGGGGCGGGCCTCCAGGGCCCGCCCCGCTGATTATTCGATCAGAAGTTGATCTTGAGCCCGACCTGCTCGCGGCGGCCGAGGTTGGTGACGCAGGACGGGTTTCCGAAGTTGGTGTTGCCACCGGGAGAGATGAAGTTGTCCAGGCAGCCGTAGCTCGCCCAGTTGAAGGCGTTGAAAACCTCGCCCACCACGCCGACCGAGAAACTGCCGCCCACGCGGATATCCTTCTCCAGGTGGAAGTCGACCGAACGGTCCGCAAAGCCCCAGGTTTTCGTCGGATAAATGGTGCGGTCGAACGGCCTCGTCGCCAGGCGGGCCGGCAAGTCGAAGCCCTGCGAGAAGTCGAGGACGTTGAACGCCGCTCCGGAGCCCAGGGAAATGGAGGTGCTGAAGCGCAGGTCCCAGGGCAGTCCCAGGATGGCGTTCGCGACGATGCGGTCCTTTTCCGAGCCGGGCACGTCATGGCGTCCGTAGGCGGCGGCGCTCGGATAGTCGAGGCTGAACAGATCGTTGCCGGTCTGTTGAGCGCTGGCGTGCGTCCAGGCGAAGTGCGCTCCCCAACGTCCCGTGTAAGGCCGGTCGAGAGTCAGGAAGATGCCGTGGTACCAGTAGTCTTTGCCGTTGGGGTCGGAAATAATGACGTTGCCGAAGCCCGGCACGAGGGCCGAGCAGCAGAGGCCGGTCGCCGACAGCCAGGTAAACCCATGGTAGCCCCGGACGTTGTTGTAGCTCAGCGAGCCGTTCCAGGAGCCGAGCGCCTGCCGGATGCCGAAGTTGAACTGGTTCGAGTAGGGCGGCTTGGTGTTGTTGTTGAGGAGGTAGATTTCCGGGCTGGTCACTCCGGAGGCGATCAGCGTGTTCAGACCCGCGGGGGTCAGGAAAGACGGGTTGAACTGGATCGTCCCCGGGCGACCGTCGGGCGAGAACTGGATGCGGTAGACCGGGAACTGCAGACGGTAGCGCTCGTCGAGTGTCGCGTTGAGGTAGTTGCGGTCGTAGTAACGGCCGGCGCCGGCGAAAAGGATCGATTTGGAATCGCCGCGGAGGTCATAAGAAAGGCCGATACGCGGCTGAAACTCATTTTTGTACTCTTTCCGGTTGCTGCCGTTCGAGAAATAGCTGGGGTCCACCTTGCCGGCCAGCCCCGCCTGGATGTTGGCCGGTGTCACGTAGCTGTTGTCGAGTTGCTTCGATTCATAGTCCCAGCGCAGCCCAAGGCTTAAAGTCAGGCGGCTGGTCGTCCAGGAGTCCTGGCCATAGACGCCGTACTCTTGATTGCTGAGTGAAAGGTTCGGATTGCCAAAGCCGAACAGCGCCTCATACGGCTGCGCGAACGTGAAGCCGTTCGCCGGGTCGTTCCTGAAGTCGTACTGTGGGTTGCCGTTCAAGCTCTTGTCGATGTTGTAATGCAGAGAGTCGAAGTTGCCGCCCACCTGGAAGTTGTGCTCGCCGTGCCACTGGGTGACGGCGAGGCTGTAGTCGTCGCGCAGCTCGATGCGGCGCTGATCGAACTTTTGGGTGGTGCTGTTGCCCCCGATGCGGATCACGCCCTCGAAGTTGAGCCCGACGAGATCGGGGTTGAGTGGCGTCGGGTTCCAGGCGTAGTCCTGCCAGCTGAGCGACGCCTGGTTGAGCGTCTTGTCGGTGTTCCAACTGTGCCGCAGCGTCGAGCCGTACACCCAGTTCTTGAGATCCGTGGCCGACTGGAACGACGTCATGCCTCCGAAGTCGCGGGTTTCATGCTCGCGCCGGTAGGTGCCGCTGAAGTCCACGAGCTGGTTCTGCGCCGGCTGCCAAGTCAGCTTGCCGAATCCCAGGTTCGATTTGAACGGGCTGGGGAAGACGCCGGTGAACTGGCCAAACTGGCTGGCAAAGTTGGGGTTGATGTTGACCGGCGTCGTCGCCTTCTCGTCGACGCCCTCGTAGGATAGGAAGAAGTGGAGCTTGTCCTGGGTGATCGGTCCGCCGAAGGAGATGCCGGGCTGATTGCGCTCATAATCCTGGTTGGTGGTGAGAGTCGAGAACTGGAAGTTCTTCGGCAGCGGTGAGACCCACTGCTTGGGCTGATAGAACCAGAAGGCCTGTCCACGGAAGTCGTTGCCGCCCGACTTGGTGACGGCGGTGATGATGGCGCTCGACGCCTTTTCATATTGCGCGCTGTAGTTCTGGGTAACGACGCGGAACTCCTGCACGGCGTTCTGCGGGAACGGGTTGCCGCGGCTCGAGTCCTGGCCGACCAGGCCGCCCTGCAGGACGTCGTTCTTCAAGCTCACACCGTCGATGAAGACGTTGGTCTGCTCGGCGGGCTGAGCGTCGGAGGAGATGGTCTTCCGCTGCGGATCGGTCGACAGGTGGATGCCGGGTGCGAGCGTCGCAAAATTGAGGAAGTTGCGGCTGTCCTGCGGCAGGTTCTCGATCTGCTGCGGCGTGACGCTGGTCGCCGCCTCCGCCGTCCGCGTATCAATATATTGATCGCCGACGACGTTGATCGATTCGCTGACGGTGGTCGTCGTCAACAGAAAGGTGATGTCCAGGTTCTGCCCGACGCGGACGGTCACCGTCTCCGAGCGCGGCTCCAGTCCGGCCGCCGAGACCGTGAGCTTGTATGCACCCGGAGTGAGGCCCCCCAGTTGGAAGGATCCGTCGGCGCCCGACGTGATGGTGGTGACGAATCCCGAGGTCGTGCCGACGGCCTCGATCTTGGCGCCGGCGAGCGCCGCCCCGCTGTCGTTGGTCACCTTGCCGTGGATGGTCGCCGTCGAGGACTGAGCGACCGCTGCCGCCGTCAGAGCGCCGACGAGCAGACTGCATGATAAGGCCTTCAACATTCGTCTCATGACTCCTCTCCTTTGTTTCGGCCGCGCGGCCTCCCCTCCGGAAGCGCGCGAGCCGGCGTACGGAATTCAGGTCTGGAACACGATTTGCGAGCGATGAGCGTGGTGGCGATGCAGTCGTGCCGCCCGGCGGCGGCTGGCTGCGCGATAGCGTCGAGCAAAAGGCCGAAAGCACGGCGGCCGAGATCGGCGATGTCGACGCGGATGGTGGTGAGCGGCGGCGCGACGTAGCGAGCCACCGGGATATCGTCGAAACCAGCCACCGACATCTCGCCCGGCACCGCGACTCCGGCCTCGGCCAGCGCTGCAAGCGCGCCGAAGGCCATCGAGTCGTTGGCAGCGAAGAGCGCCGTCGGCCGGGGTGCCGCCTTCAGGAGCTTCCGCGCCGCCGCGTGTCCCGACTCCTCGGTGAATTCGCCGGCAAACTCCAGGCGGCGGGTCGAAGTCATGCCGAGGTCGCGCAGCGCGTGGCGAAAGCCGCGCAGCCTTTCGCGCGCGTCGGCGTTCTGGGCCGGGCCCTTGATGAAGGCGATGTGCTCGTGGCCGAGCTCGGCGAGGTGGCGCATCATGGCTCGCGCGCCGCCGTAGTTGTCGATGGTGATCGCGTCCCGCCCGCCGTCGGTGGAGTTGAGCAGGACGAGCGGCAGATCGGACGGCAGCGACTGGTGCAGAGTCGCGTGCGCCACGTCGGGGGCCATGACGACGAGTCCGTCGACCCGCCCGTGCATGGCGCCGAGGACGTCGAGCATCTCGCCGGCGTCGCTGTGCGACCCGGAGACCAGGATGTGGTACCCCGCGTGGCGGGCGGCGACGTCGATGCCGCGGATCACCTCGGAGAAGAACTCGCCGTGCACGTCCGGCAGCACGATGCCGATCGTCTGGCTGCGCTGGATGGAGAGCGACCGGGCGGCGACGTTCGGCACGTAGTGCAGCGCCTTGGCCGCCGCCTGCACCTGCCGCAGCGTCTCTTCGCGCACTACTTCTTTGCCGTTGAGCACACGCGACACGGTGGCGACCGACACCCCCGCGTGAGCGGCAACGTCATGGATCGTGACCGCAGAGCGGCCCGGACGACGGGATTTGCGAGCTTGAGACATCTCGATGTAACCGCTTACATTCAGGCGTACAGTACTCTTCCCGTTCGGGCGTGTCAACGGTGTGACAGAGCCGGCCCGTCCCCGCCCTGCGTTATAGTGCTCGGGTTTTTCAACGCAGGACTCAACCGAGCCCGCAAGGAGGCCCGACGATGAAGCCCAAGGTCCGCCGCCGTCCTGTCGTCGTTTTCCTCGCCGTCCTTTTCGCCCTGGCTGCGGGCGCCGTGGCCCAGGGCGCTCCCACCGGCCCCATCACCCTCACTCTCGACGCCAGCCGGGTGACGCAGCGGCTTCTCCACGTCAGCAGCGAGATCCCCGTCGCTCCGGGGCCGTTGACGCTCCTCTACCCGAAGTGGATTCCGGGCGAGCACGGGCCCACGGGCCCCATCGTCAATCTCGTCGACCTCCACGTGTCAGCCAATGGCAAGGAGCTGGCCTGGGAGCGGGATCCGGTTGAGATGTACGCGCTGCATCTCGTGGTCCCGGCCGGCACGGCCAAGCTGCAGACCCAGGCGGACTTCCTCTTTCCCGGCGAGGGCGGAAACTTTTCTTCCGGACCCGGCGCCACGACCGGCCTGGCGGTGATCAGTTGGAACACCGTCGCCCTGTATCCGCAGGGGACGAGCGGGGATGCGCTGCGCTTCGCACCGTCCCTGCGCCTGCCCGCGGGCTGGTCCTTTGCAACGTCCCTCGTCAAGCAGGGCGACGAGGGAGGAGCGATCCGCTTCGCCCCCGTGTCGTTGACGACGCTGGTGGATTCGCCGGTGCTGGCCGGCGAGCATCTGGTGGATCTCGATCTCGGCGTGCACGACGGCGCCTCGCATCATCTGGCGATCGCCGCCGACCGGGCCGCCGACCTGGCGGGCGCCGGCGAGCTCTCCGCGCCGATGAGCCGCCTCGTCACCGAGACGCTGGCGCTTTTCGGCGCCCATCACTACGGCTCCTACCGCTGGCTGCTGTCGCTCTCCGACCACATCGAGCACTTCGGCCTCGAGCATCACGAGTCGAGCGACGATCGGGTCAGCGAGGAAACCCTCGTGCAGGAAGCGCCGAAGCGCACGCTGCCGGGCCTCCTCGCTCACGAGTTCGTGCACTCCTGGAACGGCAAGTACCGGCGGCCGGAGGGGCTTCTTTCGCCGGACTATCTGAAGCCGATGCAGGGCGCGCTGCTCTGGGTGTACGAGGGCTTGACCGAGCATCTCGGGCTGGTGCTGCCGGCGCGCGCGGGACTGTGGACGCCGGATTATTACCGCGAGCAGGTCTCGGCCATCGCCGCCACCCTCGACACCCGGACGGGACGCAACTGGCGCCCTCTCGGCGACACCGCCGTGGCCGCCCAGATGCTCTATGGCACGCCGAGCGACGGCCGCGCCCTGCGGCGGACCACGGACTTCTATGAAGAATCGATCTTCCTCTGGCTGGAAGTGGACACGCTGCTGCGCGAGAAATCGAAAGGGCGGGTGACCCTCGACGATTTCTGCCACCGTTTCCATGGCGGCGCCAATTCAGGACCGGAGGTGAAGCCGTACAGCCGGGAAGACCTGGTCAAGACCCTCAACGATCTCGTGCCTTTCGACTGGCAGGGAGTGTTTGCCGAGCGGGTGGACCGCGTGGCGCCGCGTCTGCCGATGTCGGGAATCGAGCGCGCCGGCTGGAAGCTGGTCTACAACGACAAGCCGAACGCGGCAATGGCGGACGACGAGGCCCGGCGCGAGAACCACGACTGGCGCTTCTCGCTGGGTCTGGCGGTGGACAAGAAGGACGTCGTCACGGAGGTGCTTCCCGAATCGCCGGCGGGACGGGCCGGGATCGTTGCCGGCGTCAAGCTGCTCGGAGTGGGCGGGCACGTCTACACGCCGCGTGCGGTCGAGGCGGCGCTCGCCGAAACGAAGGGTGGCAGCGCGTCGCTCGAAGTCGTCGTGGCGGACGGCGACGCCCTCCGCATCCACCGGCTCGACTACCACGACGGCCCCCGCTTCCCCCACTTCGAGCGCATCGAAGGCCGTCCGGACGGGCTGGCTGATATTCTCAAGGCGAGGGCAAAGTAAATGATCGCACGCTCGTGAACCTTGCCTTCGTCGAAGGCATGCAGCTTGCACAATTATCGGGCGAGGAGGAAACGAGATGCCCGAGAAAGCAACGCTGAAGCGCGCGGCCAAGGACAAGGAGGAAGGCAAGTCCGCTTCGACGCAGGCCGGCGAGTTCGTCCACGAGGAGATGGATCACATTCGCGAAGGCAAGCACGGAGCGCGCTCCGCCAAGCAGGCGATCGCGATCGGCCTTTCCAAGGCGCGGCGGGCCGGCGTCAAGCTGGCGCCGCCAAAGAAAGCCTCGGCGGAGACACGCCACAAGGCAGCGCAGGATTCGGCGAAGGGCCGAGCGGGAAAGAAGGCGGTTTCCACCACCCGGTCGCGCGCCACCAGCAAGGCGCTCAAGAAGGAAGGTCACTCCGCCGCGTCGCCGCGCGCGCTTTCGCAGCATGCGAAGTCCGCGGCGGCGAAGCGTACGGCCGCGGAGCGCTCGGCGTCGGCGCGCAAGGCGGCCCGCACGCGCGCCAGGGAAGCGGAGTCCTGATGAAAAGGCCTTAGGCCGCGGGCGGCGCGCCCTTGGTCCTCGCCTCGACGACGGCCGAACGCAGCATGGAGATCGCGGCGTAGAGGACGACTCCCACCACGAGCCAGCGCAGGGCCGTGAGCGGTAGCGACTTCACGAGAAAGGCGGCGATCAGCACGGCCGGGACGCCGGCGAGCCCGAGACCCAGGGTCGTCCGCAGGCTGTAGCACCGGCTGCGGATGAAGCGGACGCTGCCCACGGGCATGAGGAAGGCGCAGGAGCCCATCATGATGGGAAACGCGGCCTGCGGATTCATCCCCAACAGGCTGACGAGGATCATGCAAGGCGCGTAGAGGCCGACGCCCACCTCCATCAGCGCGCCGAGGATGAAGTTGCCGCCCAGGCCCGCCCAGAGCTTCCAACCCGTCAGGCTTTGCGCGTCGCCGCCCGCGGGGGTCACCTCGTAGATCTTCATCAGGAAAAGCGCCGCCGCCGCCAGCAGGGCAAAACCCATGGCGATCTGGATCTTGCGCCGCGGCGCGCCGGATACGAAGCCGGCGCCAAACCACGAGCCGGCGATGGCGGCTCCGATCATCAGCACCAGGGTCTTCAGATCGACCGCGACGATGGCGATGAAGATGAAGGCCTGGGCGATGGTCGGCAGCGTGTGGCCGACGTTGAGGGTGCCCGGGATCTTCTCGTCTGGGACCAGATTGCGGAGCTTGAGGGCCGCGGTCGTCGGGGCGAAGGAGCCGATTCCCAGGGTGTCGAAAAAGCAGGTTACGAAGCCCAGTGCCAGCTCGAAAAGGCTTGGAGCGATCCGCTCCTCGCCGCTGGCCAGCGCCCGCCGTACAGCGGCGGCGAGTGCAGCGATATAGAGGGTCAGAACGACGCCGAGACCGACGAACAGAGCGAGTTTCACGGCGGGAAGACTACATCGGATCGTCGCAGGGGTGAATCCATGGGCCGCTTGGCATAGTCTCTAGATGGATCTACAACTCTTAAGGAGATCGCACATGACCAAGGTAGCGCTGCTCGTTCGATTGGAAGCGAAGCCCGGCAAAGAGAAAGAGGTCGCGGACTTTCTTCGTGGCGGCCTGGCGATCGTGGAGGAAGAGCCGGCGACGATCGCCTGGTTCGCCCTCCAACTGGGACCTTCCACCTTCGGAATCTTCGACGCCTTCCCCGACGAGGCGGGTCGCCAAGCCCATCTCTCGGGCCGGGTGGCCGCCGCCCTGATGGCGAAGGCCTCCGATCTCCTTTCGCAGCCGCCCGTCATCGAGAAAGTCGACCTTCTCGCGACCAAGCTCCCGGGATAAAACGGCGAGCTCGGCAGCTGTCGGCAGGCCGGAAGGCGAATTCGCGGCGCCAAATCCCTTCCCTGAGGCACCGAAGTTAGTGAAGGCTCATCGAAAGGAGCGTCGCGATGCCCCAAGTTTCCCGGTTCCCGCAAAGCCTGCTCGGTCTCGCTGTTTGCCTCTTGATCGCCTTGCCGGGCCTGGCACAACCCACGGTTGGCTCGTCCAACACGGCCACGGCTGACCCAACGGTGCCTCGGCCGCACACGACGCCTTGCGTGGTGCAGCTCTACTCCAACTTCCAGTTCGCGGATTTCTCGCCGAAGCCGTTCACTTTCACGCCGGCCGCGGCTTGCCCGGGACCCTGGGCCAAGGTCGTGCTGGAGGCGGACTTCTCCTGTACGGCGGGGCGTCAGTTCGACCGCACGGCGGAAATCGCCATCGGCCATACGAACGTCTACTTCGGCACGACGTCCGAGCCGTCGGCCGCCGTCAGTCCGTCGTGGCACGTGGAGCGCGATCTCACGGACTACAGCCCGCTGTTTCGGACCCCGCAAACCGGCGAGGTGAACCTCGGCAACCTCGTCAACTCCACCTTCACGGGGATTCTCAGCGGCAGCGCCCGGCTGTTGTTCTATCCCCCGTCCCACGCCGAGCCGGCGCCGCGGGCGGCCGACGTGGTCGTGCCGCTGGCAACCGCTCCCGGCGGCGCGGTGCTGCTCGACACGACGGCAAGCGTCCTCAGCGTCACCTTCAACCCGCCAGCCAACGTCGAGGGCGCCTTTTTGGACGTGATCACGCAGAGCCAGGCCGGTGACGAGTTCTGGTACGCCTGCGTTCCGGACGACGTCGCGAACGAGCTGTTCAGTTGCGGCGGCACCGCCTTCCGCGAGGCCGAGATCTCCATCGACGGGCAGCCGGCCGGCCTCGCTCCGGTTTATCCGTGGATCTATACGGGCGGTATCGATCCGCTCCTGTGGCGGCCGATTCCCGGCGTGCAGACGCTGAATTTCCTGCCCTACCGCGTGGATCTCACGCCTTTCGCCGGGGTGCTCAGCAACGGGCAGGCCCACCAGGTCGGCCTCAGCGTGTTCAACGCCAACCATGCTTTCCAGGTGACCGGTTCGCTTCTGCTTTATCTCGACCAGGGCTCCACCCATGTGACGGGCGCAGTAACGCAGAATACGCTCGGTTCCGGACCGCATCCTTCAGTGACGGAAGACCTGACGACCGCCGCGGACGGCACCATCACCGGCACGGTGGACACGAAGGCGACCCGAGATCTTGCGGTTGCGGGCTTCGTTAACACGTCGCACGGCAGGGTCGACACGACGATCCGGCAGCACGTGGAGTTTTCAAACGACCAGCAGTTCATCAACTCGGCCACCCAGTTCCAGCAGAACATCAAGCAGAAGACGGGGCTCGTCTCGGTGACGGAGACGAAGCAACGGGGTGGCGTTGCCATCGCGGAGACGGCGCTCTCCTATCCCCTTACCCTCGACATCAACTTCGTCGTCAACGCGGATGGATCGCAGGCTCAGACCACGGTCGTCGATCAGCAGCTCGTGGACCAAGAGGCGAGGCTGGGACACGGATTCCCCTTCCTCGGGCTCACCTCCAACGAGGTCAAAACGAACGACACGTTGCTCTTCGACGCCGGCGGCAACCTCACGGGATTCCAAGATCGACAGAGCTCCCAAACCTACTTCTCGCAAAGCACCAACAGCCCTTGCTACAGCCGTTCGATCGCGTCTGCGAATGGAGTCTTGACCTCCGTCACCGACGGACAAGGCTGTATCGGCCACCACTAGAGGACCGATCGCGAAAAGCGGGGGCGTGTCTGCGAACTGTCAGAGCACGCCCTCGGTTCGCATTATTGGCCGGCCGTTTTCGGGGCTTCGAGAATCACCTTCGAAAGCACCGTTCGCGTATCGCCCTCACGCCGCGCGAGCTCGGTTTTGCAGATCTCCAGGACGTGCGGATCTCGCCCCGCGTTGGTGCGCAGGGACCACTCGGCCGCTTTCCCGATGGCCACCTTCAGTTTTTCTGCCTTCCCCGTCTGGAGGGACCACGGCAGGCAGTCGATGATCTTGGCCAGGAACTCTTGCCGGCCGGTGGCGTAGAACGCGCCCCACAGGAGGTCGAGGGAGCTTCCGGAATCGATGGGAAGCTCGAGCAGCGGCCGCGACGGCGACTTGAGGAGCTTGGCCACGGACTCCGCGGCAGCGCTGCCCTTTTCCTTGTGCGCGGCATCCTCCAGGATCGCATTGGCCTGCGGGGTGTTGGCAAACCAGAGGGACAACCAGACGTAGGCCCTGGATGCGTCGTCGAGCTGCCAGAATGCGGTTGTCCACTCCTTGAGGCGATTCGGGTTGTCGTGGAAGATTTGTGACAGGAAGCCGGCCGCCGTCATGTGACCGAGCGCGAGTGCGCCCTGCTCTTGCAGCCCCGCGAGCAGCGACGGAAAGCTGGCCGGCTGGGGTTTTGTGTAGTAGAGCAGAAACGAGGAGGGATCGTACGTGCCGTCTTTTTTCTGCTGGACCGAAGAAGTCTTGGGTTCGCGCTCGCCGCGGAGCGCAGCCTCCGACCGCTCTTTGAGATTCTTGATGAATTCCGAGTTGGGATCAGTTTTGAGGTACTCGCCCGCTTGCGCCACGACCTTGTCGTACTGTTTCAGTTGGTAGTACGCAAAGGCCAGGTAGTAGCGAGCCTGAATCGAGCCACCGAGCTTCAGGGCCAGGAGCAGCTGGGGCTCCGCTTCGGCCGGATGGCCTGACGCCGCATAGAGCTTGCCGAGCTGCAAGGGCGGCAGGACATTGTCGGGACTCAGGCGTTCGGCTTCCTTCAAGTGGAGCACGGCCTTGTCCCAGGCTCCTGCGACGTCGAGGTTGTGCCCCATGCGATAGGTTTCGCCCAGCCACATCTCGAGGACGAATTCGTGAGGAGAATCCTGAAGATCCTTGACGAGGTGTGCCTCGATGGACCGAAAGTTCGCCAGGGCCTGAGCCCGTTCTTCAGGCGTCTTGACGCGCGGAGGGTAGCCGTCGGCGACCCGGGAGAGCTCCTTGAGGTCCCTTTCCAGTTGGGGCACCGGTGGCTCCGCAGCAACGGCCGTGGCGGCGCTGGCTACGACGGTGAGAAAAACAGCAAGAAACTGAATCGCCGCCGAAGGTCGTTTCACGAACCCTCCTTCCAAGACTCGATCTCGTGGCGCCAGAATACCGCAACCTCGACCGCTTCCGGTCGTATAGGATCGCAGATTCTGGAGGACAGCCCCATGGAGCGACTGGAAGCCCATCGCCTCTTCTTCGCCAGTCTCATCACAGCGTCCGTCGGACTGCCGCGCGGCAGCCGGTTCGAGGCGGCGTTCGCATCCACGCCGCGGGAGCTCTTCGTGGGGCCTGGGCCGTGGCGGGTGTTCACGGTGGCGGGGTATATCGATACGCCAACTGCGGACCCGGCTTTCCTGTACCAGGACGTTACGGTCGCGCTGAAGGCGGAGAGCCAGATCAACAATGGCCAGCCGACGCTGCACGTTGCCTGTCTCGCTTCACTGAACCCGAAGGAAGGGGAGGCCGTCGTCCACATCGGCGCCGGGACGGGCTACTACACTGCCCTGCTGGCGAAACTCGTTGGACCTTCGGGATCGGTCGACGCCTATGAGATCGAGCCGGACCTGGCGCAGCGGGCGACCGCGAACCTCGCGGATCTGTCCAATGCGACGGTCCATACCCGATCGGCGTCCGAGGGCGCGCTGCCGGAGTGCGACGTCATCTATGTCAGCGCCGGTGCCACGGGTCCCCTGGATACCTGGCTCGATGCCCTGCGGTCAGGCGGCCGTTTGCTGGTGCCGGTGACGCCGGCTCAGGGCGCCGGGGGGATTCTCCTGGTGACGCGCACCTCGCCGGATCGCTTCGACGCCCGGTTCATCTGCAGAGCCCTGTTCATTCCGTGCTCCGGCGCTCGCGACGAGGAGACGGCGCAGAGACTGACCGAGGCGTTCAAGCGAGAGGATTTCAAGGACGTGAAATCCCTGCGCCGCAACACGCCGCCGGACGAGACCTGCTGGTGCGCCGGGCCGGCGTGGTGGTTGTCGACTTCGGGGAGCCCGTCATGAAGACACCGAAGTAGTGCCCAAGCGCCGTATGTAATATAATGCGGAATGCACGAGGCAAAGGTGTGAGGCGAAAGATGCTCCCGAAGCGAACAATCAACCTACTGGTCTGTTCTCTTTTTGTTTGCTTGGGGTTGTCCGCCTACGCGGTCATCGGACCGGAGGCCGCGATCTCCCAACCTCCCGATGCTGCCTGCTCGTCCCTGGTTCCTTCCAAACCCGAGAAAGGCGCCCGCCGATTCATCCTCGACCACGTCGAGGGGCAGGCCGTCCTCGCCTCGGCGTCGCGGGAGATGAATTCAGCGAGCTTGGTCGGCGTTTGCATTGCCCTGTTCGAGGAGAAGGGGCAGAGGCAGGCGGCTGCTGTGGTTACGAACGACCAGGGGGCGTTTGTCCTGACGGGCGTGGCGCCGGGACGGTACACGTTGAATGCGGCGAGAAAAGGGCTGCGCGGGATCGCCCTTCCGGTCGAGCTGACCACAGGGTCCGGTAAGTCGGGACTCCTTCTGCGCTTGCCTCAGGAGGGGGACAAAGAAAAAAGCGGGGCGACCCTGGTAACCGACTTGGACCTGCGACGGGAGCTACTGCAAAGACTCGAGCAAGATCAGGCGATCCGCCAGGAGATGACCAGGAACGGGTGGGATCATCCGGATCCCAAGATCGTAGAGCGCATGGCCGCCATCGACGCAAGCGATACAGCCCGCATGAGGGAGATCGTCAAGACGCACGGCGGCTGGCCAGGGCCTGATCTTGTCAGCGTCGACGGCACGGAAGCCGCGTTACTCCTCGTCCAGCACGCCGACGCCGATCATTCGTTTCAGAAAGAGATGCTGCCACTGGTGAAGAAAGCCTACCGTGCAGGCAGTCTGCGGGGGCAAGAATACGCACTCTTGCAGGATCGAGTTCTCGTCGCCGAAGGCAAGCCGCAGATCTACGGCACGCAGGTGACCTTCGAAGACAAAAAGCCCGTCCCCAAGCCGATCGAGGATGAAGCCCATCTCGACAAGCGCCGCGCGGAAATGGGGTTGCCGCCATTCGCCGAGTACTTGAAGTTCCTGAAAGACATGTACTTTCCGCCGGCCAAGGACAAGCCATAGGCCGGCGCCGGGGTCAAAGGCCGAGGACCGAGGTCATCGCGGCGAGCATCTTGCTCAGTAGGGGTCCGTAGAGCTCCCCGATCTGCCGTTCGAGGTAATGCGTCGTCTCTACACGCCTCCTCAGGTTGATCTCACGGAGAATGGCCAAGTAGTGGTTCACCAGAAAGCCGATGAGCCCGCCCACCAATGCGACCAATCCACTGCACGCAGCAAGAAGAACTTTCTCTTCCATGGTTACCTACCCGCGACGGGGGGTCCTGGAGAGTTGACCCGTCTTTCCTACGTCACATCAACAGATTGTCACCGCCGCCGTTCGCTGGCCGCGATCCTCGCCCCGCCGGCCGGAGATCCGACAGGTCGACGGTCTGCTCTTCGAGCACGGCTGGCAGGCGGTGCTGATTCGTCTTGCCGCAGGAGCACTCCGTGTCGTGGCCGTCCGGCACCGCCCGAAACTTCCAGAGGTCCATATAGGCTTGCCAGCGCAGCTTGGAGATCACCTTGGCCATCCGGGCGGACCGCACGCCTCCTCCGGCCACCGCGTGGTCGAGCAGATCGCGTTCGAAGGTGCGGGTCTCCTCCAGATCGGCGACGCGCCGGCGGACAGCCAGCCGCCGCAGCTTCCGCATTTTGACCTTGGGAAGATCGTTCAAGCGGTAGGTATTCAGCGTGTAGACCGCGTCGCGGTCCCCCTCGTTGCGCGGCCAGAATCGATCGCCGGAAAGGACGAAGGCCTCGTCCCAGGCTCGGTCGCAGGGATTGAGCAGCGTGCCTTCGGGGCCTTCGTTCGGTGCGATGCCCCTGGAGACGTTACAGAACCGGCACGCATAGAAACAATTGCTGTACTGATTTCGAAGGGCTTTCTGGCGGCTTTTCGGTTCGAAGTGCTCGATGTGGGTGAGGCCTGAGCCGCGAATCGGATAGGGGACCAGATCGGCTTCGTGGCACAGGCAGAAGGCGCAGGTGAAGCCGAAATCCCAGCGTAGACAGGGGCGGTAGGCTTGAAACCCCTTGTCGCCTCGCGACAGCTTCGGAGTGTGGCGGCGGGCGATGGACCGCCGCCAAGGCTCGATGACCGGCGGCAAGATCTTCATCGCTTGCCCAGCATTTTCTTGGCCCGGCTGATCATGCGCCGGGCCTGCCTCGGATCATATTGGAGGGTGCTCCGAAAGTGGCGCTCCATGGCGTCGGCTTGCAGTTCCTGGAGCGACTCCAGCCGGCTCCGCAGAGGATCGACCACGGACTTCAGGTCCGAATCGCCCTGGCGGTCCCCGATGAGGCTGATGATCTCGTCGTAGACCGCGTCGATCTCTGAGGCGATCCGCATCAGCTGTTCCTCCTCGTCATAGCCCTTGAGAGGTCCGACGTCGTCGCTCTCGTCCGGCTCCTCGTCCGCGGCCTCCAGCGCCCTGCGGAGATCGTACACCATTGCGGCCGGCAGGGAATCCGCGATCGAATCGAGCTGCTCGAAGGGATCGAGGCCGAAGTCCTGGACCTCCTCGAGCCACGCCAGGATTTTGCGCTTCTGGAGCTCGCTCTCGATCAGGGCCTGAAGCCTGTCGGTCGAAATCGGCTTCTCGAGCCAGCCTCCTTCGCGGATCTGGCTGTTCTGAACGCGCTCCCGATGGGCATCGTTGGCGTGCGCGGTGACGAAAATGAAGGGAGTCTGCGGTTGGACCAACTGGATCTTCGCCGCGGCCTCGATGCCATCCATGCCATTCCCGAGGACGATGTCCATCAGCACCACGCCGATCTCTTCCGCCTTCGCCTGGCGGACCGCTCCGAGCCCGTTGTTGGCCAGCAGGACGTCGTAGCCGCGGCCCTTCAGGATACGGGCGAGACTCTCCCGCGGCATCTCTTCGTCCTCGACCAGCAGGATCTGCCGCGGGATTTCCACCTGCTCCAAAGTCGTCACTTCGTCAAATGCCATCGTTGAGTTCCCTCCGCTCAATTCAAGGCTTGGGCAGCCGGATCGCGAACACCGAACCCTTGCCGGGTGTGCTGCTGAGGACTTCGATGCTGCCCTGATGATTTTCTTCGATCAAGATTCGGCTCAGGTAGAGACCGAGCCCGACGCCGTCTTTCTTGGTAGTGGCAAAAGGCTGAAAAAGCTTTCGCCGGAAGCTCTTCGAAATGCCGCAGCCGAAATCGGCCACGCGGATCTCGACCCGGTCCGGCTCGTTCCGGGTCTCCACCCGCAGCGGCCGGCGCTCGGCAGAGGCGGCGATGGCGTTGATGATCAGGTTCATCAACACCTGCTGAATCTGGTACTCGTCCACCAGCACCGGGTTGCCCTTGCCTTTCGCCGGGCTGTCGAGGCTCGGATCGAGCCGCGTCTCGTACCTCATTCCGCGGCTGCGGAGGGTGCTGCCAAGCAACTGCAAGGTGCGGGTGACGACGTCGTTGAGAAAGACCTCCTTCTTTTCCGCGCGCAGGCCCTGCTGGGTAAATCGCTGCAAGCGCTGCGAGAGGTCGCCGAACCGCGAAATCTCCGAGCGAATGGCGGCCAGCCGGTCGAAGTAGTCTTTCTTCGCCTTGAGCTCCGGCTCGCGCTCGATGTCCTCCTGGAGGCTCTGGACCGCCAGGTTCAGACCGTTGAGCGAGTTTTTCGCCTCGTGAATGAAAGTGGTGGTGAGCTGGCCGACGAGGATGGCGTTGGCCGAAACCAGGAGCTTCTCCTGCGTCTTCTCGCGGTATTTGATGAGCTGAACCCGGTTGATCGAAACCGCCGCCTGGGACGCCAGCACTTCGACCAGCTTCTGATCGGCGTTGAAATGGCTCGATTGGCGGCTTTCGATCATCAGAAAAGCCAGCAGCCGGTTCTCCGTCCGGATCGGTACCAGCACGGACGAACGCGAGTCCGGCAGGATCACCAGGCCGCCTCGCTCTCCCCCTTCGGTAAGAAAGACGATCTGGCGCGGGTCCGTCGCCTCCAGGTCGCTCAACCTTTCGCGTCCGCGCGAACGCAAGGCCTCTACGTCGTCCGCATCGCGCGGCAGCCAGAACTTGAGGTCGTAGCCATCGCCATCGTAGAGGAAGAGGCAGCCGGCGTCGGCGAACAGCAGGGTGACGGCGTAGTCGACGACACGCTCGACGATTCGCTGCAGATCCTCCTCGTCGCTGATCTCCCGTAGCGCTTCGACGAGGAGAAACGTCCTGCCGCGCAGGGACTGGAGGCGCATGTCGTCGAGAATGCCGACGCTTCCCATCACCGTGCCGCTCTCGTCCTGCAGCAAGGTCGCCGCGAGAGAGATCGGAATCTTTTCCCCCGCGCCGCTGCGACCGAAAGTCTCCACCTCTCTGATCTTGCCTTCTCCGACCAGGAGGGATTGAATCCTGCGCGCCTCGGTGAGACCTCCCCAGTACAGATCAGCCACGTTCTCGCCCAGCAGCTTTTCCCTGGAGGGCTGATTGAAGAGTCTCGCCGCCTCCTCGTTGAACTCGGTGATCTTTCCCGTCTTGTCGGTCGCCACGATCGCATCCGGCCCGGCATGGATCAGAGCGTCACGGAAGGAGCTGTCGCGGGCGTTCTGGACGGCGATGGCCATCGGGCCCGCGAAGCGCTGCAACACTTCGATCTCGCGGTCCGAGAACCGGCCGCCTTCGTCGTTGGACGAGAGGCTTATCACGCCGACTATCCGATCCTGCCAGATGAGAGGAACCGCACAGACCCGCTGGGGCGGGGGATCGAAAAGCCCGCTCCTTTCGGGCCATTGCCTGTAATCGTTGACGATCAGGGGCGCGCCGGTGCGGGCGACCTTACCGGAAACTCCATTTTCCAACGGGATGTCCTTGCCCATGTACTCATGCAGGCTGCTGGAGGCCGCGGTGACCTTGAGCTGGCCTTCGTCGCCGGGAGCGACCAGCGAGAGGAGGCTGCCGTCGCTGAGCGTGAGCTGGCAGAGATGGTCGAGGATCGAGGTGAAGAGCTGCTTCGCATTCAGGCGGCGGCTGCCGAAAGCCTGGGAGAGCGAGAGGAGAGCGGAAAGCTCGTCGAGGCGAAGGCTGGCGTCGCGAAGGAGCCGGTAGTTGTCGATGGAAATCGCCGCCTGCAAGGCGATGGGTTCCAAGAAGCTGAGGTGCTCCCTGTTGAACGCGGTTTCGTCATCGTAGTCCTGGACGACGATGGCACCGATCACCTTGTCGCGGACGACGAGCGGAGCGCCGAGCCAGATGGCGGCCGGGTGTCCGACGCGCTGGGCCTGCTTGGCGGTGAAGAGCTCGTCCTTTTTCTTTTGGGTGGCCAGCAGCGGCTCGCCGCTCCGGCACACGTAACCGGTGAGCCCCAGGTGCAGGTGCCCCTCCAGCTTCTCTCGCGTATCGTACTGGTCGCGGATGTATGGCAGGCTGAATCGGTCCCGCTCGGCCTCGTAGATGCAAAGAAAGAAATTCTTGGTCGGGATGACCTGCTGCGTCTGCTGGTCGATGAGGCGTCCGATCTGCTCGATATCGTGGGTGGCCGCCGAGCCCAGCTCTCGGCCGATGCGGATCAACGCCTCCAAATTCCGGCTGTACCGTTCCGAGCGCAGAAAGAAGCGCGCGTTGCCGATGGCCAAAGCCGCCTGGTTGGCGAACACCTCCAACGGCTCGCGAAACTCGGGGCTAAAGGTCTGCTCCCGCCGGTAGTTGATGAACAGCACCCCGACTCGTTCCTTCTCGACCCGCAGCGGAATCCCGGCCGACGAGCTCACGCCTTCGCGCTCGAAAAAGGACTGCTCGCCCGTCCCGGGCTTGATCAACCCCTCGGCGGACCAGTCCTTCGTTGCTTCCTCTGCATAGAATGGCCTTTCCAGGTCGAGCAACCGAAAGACGGCCGACCGCTTGTGCTCGGCGGCGACGCCACGGCTGCGGAGAACGCTCTCCTCTCGCACCGGTCCCGCAAGCGTCGGCGGCAGTCCGACGTCGTTCAGCTCCTCGAAGTACTCATAGAGCACGACAAAGTCAGCCCGGGAAATCTTCAGGGCGCTCTCCGCGATTTCCTGCAGATACGACTTCAGCTCGCTCGCCGAAGTCGGAATGCGGTTGGCGGCGAAGACCTTCGAAAAGGCGTTCAGCCATTCGCGCAGCCGCCGTGAGTCGCGCCGGCGCGCGCACCTTTCCAGGGCGACCGCCGCCAGGCTGGCCAGGCTCTCGAGAAGATCCGACATCTCCTGGTTCGGCGAGGTCTGCCCGGAGGTGGAGACGACGTACAGCTCTCCGAGCTTCGCATCTCCGGCGACGATCGGCTGGATCAGGAGGGGCTTGTCGGGCACGCCCAGAAGAGCGGCTCTCTGTCCCGGATCCAGGGGCTTGCCGCGATGCGGCAGGTCGGGGTCGGAATCCAACGCCACCTTCCGGCGGATCGGTGGGTGTTTCGTCGCCCCCTCGATCACAAGGAGATGAAGCTCGTCGAAGACGTACTCGAAGAGCGCGATCCTCCCCTGGCATAGCCCCGTGATCGACCGAGCCCCTTCCAGGATGAGGGCAATCACCTCCGGAAGCTCCTCCTGGGTGACCCCGGAGACGCGGCGCGAGATCTCCCCGACCCATCGCAAGAGGTCGGTGGGGGAGGCTTCGATTTCAGAGTCTCTTCTAGTCATGCCGCCCGGAAGGCGTTGCTCGCCATGAACACCGAACTCTCAGCAGAAGAACTCTATTATAGATCTTTTGAAGGATCGTGAAAAGAGTCCTTTGGCAGCAGCGAAGCCAACCGGCCGGAAGCGAAACCCCCTACGGCCGCACCGGGCAACTCCATTTGATGTGGTATTCTGTGCCAAACTGAAGTGGTACCTACGGAACACCCGCTTTCGGGGTACCGCTCAAAGGGGGTTCGAATGACGAGCAAGTCTTTGCGCGTACTCGGACTGTGTTTGATCTCAACGGTGGCGGGCGAAGCCGCGCATGCCCTCGCCGCTCCGAGTCAGTACCAGGGTTGCTACACGGACACAATCGACCGCGCCCTGCCGAACCTCCTTGGCTACGATCACACCGTAGAGTCGTGCACGCTGGCCGCCGCGCGCGCCGGCTATCTCTTCGCAGGCCTGCAGTGGTACGGCGAGTGCTGGGGCGGAAACGGCATCCCGCTGGGCTACAGCCGCGTCTCGGACAGCGAGTGCACCACGCCGTGCGTCGCGAACCCGGGTGAGATCTGTGGCGGCGGGTGGCGGAACAGCGTCTACACCAGCGTCGCCAGCCCCATCCTGGCGCCGGCGCAGTACCAAGGCTGCTTCACCGACGACGGCAGCAACCGAGCCCTGCCGAGCTTCCTTGGCTACAACCACACCGTGGAGTCCTGCACGCAGGCGGCCGCCAGCGCCGGCTATCTCTTCGCGGGCCTGCAGTGGTACGGCGAGTGCTTCGCGGGCAACACGCTCGGCCACAACCGCGTCACCGAGGCGGAGTGCTCCACGCACTGCAACGCGAACCCGAGCCAGATCTGCGGCGCCTCTTTTCGGAACAGCGTCTATTCGACGGTGTCCCACGAGGTCCCCGCGGGCTACATCGCTCGCCAGTACACCGAGATCGCGGGCCGCATCCCCGACGGCGGCGGCTGGAATTTCGTCGTCTCGCAATTCCAGAATGGAACCTGCACGGTAGGTTCTCTTTCCGCCTACTCGCGCGATTGGTTCAATTCCGCCGAGTTCACGGGGCTCGGCTACAACAGCGCGGCCAAGGTCCTGGTCGCGTACCGCGCACTTCTGGACCGCGAACCGACCCAGGCGGAATTCGATCTCGACGTCGGGCGCAGCTTCTCGGCCGTCGTTGACGATCTCCTGCGCTCGAGTGACTACTACGTGGCGGCCGGCGCCTACTGCTCGGGCAAGCCGTTCTCGCTCGACACCGTAATGCCGCCCGACATGCACATCACGGTGCCCGGCGGCCAGCCCGCGTCCGTGTTTACCGGCACCACGGCCGACCAGCTCAATGCCGCGCTGATCGCGGCGGCGGGCCGGCCCGACAAGAGCGTGCAGCTGCCACAGCAACTGGTCCTGCGCACGGACAAGATCATCACCGTGCCCAGTGGCGTGACGCTGTCGACGCAGGGCCTGCCCGACCGCGGCCACTACGCCAACATGGCCCGGATCGTCCGCAACAGCCTGTACGCCCCGCTCCCGGGCGACGGCGGAGGCGGGGACGCTCCGCTCGTCGTCATCCAGGCGAGCGCGCAGGTGACCAACGTCTGGATCGACGGCAAGCGGAAGGCGTTGGGGTTCAACCTGAAATCGCAGAGCGTCGACGTCATCGGTGCGACCGGCAACAATTTCGGCTTCACGTCGCGGATCAGCAACTCGAAGCTCAGCGCTTCGGCGGGCTGGACCTCGATCAAGGTGCGAGGCAACGGCGCGCCGTGCGACATGGCCATGATCGAATACAACCTCATCACCAGCTACCCGAGCCGGCACTTCTTCAGCACAGCACAGGCTGGAACCAATGACAGCTGGTCGGACGGCGTCAGCACTTTCTGCGAAGGCTCGATGATCCAGTTCAATCAGATCGTCGATGCCACTGACGCAGCTGTAGTCTTGTTCAGGACCTCACTCGGGCAACACAGCATCGTTTTTCACAACGACATCCTCGCGGCGCAAAACTCGACAGGTTGGGGCGTCGGGCTCGAGCCTCTGGCGATTGATTTTGATCCCCAAGAGGGCCTGGGGCCGGACGGCTTGCCCAGGAAGCGGTCCTTCTTCGCGGCCCAGGTCGTGCAGAACACGCTGTGGACCGGCCCCAAGGCGCACTTCGACATGGGCATCGGTTTCGGTACGGCGTCCTTGTACGGAACCCGGACACGGCTGGGAGAGGGCGGGTTTGCGCTGGGCAACGGTGCTGGCGGCCGCTTGCTTCGCGTCAACGTCTGGATCGGCGTCTCGGGCTGGTATCACGAGAACATCGGGATGCTCACCGAACCGGGCAGTGGCAACGGTGTCCCCAGCGACTACACGCTGATCGGGACCGCCGAGAACGGCGTAGCGATGGGGATCGTGCCGGCGGCCTTCGCAGGCGACACCGGGACGCATCAGATCATCTATTGTACCGATTCGTCGGTGACGTGCTGGGACGCCAACGCGACGCCGCAGCAGATACTGCTACGCGCGACGGCGAACCTGCCCTTCGCGTCGGGCCCGGGCTATATGGAGTACTTCACGTACCGCAACATCTTCGGGAACCTCGGCCACTGGGGCGCCACCTACCAGTACAACTAGGCGTGTACGTCGTCGGGGCTCGTCAGCGGTTGAGCGGGCGCTCGTTGATCCAGTGGAAGCCGCGGGTGGTGAGCAGGAACTTGGGCGGTTTCTCCAGGTGGAGCCTGGCCCGGATCTTCCGGCCGTCCAAGGTCCCTTCCAGGGTGAGGTGCCCGGGCCTTGGCTGCGCGTAGGAGAAGGTGGTCTTCCACTGCGCATCGTCGCGCTTGCCCAGCGTCATCACGCCGTTGTTGAGGTTGAGTACGTAGCGCACGCGCGAATCGCTCATGAGCTGGACGGCCATCGTGCCCGGATCGTGGAAGATCACCCGCCGCCACCGCTCCCGGTCGGTGACGAGCGGCGGCCGGGCCTGCCCGTCGATCACGATCTCGTCGACGTTCCAGATGCCGTGCAGCGGCGCCTTCGATTCCTGCTGGGTATAGGCCCGGTTGCCCTGATAGGTACTGATCAACAGGAACGCCGTGTAGGCGAGGACGATCAAGGTGCGCAGCACCAAGGCTCCGCGGCGCAGCCGGAAGCGCCGGAAGAGCGGCTGGATCGCGACCGGCTCCGCCCGGCGGCCGAGCACGAACAGGTCGACCAGCCGCCGCAGGTCGGGAAAGATCAGGAAGACCGCCATGGCGAGCAGGTGCGACGAATACAGTTTGATCGGAAGGTCGTAGCAAAAGTTGAGCGCTACGATGTTGCTCAGCACGCCCAGGCTCAACAGCGCTCCCAACAGGGTGGTCCTGCGGACGGCCAGGAGCAGGCCGCCGATCATCTCGGCGGCGCCGGTAAAGACGGTATAGGCCCTGGACGAGCCCATGAACGTCCACACGAGGCCCATGGGCGACGCGTCGCCCATGGGCTGGAGGAGACGGTCGAGCGGCGGATCGGAAAACTGCGACTGGATAACCTTGTCGGCGCCGAACGAGATCATCGCTGCAGCCAGGGCGAAGCGGACGTAGATCCGCAGACCCTCGTGGAGGCGGGCATAGTGAGTGCGCTTGCGATCGAGAATCGTCCAGACGACCGTCACGATCGACGCGATCGCCAGGAAGCAGAACACCCGCACGTAGTGATAGGTCGAATCGCCGCTGCTGTTGGGGAGCCGGCCGGCATAGGGGATGTAGTGGAGCGGAAAGGGGAAATTGTAGAGCACCAGATAAGCGAAGGCGAAGCGGAAGAGGATCCGCTTGGCCGGGCTCCAGACGGGAGCTCCTTTAAGGTCACCGGTTGAAGGCTGTCTCATTGATCCAATGGAAACTCCGGCTGACGAGCCGGTATCCGCTCTCGTCCTACGGGCGGAGCGTGAGCCGTGTATTGCGGCCATCCATCGTCCCGTCGAGCGCGAGGAGCCCCGGCTGCGTCTCCTGGTAGGCGAAGGAGGGCTGCCAATTCTTGTCGTCAGGCTTGATCAGGGTAAGCCGGCGTTTCCCGAGAACGAGGTCGTAGTCGCTGCGGGAGCCGTCCATGAGCTGGACGGTGACGTAGTCGGGGTACTCGAAGAGGATCCGGCGCCATCGGGTCGCATCGGTGAGGAGCGGCGGGCGGACGACACCGTCGACTTCGAGCTCTTCGACGGTCCAGATGCCATAGAACGGGGGCCGCTCGGAAAGATTGCCCCACTGCGTGGTGCTGGCGTCGTAGGACAGGTACAGCTGATATCCGGAGAAGGCGGCGACCAGCGCCACTTGCGCGACGAGCGCGGTGCGGCGGAAGCGCGCCCGCGGTGGACGCAATGCGACGGCCTCCACCGGCCGGTTGAGCACGAACAGGTCGAGCAGCCGCCGCAGGTCGGGGAGAGTCAGGAAGATCCCCATCGCCAGCAGGTGGAGCGAATACACCTTGACGGGGACGTCGTAGCAGAGATTGAGGGCGGCCACGTGGCTCATGACGCCGATGCTCACGAGCGCGCCCAGCAACGCGGTGCGGCGGAAGGCGAGGAGCAGGCCGGCGAGCATCTCGGCGGCGCCGGCGAAGATGGTGTATCCCGAGGAGGCGCCCATGAAGAGCCACAGGAGGCCCATCGGCGAGGCCTCTCCGAAGGGCTCGATAAGCTGGCCGGGGAAGGGCTTGGCGAACTGGGACGGGATGACCTTGTACGCGCCGTACGCGAGCATCGCCGCGGCGAGCGCGAACCGGATGTAGACCCGCAGCCCAGCATTCAGGCGAGTGTGCTCAGGCCGTTTTTTGTCGAGGACCGTCCAGGCCGCCGTCGTGACCGCCGCGATGATCAGGAAGCAGAGCACCTTCACGTAGGTGTAGGTGGTGTCGCCGCCGCCGCCCGACCGGACCTTGATGCTGATCCCGAGCAGGTGCTTCCCGGCCCATGGCACGAGCCAGTTCCACAAGTCATTGTACGGCTGGGTGATGATCGGCCCGGCCCAGGGAATTCTATGTAGAGGGAAAGGAAGGTTGTAGAGCATCAGGTAGCAGAAGGCGAAGCGGAACAGAACCCGCTTGGCGAGGCTCCACGACGGGGAGGTATTCCTCGGATCCATGTGCTTGGACCGTCCTCCTGTTCTTCCGATGCGTCGGAACGTCTTCCGAGGAGCTTATAGCAAGCGCTGCCCGCCTCTCCTCTCCCCGCAAGACCCCTCACTCCCCCGAGGGCCGGGGTGATGAGGGTGTTGGGCGGGGGAACGCTGAAGCAAAGTTAGCTCCTATGCCCGGCGCAGAGAGGGGCGGCGGGCGTTCCACGAGAGTTTTCGTTTACGATTACCCCGAAGACGCATTCAGAAAGGAGTCCCCGACCATGAGGCCCAGCCATCTGCTGTACCGCCTGCGCCCCTTCCTTCTCGTCCTCGCTGCCTTGGTGCTCTCGTCCTCCGCCGGGCCGCTGCGCGCCCAGGAGCCTTCCGTCGACGCCAAGCTGGCGGGCTTCGACGAGGAGATGGCCAAGATCCTCAAGGACTGGAACGTCCCGGGGATCGGCGTCGGCATCGTGGTCAAGGACAAGCTCGTCTTCGCCAAGGGATACGGCTACCGCGACTA